>Ga0209033_1000170_pt1 | contig 35793 bp, 50 predicted proteins | sample LauGreFa1BDMLBDN_2_FD_188218 | JGI IMG/M metagenome (GOLD analysis project Ga0209033, IMG submission 188218) | Freshwater lake microbial communities from Lake Michigan, USA - Fa13.BD.MLB.DN (SPAdes) (version 2) | ecosystem: Environmental > Aquatic > Freshwater > Lake | place: Lake Michigan, USA...
AATCCGGTTCTGAATACATATTACGTTTATTTTACGGAACGCACGGATGAAACCGTTTGTTCTAGCCGTTCACTGATTCCCCCTCTCGGCACCAGTGGCTTAAATCCACAATTTTCCTTTCTTTTAATTTTTCCCCTGCAACCAAGATGTAGAGCCGATGTAAGCTGCTTTTCGTGGGCGCGGCAATCAATTAATTTCCCCTTGTTTTCCCGTTTTTCCGTTAATATTACGGAAATTTTACGGATGGTTTTACGGAAAACATGGCTTCGTTTCGCAAAAAAGGCGGTGGCTGGGAGGCTTCAGTTTGTCGTAAGGGGGTGCGGCGGTCAAGGACTTTTGATACCAAGACCGAGGCGTCTTTCTGGGCGGCTGAAGTTGAGCGGGAGATTCTCGACGGGTTGAGCGGGAAGATTCCGAGCAAGCGTTTTGGCGATTTGCTTTTGCGTTATGCTGCCGATGTGAGTCCAACAAAGCGAGGCGAGACGTGGGAGGTGAAGCGCATCAATGCTTTTTGCCGTGATGAGATTGCTGGAGTCATGCTTGCCGATTTGCGCGCGGAGCATTTGGCCGCTTGGCGTGACCGGCGTCTGCGCGTTGTTACGGCGGGGACGGTTCTGCGTGAGTGGAATTTGTTGAGGCATGCTGTCAATGTTGCGGTCAGGGAATGGGGCTGGTTGCACGAGAATCCATTCGCCGGGGTGAAGCGCCCGCAAGCGCCGCGCGCGCGGGATCGATTAATTTCTGACGATGAATTGGACCGATTGCTTTATGCTCTCGGGTACGACTATGAAAAGCCACCGACTACAATATCGGCCAGGGTAGGAGCGGCGCTACTGTTTGCGATCGAGACAGCTATGCGAGCTGGTGAGATTTGCGGATTACGTTGGTGCGATGTTGATCTTGATCGGCGCGTTGCGGTATTGCTCCAGACCAAGAACGGACATAAGCGGGAGGTCCCGCTATCGGCCGAAGCGACCAGGATTATCAGGCAGTGCAAGGGCGCTGGCTTGGATGATCCGGCTGCGTTCGGGTTGCAGTCGAGTCAGATCGATGCGTTGTTTCGCAAAGCCAAGAAAATGGCGATGATCGGTGATCTGCATTTTCATGATAGCCGCGCGACGGCTATCACCAGGCTTGCGGCAAAGGTTGATATTCTGACGTTGGCTAGGATTTCTGGTCACCGCGATCTGCGTATGCTCCAAATTTATTATCGAGAGAGTGCTGCAGACATTGCAAAGCGGCTAGATTAAGCGCTCTTGCGTCTGCGCCTGATTTCGGTTTCGTTTCGGTGCGACAGCCACCAATCTATCACCTCCCGCGCAATCCAGCGAGGATGTCCGCGACCTGCTGATGTTGTTGGGCGTATTGCGCGTGGGAAGCTTGGCATCGGGGCATAGGTGTTTTGGAATGTTTTTGTTTCTATTTGTAGATAGTCTGCGCATTGTTCGGCGCTCCAAGGCCGCTGGTCTAGCGGTACATTCGCGCCGCCGATGTGGCTCGCAATTGATCGGCATAGATTTTCTATAAGTTCCTGTTCGTTCATTTTGTGCCTCGCATTGATTCAACGGTTGATGCCGCGTCCGTCCAAAACTGATCCCATGTCTCCCGGTGCGGCTTGCCTGGCCGCCAGGTGTCGATGTAATACTGCCAAGATTCCTCCGGATCGCTTTCGAGCAATGGCATCGGTTTGGGGTGAGTGAACAGCAGCAGCCGCGCGAACACGGTGGCCAGTGCGTCGTCGGTTGCTAGGCAGTCATAGCAGTCTTCTGCATTAATTCCAAGCCTGGAAATCACGCCCTGAATTGTGTGTTTGGTTGCAGGATGCTTCAGCACGCCGCGCACGCCGCCGCCTTTTTCGAATTGAAAAAAACCGCGCGCCGGTCCGTTGATTTGCTTGCGGTGTTCAAACCGCGATTCTTGTTTGCCGATGGTCAGCAGCATGGCCACGGCTTCCGGGGTGTTCATTTTCTCGGGCAGTAGTGCCAGCCCTGGTTTTATTACGTTATTGAGTGCGTCGGTTAGGTTCATTTTTACCTCAACTGTCAGTTGTGCCGTTGTCCGATTCTGTGCGTGTAACCGCCGTCAGGTTTTGTCGCTGCTGGCTTATCATCAAGCAAAAACCAGGATGATGATGTTTGTCCAGTTGCTTTGGCATAATCGACTTCCACTTTGGCGCTGTTGATGATGGTTTGCGCGACATTGGCGATTGTCCTGGCTCGGTCAAGATCCATCGGGCTGTCCTTGTCGTTTAATTTATTCAGCGTATCAAACAGTATGCTTCTGAGCGCTGTTATGTCGTTTGTCTTGTTTTCCATTGATCTTCCTCACTATTGCTCGTTTTAACGCCAACACTTCTTTTAGTTGTTCAGGCAGGTTGTGAATCGAGTTTCTTTGCATCAACTCTTTTCGTGTCAGCAATTTCAGGTTGTTGATGTCGCAGTTCTGCTTATTGCCGTCGACAAATACGATGGCGGTTCCTGCTGGCGGGTATTGTCCGTGGTGTTGTTTCCACACTTCGCGGTGCAGCGGTTCCCATGTGCGCGGATCCGCTATTTTTATTTCGATATAGCCGTCGACATTTACCCTAGTTGATCCGACCGGTTTGTGGTTGTGTGGGATTATTCCCTTTTTGAATTGCGTCTCGCAGGCTCGTCCCGGCATTTTCAACCCGCGCATGCCTTTGTTCCAGGTGTCGCGGCCTATTATCATTCGTCCATTTTCATCCAGTCCGTATCTCTCTTTGTACGTCTGGCTCTTGCGTAGGCCGATCTTTTTGGCTTTGTGTGATATTTGTTTGGCATCAAAAACGTTATCAAGCAATGCGGTCATTTCCTGCGGTGTTGAGTCAGGGTAATGATCGAGCAGAATTTGTTGTTGCTCCGGAGTCCAGTATTGCCTTGGTTTGGTGTGCTTGGTCATGTAAGCGTCCCGTTCTTCCTTGCTAATTCGAGATATTTTTCAACACGCTTCCGTTTATCATCGTAAATTTGCTTGGAGTTGTCAGGTTGAGTGATCACTCCCAATTCTCTGAGCATGTCACGCACCGCCATTGCTTCGATAAACTCTTTTTCAATGTCTTTGGCGTTGGTAGAGTCTGACTCTGGTCTGCAATCTTTTAAACCAAATCGAAGCGCTTTGCTTACGGCCTGCTGAACTTCTGCGCATTCTTCGCTAAGAACGCTCAATAAATGCTCTTTTAAATTCATTTTTTAATCAAAATTAATTATTTGCAATTTTCAACAAAATGTCGCCGTGACAAGGCAAGGGAGCACAAAAACAAACCAAATCTTTGCCTCTAAGTCGTTTCTTGATTAGCTCAAGCAGTTTTGGGTCTTCTTGAACATATAGGACATGTGGTTCTGTCGCAGACCTGTGACCGTGAAACTGTAATGGTTTTCATAATTTTCTCGCATCAATTGTGGTGTCTGGATCGATCACGATGAATTCGCCGTTCTCCACGCGCACGTCAACGTCCACGCCAGTGGCGTCTTTAAACAGCCTCTTTACGTCTTCAATGCCACGGTCTGTTGGTAGCGGCGGCTTAGGGCAATCACCGCTATAGCCGTGGTACTTGAACATTTCCTCATCTTCCGGCATTGGTTCGCCGCACAACTTGCAATTGCTCATGTCGTTTCTCTTTTTTTTTGCGTTTATCTAAAAAAAACTTTAAAACTGAATGTCGTCGTCCATATCATTGAACCCGCCATCACTACCGCCGCCTGCGCCAGCTTTGTTTGGGGTGGATTCTGTTTTGTCGCCGGGTTTTGCGCCGGGATTGCCGCCAAGCATTTGCATGGTGTCGGCAACGATTTGCGTGATGTGGCGTTCGATGCCTTGCTTGTCGGTATATTTCTTGGTTTCGAGCCGCCCTTCGATGTAGACGGACCGGCCTTTCTTTAAGTATTCACCGGCAATTTCAGCGAGTTTGCGATAGAAAACCACGCGGTGCCATTCGGTCTTTTCTTGCTTCTCGCCGTTTTTGTCTTTCCAGGTGTCGGTTGTAGCCAAGGTGATCGTGGTCACCGGGTCGCCGTTTGGCATGTAGCGGGTTTCCGGGTCTTTTCCTAAGTTCCCGATTAGTATCACTTTATTGACTGATGCCATTTGTAAGTTGCTCTCCAGACGCTTTCATAAAAACTATCCAGTGTGATTTTGCGGTTTTGCCGCAGCGATTGCCGATCAGCGGTTTTTTCGGCGTTAATTCCAAGATTTGGGAAACGGGTATTTCGTACTCGTTCCACTTGAAAATAAGGACACCTCCCGGATTCAAAACTCTGAAACCTTCCGCGAAACCATTTTTCAGCTCTTCTTTCCAGTTCACTTCGAGCTTGCCGTATTTTTTTGCCAACCAACTTTTGTTGCCGCTCCTGATTAAATGCGGCGGATCAAAAACCACCAGGGCGAAACTATTGTCCTGGAACGGCAGTGACGTGAAGTCCGCCTGCAAATCGGGGTTGATTATCAGTGATCTTTTGCCGCCGGAGCTTGATTTGTCTTTCAGTTCATGGGTCTCCCGTCGTTTGTCGCAAAAAATTACATCCGGATTGTCACGATCGAACCAGAACATCCGACTGCCGCAGCAGATATCAATTGATAGCAGGTTACTCATAGCACTGCGCAGCCGCCTGCGTCCGTTGAATATGCGCTTCGCGGTCTCTCTCACCCATCCAGCCAAGCAGCATTAAGAGCGCAACAATTCCAATAACCGCCCAGCCCGGCATGCTGAAAAAATCTCTTTTTGCGCGATAGTCTTTTGTGTCGAATGGGATCATGCTGTTTCCTCCGTTTCTATGAGTTCCGCGATGTGATCGTGCAACTGTTCGATGTCGCCGTCATTGATTAGGAACGGTTCACCGTCCAGCGGGACGATTGATTTTTCGCTTTCGTGATCGGTGTTGAGTTCGCGCGGATTGTTGGGGCGGCGGATGTGCCAGATTGTGCCGCCCTGGTCGCGTAGCCATTTCGCTTCGCCTTCGAAACGGATGTCGCTGACCACGATGCCGTTCAAGAACAAATTATTCGCAGCCGCCAGGCTGGCTTGGTAATCAATTTCGCGTTGCGCGATTTTAAGCCAAACGTCGAGACAAATATGGTTTCTGCCCCATTCGGTGCCAAGCGTTTGCATGGCGTGGCGCGGCGTATGTCCGCACAGCAGGTCGATCGGCTCGTCTTTCAATTTGCGGTCGGTCAGGTATTCCATCGGCAGGCCGAACATCACCGAGATGCCGTTGCGGATCGGAGCCGCCAGGGCGATTTGCCGGAATTGCTGCGTGTCGCGCAAAAATTCCGCAATCGTATCCTTGCCGCACCCTGCCGGGCCGTGTAGGCCGATTAGTTTCAGTTTGTTGGTCATGTTGATTTTTGCTCCCTGATTTGAGGCGTTACGGCTTGCCGAAATAAAGCGGGACTGCGGTTTCTGTTTTGATTTGATTGATGATTGTCTTTGTTGCGTCTTCGATAATTTTGTCGGCTCTTATTAGCTCGAACCAGAACTGAGGTGCTCCGCCGTTCGGACGAAAACGTAGCCGCGCTTTCATTTCGTAAGATGTGCCGCCCCAAAATACCGACACGCCGATTGCGATTTGCTCAAAGAATTTCATTTGCTTCATCGTGGCCTGATCGCTTTCTTCGATAAATGTCATATTGACCCCGCCGTCTTGGAGTCTGATTGATGATTTCAGCTTCATGTCCTGGCTTGCCTGAAAAGATAATGCCATTTCAAGCAGTTGTTGTCCGGTTGGCATGCCATCTGCTGCGGCGATATCATTTAAGTTATCTTCAATAAACTTGGCGAATTCAAATTGCGATAAACGCATCTCGTTCATCTTCGTCCAACGTTTCCATTCTTCGGAAAACAGTGGCTTATATTCAGCCCTGAATGATCTCCAATTCTGTCCGATAGGGCCGGTTCCGTGGTCGTCAAAAACACAGTTAAAATCGATATTTGATTCCGCATAATCTGCGCCGCAATAGATAATTGTTGTCCCGTCGACTTTGTGCCTGTTGATGTAGCCGATGAAGCTTTCCAGGTCAGTAAGTGTCGCAACTCCGGATTTTCGGTGCGGTTTTTCTTGCAAAGCTTCGTCATTTCTTTCCGCCAAACTCCACCCAGGAGGCAATGCCACGCGCTTGATGTGATCTTGTCCTGCCATTTCTACCGGCGTTATTTGCGATGCGAGATCGATGATGGCTTGTGTTTCGCTGCTTTTGATTTCTCCGAATTGATCCATAATTAGTTTGTTCCTTCGAGTGTTTTCAGTGGCAGTTTCTGATCTTCAACGACTTTAAGATCAAGTCTGTGTTGCTTTGGATTATCAGGTGTCAGCACACCCTCTTCGGTGGCGAACAGAACTGTTTGCATGGGTTCGTCGGCGGGCATGGTGGCCTTTACCCTGCCGGTGATTTCCATCACCCCGCTTTTGATTATTTTTTTAACGTTGATCGTCAAATCGATTTTCCCGGCCTTGCCGGATTCATTGACTTTTTTGACCAGCTCCTGGAATTTATCGCTTGCCGTGCTGATAAAAAACCCGTTACCGATGTGGTGCATCGTGTCTGTGATTTGTTTGCTCATGTGACTCTCCTGTTATTGTTTCCAGTCTCATCGCCGCCGCAGAACCGGCGGTCATGGGCGCTCTGTTCAAATACATATAATCAGATTGGTTCCGTTGATACGCTGAGCGCCCATGACGGCCGGTTCTGCGGTCCTATCAATACGCCTGCGCCTACGACGTGTTGACGATTAAGATAATACGCTGACGTATTATTCGTGTCAATACGCTAACGTATTTTTATGATATGCTTTTAAACTAGGAGGTGTTAACCGGGAGGTGTAAAAGCGGTTGGTTATTACGAGTATGTTCATTGGTGTGGCGGGTTGGCGGGTGGAAAAACGACGCCGCTATTGACGGCTTTCATCCGTGCAGACGATAATTTGAGGGTCGCGTAAGAAAAACAGTTAGGGGGTAGAAATGCAGAAAGGAAAATATAGTTCGGACGAAATTAGATTGCGTATGAATCTGATAAAATCAATCAGATTAGCGATCAGGGAAGCGAATATCTTAAATAGGATATTGGATGATCAGCACGAAATGCTATCGAGGAGTTCTATGAATAAAGCCGCATAACCATTTATTGGCAACGGAAGAACAAAAAACCCCGCTTCGGCGGGGTTTTGTTTTGGTGTTAATTGTTTGTGTTCTTTTAAAAGCCATTCCAATCGTCAAAATATTTTAATGTGCCCATCATTTATCTCCCGTGCGTGCTGTTTTATTAAGCGATAGATTGCAGTAGCCGTTGGATAGGCGACAGCGCAATCATTGCGTCCTGCCGCCCCATTTCCTGCGCGATGTCGTTGTATGCAACGGCGCGTAACGGTTCGAGTTCCGGCGTGTCGCCGGTGCGGGTTTCTTCCAGCGCCTGCTCAAGTTCGGCATCGTTCATGTCGCCCGATCTGGCCAGCAATGTCTGATAACGTCTGCCGTCGTATTCGTTCAGCGCGGCCTTGTCCGCCGGTCGCACCGCAATCAGCATAGCGCCCGCAGCAGCGAGCAGGATGCCTCCGGTTGCGGTTATCCACGCCGGGATGTTGTCGGCAATCGATGCCATCGTTGCGCTGCCGCCGATGATCGCCAGGAATATACCAACAGTCTGTACGCGCCGGTACAACCGCGCGGTTCGTTGCGTGAGCCTGATTGCGTAGCGGATCTCTGCCTTCAGTTCGATTTTGTTTTTCATGATCTCTCCTGTTGCGGTTGCGGTTGCGGTTGCGGTTGCGGTTGCGGTTGCGGTTGCGGTTGCGGGGCCGGGACAGGTACCGGGCGCGGCGGGACGTGAGATTTCCACTTGTCGCCGGCAGTGATGTTCTCAATATTATCGTAGCACACTATAACCCCTCCCGCGCATGCAGTTGACTACCATTTGCCGCACCGTCGCCGCTTCGTTTCCGAGTCCTCCGATGCCGCCTCCTGCAGCGCCTGCGGCCGCGAGCGTGCCGATGTCCAGGCCAAGGATTGCGCCGAAGATCGCGCCCGTTGCCGCACCGACCGCCGCGCCGCCCAGTGCGTTACCGGTGTAATTGGTGTTGTTCTGCGCGATGCTGTTGCATACAACCAGATCATTGTGCAGGTTGCAGTTTTTGCAGATCGATGCCGGGTCGACCACGACCGAATGGAATGGCCTCTCATGCGGCAGCGTCGCGCAACCTGAGGCGGAGATTATGATCAACATAACCAGTATCGTTTTCATTTTCTGATTGCCCTGAGCGCGTCTGCAATCCCGCGCGCGATTGATCCGTGCGTTTCGCCGCCGCTGTTCAATTGTTTATTATTCTTAGTTGTCGGCTTCCATTCGTGAACTTCTACGACACCGTCCTCGAATGCGTATAGTGTAACGATGTTTGGCGACACAGATTGGATGATCAGATCGATGACTGATGCATCATGCTGCCTGAGCGTAATATATGCTATGTGCGGATGGACATATAAAATTGTCGCACTCCCATTTTTTACCATGTTTATGCATGTTGCGTTGGTGCAGAAAATTATATTCTGGGTGATTATTTTCCCGACAACGCTCATCGAACCGAGAGCACTGAAAGTATCGCTTGACGCAGAATCGTCCACGGTTCCGTCGCCCCATGAAACGATGACTCTCTTGAGGATATATGATTCAGCGGTAGCTGCCGCAGGCATCAACAGCAACATCAGACACAGGGCGATTGTCAATCGCATCATCATAAAATCCTCCTCCCGGTACTCGTTATTAATCAATCTCCGGTCATTTTACACCGGCAGGATCCCTCGTTGCACCAGTCGCTGATCCTAAGCACCGCCCTATTCCCCGTTTGCTTCTCTTTTTGTGTCGTTTTCGTGATTGTCGTTTTCGTGATATTTGGCACTCGGTTGACGAACCGCATATACAACCCTGCACATTGTTTCTGCTTGATCCGGATCTGAAGCAATGATCTCTCTGATTACCGAAATGATTTTGGGAGACAGCCTTTTATCGTCGATTGTATTAATAAATTCCATCAGAGTTTTTTTTATGCTGCTGGCAAGCACGATAGCGTGCGCATTGGTTGTATAGCTAACTGTTTCCACCGTTGCATCTATCGGGATTTCTCCCCGTAAGTGCGCTGCTTGGAGTCCATACACCGCAGCGAGCTTATCGAGAGTTCTTTTTCTTGGTTCGCCGTGCTCGCCTTTCAATATTCTGTGGATTGTTGGTTGAGGCACACCGGATAACTCCTCCAGATCATATGCATTATGACCGCGCGAGTCCATTAGATCCTTAAGAATTTCTCCAGTGCTTTTCATTATTTTGCAATCATACGCAAACGTATTTTTTGTGCAAATACGTTTTGGTATTGACAAATGATACGCGAGCGTATTAATATCAGCCTCCATGAGCATACAAGACATGATTAAAAAAATTTCAGAGAGCGGAATGACGGACCGCGAGATCGCGGCTTCGTTGTCTACGGACGATGATCATGTTTCGCAATCTATTGTTACGCGCTGGAAAAATGGTGTCATAAAGAAAACGGATTACAGCAGGTTCCTCAGGATCTCGAATCTTCACCATACGGTACTTGGGAAAGTGGCCTGAACATTACCAAATCCGCTCCCGCTCGGCTAAAAGCGTGGATATTCCGGCGAACCGGTGACGAGTAGCTCCCTATTACCGGCGGCTCATTTCCCTAACTGTTATGGGCTGCCGGGTTTTTTGGGCAGGTTTGTTTTGCGGGTTCCCCCCGCATGGCCCCGGCGGCGCATGGTTCATCCTTTCCCAGCGCCGCCGGATAAGTCCACGGTTACATGATGGCGCATTATTTGCTGATTTAAAACGTTTTTTTGCGAGGGTTGAAACATGGGAATCGAGCATGTGTTGTATAGAGAGGCGCTGGCGTACCGGGGAGGAACCGGGATCAAGCAGTTTGCGGAAGATTTGGGCGCGCGGAACTACCAGGTGCTGGTGAATAAACTCAACCCAAACAACGCGACGCATCATGTGTACGCCGATGAGCTGGATACCATGGTGGCGGTGCTGGATACCGACGAAGTGGCGAAACATTTCGCGCGCGAGCGCGGTTTGATCTGTTTCAAAGCGCCGGATTTCGCCGGTCTGTCGGACGGCGCGCTGATCGATTTGCTGATTGGGCTGGAATCCGAAAAAGCGGAGTGGCTGGAAAAAATAAAAGAGGGCATCGCGGACGGATCAATCGATCAGGCCGAATTCGCGAAGATCCGCAGGGAATACGAGGATTTCGTCGCCGCAGGCGCCGAAGTGATGGCGCGGATGGAGGTGTATTTACAGGCCAGCGAGGAACGCGCGGCGAAGCTGAGATCGAGGGAGGGGAAATAAATGGGGCAAGCAAAAAATAGAGGGTCTTTCGAAGTGCGCCGCGCGCTGGCTATTGGCGCGGGCAGGGTGAAGCGGAGGAAATCCGCTGCGGATTCGTCCGAGCTGGCCGGTTTTATGGGGTTGTTTGGCGCATGGATGATGAGCCGCAGGAAACAAGCGGGCGGCAAATAAATGAATTTGTCCGCACAAAGACAGAACCCCGATCCAAAAGGCATGACGCCGCCGGAAATGGCGTGGGCGATAAAGGCGCTATTGGAGCGCCATGCAACCGTCATCCTGCCGGAACACAGGCTCTGGTTAGAGGTGCTGTGCAACACGATCACAGAATTGATGCCCGGCCAGCGCAACAATCCGCGCGACCGGCGTTATACATCGACGGTCAAGCGGTCCGCCGCCGAATATTTCACCTCGCGCAGGCATGTGTTGCTGTGCGACTGCCTGGGCCTGGATCCCGATTGGGTGTTGGAGATTCTGCGGGACTATGCGGGGTTGGAGGTTTCGTAAATGCGTAATAAATTTCTGGAAGCAAGAATAAGAAGGGGTAAAAGGATAAAGATTTCCCTGGCCCTTGAAAGATTCAAAGGGTCAGAGTTGCGGAAAGCTATGGATCGGTTACTTACCGATCTTGCCAATGCTTCGAACGAAACCCGAAGCAATGCGATCAACCTCCTTAAGTGCGGCCCTGAATTGTGCAGGCTTGAGAGCGGCATTGCATCCGGGGCAAAGATTGCCTTCTTGCTTAAACCATCTGATTTTCTTCTTGATATTTGTGTTGCAGTGCGGACAGGTGAGTTCAATAACCTGGTCGTCGGAAATGAGCATGGTTTCTCCTTTGTTGAGAATGAGTTGGCGAAACTTCCCGTTCTATCAACATCGGAGAAACCTACCAATTTTTGAATAACCAACTGTTATAAAAGGAGATAGCAATGAATTCAATCGATCTGGTTTTTATTGGTGAACATAGGGTCAGGCCTACTGACGTTGGTCTGATAGAGTCACTACGACAACGAGGGTATGAGGTTTCATTTCAGGGTGATCCTGGATCTCAACAACGCGAACCGGGATTGGCTGGCGCGTCTGCGGGTCAACAAGGAAAGGACGAGTGATGATGTCGCCTTCGTGCGGGAGGGTGTGAGATGGGTTCCATAGCCCCTCGATATAGTGGATCTTTCCGGTGTCGGATGGATGCACAGCCCACTTCACGACGGGATTCATCAGGATATTCATTTGGTTTTCTGTCCTTTATAAAAATTAAGTCCGCAGCCTACAACAAATTCAAATTGTTGACAAATCCGGTCGTGCGAGTTTATCCTTTTGCGCAGGTGCTCAAAACACCACTCGAAGCGGATAGCCCCGCGCCCGAAAGTCGTGGTTTTTTTACGTCCATAGATCAGCTATGGCCGGGTGTTGGGCTAATAAAATACCTGATTCGTCAGGGAATAAGCCAGCCGTCTTCGAGCGGTTTTGAGCCCCCGGCCACCCTCTCAAAAGGGGTGAAACTCAAAATAAACTCGAAGGAGGTCATTATGACCGCATTAACCATCCTCACGACAGAAATCCGTCAACTCGACGGACTCTATTCACTCAACGATTTACACAAAGCTGCTGGTGGCGAAGCAAAGCATGAACCAAACCAATTCATGCGCAATGCCAACACTCAAGAGCTGATTGGGGAAATTTCTAAATCCGCAGATTCGCGGAATTATGAGCCGATCAAAGTAACAAGAGGCAAACTTGGCGGCACCTACGTCTGTCGCGAACTGGTCATCGCCTATGCCGCATGGATCAGCGCAGCATTCCATCTGAAGGTAATTCAGGTGTTTTTGTCTCAATCGGAGCCAAGATCACTTCCGCCGAAACCGGCAGAATCGTCCAAACGCTACCACTACCCGCGCAATTTCCTCGAACAACCGTATTTCAAATCGGCGACCAGTAGCGCCAATCTGAGCATTTCCATGCTATCCAACACGGAGAAATTTATTTCCCCGTTGTTTTGCCTGCTGAACGAGCTGCGCGCAGACGGTCATGAAATCTCCGCGCCATGGGACGAAGCCATTGCCATGCGCGAAGCAATCGTCAGGGCGAACGAAACACTGAAAGACATTTACCTGAAAGCGATCAGGGAGACAAACATGCCGTCGAAAGTGGCTTTGAAGGGGAAACGATGAGCGCAATAGATAACCATCAAGACCCGATTGCCGCATTTGCACAGGCTGCCCGCGATGCCGGGCTTGAGATCCGCGCTGATATTGTGGCGGATGGCATATTGCATCGCTGTCAGGTCGGCGACGATCGCAGAGGCAAAAAAAACGGCTGGTATGTGCTGCATCCGGATGGCGTGCCTGCCGGTTCTTTCGGCTCGTGGCGTACCGGTCAGACGGTTACCTGGTGCGCCAAACGCACCGATGAGCTGACACCGGCTGAGGCAGAGGATCATAAAAAGCGCGTCGAAACCGCACGCGCACTGAGGGATGGGGAGCGGGAGAAGCTCGCCGAATCCGCCCGGATTAAGGCCTCGAAAATTTGGGGTCGCGCCGGTTTGGTCGATGCGAAACATGCGTACATCGCCAAAAAAGGCATCAAACCGGTCAATGCGCGGCAGATTCGCGATTCCGTTGTGATCCCGCTGACGGATGCCGACGGGGTGTTGCATTCGCTGCAGTTCATCTCTAAGTCAGGCGATAAATTGTTCTTAACGGGCGGGCGCAAGCAAGGGTGTTTTGCGCTGTTGCCGGGCAAGTCTCCCTTGGTTTTCGATAAAGTTTATTTGGTCGAGGGTTGGGCAACCGGCTGCAGCGTGCGGCAGGCCACCGGCAAGAACGTGGTCGTGTGCTTCGATGCGGGCAATCTTCTGCCGGTTTGCGAGGCGATTCGCGGCAAGCATCCGGGCTCGGAGATTGTGATCTGCGCGGATGACGATTATCTGACCGATGGCAATCCGGGAAAAACAAAGGCGCTGCATGCCGCTGAGATGTGCGGCGCGGCGGTGGCGCTACCCGATTTTGGCGAAGACAGGCCGGATGGCGCGACCGATTTCAACGATTTGCACCAACATCGCGGGATTAGTGAGGTTAAGCGGTCTCTCAATAATTACCTCGATTTAAAATCGGAACATTCAAATGTTGTCGATTTGGCATCCAAAAGGAAAGCCAGAGGAACTGGCGATTCTAAGCCCAAAAAAACCGATGAGGCCCATATCGATTGGGACATTATGGGCAGGATCCTCGAGCGGTATGTGTTGATTTACGGCACCGACACCTGCTACGACATCCAAGAGGGCATTGTGATGCAGGTCAAGAATTTCAGGCTTGCCGTTACCAACGATTATGCGAATTTGTGGCTGAAATCGCCGCACAGACGGATGATCCTGCCGGATCAGTTGGTATTCGATCCGACGCGCACTTGCCCGAACGATTGCGTGAATACGTTTCGAGGTTTCACGATGAAGCCGAAGCAAGGCAGGTTTGCTCCGATCTTTGAGCTATTGCATCACTTGTGCGCCGAGTCGGCGGCGAAAGATGAGGGCGTCGAGGAGGTAATGAACTGGGTGCTGAAATGGCTTGCTTATCCGCTGCAACACCCTGGTGCGAAGATGCGTTCTGCACTGGTTTTTCATGGGCCGCAGGGTACCGGTAAGAACCTGTTCTTTGAGATCATTACGGCGATCTATGGCAAATACGCCCTGATTGTCGGACAGGAACAGCTTGAGATGCAATATAACGATTGGCAGTCGGGCAAGTTGTTTCTGATCGGCGATGAGGTGATCGCGCGGCAGGAGCTTTACCACCAGAAGAACAAGTTAAAAGCCTTCATTACCGGCGAAACGCTGCAGATCCACCCGAAATTCCTCCCGTTGCGCACGGAAAAAAATCACATCAACGTTGTGTTTTTATCGAACGAAGAGCAACCGTTGGCGCTGGAACCATCCGACCGCCGATATTTCGTCGTATACACGCCGCCGAACAGGACGGACGGTCTCTACGATGAGGTGTCTCTGTGTCTCAAGAATGGTGGGGCTGAGGCGTTCTATCACTACCTGCTTAATATCGAATTGGGTGACTTTGACGAATACGCAAAGCCGATCATGACGGTCGCTAAGCGCGACTTGATCCAGCTTGGGCTGAGGCCTGCGCAGCGGTTTATTTACGAATGGATTAACGGGTTTCTCCCCCTCCCTCTGATTGGGTGCTCCGTCGATCAACTCTACCAGGCTTTCATGTACTGGTGCAGGCAGAACGGGGAGCGGTTCTACCCAAGCAAGCAGGGATTCGGCGCGTCTGCGCGTAAGGCTGTCGATCAGATGCCGGATCGGTTCGTCGACGGAGTTCCGATCTTGGATTGTAAAAATGTGAGATTGCCTTGTTCGCGCGACGGACAGACATCGATAAGGATGTGGATTCCAGCCAAGTTTGGGCCGCGTGACGATCAGAAATTGGGAGAGTGGGCTTTGGATGCAGTCGACACTTTTGAGGGCGTTTTGCGAAAATTTAAGAACGCGGATCACGCTGAGGGCTATTAACCATGCGGATGTTACGCTGTTACGACTCTGTTACGCTTCTGTTACGGCTGGAAGCCGCGTGGTTGCGTGAGTTACGGCTTTTTCTATGCGCGCGCGTATGCATTTAGGAAAGATATTTTTCACCATATTTTTTATATATGAATATGAATCTTTTCTTTATAGGGCAAAAACAGTCGTAACAGCGTAACAACAATATAAATCATATAGTTAGGTCGTAACAGAAGCGTAACAGAAGCGTAACAGCGTAACATGATTGATTTAAAAGGGTTTTATCAGTGAATAATAAAAAGATAGCCAAGAATGAGATCAGGACGATGTTTAAAGAGGTTGTCGCATTCGCCGATGCGGTTCGCGCCGAATTCGGCCCCGGCGTTAAGTTGGTCTATGCCAGCGAGAACGGAAACGAGATCGGGCAGAAGAGCGAGCACGATCCGGCGGATGTGGTGAGGTTGATCGATATTATCGATAACGTGGGGCCGGTTGTTGTTGAGGATGTTAGCAACAGTTATCGGAGCCGGAAGAGTGGCAGACGTTAGCCGCGCCCTGCCACGGCATTTCTATGGCGATCCTGCTGACGTGGTTGAGCGGCTGGAGATGGATCGGCTGGGTTGCCGGGCGTGTGTGTCGCATCGGCGGGTGTTCGATCGGGTGATTTGTGGTGATGGCAGGAACGAGGCGAAGCAGTCGGGTGTGCCGCGTATCGGGCATCGGTGCAAGTGGTTTGTCGAAAAATAAACGGAGAGTGCGCTATGAATAGTTTGTATGAGTTCGATAAGTCGACAGTTGCGTCCAGGTTGATTCGTTGGGGGCGGTGGAAGATGGCTAGCGGCGTTTCGTTGGGGTATCCGTCACAGTCCGCGTTCATGCGCTTGGGCGGCGGCATCGACAATCGGGATCGGTTCGGCGAGATCGATCATGAGTGCGTTGAGACGGATTCGGCTGTCGAGATGCTGCCGCTGGTGCATCAGTTGGTGGTGCGCGTGGAGTATGTTTCTGCGTACAGTGACACAGCCGTCAAGGCGCACCAGTGCGGCATCTGCAAGCGTTCGTATCATAATTATCTGATCGCCGCGCACGAACAAGTCGCAAATAAATTGAACGAACGCTTGCGTGTCGTGCACGAATTTGATATAAATCCGCTAAATTGTCAGTTATTGCGTCCAGCGTAACAAAATAAAGATCAAAATCAGAAGCCAGCCATTTCGTGCTGGCTTTTTTTATGCCTAATTCCAAGCGATTCGATGGCCGGAAAACGTCATCTGAACGCGGTTACGGGTACAAATGGCAGAAGGCGCGTGACGGATTTCTGAGGAAACATCCGCTTTGTGTTGATCATGAGCGGCGCGGATATGTTGAGCCAGCTGCTGTTGTTGATCATATTGTCCCGCATCGCGGAGACATGGGTTTGTTTTGGGATAGCAACAACTGGCAGGCGCTGTGTAAGCAGTGCCACGATAGTTATAAGCAGCGATTGGAAAAATCCGGGATAGATGCGGGATGCGACGCCAACGGATTGCCGATCGATAGGAATCATCACTGGAACAAATGACCGGGGGCGGGTCAAAAGTCCGCAACATTTAGCTTCAAGACCGTTCGCTTATTTCCGTGTGCAAAGCCGCGTAATTATATGGGGGGGTGGTTTCCAGGTGGCGGTCATTGTTCGCGTCCAGATTTGTGAGTTATGAAAATGGGAAGAACTGCAAAACCAACTAATCTAAAGATTGTTACAGGTAATCCTGGGAAGCGTGGCTTTAACAAGCAAGAGCCAGATCCAGAGTATTTGAGCGACTTGACGCCGCCGGCATTTCTGTCCGAATCTGCAAAGATTGTATGGAATGAAATCGCGCAGAATCTCCGGAACGCTAGATTGCTATCTAAAGTTGACGTTCCGATTCTTGCCATGCTTTGTGAATCAATCTCGGCTTACCGAAAGGCAAACAAGCAATGTTCAGATAATCCTTTAGTACATTCTGAAAACACTGGTGGAGATGTTCTTAGTCAGTGGAAGATTGTTGAGGCAATGAGTCTCAAGCAGGTGCTTGCATTGGCGAAAGAGTTTGGCATGACACCGGCAGCTCGCACGCGCATTTCGATACAGCCGCAATTAAGTTTGTTCGGTGACGAACCTGGTCAAAGTTACCTCACGTGACCCAGTAACCACATACGCCCGGAAAGTAGCGGCAGGAAAGATCATCGCAGGCCCGCACGTTAGGGCGGCATGTGACAGGCACCTGGAAGATTTAGAAAAAGCCCCGTCAAGGGGCTTTTTTTTCGATCTGAATATTGTCGAGCGCGTCATTGGTTTTTACCGGGACGTGTTGCGGCTCAACGGCGGCGATTACGAGGGTTTACCGTATGAGCTGCTCGACTGGCAGAAATTCATCGTCGGCAGCCTGTTCGGTTGGGTCGACGCGGACGGATACCGCCGCTTTCGCATAGCCTATCTCGAAACCGGAAAAGGCGGCGGCAAATCACCGCTGGTTGCAGGGATCGGGCTATACGGACTGGCTGCTGATGGCGAAATGCGCGCCGAAGTTTACGCGGCAGCAACCAAGAAAGATCAAGCCATGGTGCTATTCCGTGACGCGGTGGCGATGGTTGATCTATCGCCGGTGCTATCCCGGCGGCTGAAAAAAAGCGGGCGTGGCGAGCAGACTTGGAATATTGCTTACCTGGATAACGGCAGCTTCTTCCGACCGATCTCGTCGGACGATGGACAATCAGGCCCGCGTCCGCACATCGGGCTGATCGACGAAGTGCACGAACACAAAACCGCGCACGCAATCGACATGATGCGCGCCGGTTTCAAGTTCAGGAGGCAACCGATGATCGTCATGATCACCAACAGCGGCTCGGACAAAAAGAGTCCGTGCGGCGTGCATCATGACTACGCGATCAAAGTGGCAAGCGGACAGGTGATCGATGACGAATTCTTCGGCTACGTTTGCGCGCTGGACGAAACCGACGACCCGTTCAAGAACGAAGAATGCTGGCACAAAGTAAACCCGTCGCTACGCTACGGTCTGCCGGGCATCAAGTACCTGCGCGGGCAAGTCAAAGACGCAAAGGGCATGCCCAGCAAAGAAGCCATCGTGCGGCGGCTCAACTTTTGCCAATGGACAGAAGCATCGAACCCGTGGATATCGTTTGAAGTCTGGAAAGGCGCGCATCGTGTTTACGACTGGCGCGATCTGCGCGGGCGCAGAGCATACGGCGGGCTGGATCTCGGATCGACAACCGATTTAACAGGGCTTGTGTTATGGGTGGAGCCGATAGAACCGGACGAGCCTTGGCGATTAATACCCTTCGCATGGCTTCCAGACGAGGGGCTTGGGCACAAGGAAGAGCTGGATCGTGTCCCCTATTTCGCATGGAAAACAGCGGGCTTCCTGGAAACAACACCAGGCCGTGCAATCAGCAAGCGCTCAATCTTGCAACGCCTAGCCGAATTGCAGGACTGCTTCGACATTCAATGTCTGGCGTATGACCGTTGGCGCATGCAGGATTTGATTCAACTGGCATCGGACGACGGCTTCGAACTGCCGGAACTGGTGCCATTCGGCCAGGGTTACAAAGACATGAGTCCTGCGCTTGAAATGTTTGAGACCGCATTGCTGAATGGCGAAGTGGTACACAACGGACACCCAATTATGACCATGTGCGCCGCCAATGCGGTAACAGTGCAAGATCAAGCGGGCAACAGGAAGCTCGACAAAATCAAAGCAACAGGGAGGATCGACCTAATGGTTGCAGCGGTGATGGGTGCGGGCGTTGCTTTGAGCAGAAAGATTGAAAACAGCACCATAGAACAAGGCTACGTTACCCTGTGAACAATTACGGCACCGATCAAACATCGTCCAAAGGCAGCGTGGTTCTAGCCAAATTCCTTGCCGACAGACAGGCCGAGCGTGACGCGCAGCCATTGCAAATAAGGAACGCAACCACCGATTCCGTGTTGATCAAGAGCGGTGATCCGCAGGTGCTCGAATTGTTTGGTGTGCCGCAGGCGTCTTCCGGTTATTCTGTTACCGAAAATTCAGCTATGCGAGTCGCAGCGGTTGCTGCGTGCGTTCAGCTTATCAGCGGAACGATCGCAAGCCTGCCGCTGCCGGTCTATGAAGAGACAGACGAAGGCCGCAAAAAAGTCAACAACTTGCCGGTATACAACCTGCTAAACGGCAGGCCGTGCCCAGGGTGGACGGCGGCGAGCATGACAGACCGCTGGATTCGGTCGGTTGCTTTTCGCGGGGACGCATTCACGCGCATCATCAGAGATCGGTTCGGCGAACCATTAAAAATGATCCCGCTGCACCCAGACAGGGTGCGCTGCACTGTCCCGGACGATGGTGAGATTTTCTATGCGTACCAACCGAAAAACGGGAATCCGATAGGAATACATGCAGATGACATGCTGCACATTCCAGGCTTCGGGTACGACGGAGAGACGGGCCGCGCGAAATCCATCATCCACTACGCAGCACATCAATCGATTGGCATTGCGTTGGCGGCGGATGATTTCAGCGGGTACTTTTTCCAGAACAGTGGCATGCAGAAGTACGCAATCAAGGCTGCAAGGCGGATGGAACCAGAGCTGATCGCACAGCTGAAAGACGAATTCACACGGAAATATGGAGGCGCGGAAAAAGCTGGCGTTCCGATGGTGCTGACCGAAGGGCTGGATTTGAAGGAAATCAGCCTGTCGTCTGCTGATGTTCAACTACTCGAAAGCCGCAAATACCAGGTCATCGACATAGCACGCGCGTTCGGCGTGCCACCCTTCATGATCGGCGCAAACGACACAACGACAAGCTGGGGCAGCGGCATAGAACAAATGACGCTCGGATTCCTGAAATTCACGCTGCAAGCCTACCTGACTAAGATCGAACAGGAAATCAACAGCAAACTATTCCCGGATGGGAAAAGGTTTGTCGAATACAACCTGCAAGGACTGCTGCGCGGCGATTCGGCATCCGAGGCTAAATACCTGCGTGAAGCGCTTGGCGGATCGCAAGGGCCGGGATGGATGATGCTTGACGAAGTACGCGCGGTCAAGAATTTGCCGAAGGTCGGCGAAGATCGCGGAGGAAATAGATTTTATGAACCCAAAGGAATAACCAATGAAAGCACAAAGAAAACTGATCCAGCTATTGCAGAGTAATCGGAGCGAATCGCCAAAAGCGCTGCGTGTCGAGAATCAATCCGATGCGTCAACTATTTATCTCTATGGAGTGATAGATGAGGATTTTGGTGTGTCTGCTGAAGCGCTTGCAAAAGAATTGGATGCATTGCGCGGCGTTGCCGTGACGCTCCGCATCAACTCACCTGGCGGTGACGTATTCGATGGGCGCGCCATGTATGCAGCGATTCGCCAGCACGGTAACGTGAACGCGCAGATCGACGGACTCGCAGCCAGCGCGGCCACTTATGTAGCGATGGCGGCAAAATCGATCAGCATGATCGATGGCGGATTCATGATGATCCACAACGCATGGACGCTGGCATTCGGAAACAAAAATGACTTTATCGAAATCGCCGATCTGTTGGATAAATTCGATCAATCGATCGTCTCCGATTACATCAAAAAAACCGGAAAATCGGCAGAAGAAATTGCCGCGATGATGGACGCGGAAACCTGGATGAACGCCAAGGAAGCTTTGGAAATGGGATTCGTTGACAACATATTCGACGGTGACGTTGCGCAAGAACCGGCGGAATCATCACAGAATTTTTGGGATCTGAGCGCATTTGATAATGCGCCCAAAGCGCTGACGGAAAACAACAACCAAACAGAACTGTGGAACAAGCAACGCTCAATGGCTGAGCGGCGGCTGAGAATATTGGACGCCTGCCGAAGCTGATTATCTAGCAGTAGAGAGAGTAACCCGCTTCGCGCGGGTTTTTTATTTTAAACAGGAGAAATATTCATGCCAATAACCAGCATTCAAACCCTGCGCGAAGCCAGGAACGACGTATCGAAGAAAGCCAACCACCTGCTCAATGAAAAGGGCAGTCAGCTTTGGAGTCCGGAAGATCAAAAAACTTTCGACGGTTTTGCTGACGAAATGGAACGCATGGACAAACAAATCGCCAGCATGCAGAAAATGCTCGATGCCAGTGCCGAAAACAGTTTCAGAGACGCACCGCTGCTGACCGGCGATCAAACAAAAGACGAAGGGCGCATGCTCTACGCAAAAGCGCTCGCCAAAGGCGTCCATTCGCTGAGCGCAGAGGAACGTCTGAAAATCCAGAACACGATGAGCACTACGACAACGACCGAGGGCGGCTATACCGTGCAAAGCGAAATCGCTAAGGAATTGATCGACACGATCAAGGATTATTCCGGCATGCGCAAAGTTGCCAGCATTATCAGCACCGGAACCGGCAATCCATTATCGTATCCGACATCGGACGGCACCGCAGAAGAAGGCGAATGGATCGGCGAAAATACCGCCGCGACAGATTTGGATATCACATTCGGCACTGTGGCTATGAATGTATTCAAAGCCAGCAGCAAAGTCATCACGATACCGTTCGAACTATTGCAAGACAGCCAGATCGACGTTGTCGGCCTGGTGAACCAGCGGTTCTCCGACCGGATTGGGCGCACGATGAACAAAGGTTTCACTATCGGTTCCGGAACCGGCCAACCGAACGGGTGTGTGACTGCAGCGTCTGTAGGCAAGACAGGTACTACCGGGCAAACGCTGTCCGTGATTTATGACGATCTGGTCGATCTTATCGACTCTGTCGATGTCGGTTATGACGATGGGTCGCTCAAATTCATGTTTGCTCAATCGGCGCGGAAAGTGCTAAGAAAGATCAAGGATGCCGATGGACGTCCGATCTGGACGCCGTCGTACGATGCCGGTATCGCGAACCGCTCTCCGGATCAACTGCTGGGCTATGACACCGAGCTGAATAACCACATGCCAGCCCCTGCTGCGAGCGCAAAATCCATCGCCTTCGGGCAATTTAAAAAATATGTGATCCGCGACGTGATGCAGCTCACGCTATTCCGATTTGATGACAGTGCGTTTGCGAAGAAGGGTCAGGTTGGTTTCCTGGCATGGATGCGCGCTGGTGGTAATTTGGCCGACACTGCCGCGCTAAAACTGTATCAGCACAGCGCAACATAATCGATTTTAATCAGTAAACGAAGGGAGCCAATCGGCTCCCTTTTTTATTTGTTGATCCCAAAGAAACAGGAGAAATCCCGATGGCAAAGAACAAACAGAAACTGCAGCGCGCCCGAGTGCTCGGCGGCTTCACGCTCGACGGCATTGAATACAAACCGAATGACGTTATCGAATCCGATCCTAAGTTGATCGCCTCTCTCGCTGGATCGGTCGACCCGAGCGATGAAGCTGTCGAACATTGCTTGAATGAATTGGATGTAACAATCAAAAAGCATCCATGCAGTGAGAAAAAAACGCCCGCTGATTCTGATCCTGATGCCGATGCCGATCCTGATGCCGACCCCGATACTGACCCCGGCGACCCGAACACTGAACAGCCATCCGCATAATCATCCGATCGGACAATAACGCAGCATGCCTGAAAAACTAATCACCGCCCCGGCATCCGAACCGGTCACGCTGTCTGAGGCCAAAGCGCACCTGCGCTTTACCAGCAGCGCGGAAGATGCGCTGATCACGGCGCTGATCGTTGCCGCGCGGGATCTGTGCGAACGCGAAACAGGCAGGGCGTTGCTTGGGCAAACGTGGGAATCATCTGCTGATAATTTCGATGATGAAATGATATTAGGCCGCGCGCCGGTGCAAAGCATTACAAGCATCAAATACACCGACGTGAACGGCGTGGAGCAAACGCTGGCGAGCACAGAATACGTGCTCGATAACGCCGGGCAATCGGCGGCGCGGGTAGTCCTTGCGCCGAATAAAACATGGCCAAACCTGCAAACCGGAAGCATCAACGCCGTGCGCATCCGCTACGTTGCTGGATACGCCAGCGCAGGCGCGGTACCGCAGGCCATTAAGCAATGGATGCTGCTGCAAATCGGACATTGGTTCAAAAACCGCGAATCGGTCAACGTCGGCAACATCACATCCAAGCTTGATTACGTCGACAACCTGATCCACGCATACCGGATTTATAACCTATAACCATGCCAGCACCCGGCGCAGGCCAACTGAACAAACAAATAACCATCCAAAGCCGCACCGGTACCAAGGACGCGGAAGGCGGCATGATTGACTCGTGGGCGGATTTTGCTGCGGATCTGTGGGCAAAGGTGAATAACCTATCAGGCAACGAACGCCAGGCCACCGCGAAAGGTGGCGACAGACTGGAAGCACGCACCGAATTCACGATTTATTACCTGGACGGCATAACCAACAAAATGCGCGTGAGTTTCAACGGCAAGTATTACAACATCCGGCACGTGAACAATTATATGGAAAGCAACGAATATCTAGTCATCGCGTGCGATAACGGAGGGAATGATGGTAGATAGCACGAAAATATTCGGCGCTGAAAACCTCAAGGCCAAATTTCTGGAACTGCGTCAGGACATGGCAAATAAAACCAGTCTGCGCATGACCGCATCCGGCGCCAATGAGTTGAAGAAAGAAGCCAGGGTGCTTGCGCTTGGTCACGGTTTTAAAAAATCGGGCGCGTTGATTCGCAATATTTCCATCAAGCGAGAAACAGGAACGCCGCCAGGCATTGCGCAATATCATCTTGGCGTGCGGCATGGGAACGATTTAACTAAAAAATCGCGCGAGAAAAGCAAGCTTGTATACAGGAAAGCGCGTATTCGCTATGCCGATGACCCGTACTACTGGAGCTTCTTGGAATTCGGCTGGATACCGAGAGGGCCTGGCGAAGCTTTACGGGGTGGAACCACGAAGAAGCGAGCAATTCGAAGCGCTCAAGCAGGAAGAAGAATCCCAGGCCGATCATTTATCGCGCAAGCATTAAAAAACAAACAGCAACAAGCCATCACCGCCATGCAAGACCGGCTTGACAAAGACCTGTCCAAACACAAATAACCCATGACCATCGGAACCACCATCACCACGGCATTGAACGCGGTGCTGGCGAACTCGTGGGCGGTCGAATTGCCACCGGAACCGACTTTCCCGACCATCGTGTACGAGATCGACAGCACGCCGGAATCAGGTTGGGTGCTAGGTGGCGGATACACGCAGCACACCGTGACAGTTACCACCTTCTCAGAGACGCGCACGGAACTCAAAACGCTGGCCGCGTCCGTGCAAACGGCAATGGAAGCAATCGCCGGATACATCGCCGAAGAAGAAAGCGGTGACGCGCAATTTGAAGATCTACCCGGCGTGTATGCGTATTTTCAGAATTTCAGAATCAGAACAGCAACCTAAACAGGAGAAAGAGTCATGGCAGACAAGCTGATGCGAAACGTCGTCCTCACGGTAAAAGAGGAAACAACCAGTGGCACGGACGCGGTACCGACATCGCTGGCCAACTCAATGCTTGCACGCATCTCGGATGCGCAACCCGTCGTTGCGGAATTTGCGGATCGAAATTATATGAGACCGTATTTGGGGTCTAGCGGCAAGGTACAGGTATCCGCTCATAGCGAGATCACCGTGGAAATTGAACTGGCAGGCTCAGCAGCGGCTGGAACCGTGCCGCCGTGGGCTGCTCTGCTGAAAGCGTGCGGCTTCGGTGAGACGGTTGTCGCGTTGACCAGCGTCACCTATAAGCCTATATCGTCCAGCTTCAAATCTGTCTCAATGTATCACTACCTGGACGGGCTGTTGCACAAAATGCTGCACTGCATGGGGACGGCGAGCCTGTCGCTGAATGCGCGCGGCATCCCAGTCATATCATTCAAAATGACCGGGCTGTATTCCGCCACCACGGACACCGTGTTGCCGACCGATTCCGATTTTTCGGCGTTCCGAGCGCCTGTCGCCATCAACAAAGTGAATACCACCGCTTTCACGCTGCACGGCATCTCGACGCCTTTCGACACGTTTTCAATCGATGTCGGCAATAGCGTTATCTATCGCAACATGCCTAATCGCGAGGATGTCATGATCTCAGATCGCAAGGTATCCGGCAGCATCTCGATCCCGCAAACATCGGTAGCAACCAAAGCATGGCATGCCACCGTGAAAGATGGGACGCTGGCCGCACTGTCCATGACCCACGGATCGGTCGCCGGAAACATATTCACCGTCAGCGGCCCCAAAGTGCAGCTCGTCGACATCAAGGGAAATAACAAAGACGGTGTCGCGATGTATGACTTTGGTCTCGGCTTCCAGCCGAGTGCAGGCAACGACGAACTGACGATTGCCATCACATAATCACTCGGCTAATCAGTAAACGTTATTAAAACTATCAAGGAAATAAAAATGGCCTTCAAAATCACAAAGAAACCGATTTTTACAGCGCAAGTCGAAGTACATACCCCGAACGACAAACGCGGGCACGACTATTCCACATTTACCGCCAAATTCCAGCGCACGACAGTCGACGAGCTGAGCGAGCTGAGAAAATTGCCGCAACGCGATGTTATGCGAAAAAAACTCTGCGGATGGGAAGAATTTAACGACGAAAACAATGAGCCAGTTCCGTATAACGAAGATACGCTCGAAATGCTTTTGGCAATACCGGAAGCCGTGAGCGGGTTATCAATCGCATTTTGGGACTCGGTAGTCAAAGCCAGAGAAAAAAACTAGAAGCGGTTGCCCGGCATTGGGCGGGTGACCGCGACCGAAGAACAGCACAGGTCGACCGCAATGTCATCGACGGATTGATCGCAGCCGGTGCGCCGGCAGAAGTCATTGTCGACATGGAATGCCGGTTGACCGATGGCGACGAAGAGGGCGATTGTGAAGTCTGGCCGGAAAACTGGGAATCCGTCACGTTGTTTCTGGCGCTCTCGACACAGTGGATCGTATCCCCGGCAGGGTCGAGGCTTGGCATTAATTATGTATCGGTTGAGTCTGTTATGAGCATCTATGGTATCAAGAAAAAAGAGAAACCAGCTATGTTCGACGATATCCGATTAATGGAACTGACAGCACTCGGCGTGCTGCGCGAAGAAGCGGAGCGTGAATCATGTCGGCACTAGGAAGTCTTGTCGTCAAGCTCGCGCTTGATTACGCCGAATACACGCAAGGGCTGGATCGCAGCAGCCAGGACGCGCTCAAGTTCGCCAAAAACGCGCAAGGAACGTTCGACCAAGCCAGCCGCAGCTCCAAGGAATTTCTCGCAAACGTTGCTGGCAATGTGGCCGGGGCGATCACATCCGTTATCGGACTCAATGCCGCGTTCACGGGCGTGCGCGACTCGATCAATGTGCTCGAGAGTTTGGACGATGCCGCGCAAAAAACCGGCTCAAGTGTCGAAGACCTTTCCCGCATCGCTAAGGTAGCCAAGAACTTCGGCGATGCATTCCAGCCGATCGAACAAGGTATTACACGGCTGGCCAAAGGGCTCGCGCAGATCGACAATCCAAGCAGCGACGCAATCCGTGCGCTGGATGCAATCGGCGTGTCAGCCAGAGACAGCAACGGCCAACTGCGAACCGCTGCCGATGTGTATATCGACGTAGCAAAATCACTGCAGCAATACAAAGACGGCGCGGAAAAAACAGCAGTAGCAACGGCGTTGTTCGGCAAAAGCGGTGCTGAATTGCTGCCGATGCTTAACAACTTGGCACAAGGGATTGATGACGTCAAAGCAACCTCTGCCGCATCGGCGCAGCAAGCTTCGATGTTTAACGATGCGGTAGCAAAATCCAAGGCGACCGTGAACGGCCTGTTCATGTCGTTGGCCGTCGATTTGTTGCCGACGTTGAATAATATCGCCGGTGCGGTTAATCAGTCTGCCGGGCAAATCGGCGGATTCTCAATCGCCAGCGAATCGGCGAAGGTTGTGCTTAAAGGGCTGGCAATTGCTGCCTACACTGTAGTAGACACATTCCAAGGGATGGGGCGTGAGATCGGCGCGCGTTCTGCACAATTGGCCGCGCTGTCGCAACTGGACTTCAAGGGCGCGAAATTCATCGGGCAGGCATTGGCCGAAGACAACGCCAAATCGCGAGCAGCATACGACAAATTTGTCGACACCGTACTGAACGGCGAAAAGAAAATCTCTGCCGCCGTGGATGTTGGGGAGAAGAAACTCATCAACTATCAATTGCAAATTCCACCAGCCGTCGACTCCGCAACAAGATCCATCGAAAAACAAGCCAAAGCGTTTGACATGGAGCTGCACAAGCTCAAAGAGTACGACAAAGAAGCTTCCCGCGCGCGAGACATCACGCAATCCGTCGCGACAAAACAAGAAATCTACAACCAAACGCTTGACGAACTGAACCGCCTCAGGCCCTATCTTTCCATCGAAACCTATAATCGCGCGCTGGAAAAAGCACAGAAAGCACTGGATGACACCGGTGACAAGAATCGCACGGTTGTTAACGAAATGGATCAACTGTGGATGCAAGCGGGGCGCAACATCCAATCAACGCTGGCCAACAGCATTTTTGATTTCTTCAGCGGTGGTCTCGATGACATGTGGCGCAACGCCAAGGTTGCTGTTGGTCGGATCTTGTCAGAATTCGCGGCGCTGAAACTGGCGCAATCGGTTGGACTGACCGCAATGTTTGCTGTGCCTGGATCGGCTTCGGCTTCGGCTTCGGCTGCTGGGTCTGGCGGTGGTGTTTCAGTGTTGGATGCTGCTAACCTTGGAACTGGCGCGCTCAATCTGTTTAAGGGCGGATTTGGTGCGACATCACTAATAGGTTCTGGCTTATCGAAGCTAGGCGGATTTGTCGGTTCGTCCGGACTGTCCGCATTCGGTGCTGGTTTTGCTGGCGATGCGATAGGCGGCCTGGCTGCTGGCGGATTTACCAGCGGTGCCGCATCAATGGCATCAATGGGAGCATCGTTTGCCAGTTTTGCCGGGCCAGCCATAGCCATCGCCGCAGTCGATCAAATCACCCGCATGCTTGCAGGTGACAAACTGATCGGCGGCGGGGTCGGCAAGGTGCTCAATTATGTACCGGTTCTCGGCCCGTTGCTCAACGGCCTATTCGGGCGCGGCCCGTTAAAACAAAAAGAAACATCGTTAATCGGAGAAATCGGCGCGACAGGTTTTGAATCCGGAATGTTGCAAGCCAGATTCAAGGCCAGCGGTAACGTGTTTCGTGGCAGCAAGACGGATTTTGCTCGAGTCGACGCGATGACCGGCGAGATTTGGACAGACAATAACAAACTGCTCGATTTCGCCAAAGATTTATCCAAGGCAGGTAAAGAGCTGTTCGGCCTGATCAACGACACCACCAAACAAACATCCAGCAGCCTGCGCCAGATTGGGCAAGATTTGGGCGTCAGCACCGCAGGCATCGACAATTTTAAGCACTCAATCAACCTGCTATCTGAAAAAGGCAAGACGCTCACCGACGAGCAAATCGGTGAAGAGATCCAGAAAATAACCGACGGCCTCGCGCACAGCCTGCTGCCGCAAGTCGACGAACTCGCCAAGCGCGGCGAAACAGCGCTGCAAACAGTCAGCCGCCTGGGCACCGAATTCACCAGCCTGGTGGATGCCGCAACGATTGTGCTCGGCAAATCCGCAGCAGATGCGCGCGCGATGATTTTAGGTAGCACATTCGAGGGGCGCACCGGTTTTGTCGACGCAGCCGGTGGCGCTGACGCTCTGATGCAAAAAACGCAGACTTTTGCTGCCAACTTTTTAACCGATGCGGAGCGCATGGCGCCGGTGCAAGAGCAACTGAACGAACAATTAGGCAAGCTGGGCTTGTCGACTGATCTGACCAAGGATCAATTTAGAGGGTTGGTACAGTCGTTCGGGCAGGTTAACGGGATCACCGAGGAAACGCTGCAATCGTTGCTCAACCTGATGCCTGCGTTTCTGGCTGTAACAAATTATACGGATGGACTGACTCAATCAACCCAGGATTTGGCCGCCGCGCTTGCAAAATCAACCCAGGATATGGCCGCTATTGAAATGGCCAGATTACAGGGAGTCAACGCCACCCAGGCGGGGATGGAAATTGAGCTGATGCGGTTGATGGGCAACGAATCCGGCGCGCTGACAAAAGCCCGGCTGGACGAACTGCAAACCATTGATGCCAGCCTGATTCCACTACAACTGGCCATTAATCAGCAGCAGGATCTAAACACCGCAAGGGCACGGGAAGCGGCCATAACCAATGAGCGTTACGGCCTGGAAACCCAAATTTTACAACTCCAGGGCAACACCACCGAATTGCGCCAACGCGAACTAGATGCGCTAGACCCGCTCAACCGCGCGTCATTGCAGTATATTTTTGCGCTGGAAGATGAAAAAATCCTGAAAGAAAATGCCATCAAACAGATGGACACAGCATTTGGAGCATTGCAACGATCGGTCGATGCTGAGCGTAAAAGCGTATCCAAACACATTGAAGACATTACAAAGTCCATCAACAAACTGAAAGACCTGTCCGGCTCATTGCGCTCCACGCTCGACCGGATGCAAATCTCCGGCAACCAGGCTGTAGACCGGCAGGCGGCACAGGCTCAGATATCCGCTGCTTTGGCTATTGCAAAAGCTTCCGGAACACTGCCCGAAGCGGAATCGCTCAGACGCGCGCTGGATGTGGTTGCACAGCCCAGTGAAGATCTTTTCGGCTCGTTTGTTGATTACATGCGCGATTTCGCCCGCACGGCAGCGGATATCAATAGTCTGGACGGACTGACTCAAAGCCAGATTGGCATTGAGGATCAAGCGTTAAGATTGGCTGAGTCGCAAATGTCTGCGTTGGATGGGATATTAAGCACCGCACAGGCCCAATTGGATGCGATCAATGGCGTTGACAACTCTATCCAGTCGCTCGCCAGTGCGCTACAGGGTTTTGAGGCCGCGAAGTCCGCTGTTGCCGCCGCAGGTGGCGCTGGCAGTTCCACCGCCGCGATAGCCGCCGCGAACAACATCCAGCCCCTTCCGCCACCGCTCCCTACAGCCATCACGGCTCCAGTCATCCTACCCGCCCCGGTGGGCATCCTGGGCGGCGCTGGCAATCCGGCGTACAGCGGGCGGGATATCGTATCGTTCCTGACATCCGGCGTGACACCCGAACAAGGACTGGCAAAAGCACTCGAAACCGGCGTCAGCGCCCGGCAAATTGAAACTGCATTCGCCGGGCAACAGGGCTACACGCTGAGTAATATCCGTAATTTTGTAACAAGCAAGGGGCTAGTACCTGGATTTGTTGATGGCGGGCTGCACGCTGGCGGCCTGCGGATTGTCGGCGAAAGAGGGCCAGAACTCGAATTCACCGGCCCCAGCCGGATTTTTAACAACAGTGATAGTAAACGCCTATTGGATTTATCCGAGGTGGTCGCGGAGCTGAAAGCGCTACGCGAGGAGATGGCGGAAATTAAAACAAACACCGGATCAACCGCAACCCACACGCAAAAAACAGCCGATCTGCTGGATGATGTCTCGGCAGGCGGCGGCCCGATACTTGTTTCTCAGGTGTTGTGATGACAGATAACCTCACGCTCAATGTGATTGTTCCAACCACGATCACGGATTCGATCCTGATATCCAGCACTGCGCCGGAAAACGACTATGCCGCGTGGAGCGCGGGAACAACTTATGCGGCCGGGACGCGCGTGATCGTCGCAGCAACACACCGAATCTACGAGAGCGGACAGTCGGGTAACTTAGGTAAGGATCCAACTGACGTACTCAATCGCACCGGCGCGCCGCCGTGGTGGTTTGAGGTGGCGCCAACCAATCGATGGGCAATGTTCGATGGGTTGATCAACACGGACACGGCGATTGCGACGCCACTGACTGTGGTTTTGCGCCCCGGCTTTATCAGCGCGATCTATCTCTCCGGGCTGATCGGGGAGAACATCAGCGTATCGATCAAAGATGCGCCCGGTGGCACTGTTGTGTTCGCGCACTCGGAAACGCTCGAGAACTCAGAGCCGCCCGATTATTGGGAGCATTTTTTCTCACCATTCCGGCAGCAAGACGATCTGTTTCTGAGCGATATCCCGCCGTACTCGAATATGGAAATCACGATCACGATATCGTCAACCTCCGGCAATGTTTCTTGCGGATTTTTGACTGTCGGCGATATTCGCCCGCTGGGGATGACCGAATTCGACGCCGAAGCGCAGCCTAAAACGTACAGCTACATTGGCGAGGACAATTATGGCAACACAAAGATAATTCAGCGTCCGTCCGCAAAAAATATGCGTCTGACAGCGGAGGTCGATATTGATAACGCGGATTTTGTCGAAGAAACCGTCCGTGGGTTACAGGACATTCCGGCGGTCTGGATCGGCGTTGATCTTGCGAATTATGCAGGGCTGCGCGTGGTCGGTTTGGGTAGCGGCGCGCTGGTGTACAAAAATGCGCGTCAGTGTTTTTTAAATTTAAACGTTAAAGGGTTCATCTAATATGCCAACACCCACAACGCCTCCAACAATGACGGCAGTGCCAACGCCGCAGCCGGTTCGAAACGACAGAACTACGTTCTCTCCGCGCGTCGACGCGCTGGTAACATGGCTGCCGACGCACATAACCGATCTAATTGCTGCGCTTGTAAATGCCTATGACAATGCAGTCAGTGCTTACGATTCCGCTGTTGCCGCGCTGGCTGACAAAAATACAGCAACAACACAGGCAGGTATCGCCACCGCCCAGGCCGTTGCAGCATCCGCCCAGGCCGTTGCAGCATCCGCCCAGGCCGTTGCAGCATCCGCCAGCGCGCAGACCGCTATCAACGCCCCCGGCACATCGGCAACCAGCACAACGTCGTTGACAATCGACGGCAATAACAAAACACTGACAATCCAAACGGGCAAGAGCATCGTGCCGGGCATGTTTGCGATGCTCGCGTACACAACAGATCCGACCAAGTGGATGTACGGGATAGTGACAGCGTACAACTCGGGTACTGGATCGCTGACGCTCTCTAACGTCACATACAGCGGCTCGGGCACATTTGCCGCGTGGACGCTGAGCCTAAGCGCTCCGCAGGCGCGGCGCGATTTGTATATCAATTCAAACACGCAGCTCGCGGCGGGATACACATACATAGCAGACTCGGCGCCTGGCGCGTTAACACTGACAATGCCAGCAAATCCGACCATCGGCGATTCGTTGACAATTAAAGATCGCACAGACTCCTGGTTAAAAAACAACGTCACGCTGGCAAGAAACGGGCAAAACTTTGTGAATGCGCTTGGATCTGGCGTTGCCGAGAATTTGGTGCTGAATTTACACAACATCGAACTGACATTAATCTTTACCACGAGTGGCTGGAGGGCTGTCTAAAATGCAATTATCTGATTTGGTAACGAATACAAACAGCATAGGCTTTACTGCCGGAGAAGCAATCGCGGCAAATGATCTGGTTGTGATTGAGCGACACACAAAAAAGGGATGGAAAGCTGTTGACACAACATTTGCGGCAGCGGGAACCATGGACGAGGGCATCGCGCAAACCAGCGAAGCCACCGGTCGTATCGTTGCGCAGACATCGATTGTCGCAGTGCAAACGCGGGCATTCGCGCGGCAAGCGGTAGTGAAAGACAACGACTGCAATATTTTTACGCTCACATCCGGAGCATCAGGCCTGGGCGCGATTCTATGCAAATTTGCGCCGGATGGCAAGCTGTTGTATTTGACAAATGTCGATGCGACAGCGGACGTGACATACAATCACCAGTTGCTTTTACTCTCAAACGGTAATGTCGCGGCGATATGGGTGGCGGGTACAACGCTAAAATATTATATTCGCAACCAAGTCGGTTCCCAGGCAGGCAAGAGCACAACGACAATAGACGCAGTCCAATCAGTGTATTTCGCAGCAATATCGTTGTCCGGCGGGGGGGTCGGAATATTGTACCAACCGTCGTACGCACCACTCACGTCTAAGTTTTTAACTTACGATAACTCTGGGATTGCTGTCCTCGCAGCAACCACCGTGCTGACGCGCACGGGAACGTCCGGTGGTCAGTACCATAAAATGTTGCAGTTAGCGAACGGCAATATCGCCGCTGCTATTGCCAGCAATAATACTATTTCGAGCATCGGTCTCCACGCCGGGGTATTCAATATATCCGGGGCTATCGTAACCGGATTTACAATCATAAATGCAGTGTCGGTGGCGCAATACCCGGAGATTGCTACAACACCGAGTAACGGGAATTTTGCGATTTCATACCTGGACGGAACGAATCAATCTGTCTATGTATTTAACAGCGCGATGGTGCAGCAGGGCAGCACTATTACATTCGCAACGACAGTAACGGGATCTGGTCGATACAAATTGTTGACAGACGGGGCTACCGATTTTGTTGCCATAACAACAAGCAGCGCATTTGCTGTGCTGCAGAAGATAACTCAGAATGGCACGAAACGGGCAGAGAAGGGGCACGACCTAACTACGTCGCTGCAAAGTTTTTCCTTTGACGCATTCTGCGAGAGAGGGTTGATATTCTGCGCGGGAATGTCCAGCGCGGCGGCAGCATCCCCGATTTTCTGGACAATCGACGCAGACACTGGGGCGCTGTTAGTTGGGCAGTCTGCGACATCATTTGGCACAAGCCCGGTATCGGTAAACGGATCGTACACTCGCGTGATTCCCGGTGGGGATTTCACATTCATCGCGCTCTATGACTACGCAAACGCCGCTGCGACAAATTTGTGCATTGGCAAATACTCGAACGCATCGATTATCGGTCCAGCACAGACGAATGTTTCCGCCGGAGAGCAAGGGGCGGCATATTCTGAAAAAGGCTCTTACTCAATTAATAAAGTCGGCGGCTTGCCCGGTAAGGCATTTGACCACTCTGCAAATCTAATCGCTGGAAACACAGGATTTGTTTCGACCTACGGTTTAAAAATCAAGGACTAATGATATGTACAAGATAAGAGACACTGCAAATGACCACATTTATGTAGTCGACGAACGCCCGAGATGGGTGGCTGGAGTGTGGGAATGCGGAAGCGATCGGTTTGTTGACGAGACCGGCGCCCAGTTTGAGATTGTCATTGAGATCGTCCCGGCAAAAATAAACGCGATCGGGTTTATGCTGCTTTTTAGCGTCGCGGAACGTCTGGCGATTGAGGCATCGATCGATCCCGTTGTGCAAAATTTTTACACACTGGTAAAAGATCCGCGCCTTGAAACTGTTGATCTCGGATTGCCTGCGGTTATCGTCGCGCTTAACTATATTGAGAGCGCTGGATTGATCGCTGTTGGCCGTGCGGCTGAGATTTTGGGTTATCAACCGTAATCAGGAGAACCACATGACAGGAATAATGCACGGGGCATCACAATTCAAGCTGCCGCGATCGCCGCAGTTAATCGGCGAAATATTTAATGTATCAATCCTGCCGCAATAACTTTCAACCGTAACAAACTACTTTTACTTCGGAGAATGTGAGATGAAAAAAATCAGAGATCAGATCGAAGCGGGCTTCGATGAGATTCAATCAGTGATCGATACCAGCAGCCTTACCGATTTGCGCAACAATGTCATGTCCGCAATTGATCGCGCACGGGCTGATGTCAATGAACGAATGAACGAATTCGAAGAAGCCAATGCTATCGCTGATCAATTTGTTGATTCGCATCTCGAGAAAGCGACGCAAAGCAAATGGACGGCATTGATTGTGGCGGCAGGCACACTAATCGCCGTCTCAGTAGGCGTTGTCATCGGAATGCATCTGTAGCCTGCGGGAGCGGATATGCCACCGGAATGCCCATATGCAAACGAAGTCGGAAAACTCCAAGCGCGCGTGCTATTCCTCGAGCGGGAACTGGAGAAACTGCAAGTAACAGCAAAAGTCACTGCAAACAGTTTGCTCGAAGAAAGATCGGAGAACAAAGGCTATTTGCGCGGCATTGAAATTGCGGTGCGTATCGTCAGCGCCATTCTGGTTGCCGGTGTATTGATGGCTGCCGGGAAATTCACCGGCGCGATCGAGTTCGTGTTCAAACTGTTAAGGCTATGAAAAACATCATGACGGCATTATCGAGCCAATTCGAAGATCACCACCTGTTTCGCAGGCTGGTGATCGTCTTTTTTATGTTCATGTACTTCGAAGTGACAATAGAATCATTCCGCTACGCCTACTTTGCAGCAGAAAAGAGCATGCCGGCAACCGACATCGTGATGATCCTCGGCGCGCTGCAAACGCTGATGACGCTGCTGATGGGGTACGCATTCAAGATTTATTCAAACTCAAGAAATAGGAGCTGACATGGGTTATGCAACATTAATCAAATACGCGCTATGGGCTTTGCTGATCGTAGCTTGCACATGGTTCGTCTGGCACATGGCGGCCAACGTACATGACAATATTTACAATGACGGCAGGATGGCGGAGCGGGCGGAATGGCAGGAAAAAGAGGCCGATCGAGCGAATCAATTGGCGCATGAAATCGCTGAAGCGGTTGATCGACTGAGCGCCGAGCGCGACAAACAAATCAATGAACTGACAGGAGCACTAGACCATGCAAATCAAGCACAAGAAAAACTTAATCGTGATCTCAATACTGTACGCACTGCTAATCGTGGGCTGTGGATCGACGCCCAAAACTGCGCAAATGGTACCGATGAAGCCGCGAGAGAAACTGAAAGTACCAGCATCGGTGGTAGCGGAACCGAGAGAATCCGACTTCCCGGCCAGATTGAACAAAATCTTTGGGAATTAGTGGCGGATGCGCAAAGAGTGGTTATTCAGTACAAAACTTTGCTGCAGACCTGCTTGCCGTTGGTTGATGTAATGGAAGATCCTGGTTGATTATATTCTGGATATATAATCCGGTTCTGAATACATATTACGTTTATTTTACGGAACGCACGGATGAAACCGTTTGTTCTAGCCGTTCACTGATTCCCCCTCTCGGCACCAGTGGC
>Ga0209033_1000179_pt1 | contig 34868 bp, 35 predicted proteins | sample LauGreFa1BDMLBDN_2_FD_188218 | JGI IMG/M metagenome (GOLD analysis project Ga0209033, IMG submission 188218) | Freshwater lake microbial communities from Lake Michigan, USA - Fa13.BD.MLB.DN (SPAdes) (version 2) | ecosystem: Environmental > Aquatic > Freshwater > Lake | place: Lake Michigan, USA...
CTGTGGCGGTTGAGAAAAAGAGGCGTATGCGACCAAGGGTGAATTCTGCAGAACGAATGATGAATCTGGTGGCGTTGCTCACTGAGTCGTCTGTACCGCTCACTCTTGAGGACATTGCTAACCGCATGGGCAGTCAATACGGCACAGAGGGCGAAGCACGTCGCACCGCATTCGAACGGGACAAGCGGGCGCTTCGTAAAATGGGTGTTCCTATCACTACTCAAACTTTGTCTGGTAACGATGCCGGCAAGACTGCGTATTCAATTGATCGCACTGAGTACAACCTCATTAATTTTGGTCTCACAAAAGACGAACTTGCTGCACTTCAACAAGCAGCAGCTGTTGTGCAAATTGGTACACAGTGGGGCAAGCAAGCGGTGCAATGGCTCGGTGGCGCTGTCGACGATGTGGCTTCAACAACCGTCGCTCGCGTCGACGCTCGTGGACAAGAAAAAGTGTTGCCTCAGTTGTGGTCGGCCGTTGCGAAACTATGCAGTGTCACATTCTCGTATCGCGGTCGTAAGCGTTCCGTGCATCCATACGGCTTAGTAGCGCGAAACGGATTCTGGTACCTCATTGCGTTTGATCCCGAGCGCAATGCACAGGTCACATATCGTGTTGACCGCATCGAAGGCGACATCGCAATGGGTAATGCAGATTCATTTGTTCGCCCAGCTGATTTCAAAATTGAAACGGCGTACGAGCGTGACCCGAAAGAATTTGAAGGTGCTCAGTCAGAAATTGCTGTGGTGCGTATCGACCGACGTGTTGCGCCGGCAGTCATCCGTGAACTCGGAGAAGACTGCATCGTTGCTCGCAGTGCCGATGGATCTATCGATGTTGAAGTGGCCTGTGGTAATCGCGTTGCTTTCCGTTCGTGGTTGTATGCCATGGTCGATCGCGCTGTTGTGCTGCGCCCAGAGTCGGTGCGCGCCGAAGTCATGTCAGATCTTGTTCGCATGAGTGGAGGTGCATCATGAGTGGCCGTCGCGGACCGCGCAGTGCAGAAGACCGCGTACGCGGTTTGTTGCGTATGTTGCCATGGCTTATGGAACGTGAACGTATTTCCATTGCAGATATGGCGCGTCAGTTTTCTATGTCTGAAGAAGATCTCATTGAAGATATTGAAATGGCATCAATGTGTGGAGTTCCTCCGTACACGCCACTTGAACTTGCAGACCTCTACATCGACGAGGGTTACATCCATGTGGGTGTGAACAAGCAGTTTGATCGCCGGCTTGAACTAACCGCGTCTGAAGCTTTTGGACTTACTCTGCTTGCAACTGCTGCTCGTGATCTTCCTGGTTTCAGTCGCGGGCGTGAACTAAGGAGTGCACAAAGGAAATTGTTGCGTGTATTGGGTGAAGGTGTTGTTGATATTGATATCGAGTCCCCGCCGTTCCTTGCAGAACTCACTGCAGCCTCTACTTCTGGTGAACGTCAAGTACTCACGTATTGGACGCCAGCAAAGAACGAAGAAAGTGTTCGCACAATTACTGTGCGCACCGTATTCACCGATCGCGGGCACTGGTACATCTCGGCTGACGATGATTTGTCGGGAGAGTCTCGTCACTTCCGGGTTGATCGCATTCGTCAGTTACAGCCAACGGGTGAGTTCGTGCCAGTGGCCCCAGTGAGTGCCGAAGTGCCCGTGTGGTTCGCAGATGCTCAAGACAACATCGTGGTCACCGCTACGGTTGCTGCAAATGCCGCATGGGTAGTGGAGACGTATCCGTGCCAAAACATTGTGGAACATGCCGACGGTTCGTTCACGATCACCATCGTGGCTAACAGTGAACATTGGTTGGGTCGCTTGTTGCTGCGTGCTGAAGGCGGTGTGACGGTGACATCACCGGATCACCTTGTTGGACTGCAGTCGCGCGTTGCGACAGACGTACTTGCGCGTTATCGCGCAAACAATTCAGACACCTGATCGGGAGATTCGACTCCCATCTCTTTCATGAGGTGCATGAGTAATTCTGCGGTTGCAGTGGCGTCTGCCTTTGCTTCGTGAGATCGCGTTCGTTCAATGCCGTAATGCTCACACAACGCTTCTAACGAATGACGACGTGTGCGTGCTTCATCGGTTTTTCGAGCCAGAGCGAGAGTGTCGACATAGTTATGGATGCGACCGCCGAGACCCACACGCGCAGATTCGGCATGGAGAAACCCGAGATCGAATCGAGCATTGTGTGCGGTGAAGAGGTTTCCTTCGCTAATGGACCACAGTTTTCGGAGAGCGTCTTTGAGAGGCATGCCACTTTGTACTTCTGCTTCGGAAATACCGTGAATGTGCTCGGCACCATGAACGTATTCGGTAGGGCTTTCAGGCTTGACCACTGTGTCGAATGAATCGACTATCTCGCCCTCGCCATTGACAACGATTGCCGCGAGTTGCACTATGCGATCGGTTTCGGGGTTAACACCTGTGGTTTCAAAGTCGACAACCGCAAAAGAGATGTCGCGCATTGATGTGTTGGGCGCATCGGTCTGGGGGTTCTTCATGTATTTCAGAGTATTGCGGGGGTGAGCCAATGTGGTGTCATAGCTATGCGGGTGGTGTCATTGCGTCTAGCAATGTTGCCTTATCGAAGTAATCACGCCACAACGTGATGAGTCCATCGCGAATCTCAAAGATGCCAGCAACAGGCAATGTGACCCATCTGCCGTGTATTTCAAAACGATCTTCACGTTCGTTGAGAACTGTTCCATGTTGCGCAGAGCCTGTTGAGGTTTGGCGAATGATCTCCCAATCAATTCCAGTGCACATTCCGAAAAACCCGATGAGAGTGTCACGCAAGCCTTGAGGCCCGAACGCTTTGCCCATTGGGACATTGTCGTATTCGAAATCTGCACTAACCATGGTGGCTGCAGATTCAATATCGCGAGCGACAAGAAGAGAAATAAATGATTGAACTACTTGATCAGGAGTGTCTGCCATGTGGCAAGTATGTCATGACGCTCAGAGGAGTTCAGCAGCGAGGCTGGCAACTTCGCTTCGTTCGCACGATGCCAAAGTGACATGGCCAAAACAGTGTTGATTGGCAAATGCATGAATCAGGACTGCGAGTGCGTTGTTTGATTCACCCATGTACGGCGCATCGATTTGACTGGTGTCTCCAGTGAATACGACCTTTGTTCCTTCGCCGATGCGAGTGAGGATTGTTTTCAAGGTGGTGGGTTCTAGGTTCTGCGCTTCGTCCACAACAACAAACTGACGATGCAATGAACGCCCGCGAAGGAATGTGACTGACTCGAGAGATAACTGACCGCGAGCGGTGAGGTCTTCAATGAGTCGCTTGGCATCGTTGCTGGAACGTTGGTCTGTGAGAGCCACGATTGAGTCGTGAATGGCTGACATCCATGGGTCTAATTTCTCGTCGAGTCCACCTGGCAAGAAGCCAACATCTGCGCGACCCACGGGAACAAGTGGGCGATAGACGGCTAGTTTTTCGTAATTGCGCGACTCGACTACTTGTTCAAGGCCAGCAGCGATAGCCATGACGGTCTTGCCGGTACCCGCACGACCATCGAGCGCAACAACACTCACATCGGGGTCCATCAGAAGTTCAAGAGCAAAACGCTGTTCTTTCGAGCGTGCGCGAAGTCCCCATGCTTCAGGAGATGCTGCGGGCAGAAGTTCAATCATCTCTCCGAGCGAACGCACGAGTGCAGATTGAGAGCCAGATTTGATGACTGCGAATTCGTTGACTGCAAGTCGAGTATCTGAACTGAACGACTCAGTTTCTACTTCGCCACGTTCATAGAGAGCGTTCACGGTTTCTGAATTGACCTCGAGTGTGAACCAGCCCATGGGGCGACTGTGTGCAGCGCGTCCGACGGGTTGATGCTCTTCAGCGGTAAGTCCAAGGTGTGCAGCTTTAATGCGCAAACCGGCGTCATTCGAGATGATGTGAGTTGGGCCCTTGAGAGCTTGGCCGAGCGCCGCACCAATGATGCGATTATCAGGAATAGCTGGATCTAGCCCGTTCTCCAATAAAAGGTGCTTTTGTATGCCGTTTACCTCGATATGCAAGGTGGCGCCACCAGGTTCGAGATTTAGTGGAACTGGATGATGAATAGAACCACCAGCACGGCGGCGTAAGTCTTCGATTGTTCGCAATGCAGTTCGTGCAGCGCGTCCAACATCATCGGGGCGACTCTTTAACCCGTCAAGCTCTTCGACAACTGTTAGTGGAATGACGACGTCACAGTGTGGGAACGAATGAAGACAACCGGGGTCTGCTACAAGAACTGAAGTGTCTAAAACGATGCGAGTGCGCACGCCGACAGGGTTCTCTGCGCTGCCCGAAGTGTCACCCGAAGGTGAGCCGACTTCGGCAGTGATGTGCTCCGCAACACGATCGATAAATTCATCATGGCACTTCGTGAATACAGAATCGTGGATAGCGCTTTTACATTTTTTTGTTCGCACTGGCGTTGCAAGCAGTCAAAATCGACATTTTTCAGAAATTTTTTTATATTTTTTTCAGAGTGCAACGCGTCACATTTCCACAGGCTGTCGTGATGGCGTTACACAGTGAAACAGTGCATTGATTTTCGTGTAACACCGCGAAGATTATGACGATCGCCGCGGTGATTTGACGACAAGTAGCATGGCTGGCCAAGTTGGCTGAATCGGCGCAAACCCTTGCAATTATTGAGAAACAGAAGACGACGCGGATGAACCAGATGTTGTGGACTGTGAAATCAGATCAAACGTACGTGCAGCTGGATGATTCAGAAAACTCAATGAGATCAACGAGTACTGCCGAACAAAATCACGTGTGATGGCTGAAGGCGAAACGGACGAAAAAACCAAATAATTGCATTTGCAACGAATCAGATGCTTGCTTTTTGTGTTTGTAGCGGTTCAGATTGTAATACCACTCCGATTCCGAGGAGGAATACAACAATGACAAAAGCAGAGCTCATCGAAGAAATATCGAAGGCAGCTGAGTGCACGAAGGCTGATGCCGAGCGTACTCTTACCGCCTTCTTTGATCTTGTAGTTGCTTCAACTATGAAGGGCGAAAAAGTGGCATGGCCGGGCTTCGGCTCGTTCAGCACCACTGCTCGCAAGGCACGTACTGGTCGTAACCCACAAACGGGTGCGGCAGTAACAGTACCGGCCTCGACTGCGATGAAGTTCACAGCGAGCTCAACATTAAAAGCTCAGCTGAACCCAAACCGTAAGTAACCACTTACCCAACGAGAGGAAACTCAAGTGGCAGCAAAAAAGAAAGCAGCAGCTAAAAAAGCTCCTGCACGCAAGAAGAAAGCAGCAGCTAAGAAAGCTCCTGCACGTAAGAAGAAGGCAGCAGCCAAGAAGGCTCCTGCTAAGCGCAAGAAAGCTGCTAAGAAAGCAGCTCCTGCAAAGAAGCGCAAGAAGGCTGCCAAAAAAGCAGCTCCTGCAAAGCGCAAGAAGGCTGCTAAGAAAGCAGCTCCTGCAAAGCGCAAAAAAGCCCGTAAAAAGGCTGCAGCAAAGAAGTAATTTTGCTGAAGGCCATTGGCCTTCACTAAATCTTCAAAAAATGTAGAACCAAATTGGTTCGGAGTGTTGAAATGGAGGGCGAAAGCCCTCCATTTCTCTATCTATAGACGATTCATGAGATGAAATATCTCGGCTGCACCAAATGAGTGCGCAGACCCCAGATCCGCCATGCGAGTGCGCATGCGATCGCGAAAGACAGCCATTCCATCTTCGTCGGTGGCTTTCATAGTTGATTCGAACTGGCTTATGTGGCTCTCGAGAGCTGCAAGTTTGGCGTTGACCTGCGACGAGATGTCTTCCGCGTGGTTTGCTTCATCTGCTTCCCACAGCAACAAAGCATCTGGGCGGTGGTGTTGTACACCGTGATCTGTCATGTGATGTTTTAAGAAATGTGGGTCACGTGCTGCCACGATTGCGTCGCACACGTTGAGGCCTGTGTTGCGATGATCCGGATGCAGTCTGTAGCGCTTCCATGGATCATGTGAGAGCACGATGTTTGGCTTCAAGGTGCGAATTGCAAGTGCGATTCGGTCGATGGCTTCTTTTGAGTGTTCAAGTTCGCCATCGATGTATTCCAGAAAAGAAACGGTGCCGGTGGCGCCAAGAGCACGTGCAGCATTTCGCTGTTCCTGTTGGCGAGAAGTCACTAGTGCAGCAATGTCTGCTTCAGGGTTCCATGTGCCTTTCGAGCCATCTGTACACACAAGGTGATGGACAACCGCACCGTCTGCTGACCATTTTGCAAGTGTGCCACCACAGCCGAATTCAACATCGTCTGGGTGTGCGCCGATGGCGAGCACTATTGCAGGTGTTTCAAGGTTGTACGTAAATGTCGTCGCATTCACTGGTGGTTGGCCTGGTTCATTCGCGCTCATCGTTTTCACTTTCTCTTCGGGCTAATTCTGTGAGGTCATCGGCAGTATCGAGGTCTAGTTCGAGCATGTTGTCGTTAATGACTTCACAGTCGAGCCCGGCCTGTTGCGCAATGCGTTTGTGGTTGTCGAAACTTCCTGGGCCGTAAGCAGTAGTGAACGCACTGTGGGCAGGGAAGGCGAGCACGTTTGTTCCATCGTTATGACGGTCGGGGACAAGCGTTACTTTTCCTTCGCGCACTACATGTTCGAACGTGACAGCTAGTGGCAGGTCTGCGTGGGCAACGATGATGTGATCTGCGCCATTCTGTGTGGCCTCGGCGCGACCTACATTGACTGCAATGTCGAGACCAGGGGTAATGCAGGTAACTACGTTGGCACCGAGCGCGATAGCCCACTGTGCAACGGAGGCGTCATTACACACCACGTACGTTGGTAATGGACGAGCAGCAAGAACCACTGTCTCGGCGCATGTGCGAGCCAGTTTTTCCCGTTCATCAGCGTGAAGAGTGTCGGAGAGGCGACCCTTTGCAATGGTGAATGACTTCACGGGGATGATTACGGCACACTGCACATTGTCAGCCTACGAACCTTGTGGCGTGGGTGCTCTACGCTGATGAGATGGCAGATATCCGCATGGCAGTCATTGGTGCAGGCTCATGGGGAACCACGGTGGCCTCGGTGGCAGCGGCAAATACCCCAACGGTCTTATGGGCGCGCCGCGAGTCTGTGGTGCAGGCCATTAACACCGATCATGTGAATCCGGATTACATCAATTCCGTGCCATTGTCTGCTCTATTGCGAGCCACAAGTTCTTTGGAAGAAGCGGTCAGTTCCGCAGATGTGCTTGTGATGGCAGTGCCTTCTCAAGGTTTCCGTCAAGTTTTAGAAGAAGCAAAACCATTTCTTAGACCATGGGTGCCAGTCGTCAGTTTGTCGAAAGGTCTCGAGGCAGGGTCCATGTTGCGAATGTCGGAAGTGGCAAAACAAGTTCTCCCTGGTCATCCTGTTGCAGTTCTCACTGGACCGAACTTGGCATCTGAAATTTCTCTCGGTCAACCCGCAGCAACAGTGGTTGCAATCGACGACGCTGTTATTGCAACCGCACTGCAGGAATTGTTTTCTAGTCCTACATTTCGCGTGTACACGAACCCCGATGTTGTGGGTTGTGAAATTGCAGGTGTCGTTAAGAACGTGATTGCAATTGCATCGGGTATGGCACAAGGAATGGGCTTTGGCGACAACACGCGCGCCACATTGATTACACGCGGTCTTGCAGAGATGACTCGGTTAGCGGTTGCACTTGGTGGTCATCCCATGTCGCTATCTGGTCTTGCAGGCATGGGTGACCTCATCGCAACATGTTCTTCGACGAGCAGTAGAAACACTTCGGTTGGTATTCGCCTAGGCAAAGGTGAATCGCTCGCAGACATTGTGGGTTCCACCACCATGGTCGCTGAAGGCGTGCGTAGTTCGGCAATTGTGTTGCAGTTAGCGCAACGGCACAATGTTGATATGCCAATTACTGAACAGGTCGTGGCGGTGTGTCATCACGGGGCTTCGGTTCCCGATGCTCTTGTTGCACTGATGTCACGTCGAGCACGTCCGGAGATCAAATAATGTCACGCGTCATTGGTAACCGTGGAGGCACGTGGCGCGGTGTGGTGACAGACCACGGTTCGATTATTCCTTCAGACGGGTCTGCGGAGTTGTCATGGCATGTTGCAGCTGATGATCGGTGGTACACCCCACAAAACGAACCCAGCCTTCGTCAAAAGTGGTACGCAGGTTTTCCGGTTTCTGAAACACGCGTCCGTATTCCTAATGGTGACATGGTGCAGCGCGTGTATTGCGTGGCAGACCTTGGTGGAATGACAGTAATTGAATTCGAGAACGAATCAACACTTCCTGTGGCAATCGCTGTGACGCGTTCTGATGTGTTCACGACACGCGCGCCAGCAGAAAATCCGCCACAAGGCATTGATCTTCCAGCAGGCTCGATTGTCTTGCCTGTGGGTCACAAGAGCACCGTGCGCATTGCACTTGCGCATTCCTCGCCCCACGCTGGTCGACTTCCCGACGACACGCCTACTCATCAACAGGTTGTGCGCGGTTGGGAAGCGGCGTGCGATGTGGCTTCTCGTGTGACTGTTCCTGATCACACAGTGGTCGCCGGTGTAGCACGTCTGCGTAGTGACATTTTGCTCGGAGTGAGTTCAGAGGATGTCGCAATTGAATTGGCTAGGTTGGGCGAAACGCATCATGATTCCATTGTTGATGTAGTGGAGTCAGTGCAGCGACTTTTGAAAAAAGAAAAGCGTTCAAAGGTGCTTGCATGGGATACGCCGCATCAATTGGCAGCTGCCGCACGCGCGTGCGTGTTGTTGGGTGACGACGTTGCTGCCGGAGACATTGGCGCATCGTGGTTGCGCATGGCTGACCGCGATGTAGAAGAACTTCCTGTGGAAGCTCCCAGTGATCTTTCGCTGATTGCGTGGACCGAAACTCTGTTGGCTCAGGCTTCTCCGAGTGGGGGTCATTGCGCACTATTGCCGTACGGCATTCCAGAAACCTGGTGGGGGGCTCCGTTTGATGCTCGAGGCCTCACCGCAGACCCACATCGCACCATCGCGTATGCAGTGCGGTGGCATGGTGCTCGTCCTGCTGTGTTGTGGGAAGTAACTGGCGCGCCCGGATTATTGATTTCGGGCGGCCGTGCTGACTTGAATTGGCATACAGCAGATGCATCTGGTGAGGCACTGCTCGAAGCTCCTGTTTCATCGCATGTGTGATTGTCTCGTAGCACTACCGTCACATAGCTCTACGGGGCACACACTGTTCGCAAAGAACTCAGACAGGCCACCAACAGAGCAACAAATCATTCGTTGGAACCCGCCACGTCGAGATGTTGGCTCGTTAACCACCACGCATTCAAATGTCGCGCCGGCCCGCGGGGAGACATTGGCGTCAGTGTTGTCGATGCCACATTGGTGTTGGGGCGCAGAACACGGCGTGAACGAAGCAGGTGTTGCGATGGGAAACGAAACTATCTACACCACCAACGATCCTCGTACGGCGCCTCCTGCACTCATCGGCATGGATCTGGTGCGATTGGCACTGGAGCGCGCGACAAGCGCTGTAGAGGCCGTACGCGTTGTCTCAGAGATGATTGATACGTACGGACAAGGTGGAAGCGGGCACGACACGAACAATGGTGAGCGCGCACGACCATATTGGTCGAGTTTCCTGATTGCAGATTCTTCTGATGCGTGGGTGGTGGAGACCAGCGGGAACGTGGTGGAGGCAATGCAAGTGACGAGCACTTGGGCAATATCGAATCGCACCACTATTCCTGCGTTCGATGCTGCTCATCGTCACCCCAAACAGCCAGTGCATCTGTTGGTCGACCCACGCTTGTCCGCTTCACGAGAAGTGTTGGCCACAGATTCAGTCTCAACCAAGTTGTTGCAACAACACTTGCAATCTCATGTAGGTGGAGACGACGGCTGGACTGTGTGTATGCATGCCACTGACGGTGGTGAGTTAGTTGAAGCAACCACGGCTTCGATGATTGTGGAACTCAGTGAAGACCCACAGTTGTGGTGGGCCCAAGGCTCACCGTGCGTGACGCCATATGCCACAGCGAGGTTTAGTGAAATGGCAGGGCTCATCCCTTCGATCTAACGATCTGTGAACAACTCAAACGTGTCGCCAACACCAATGGTCCCACACGTTGTGACCATTGAGTAGAGCCGACATTCATCGCCGCGTTCGTGACTCATGCGTTTGAAATCTTTGTTCGCAAACCAATCGTTGTTTTGTTTGCAAGGGATTGCGTACGAAGTGAGAAAACCACGCACGGTGCCAATACGAAAATGTGCACCAGGACGAAATGCGGCAGATGGAATACCAGAGACTGTGATGTTCTCGCCGGCAAACCCTGGACTAATCGGATGACCTTCGGCGCGCAAAGTGTCAATTGCATCGGTTGACCAAATACACAATGCTTGCCACGGACGCCCGTGCCCTACGCGCCACGACTGAACATCACCTTGAACCCCATTCCAACCAATCACCGCTGAATCGATCGGCTTCTTCGGTAATCCTCTTGAAGCATGTAAATGTGCAACGGTGCCGATGTGCTCAATTTCTAAAGAACGCATTGTGGGAAAGAAGCGCCACATAGCGGCAAGCAATGACTCAATCTGTGGTTCAGTGAGATCGTCGTATTTCTCCATGACAGATGTATGCACTGCGGCAAATGCTGAGTCAACATTTTCGAGTGACGGCAATGTGATACCCGCAAGTGATGACATCTCAGCGAGATAACCACGTGCACCTGCTAGCCAGCCTTCAGGGATAGTTGACGCATGTGTGTAGTGACCCCAAATATCATTCAGTTCTTCGAGGGTGCCACGTGCATCTTGTGCTGTGTACGCATAGTTTCCGACAGTGATGGATGCGTGGCGGGGCATGTGTGAAGCCTACGCTTCACCGTATGGCTCGCCCGGTTCCCACTCTTGAATTCGAACACGAATTGTTTGCGACGGGTGCACGAATTGTTGCAGGCATGGATGAAGTGGGTCGTGGTGCGATTGCAGGACCAGTGACGGTGGGAGTGGTGGCGATTGATGCATCTGTGGGTGCAGTGCCAGAAGGTCTTGCTGATTCAAAGTTGATGACAATAAAGCGGCGTGAAGCGATGGTGCCAGTAGCTAAAGAGTGGGGTATTGCGTGGGCAACAGGTTCTGCTACCGCAGCAGAGATTGATAAGTACGGGATTATGACTGCGCTTAGCCTCGCTGGAAGTCGAGCTTTAACTTCGCTTGGTGTGCATCCAGACATCATCATCTTGGACGGTAACAACAGTTTTTTGTTAGAAGAAGAAAACGGCCCGCGCGTGATCACTCGCGTGAAAGCCGACCAGACTTGTGCGTGTGTATCAGCAGCCAGTGTTATTGCCAAAGTGGAACGCGATGCGTTAATGACGCAACTACATGAGCAGTTTCCACATTACGGATGGAGTGGCAACAAGGGGTACGGCGCAGCCGTGCACACTGATGCAATCAAAACTCACGGTGTAACCGACCTGCATCGCAAGTCGTGGAACTTAGGTGTCTAACTCTTTAAAGTTTGTGCGAGAGCGTTGAATGCATCAGCAAACGGAGAAGATTTGCGCCAGACAAGTCCGATTGTGCGGCTAGGGGATTGACCAGAAAATTTGCGCGTCACAATTCCTCGCCCAGGTCCTGCTTCTACTTTTTCTGCACATTCGGGCAATAGCGTGACGCCCAAGCCGGCCGCCACCATCTGTGCCAATGTCGCCATGCTTGTTGCTTGAATTTCACTTGGCTCGCTGAAAGCAAGATGACACACTTGCGTTACTTGGTCCCGTAAACAATGTCCTTCTTCTAAAAGGATGACGCGTTCATCTCGTAGTACATCTAACTTCACTGGCGAAGTAACTCGAGCAAGTGGATGGCTTTGTGGCAGTGCCAACACGAACTTGTCAATTCTTATTACTGCAGTGGCAAATTCATCTGTGCCAATCGGAAGCGCCAGTAATCCAAAATCTATTTCACCGTGTCGTAAAGACTCCAGCAGATGACTTGTCTGCTGTTCGCGAATTTGCAGTTCGGCGTCCACGTGCTCGTCTGTGAATGCACGAACAACATTGGGCAACAGGTAGGGCGCCAAAGTGGGGATTACTCCAAGGCCGATACGGCCAAGCAGTTGATTTCCGTCATGCTTGGTGGTTTCTACAAGCTCGTTCATCTCACGCAGAATCAATCGCGCCCGTTCGATGACTTCAAGTCCATGGTTTGTTGGCATGGCTCCGCGTGCGGAACGCTCGAACAACGTGACTCCCAGTTTCCGTTCAAGTTCTTTGATCTGAGCACTCAGTGCAGGTTGGGAGACAAATTCAGCATCTGCTGCTGCACCAAACGAACCTGCGTTGGCAATTGCGACGAGATAGCGAAGTTGTTGGATGGTTGGCCAAGTCATAAGTAATTCTTATGTTAGCGAAAGGAAACGTCTATTTGCATTATGTCTCGCCAGGCACCAACATGTGGGCATGAGTAATCAAGAAACAAGTCAGTGCCCCTTCACCAGTGGCTCCTTTACCGCTGCCGATATGGGCACCGCCAACTTCAATTGGTGGCCAAACAACCTGAACATCAAGATCCTTCACAACAACCCACAGACGGGTGTTCCGCAGGACCCAGATTTTGACTATGCAAAAGAGTTCAAGAAGCTTGACCTCGATGCAGTTGTCAAAGACCTCACTGCGTTAATGACCGACTCACAAGAGTGGTGGCCAGCGGACTACGGACATTACGGTCCGTTCTTCGTTCGTATGACATGGCACGCAGCCGGTACATACCGCATCGCAGACGGTCGCGGCGGCGCAGGCACAGGCATGCATCGCTTTGCACCACAGAACTCGTGGCCAGACAACGGCAACCTCGACAAGGCTCGTCGTTTGCTATGGCCAATCAAGCAGAAGTACGGCAACAAGTTGTCATGGGCAGACCTCATGGTCCTCGCTGGCACTGTTGCAATGGACACAATGGGCTTCAAGACATTCGGCTTTGCCGGTGGACGCGCCGACGTGTACGAACCAGACGAATCGTATTGGGGTCCTGAAACACAGTGGTTGGGCGATGAGCGCTACAAGGGTGACCGTCAACTCGACAACCCACTCGGTGCAGTGCAGATGGGTCTCATCTATGTGAACCCAGAAGGTCCAAACGGAGTTGCAGACCCAGTGTTGTCTGCACGTGACGTTCGTGAAACATTCGCACGCATGGCAATGAACGATGAAGAAACAGTTGCACTCGTTGCTGGTGGACACACCTTCGGTAAGGCACATGGTGCCGGAGACCCAGGTAAGTATGTTGGTCGCGAGCCAGAAGGTGCTCCATTGCAGGCGATGGGCCTTGGTTGGTTGAACACCATGGGCACAGGACGCGGCGTCGACACCATCACTAGTGGTATCGAAGGCGCATGGACAACAAACCCCATCAAGTGGGACAACGATTACTTCAAGATTCTTCTTGAAAATGATTGGGAACTCACCAAGTCACCAGCAGGTGCACAGCAGTGGATTCCAAAGGGTGGCGCGCTTGCTGGGTCCGTCCCGGACGCGCATGACGCATCGCGTTCACATGCACCGATCATGACAACTGCAGACTTGGCATTGAAGTTTGATCCTGCGTACCTCAAGATTTCGCAAGACTTCTACGCAAACCCAGACAAACTTGCAGATGCATTTGCACGTGCATGGTTCAAATTGACACACCGCGATATGGGTCCAAAGGCTCGCTACCTCGGTTCATTGGTTCCGAAAGAAGACCTCATTTGGCAAGATCCAATTCCAGCAGCCGGCAAGGCTCCAAAGGACAAGGACATTGCCAAGGCAAAGTCGGCAATTCTTGCAAGCGGAATCTCTGCAGAAGAGTTGGTTCGCACAGCATGGGCATCAGCATCCACATTCCGCGGCACTGACAAGCGTGGCGGCGCAAATGGCGCTCGCATTCGTTTGGCTCCGCAGAAGGACTGGGAAGCAAACAACCCAGCAGAGCTTGCAAAGGTTCTCGCTGTGTATGAAAAGCTCAGCGCCGACACCGGCATCTCCATTGCAGACCTCATCGTTCTCGGTGGTAACGCCGCAATCGAAAAGGCAGCAAAAGATGCGGGTGTTTCGGTTGAAGTGCCATTCACAGCTGGCCGTGGCGATGCAACCGCTGCACAAACAGATGTGGATTCGTTCGCAGTACTTGAGCCAACCTTCGATGGTTTCCGCAACTACTTGCGTGCAGGTCATGCACTTCCAACAGAACAGCTTCTCCTTGAGAAGGCTGCATTGCTCACATTGACCGCGCCAGAGATGACTGTTCTTGTTGGGGGATTGCGTGCACTCAATGCAAACTTCAAGCAGTCAGATCACGGTGTCTTGACATCAAAGCCTGGCGTTTTGACCAACGACTTCTTCGTGAACATCTTGGACATCAACATCGATTGGACCCCAACCGATAAGTCCGAAGAGGTCTTCGAAGGCCGCAACCGCAAGACCGGTGCAGTCACATGGAAGGGCACACGCAACGACTTGATCTTCGGATCAAACTCACAGCTTCGCTCTATCGCCGAGGTGTACGCACAAGACGATGCAAAGAAGAAGTTCGTACGTGACTTCGTTGCAGCGTGGACAAAGGTGATGAACCTCGACCGGTTCTAACAACTAAAGAGAAAGGCCCTGCTTGGATGAAAATCCGAGCAGGGCCTTTTTTGATGTCTGGTGTTCTCTGCAGGAATCGGACCTGCGGTTTGCGGTTTAGGAAACCTTGATGTCTTTAAAAGGTGAACGGGAGTCGATTCCCATGTCCTTTGGAAGACCAAGTACGCGCTCACCAACGATGTTGCGCATCACTTCGTCGGAGCCACCAGCGATACGAAGACCTGGTGTTCCGAGAACGAAGTTTGCCCATGCAAAGGTGCCCCACTCGCCGCTGTCTGCGATGAGTTTTGGTCCGAGAACATGTGAGATGAACTTCACCAGGCGAGCCTGATTGTTCACGAGCACCATCTTGCCAATAGAGCCTTCTGGTCCGGGCAACTGTCCGGCCTTTGCTTTTGCTGTAGCGCGTTGTGCGTTCATGTTGGCGATGCGGTAGTTCATCACGATGTCGGCAAGGTCATGACGAATGAGCGGGTCTGACTCAAGGCCATAGTGCTTCACCATGGCGATAACACGTGTGATGAGGTTGTTGTCGCCGGCGTTGTTGCTGCCGATAGATGCTCGCTCGTTCATCAGTGTGGTGAGAGCAACGTTCCAGCCGTTGTTCACATCACCCAAACGATGGTCGTCTTTTACGCGAACTTCGTTGAAGAAGATTTCGTTGAAGCTTGCGCCGCCGGTCATTTGCTTCAGTGGGCGAACTTCAACATTTGGATCTTTGAAGTCGATGATGAAAGCGGTGAGGCCTTTGTGCTTTGGCAAGTTCCAGTCGGTGCGAGTCATGATTTCGCCAATGTCTGAGTAGTGCGCACCAGTGGTCCACACTTTCTGACCAGTGATAACCCACTCGTCTCCGTCTTTTACAGCTTTTGTGGTGAGAGACGCAAGGTCGGAACCGGCACCTGGTTCAGAGAACAACTGTGATGCAATCATTTCGCCGCGCCACAATTTGCGAACGTAGAGGTCGCGTGCTGTTTGTGAACCGTGATCCAAGATGGTGGGTGTCACCATGCCAAGGCTGATGGCAAACACACTTTGGTCGGGCACACGGAATGTGGCCTCGAGTTGGTTGTACAAACGGTCGTATGCAGGGGGAAGTTGACGTCCGCCGTATGACTCTGGTCCAGTGATCCATCCGAAGCCAGCATCAAACTTTTTCTGGCGCCAGCCTTTTCCTTCTTCAGCATTGATGGCTTCTTGGTCGCGATCTTTTTCACGGTAGAAGTTGTCGGAACCCTCGCCCCAGACAAATGCTTTTTCAACGGGACGACGTTCGGCATTCGACTCAAGGAAAGCGAGTGCTTCTTTTTCGAACTGTTCGATACTGATGTTTGCCATGGTGGTGAATTCCCCTGAATCAGACCCGTAGGTCGCTCATTGCTGTGCCTTACGGTACTTGGGGAGGGGGTATTTTTGCGAAGCCAACCGATTGGTGCCTTTGTCACATAGTCCATTGAGTATCGTGGTCATATGGGTCAACCAGTAGCAGTCGAACAGTCAGCCGGTGGGTCTCCCGCCATTGTGCGCTTTGAAACCAATCGGTCTCTCACTGGCATGGGGCATGAACGTTTTACCAGTGCCGATCAGGCCAAGGGCCCACGCCCTGCTGCAGTTCTTGCGCGTCGATTCTTTGAGTCTGGACAAGTAGCTGGCGTGCATGTGTACGGCAACATCATCTCGGCAACGTTGGCTCCTGGTGCTACCCAGTCTGGTCTCGATGAAATTGTTCGCGATTTGTATCAGTACTGGAAGCCTGGAATGGTGCAACCAACTCTGGAAGAACTATTAGCCAACATGCCTGCCGAAGCCGCCGCTGCTCCTGCGGAGTCAGCCGAAGATGCTGCGGCCTCTGGTCGTGACCCTCGTATTCCTGCGCACTTGTGGGAACGCAGCCGTCTCGGCCGCGAGCGTTGGATGGCAAAGCAGGGGTAGAGCCCTTGGGCTTCGTATGAGGCCCTGAAACTACCGAACATGTGTTCGCTACGCTGGCCCCATGGGACGCGTCGCTTTTGAAGAACTTGCAGGCATGCGCATTGCGGGCGTGGAAACTGGTGTGCAGTTTGCTGAACGTATGCATGCTCATGTTGCCAGTGGGTTTGGTCCCATTGCAGTTGCTTCGCAATTAGCACCGTTGTTGCCGGCAGCAGGTCTCGAGCGCGGCTACATATATGGCTGCACAGGTGATGCCGCTACGTCGTTGTTGTTTGGTCTTGTTGCTGCAGCCACTACGGGCGGTTCATGGTTTGCCATGGTCAACATGCCTAGCGCCGGCCTTATGTCTGCATACGAACACGGCGTGGCATTGCATCGCACGTTGTGTGTGTCTGGCGACAACACATCTTCTGTCATGTCGCCAGTCGTAGGCGCATTGGTCGACGGTGTCGATCTTGTTGCGGTGTCGTCGCCCGTGTGTTCGCAATCTGAAGCACGACGCATTGCAACACGTGTGAAAGCACAAGGCACTGTGTTGTTTGTATTGGGAAACCCTGGCGCATTCTCTCTCGACGCATCGTTTAGCGCGCAGACCATTGATTGGCAGTTTGATACTCATGCTCGATCACGCACGGTGGAAGTGTCTGCTTCGGGGCGTCGTGTGTATGCGCACCGTTCATGCACAGTGCAGTTACCGAGTGCATCATGAGTCGCTCTATAGCAGTGGTGTTTCCGTACTGGATGCAACAACATGGTCAACTTGGTGAGGAACATGCATTTCGCACTTTTGAACATGTAGTACGTGCGGTCACTGCGTTGTCGCCACTTGTTGAAGTGCAAGATATTGGCACCATTGTGTTGTCGGCGCGCGGCCCATCGCGTTACTTCGGTGGCGATAATGCGGTGGCGCAGAAACTGCATGAAATCTGTATTGATACCAATATGGGTTCTGAATTTGGCGTAGGTATTGCAGATTCACGTTTTGCAGCACTTGCTGCAGCCCACTTGGCGGTGTCACGTCAACGCCCGTGCGTTATCGACACTGCTATTACGGCCGAGTTCATAGCCGCGTTACCGGTGGCTTCATTATCTCGCGTGGGCGGTATTACTGCAGACAGCGTTGATCTCTTTCAACGGTTGGGCCTTGGTACGTGTGGCGCGTTGTTGGCGGTGGGCGAAGCTGCTCTTATTGATCGTTTCGGTATCGAAGGCAAACGGGTGTATCTGTTGGTATCAGGTGACGACGTGCAGCATCTTGCACCTGGTGCGCCACCATCAGACTTTGCGTGCAGTGTTGAATTCGAATCACCGTTGGCTAATGCGGCACATGTGGTGTCTGCTGCACGCGACACCATTAATGCCATGGTCAATGCCATTGCTGGGCATGGTCAGCAATGCGTGCGACTGTTAATCACGTGCCATACCGATCATGCAGAGAGCGCGAGTCGCATTTGGGGTGAGCCTCGGGGGTTTAGTTCTGCGGTCACTGCGCAACGACTGTTGTATCAACTTGAAGGGTGGCTCACTAATTCAGCCGCAGACCCCGATGCGCCCACTAGCGGAGTGGTGCGAGTTGAATTCATGCCGTTAGAAAGTCGCGAAGTATTGGTGTCGCAACCGTTGTTATGGGGCGGCAGTCAAGAAAATACCGAGCGAGCAGCGCGTGCAGCCAGCATGGCGATGGCAGTGAATGCGAGCGTGCAAGTTACGGTGCCGCGGTGGGAAGGCGGTCGCGATATGGCAACGGTGTATTCGCGTGTGCCGCTGTCTCTTGTTGACATCACAAATCCAGATGCAAGTGAACAACGAGTACAAACGGGTGATGGGGTGGCGCGTCGTTGGTCGGGCTCTGTGCCGTCGCCATCACCCGCATCTGTTGCGGTCGAGCCTCCATGCATTCGCGTTGTTGATGCGCGTGGCACTGATGTGGGAGTTACTGGCAGGCACGAACTAAACACCGTGCCATCGCATGTTGAAGTTGGTAGCCAAAAGTATGACGTGGTGCGAGTTGCCGGGCCATGGCCACTTGAAGAGCGATGGTGGGATCCGCGTCGCAAACGCCGCCAAGTACGTATGCAGGTGCTTGTGCGTCATCCGCGGCGTGGTGTCGGGGTGTTTCTTGTTGGTTTAGAAAATCAACAATGGACCCTGCTCGCGCGCTACGACTAGTCGTTCTCGTGGCACACTTGGTGTGTGCCGATACATCGCGATGCTCAACACTGGTGTGAATTAGTCGGCGCGCGTACACCAGTAGATGAACGTGAACGTGAATCAATAGAGAAGTTCTTATCTCTTGTGCCAATTCTTACGGACCCATTTAATGAGCATGCAGATCTTGTGCACATCACAGCATCGGCAATTGTGGTGAGTGATGCTGGAGACAAAGTTGCATTGCATATGCACAAGCGACTCAACATGTGGTTACAACCAGGTGGCCATATCGAAGCAGGTGAAACTGCTGCACAAGGTGCATTGCGTGAAGCTGAAGAAGAAATTGGTTTGCCTGTGCGACACGAAAGTGATGGTGGAGTGTTTGTGCATGTTGATGTGCATGCGGGCCCGAAGGGACACACGCATCTTGATTTGCGCTACGTGGTGCGCGCTCCTGATGTTGCGCCGGCTCCTGCAGAAGGCGAGAGCCAACTGGTGCAGTGGTTTTCCTGGGATGAGGCAGAGGCCATTGCTGATGTGGGTCTATTAGGCGGGTTACGCGCCACGAAAGCCTTACTGGGTATATAGCGCCCTTGTCTATACGAACATATGTTCGTATAGAATTACGAGGTGGGGTTCAACAATCCGGCAATGCCGTGGCACGAATTAGAAGCGCGTCTGTCTGATGGTCGAGCGCCGTCTTCAGTGGGCTGGAATGCCGGAGGCGATGGCCCCGCATTTAGTGCAACACGTCAACCGTTTGAACCTGTGTTGTCGCGTCAACAACCCACAGTGCCGTATGCAGAGTTGCATTGCACATCAAATTTTTCTTTCTTAGAAGGTGCGGCGCATCCTGAAGAGTTGGCAGAGGTGGCAGCTGCGCTCGGGTTATCTGCGCTCGCCATTACTGATCGCAATGGTTTGTACGGAGTCGTGCGTTTTGCTGAAGCAGCACGAGCAGTGAACTTGCCCACCATCTTTGGTGTGGAACTTGATTGTGCTGGCGGCGACATTGTGTTGTTGGCGCGCGGGCCTTCTGGGTATGCACGCATGGCACGAGCCATTAGTGAAGGGCAACTCGCCGGCAGTAAAGGCGCCCCCGTGTTTTCATTTCCTACAGTGGGCGAAACAGTGCGAGATCATTGCATAGTTCTCACGGGTGGGCGCACTAGTGCTGTAGTGCAGGCACTGGTACAACATGGTCCAGCAGAAGCAGAACGGACACTGCGTTCATTAGTTGAACATTTCGGACAACGCAACGTGTTGGTGGAACTGTGGGATCACGGTGACCCTATTGACGCTGTGCGAAACGACCAATTGGTGCAGTTGGCAGCAATGCTCGATCTTGAGTGTGTTGCCAGCAACAACGTTATGTATGCAGTGCCAGCACAGCATCGTTTAGCAACAGCATTGGCTGCGGTACGAAACAGATGTGGCCTCGACAGCATTGATCATCTTTTGCCCGCGGCAGCAACGGCGTATTTACGTTCAGGCGCTGAGCAACAACGACGCTTTGCGCGATACCCAGGTGTTGTGGAACGTACAGCAACACTTGCGCAGGAAATTGCATTTGACTTGTCATTGGTGGCGCCACAGTTGCCACCGTTTCCGTGTCCTGATGGCCATACCGAAATGTCGTACTTACGGCACCTTGTGGCGCGCGGCGCTCAACATCGATACGGCGAGAAACCAGCTGAATCAAGTGAAGATTTATCGTTGCGTGCACGGGCATGGCGCACCATTGATCATGAATTAGAAATTATCGAAACACTCGGTTTTGCTGGCTATTTCTTAGTGGTGTGGGACATCGTGCGGTTCTGTACGGAGCAGGGCATTTTGTGTCAGGGGCGTGGAAGTGCTGCGAACAGTGCAGTGTGTTATTCGTTAGGAATTACAAAAGCCGATGCGGTGTCGCTTGGTTTGCTGTTTGAACGCTTCTTGTCACCAGAGCGTGACGGCCCACCCGACATTGACATTGATATTGAAAGTGGCAGGCGAGAAGAAGTCATTCAGTATGTGTATGCCCGCCATGGGCGCCATCATGCAGCACAAGTTGCCAATGTCATTACGTATCGGTCGCGTTCTGCAGTGCGCGACATGGCACGTGCATTAGGGCACAGACCCGATCAGCAGGATTCATGGAGCAAACAAGTTGATGCATGGGGCACTGTTGCTATCACTGCTACACAACGTGATCACGATATTCCCGACTTGGTATTAGAAATGGCAGCTGAAGTGGAACATATGCCACGACACCTGGGTATTCATTCAGGCGGAATGGTGATGTGCGACAGGCCGATTATTGAAGTGTGCCCTGTGGAGTGGGGGCGCATGGCTAACCGCAGTGTGTTGCAGTGGGACAAAGATGATTGTGCTGCTGCAGGTTTAGTGAAGTTCGACTTGTTGGGTCTGGGCATGTTGTCAGCACTATCCAATGCGGTGTCATTTATTTCTGAACATCGCGGATATGAACTTGACCTTGCAACTATTCCACAAGAAGACGATGTGTATTCCATGTTGTGTCGTGCAGACACGGTGGGCGTATTTCAAGTGGAGTCACGCGCGCAAATGTCCACGTTGCCTCGGTTGAAGCCGCGTCGCTTTTATGACTTGGTGGTGGAGATTGCACTCATTCGTCCTGGCCCTATTCAGGGCGGGTCTGTGCATCCGTACATTCGCCGGCGTAATGGTCTCGAACCCATTACGTATTTGCATCCATTGTTAGAAAATTCTTTGGGCAAAACATTGGGCGTGCCGTTGTTTCAAGAACAACTGATGCAAATGGCAATCGATGTTGCTGGTTTCACGGCAAGCGAAGCAGACCAACTACGCCAAGCTATGGGCTCAAAAAGGTCGCAAGCGCGCATGGAGCGACTGAAGATGCGGCTGTATCAGGGCATGGCGGAACGAGGAATCACTGGCGCAATTGCCGATGAGATTTTCTTGAAGATGGCAGCGTTTGCAAACTACGGATTTCCGGAAAGTCACTCTGTGAGTTTTGCGTACTTGGTGTATTCATCGTCATATATCAAATTGCATGAGCCTGCAATTTTTTGTGCCGCGTTGCTCAATGCTCAACCGATGGGCTTTTGGTCTCCGCACACATTGGTGCGCGACGCACGACGTCACGGAGTGTTGGTGCATACGCCAGACATCAATGCATCAAGTCACGAAGCAACGCTTGAGCAACATGGCGAATCAGAAACTGGTCTTGCAGTACGCCTTGGCATTGGCTCAGTGCGCGGTATTGGTTCTGAACTTGCTCGCGAGATCGCAATACATCGGCCGTATGCATCAATTGAAGAGTTGGTGACACGTGTGCCGGCGTTGTCTCGTAAACAGGTTGAAGCGTTGGCTATGTCTGGTGCGTTTACTGCCAGCTTCGGAGACGACCGACGCCATGCATTATGGGAAGCGGGCGCATATGGGCACGGGAACATTGACAAGTTGCAAGGAGTTATGGGTTTGCAAACACGTCCCACTTTGCCGGGCATGGAACCGATAGAGGAAGCAATTGCAGACTTATGGGCTACAGGTATCTCGCCCGATGGTCATCCCACGATTTTTTTGCGTGAGCAACTGCAAGCCAAAGGAGTTATCACTGCAGACCAATTGCCAGCAGTGCCGCATCGTGATCGCGCCATGGTGGCTGGCATTGTTACTCATCGTCAGCGACCCATGAGCGCAAAAGGTGCGACGTTCATCAGTTTGGAAGATGAAACAGGTCTCATCAATGTGGTGTGTTCAAAAGGATGCTGGGCACGTCATCGCGCAGTTGCACGAGATGCCTCTGCTTTATTGGTGCGGGGCCGTATTGAATCTGCCAGCGGTGTCATCAATGTTGTGGCAGAACACATCACGCCGTTGTTTGCTCCGGCAACTGTCCCTAGCCGAGATTTTCGCTAGTCACGCTTATTCGTTAGGTGTTTCGTTTAGTCCGTCGTTAAACATTCGATATGTCTCGTAGATGTCTTTGCACTTTTGACACATCGGAACTTGTTTCGGATCCCGCGAAGGAACCCATACGTGTCCGCACAATGCTTCGAGAGGAGTGCCATTGATGCGCGCTTCAAGAACTTTGGCTGCAGCATCTTCGCCTGGTTCGGTTTTCACGATGTGGGCCACAATGGGCTCGCCAGTTTCAGTCACCATTTCGGTGTCGGGACGAACTTCTGCTGGTCTGGTCTTGAGCGGAGTAGCCATAGACACAGTCAACCACGAGTTGGCATCGTCCTACACTGACGAGATGCCACGGGTGGACGCAGAGTGACGATTTTGGTGGATGAGTGTCGGTGGTGGTTTAAGGAACGCCAGTGGTGCCACATGGTGAGTGACGTGTCGCTTGAAGAACTGCACGAGTTTGCGCAACGCTTGGCGATACCTAAACGGGGATTTCATGGCGATCATTACGACGTGCCACTGCACATTCGCGAGATGGCGATCTCACAAGGCGCACTAGAGGTGACCAGCAGGGAATTGTTGCGGGCGTTGAATGCAGCAGGATTACGAGTGACGGCAAAAGAGCGACGCGATTACAAAAATGTGGCAGATGCCAACCAAGGATCTGGGGCGCCGGTGAGTGATCGCGGGCAGTAGAGACCCCCGGACCCGATAACTACCCAGTCGATGAGTTCGAAGCCAGCAGACTGGCACGCCCGTGTTGTGTGAACGAGAAGCATTGAATCTTGTGGCTGAATGGGTGCGGTAGTGCGGGTGGAGATAATGACAACACCGCTTGCGTTCGGAATTGCGCTGACATGGCCAATGATGTGATGAATTGTTGATTGCGTGAGTGGTGTTGAAGGAAATAGATGTATGCCGCGCCGCTGGTTGTCGAGTACGAGAGTGATGGTGGAATCGACGGCGGGACGCCGAAGCGCAAGGCACGCAATGCCAAGCGCCTCAACGAGTGAATCAATGGGATCGATGTATGGACGCGGTACGTCGAGGAGAGTGGAAGCAAACATGGTTTCCCTACGTTTTAGATAGCAAATAACGGTGGGGGAATAAAGGCCAGCGTAGGAAGCGGGTGTGTCGTTAGAAAGTGGAGATAAGAAGCAGTGAACTTGCAATGCAAATGACTGGGGCCACCCAAGCAATCCACGGAGCATCACGTTGCCATTTGGGTTCAAGCATCGCGTATCCGATAACGCCACCAACTAACGCGCCACCGAGGTGGCCGCCAATGGAAATACCAGGGATTGCAAAGGTGATGAGCAAGTTCAGCATGAGTGTTGCGCCGATTCCCGTGCGCATCGGATTCACCCCACGTTGTTGGAGGCCGACTGCGGCTGCTGCCATCAGACCAAACACTGCACCAGATGCTCCGCCGGTCAGTCCGTTTGGATTCATGAGTAATGCGCCGGTTGCGCCACCCACCATGGCAGTGAAATACAACAACGTGAAACGCGATCGACCAAGAGCCGGCTCAAGTAGTTGACCGAGTTGCCATAGAAGAAGCATGTTCATGCCCACATGGATGAGACCAAAGTGAAGAAATCCCGACGAAATGATGCGGTACCAGTCGCCGTTGTCAATGAAGACTTGTGAAAGTCCCATGTCTAATTCATGCGAATTGATTGAGCCAGCGATGGAACTTAACCGTGTGCCAGTAAGTACCCACACGTAGGCGATGACGTTGACAGCGATGATTAGTCGAGTGACAAGAACAGGTTGTGCTGCATTCCAAAAGCGAATTCGTTCGCTCGTTGCCGGACGCGCACGCCGCACGCATTCTGTGCAGTGTGAACCAACGTCTGCCAAGGTGAGGCAGTCGTTGCATGCAGGTCGATCACATCGAGTGCAATGACGACCAGTGACAATCTGTGGATGTCGTGTGCAATATTCGAGGATGGGTGGGGGAAGCGACATCTGGCGAGTCTTATCGAGGTGCAGCTTCGGCTTGCTCGCGATTTTCTAAGTACCACTGCACAGTGCGCGCAAGGCCTTCTGAGAATTCCATCGTGGCCTTCCAGCCAAGCAGTTCTTCTGCACGATGTGCATCAATGCGGCGACGTGGTTGACCATCGGGTTTTGTGGAGTCCCACTTCAACTCGCCTGTGTAACCAGTAACGCGCGCAATCGTTTCAGCGGTTTCACGAATTGTGATTTCTCGATCTGATCCAAGGTTGATTGGTTCTGTTCCGTTGTGTGATTCAGCTGCTCGCACGATGGCAGCAGCTGCATCTTCAACGTATAGATATTCGCGACTTGCAGACCCTGTTCCCCATACATCAATAAACGGGTCACCATTTTCTTTTGCTTCAACACATTTTTTGATGAGCGCTGGAATGACGTGAGAGACGGATGGATGAAATTTGTCGCCAGGGCCGTACAGGTTTGTAGGAATGAGATATGCAAACTGTTGGCCGTATTGAGCGTGGTTCACTTGTGCGTGCACGAGGTGCGCTTTTTTGGCAATTCCGTATGGTGCATTTGTTTCTTCGGGGTAACCGTCCCACAAGGATTCTTCTTTGAATGGCACTGGTGTGAATTTTGGATACGAACACACAGTGCCGAGTAAAACAGTTTTCTCAGTTCCTGCGGCGCGGGTGGCTTCGATGATGTGAGTTCCCATCATGAGGTTGTCGAGATACAGCGGGGCTGGAGCAACCTGGTTGTATCCAATACCGCCGACTCGAGCTGCGAGGTGGATTACGTGGGTGGGGGCGAAGGCCTTCAACATGGTGTCTGCTCGCCCTGGAACCGTGAGGTCATACTCGTCATGGGTGGGGGCGACCACTGAAGCCCCTTTTTCGGTCAATACCCGCACCACGACCCGTCCGAGGAAACCGTTACCACCTGTGACGACGACGCTGCGACCCGACCAAAATTCCGACATAGATGCCATCGTAGGACGGGAACGGACAGAATGAAGGGGTGCGTATCGCCTACACCCTCGAACAGTGCTGGCAGCGAGTCCCAGGTGGCACCGGAATTTCGGCTATCGAGGTGGCTCGCCACCTGATGGAGACCCCTGAAATAGAACTGATTGGGGTGGCGGGCCGACATCGCCATGGGCCAACGGCAGGGTTCACGCCTCCAGTACCCGTGACCACACTTCCATTGGGGTCGCCATGGTTATACGAGACATGGACACGCTTTCGATGGCCGCTTGTGGAGTCTGTTGTCGACAACATCGACCTTGTGCACGGAACTTCCATCATCCCGCCAGCTACTCGTAAACCACTTGTTGTCACGGTGCATGATCTTGCGTTTTTGCATCACCCAGAGTTTTTTACAAAACGCGGCAACAAAGTGTTTCGTCGCAGTTTGAAGATGTTGTTAGACGACGCGGCGATGGTGTTGTGTTCGTCGGAAGCAACAATGCATGATTGTCGCGCAGCAGGTTTTGATGAAGAACGACTTCGCCATGTGCCACTCGGGGTTACTACGCATGAAGTGACAGATGTGGATCGCCGGAGAGTGCAGGCAACCTATGAATTGCCAGAGAAGTTCATTCTCTTTGTGGGCACGTTGGAGCCGCGAAAGAATTTGAGCCGATTGATACAGGCTGTTTCATCTATGCGAGATGCGCCTCCACTATTGATTGCAGGAATGGAAGGGTGGGGTGAAGAAGCGCCAGTGCTGAATCATGAAGTGCGATTCCTTGGTTTTGTTCCTGCACATAATTTGCCTGCCATTTATGAAGCCTGCACAGTGTTTGCATTCCCCTCCATTTTCGAGGGGTACGGGTTGCCAGTGATTGAAGCCATGGCGCACGGTGCTCCTGTTGTTACATCGCGTGGAATCTCTACTGAAGAAGTGGCTGGTGGAGCTGCGGTGCTCGTCGATCCACTCAATGTTGATTCCATTGTTGACGGCATTCGAAAAGCGATGTCTTCAGCCGATGAACTACGCGCGCGTGGGCTTGAACGTGCGCGTGATGCTTCGTGGTCAACCACGGCAGAACTGACAATTGCGGCGTACCGTGACACATTGGAGCGTGCATGATGGTGGCGAAACGTGTTGCAATGAACTTGTTGTGGTGTGTGCCAGGTGTTGGTGGCAGCGAGGAATATCTCATTCGTCAGTTGATGGGGCTCTCGTCTATCGCGCACGATTACGAAGTAGAGGTGTTTGCGCCTCGTGGCTTTTCGCTACGACATCCAGAAATTGCTAATGATTTTGTTGTGCATGAGGCGCCCAATGAATGCTTGCGTCGTTCACAACGCATCGTGTTAGAGCACACTTGGCTGGCTTGGAATACGCGACCTTTTGATGTCGTTCATCATGGTGGCGGCACGATTCCACGACTTGGTAACAGGCAAACATTGCTGACTGTGCACGATGTGCAATGGACTGAGTACCCCGAATACGTATCGCCAGTAAAACTGAAGTATCTCAAGGCCACGGTGCCATCGTCGTTGCGTCGCGCACGCCGAATTGCTGTTCCATCACGCTTTGTGGTGGGCACTCTTGAAAAAGCTTTCGGTGTGTCTCGCGACAAGATGGCTGTTGTTCGCCATGGTTTGCAGGAAAACATAGATACCGAAATCACTAGTAGCACGGGTATTCGCAATAAGTTCGAATTAGGAGACGGGCCAGTGCTTGTCTATCCAGCCATTACGCATCCGCATAAGAATCATCTCTTTCTCTTGGGCTTGCTTGCATCAGGTGTTGGTGCGTGGGCAGACCCGACATTGCGGTTGGTGTTCGCCGGCTCCGTAGGTTCTGCACAAGAAGAAGTTGAAACGTTCATCGCAGAACATGAACTGGGCGACAGAGTCTTGATGCCAGGTCGGGTGTCTAATGCGGATCGCAACGGATTGTTGGCAATGGCTGATGCAATGGTCTTTCCCAGCGAGTATGAGGGCTTCGGTGCGCCTGTGATTGAGGCAATGAAGTTTGGCTGTCCTGTCATCTGTAGTGACAGGGGAAGCTTGCCCGAAGTAGTGGGCGATGCAGGAATGGTGTGTCCGCTTGACAACGCTACGTGGGGGCGAGCACTTGATGCAGTACGTGTGCGTCGTGAAGAACTTGTGCAGAGTGGTCGCGAGCGTGCGCGAATGTTTACGGCGGTTCTCTCTGCTGCAGATCTACTACGTGAGTACGACGCGATCGTTTCTAAGGGAAAGGCTGCATCGTGAAGCGGCCCATAGTTGTGTTGTGTCCACACTTTGCACCAGACACAGCACCCACTGGAGACGTCATTACGCGCATTGTTGATGAGTTTGTGCGCGCAGGGGAGCGAGTGCATGTAGTCACCGCTTTGCCGTGGTATCTCAATCATGCAATTGAAGATGGCTGGTCGGGGAGTCTCATTCGCCGCGAAAAGACTTCGTTTGGATCGATTATTCGTATTCATCCGTTTCCGGGGAAGAGCAAATCAAATCTCTTGCGTCGTGCTGTAGGTTTCGGAGCGTTTAGTGCAATCGCTGGCGTGTGCACATTGTTTGCAGGTGGCATTCATCGACGTCCTCGCGCGATTATCTCCATGTCTCCACCATTGACTTTGGGCTTAACGGGATGGTTAGCAAGTCGAATGAGATTTACTCAATCAATCTTTAACATTCAAGACATTTTTCCCGATGCTGCAATCGAGACGGGCGCAATAACAAACAAAAGAATTATTGCAGTTGCTAGATGGCTAGAGAGAGTGAGTTATCAGCGGTCCGATTGTGTCGTCGTGCTTTCCGAAGACCTTCGTCGCAATGTGGCCGCAAAGGTTTCGTCTCGACACGTAAAGAAAGTCGTGGTCATTCCTAATTTTGTCGACGCCGACTTCATTCGCCCGATGGACAGAATGACTTCGTATCGAAATGAATTGAAAATTGGCTCCGAGCAAGTGGTGATGTATGCGGGCAATGTGGGTTACTCGCAGTCACTCGAGATGATGATTGATGCTGCAAGGGCGATGCCGTCGGTGACGTTTGTTATCAATGGTGACGGATCGGCTCGTGACGAACTTGAAAGTAAAGCAGCCGGTATTTCGAATCTGCGATTCAACGGTTATCAACCGGCACATCGAGTGTCAGAAGTTCTCGCAACGGCTGATGTGCTTGTTGTGCCGCTAAGAACTGGTCTCGGGTCAGTCAGCGTTCCTTCGAAGACGTACAGCATCTTGGCGGCGGGGCGCCCGGTAGTGGCGGCCATCGACCCCGGTACTGAAGTCACGCGAATAATTGCCGAAAGTGGAGCGGGAACTTCTGTTGCCCCGGATGACTCGGCATTATTCACGGAGGCAATTCGTGTGCTCGTGAATGATGTGAGTGACGCTCAGGCCAAGGGACTTTTGGGGCGTCGTTGGGTGGAAACCCATGTGTCACCAGCGGTTGTTGCCAAGGCGTATCTCGATGTAATCGCTCGTCGGGGCTCCGAGCAGGTAGCCTCAAGTCCTCGTGGCTAGTGGTTCATCAGCGAAAAAGGTCGCCCGACTCGCGCAAAAGGGCAAAGGCAAGAAGGTGCGTTTTCAAGACGGCACCTTGTTCCCCACTGTCATGGCAGTGGTCGTCATTTTGGGTTTCGGTCTCATCTCGTACGCACGTCAAGCACCTTCGGTGACAGACACTCCACCAACCGTCAGCGATCGTTGGCACATTCCCATCGGTTTCTACCACTGTGATTCATTCTTGCAAGACCTTCAAGGTGACAAACAAGGTGGAGATGTTGCCGATCCGAATTTCACCAAATACGGCGTCTTCAGTAAAGACGATGGTGTCATTCGTTGGTACCCACAGATAGCCGCTGCTGGCAAAAAAGCCAAGCTCGGCGTGTACCTCGAAACGTACGGCGTCACCGTTGATACAAAGGGCATCACCTTTCCTGCAGATCAGAACAAAGGTGTGTCGTACAAAGTCGACACCGATAAGTGCAAAGACGAAAACGGCAAAGAAGTAGATGCAACCGTGCAAGTAATTGTGTGGGAAAAAGCCAGCGACTCAACAGTCTCTAAGCGATACATCACAGACTTCAAGAACATCCGCATCGATCGTGACGAAATGGCAATCACAATTGCATTCGTTCCAACAGGTGCCGAAATCCCAATGCCAGATTCAGCAGAGAAGCTTGCAGAGATCGTTGCTGCTGAATATGGTGCTGCACCCACCACAACTGTGAAGGGCGCAACCACAACCTCGGTTGCCGCCCCAACAACTACCGGCGGCTGATGCACGCGGTGGTGCTCGTCGGGGGTTTCGGAACCCGGCTGAGACCACTTACTTTCTCTACGCCTAAACCGCTATTGCCCATCGCAAATGTGCGTCAACTAGAGCATCTCATCGCTGCATTAGGTACTGCTGGAGTGACAGAAGTTGTTCTCGCCATAGGTTTCAAGCCACAGCCGTTTCTCGATGCATTTCCTGATGGGGTGTGTGCAGGAGTTGCGCTTCATTACGCGGTCGAACCCGAGCCGTTAGACACGGCAGGTGCAATTGCGTTTGCTGCTCGTCATGCAGGCATCTCTGACACATTTATTGTGATGAATGGCGACATCTTGTGTGATGTTGATCTCACTGCATTAGTTGCATTCCACAAAGCACACGACGCAGAAGGAACTCTGCACCTCACACCCGTTGATGATCCGTCTCAATATGGCGTTGTAGAGATTGATGCAGAAGGTTGGGTGCAACGATTCGTCGAGAAGCCACAGCCTGGTGAAACATCAAGCAATGTAGTGAACGCTGGCACGTATGTTTTAGAGCCTGCTGTTCTCGATCGCATTCCAGAAAATCAAAAGATGTCTATTGAGCGCGTGGTGTTTCCTGCGATGGTGGCCGATGGTCGACTCGCTGCAATGGCAACAGATGATTATTGGATAGATACCGGTCGTCCTGATACGTATCTTCAAGCAAACCTTGATCTCATCGACGGTTCTCGCAGTCGTATTCTCTCGTCCGTGGGGGTTAATGCCCACGTTGCTGCATCGGCGTCAATTACCCACAGTGTCATTGGCGACAACTGTGTTGTTGAGGATGGATGTGTGGTGTCTGATTCTGTCTTGCTTCCCGGAGCACACATTGGTGCACGTGTGCGCCTAGAACGTTCTCTCGTCATGGGTTCGGTGGGTGATGGAGCGTCACTTGCGGATTGTGTAGTTGGCCTCGATGGTCATGTCTCACCGAATGCATCATTAGTTGGTGTCAAAGTTCCCGATCCCTCGGAAGTGGCGAACTGATGGGTCCTAAGAAAATACTTGTCTGTGGTGGCGCTGGTTTCATCGGTTCACATTTTGTTGAACGTCTCATTGCTGAAGGACACGAAGTTGACGTAGTCGACAATTTGTCGACAGGTTCGCTGGCTAATTTGGCCGAAGCACGTAGCACAACTGGTCGTCTCAAGATTCAAAACATTGCAATTGAATCGCCCGAGTTCGCTGAACTGGTATCGCTACGCCGCCCAGAAGTCATGGTGAACCTAGCTGTTTTTTGCCCTTCGCAATTGCATACAAACGGAGCTATTACGAGCATGCAATCCACCGTTGCAGTGTTAGAGGCCGCACGACTTGCTGGTGTTTCAAAAGTGATTACCGCAATGCCAGGTGCCCTCGTGTACGGCGAAGTTGCAACGCGTGATTTGCCCATCAAAGAGGGGCATTTGAACAACCCTCGCACAAGCGAAGAAGTGCTTGGTCGAGCCGCAGCCGAGTTGCACACTGTGTACCGAGAGCGTCATGGAGTTGAGTTCACAGTTCTTGCGATGGGAAATGTGTATGGACCACGTCAGCGTTCAGAAGATGGCGTAGTGGCTGCTTTTGTAGACGCGTTATCCCACGGACGTGCACCAATTGTGCATGGCAATGGAAAACAAACACGTGATTTTGTATATATCGACGATGTCATTGACGCGTTAGCTCGCTCATTAGACCGTGCTGGTGGTCTTGTCATCAATGTAGGTACAGGCACCGCAACATCTATTGCAGATTTGTGGGCCATCATGGCTGGTGCAGCTGCGCCGGTGCCACGTACAAGTGCGTCTCGCCCCAACGATATTGCACGTATTGCATTGTCACCAGTTCGTGCACGCATCCAATTGGGATGGTCTCCGTTCACAACCTTGGAAAAAGGTCTCGCTACTCTTCGTTAGCGAAAGAGGTCTTCGCTCGGTGGTCGAACAATTTCGTCCATCGATGAATCTCTGAACCACATTGGGTCTGCACCACGGATGATGGCGACAGGTACGCCTGTTGATTTACCCATTACTAGCTCGGCAGCGCATGCCAACTCGTCAGCAACAGCAACTTCTGTTACTTGCATGACGCGTCCGAGGGCATCTTCGGTTCCGCGTAAATCAACGACGCCGGCAATGCCAGCTACACCAATAGCAACGTCGGTGAGACCTTTACGCCATGGACGACCAAAAGTGTCGCTCACGATGACGCCTACAGTGACGCCAAGTTTTGCCCGCACTATGTCGCGAATGCGACGCGCTGAGCGATCACTATCAAGTGGCAATAGTGCTGCATATCCGCGTTCCACGTTCGACAAATCAATTCCGCTGTTAGCGCACACAAAGCCATGCTTTGTCTCGGTGATGATGAGGTCTCCGCGTCGACGAACGATACGAACTGCTTCTTCTTCAACTAACGCTTTGTGAGAGAGAGGATCGTCTGGATCAATTTCGACTAAGCGACCTTCAGCTTTTGACACAATCTTCTGCGTCACCACGAGGACGTCGTTATCGCGTAATGGGCCATTTGGCTCTTGTGAGCATGCTTCAACAATGACGTCTCCCAGTTGTTGACCAGGAACAATTTCGCCGATTCCTTCGACGCTCCATGCCATTAGTCGTGCCATTGCAGGCCTCCCTTTCGTGGTGTACTGCGAACCGTAATTTGCGCTAGTGCTGCGGCAACGCCATCACGAGACATGATGGTGTCTGTTGCGATGCATCTGACGCCTTCTCGTTCCACCGCAGATACGAGATGTTCGTCTTGTGTGTCGATGATAAGCGTGGAACAGATGTCGGCATACATGCGGGCAACGCCTACAACTGTGGGTTCGTGACCCAATTCAACGAGCATGCGGTCAGCAGGGCCTTTGAGTGCGGCACCAGCCACGATGGGGGAGATTGCGACGGTGTCGTTTCGTCGTGATCGCAACAAAGCCTCTACGCCTGGCAATGCGCGGATAGGTCCAATGGAAACGATGGGGTTTGACGGAGCAATCACAATGGAGTCCGCATTCTCGAGAACTGATTCATCAATGAATGTTGCGGCAGATGCACCGACAAAGTCAACGCCTGTTACGGGGACACCGTGTTGTAGGCGCACAAAGTATTCCTGGAAGGGAACAGTTTCATTCTCCAAGTGAACGATTGTGCGAACGGAATCGTTGGACATTGGAAGAATTGAAATTCCCACTCCGAACGCTTGCCGAATCTCGTCGGTGACTTCTCGCAATGTTGCGCCTTCACGCAGACGAGCAGTTCTATAAAAATGTGTGGCCAAATCTGTGTCGCCAAGGTTGAACCATCGTGGGGCAGCGGCAGAACCTTCTGGACGTACGCCTTCAAATCGAGCGAGCGATTCCATCGCGCGCCATGATTCATTACGCAAGCCCCAACCGCGACCTGGATCTATTGCGTTCGCCAAGGTGTATGTCACGGTATCAATGTCGGGAGAAATGCTGAGGCCGTGAAGTTCTGTATCGTCCCCAGTGTTGACCACTGCAGTGATGTGAGCAGGGTCCACCACCTGAACGAGTCCTGAAAGAAAACGGGCAGCCCCCACACCGCCAGCTATCACCACAATCATTCATTCAGCGTAGGGGCTTGAGTGCTGAGGCATTCACCCCGTTCATAGGGGTGGTAGTGGTACCGTCACTAGGTCCGATTATCGATATACGAGGTCCCACAATGCCCCGCGCATTTATCACCGGCATCACAGGCCAAGACGGTCAGCATCTAGCTGAATTCCTTCATTCCAAGGGCTACGAGGTCTTTGGCATGCTCAAGGGGCAAAACAACCCCCACGCCTTGCGGATTCGCGACGAATTCCCGTACGTCGAGCTTGTGCCTGGTGACTTGGCAGATCTGACCAGTTTGGTCTCTGCGCTCGAGTATGTGAAGCCAGATGAGGTGTACAACCTCGGAGCCATCTCGTTTGTTGCCATCTCCTTCGGTCAAGCTGAACTGACGTCAAACATCACCGGCCTTGGCGTATTACGCATGCTGGAAGCCATTCGCATGGTTGGTGGCTCGCAAAACAACCCCATTCGCTTTTACCAAGCGTCATCATCTGAGATGTTCGGCAAGGTTCGCGAAGTGCCACAGACTGAACTCACACCATTTCACCCGCGTTCGCCCTATGGCTGCGCCAAAGTCTTTGGCCACGACATCACCGTGAACTATCGCGAGAGCTACGGCATTTATGCATGCTCAGGAATTTTGTTCAACCACGAAGGTCCACGCCGTGGTCTTGAGTTTGTAACGCGCAAAATCTCAAACACAGCAGCACGCATCAAGCTCGGACTTGAAAAAGAATTGGTTATGGGCAACCTAGATGCGAAGCGCGACTGGGGTTTTGCTGGTGACTATGTGCGTGGTATGTGGCTGATGTTGCAACAAGACGAACCCGATGATTACGTTTTGGCAACGGGCGAGACGCACTCCATCGAAGAATTCCTCACGCTGGCATTTAGCGAAGTTGGCCTTGATGATTGGCATAACTATGTGCGTCAAGACCCACGTTTCTTCCGTCCTGCAGAAGTTGATCTCCTGATTGGTGATCCAACGAAGGCTCGCGAAAAGTTGGGTTGGGTTCCAGAAGTGGACTTCAAGTCGCTTGTATCCATGATGGTGCAAAACGACTTGGCTATTGAAACTGCTCGCGCTAAGAAATAAAGCGAACGGATTAACTCTCTAACGGGTTATCCAATATTCCATCAATCATGGATTCCGCATCGGGAATTGCACCCGCTTGCATGCGTGCGCGTAATGCATAACTGAAGACAATGAGTGCTGCTGTTGAACCAGCAACAAGGCCTAACTCCACGCGCAGGAATAGGTCATTGCTGGAAATGGCTGTGACCACCAAGAAGCTCACCATGGCAGATAGCCAACCAATTGCTACGTATTTGTGGCCTTGGAGCGCAATCACTGCTTGAGCAACTGCAAGCGCAAGCATGTACAAGCCACTTGCGAGCGCAAGCAGTGTCAGTGTGCGACGGTCAAGTCCGCCGTCATACATGATGTCGAGAATCGGTGGGCCCACAAGGAATGAACCAACGGTTCCAAGGACTGC
>Ga0209033_1000180_pt1 | contig 34764 bp, 29 predicted proteins | sample LauGreFa1BDMLBDN_2_FD_188218 | JGI IMG/M metagenome (GOLD analysis project Ga0209033, IMG submission 188218) | Freshwater lake microbial communities from Lake Michigan, USA - Fa13.BD.MLB.DN (SPAdes) (version 2) | ecosystem: Environmental > Aquatic > Freshwater > Lake | place: Lake Michigan, USA...
CTGGCTATGAATGAGATGGCCGAGCCTAAGTACCCTAAGCGGGTAACTTCAGAGTCCATTCTTGACGCATACAAAGAGCAGTTGATTAACTGGCTCAAGGCCGATGCCCATAGAGGCAAACGGGAGCGTCGAACTACCAAAGCGTTGTTTGAGTCCATTCGCGCTTTGGGCTACAGCGGTTCGCGGGGACCTGTGTATGAGTTCTGCAAGTACTGGCGTGAAGCACAAATTCACAAGCCAAGGAATGCTGGATTCGTCCCGATGAGCTATGAGCTTGGGGAGGCGTTTCAATTTGACTGGAGCTGCGAGTACGCCGTCATCGAGGGTCTACGCAGAAGGTTGGAGGTGGCGCACGTCAAGCTGGCAGCAAGTCGAGCATTTGTGATGGTGGCGTATTACGCCCAATCACACGAGATGTTGTTCGATGCTCACGCACGAGCCTTTGAGATGTTTGGAGGGATTCCAAGGCGCGGTATCTACGACAACATGAAGACCGCTGTAGACAAGGTTGGGGCGGGTAAACAGCGCAGCATCAATGCTCGTTTCGAGTCAATGACAGGGCACTATCTATTCGAGCCTGAGTTCTGCAACCGAGCAGCAGGTTGGGAGAAAGGCATTGTTGAGAAGAATGTTCAGGATCGCCGACGAGGCATCTGGCGTGAGGTTGGCGAGCGACGATGGGGTAGTTTGGATGAGTTAAATGCTTGGATTCGTGAGGCTTGTCTTAAGACGTGGCAGGAGATGAAGCACCCTGAGTGGCCTGAATTGACGGTGGCAGATGTCTGGCAAGACGAGCAAGTTCGCTTGATGCCTTGCCCGACACCATTTAACGGCTACATCGAACAGCCTGTACTGGTCTCACCGACATCTTTGATTCACTACCAACGCAATCGCTACAGCGTGCCTTGCGAGTGGCTCAACAGTACAGTGAGTCTGCGGATCTACCCGGCCCATTTGCTGGTTGTGGCTGCTGATGGGGAGTGTGTCACCCTCAAAAGGAGCTTTGAGCGTGATCAAACGGTCTACGACTGGACGCACTACATCAGCCTGGTTGAGAGAAAGCCTGGTGCATTACGCAACGGAGCCCCCTTCAAAACAATGCCGGCGCCTTTGCTGGAGTTGCAGCGTCAGCTTCTGAAGCACCCAGGGGGTGATCGGGTGATGGCCAAAGTACTCAGCGCTGTCACTTTGCATGGCCTAGAGCCCGTTCTGGTGGCAGTTGAGTTGGCTTTACAAGCTGGACGGGTGAGTGCGGAGCACATTCTTAATATCTTGTCGCGCCTACAAGAGCCGTCCAAGCAAACTCAGGAGCTTGCGGTAGGCATTGAGCTGGTTGATCCATCTAAAGCAGATGTTCATCGTTATGACGCTTTGCGTTCGAACAAGGGGGGCGATCATGTCAAGTGATGTTGTTGCCGCCTTGAAGGGGATGAGTTTGCATGGCATGGCTAGTGCGTGGCCAGAAGTGCTTGGAACTGCACGTTTGAAGTCTCTCGACCATGAGGCATTGATGCATCAGTTGCTCAAGGCAGAAAGTGGCTATCGGGATATGAGGTCAATGGCTTACCAAATGAGAGCGGCCAGGTTCCCCGCGCACAGGGATTTAACTGGCTTTACGTTCGAGGAGGCGCAGGTCGATGAGGAGCTGGTGCGGGAGTTGCACAGAATGAAATTCATAGAGTCAGCCCAAAACGCCATCTTTGTTGGGGGCCCTGGCACTGGAAAGACACATCTTGCAACAAGTATTGGCATAGAGGCAATTAGGTTGCACGGCAAGCGGGTTCGCTTCTTCTCAACGGTAGAGCTGGTCAACATACTTGAACTGGAGAAATCGCAGGGCAAGCCAGGTCATCTGGCAAGTAAGCTGATGTACGTTGATTTGGTGATCTTGGATGAGATGGGTTACTTGCCCTTTACTCAGTCAGGAGGTGCGCTGCTGTTTCACTTGCTCTCCAAGCTGTATGAGCGCACCAGCGTGGTGATTACGACCAACCTGAACTTCTCAGAATGGGCCAGCGTGTTTGGAGACGCAAAGATGACAACTGCGCTGCTCGATAGACTCACCCATCACTGTCACATTGTGGAGACGGGCAATCAAAGCTGGAGGTTTAGAAATTCCAGTGCTCAAGTCAAAACAACACCCAAAGCTAAACCCAAGAAAGGAACAACCGAGCCCTCAATACCATTAGACTTATCCACAACTGAGTAAGATAAAAACCATTAACCAAGTGGCTCAATATTTAATGTGAAACTTGGCTCAGTTTGGTAGATGTATCAACACATGGCCTACAAACTGTGATGTTGACATTAAATTTCTCCAAAATATGTTGTGTTTTTGACATAAGCATAGTTTGTGCCAATAAATAATGACATCTAGAATCAAAGTATGAAAAGGGAATAATTGGCCCAGAGGCGTCATGATATGAGGCCTTGGCCTGCCCGGAGGGGATCGAACCCCCGACCCACAGCTTAGAAGGCTGTTGCTCTATCCAACTGAGCTACGGGCAGACGGATGAAAAAAAGGCCCCTAAAGGGCCTTTTGCTCAATGGTCGGGGCGATAGGATTCGAACCTACGACCCTCTGGTCCCAAACCAGATGCGCTACCAGACTGCGCTACGCCCCGATTTATGCATTCTAATGCCAGCCAGCGTCTTTCACACCTGCGGTCGATTCTTTTTTCGGGCCATTTACGCGCAGAACCATGAAATCATTTTCTGGGGTTGAAAAGCCACACGAAACTGACCGAGGACCTCCTACGAATGCTTTTGAAGCACAATGGCATCTGGTATTCACTTTCACGAAGGATCGTTCATGAAAAACTCCCCCCTCAAAGCCGCTATTGGCGGCGCAGCAGCCATTGGCTTGTCAGTATTGTTCTCCACCCAAGCTTGGGCCGGCAAAACACTGGACACCATCAAGCAGCGCGACCAAATGGTTTGTGGCGTTAACACCGGTTTGGCCGGTTTCGGCGCGGCCGACAGCCAAGGCAAATGGACAGGCCTGGACGTGGACGTCTGCCGTGCAGTGGCCGCAGCCGTTTTGGGCAGCGGAGACAAGGTTCGTTACGTACCTTTGTCAGCACCCCAACGTTTCACTGCGCTGCAGTCGGGTGAGATCGATATGCTGTCACGCAACACCACCTTTACCCTGACGCGCGATGCGTCTTTGGGCTTGCACCAAACCGCCGTCACCTTTTATGACGGCCAAGGTTTCATGGTGCCCGTCAAGGCTGGCATCAAAAACGCCAAGCAACTCAAAGGTGCCACCGTTTGCGTGCAGTCTGGCACCACCACGGAGAAAAACCTGACCGACTTCTCTAAAGCGAACAACCTGGGCATCAAGCCAGTGGTGTTTGAAAAGCTCGAAGCTGCCAATGCAGCCTACTTTGCAGGTCGCTGCAAGGCTTACACCACCGACGCCTCTGGTTTGGCGTCCATCCGCTCCAAAGAGGCAAAAGATCCGAAAGAGCACGCCATCCTGCCCGAGTTGATTTCCAAAGAGCCCCTGGGCCCCTTGGTGCGCCGGGGTGATGACGAGTGGTTTGCCATTGTGAAGTGGGTCATCTACGGCCTGGTGGAAGCCGAGGAATATGGCATCACCGCTGCCAACATCGAAAAACTCAAGGCCGAGAGCACCGACCCAGTGGTCATGCGTTTGCTGGGCAAGAGTGACGACACGGGCAAGTTGCTCGGCCTGGACCGCGAATGGCTGGTGCGCGCCATCAGCACCAGCGGCAACTATGGTGAAATTTTTGAGCGCAACGTGGGTGAAAAAACCCCGCTGGCGCTTAAGCGCGGCCCCAACGCCCAGTGGGCCAAAGGCGGCTTGCAATACGCACCGCCGATTCGCTGATCACCAGCTCAAGGATGGCCTCTTGCGGGGCCATCCTTTTTATTTGGCATGAACAGTTCTTTCTGGCATCAAAAACAAGCGCGCCGTTGGCTCTACCAGTTGGCTTTGCTGTTGGGCTTGGGCTTGCTGCTGGCTTGGTTGCTCAGCAACACCCTGGCCAACATGAAAGCGCGTGGCATCCAAAGCGGCTTTGACTTTTTGTGGGCCAATGCAGGTTTTGACATTGGCGAGTCGATGATCGCTTTTGACTCCAGCGAACCCTACTGGCGCGCCTTTTGGGTCGGCTTGCTCAATACCTTGCGGGTATCGGTGGTGGGCATCGCGGTTTGCACGATTTTGGGCACCTTGATCGGTGTGGGGCGGGTGTCCAACAACGCCTTGGCACGGGGCATGGGATATGCCTATACCGAGCTTTTCCGCAACGTACCCGTGTTGCTTCAGTTGCTGATTTGGTATGTGTTGCTGGTCGAGTTCATGCCCGATAGCCAAAGCCCACTGCACTTCAATGACTGGTTTTACCTCAGTAAAAATGGGATTTCATTTCCCATTCCGGTGTGGGACGCCAGCGTCCCAGGCCTGGTGTGGGATGTGCCTGTCTGGCTTGACGGCGAAATCACCCAAGGCATCAGCCTGACCCCGGAGTTTTTGGCCATCACCCTGGGACTGAGTTTTTACACCTCGGCATTTGTGGCCGAGGTGGTGCGAGCCGGCATAGTGTCGGTGCCTCGCGGCCAATTGGAGGCCGCCAAAAGCATTGGCCTGTCCAATTGGCAAACCACCCGCCAAGTGCTGTTGCCCCAGGCCATGCGGGTCATCATCCCGCCCCTGACCAACCAATACCTGAACCTGACCAAAAACTCGTCTTTGGCGGTGGCCATTGGCTACCCCGATTTGGTCAGCATCTCCAATACCGCCCTGAACCAAACGGGTCGGGCTGTGGAGTGCATTGCCCTGATCATGGCGGTGTATTTGTGCCTGTCCTTGGGCACCTCGGCGCTGATGAACGCCTTCAACCAACGCATGGCCATTCGGGAGCGTTGAAGATGGCCGTGTCGCTGAACCACATTGCACCCCGCACCCCTCCGGTGAGCCACACCTCTTGGCGTTTGTGGCTGCGCCAAAACCTGTTTGCCAACCGCACCAGCAGCGTGACCACCCTGACCCTGCTGGTGTTGGGTCTGTGGTTATTGCCCCAGTTGTGGTCTTGGGCGGTGTGGCACGCGCAATTCAAGCCGGATGCCGATGCCTGCCAATCCATCCGCGGCATCGGCGCTTGCTGGGGTGTGGTGAGCGAAAAATACCGCATCATCATTTTTGGTCGCTATCCCTTTGCCGAACAATGGCGCCCCTTGCTGGCGTGTGGCTTGTTGGTGTCCTTGTTGGTGGTCAGCTGCATGCGGGCCTTTTGGCGAATTGGCTTGCTATGGGCTTGGCTTGCAGTGTGGCTGGCCTTTTTTGGCCTGATGGGTGGGCGCTTGTTCGGTGTTTCTTTGGGTTTGAGCCCGGTGCCCACCGATCAGTGGGGCGGCTTGCCCTTGACCTTGATGCTGTCGTCCCTGTCCATCGCCCTGGCCTTTCCACTGGCCGTGTTGGTGGCACTGGGTCGGCGCAGTGACTTGCCCGCCATCAAAACCATTTGCGTGACTTACGTGGAGTTGGTGCGGGGCGTGCCCTTGATTTCGGTGCTGTTCATGGCCAGCTTCATGTTTCCGCTGCTCATGCCCGCCGGCACCACGCCCGATGTGTTGTTGCGCGTTTTGGTGGGCATCACCTTGTTCTCGGCGGCCTATACCGCTGAAATCGTGCGCGGCGGTTTGCAAGCCATTCCTCGGGGACAGTACGAGGCCGCGGCCAGTTTGGGCTTGGGCTATTGGAAGACCCAAAGAATCATCATCTTGCCCCAGGCCCTGGCCCATGTGGTGCCCGGCATCATGAACAACTTTATTGCCATTTTCAAAGACACTTCCTTGGTCACCATCGTCAGTTTGTATGAACTGTCTGGCGCCTTGGGTTTGGCCCTGAATGGCGACCCCTTGTGGCGGCCGTTCAAAATCGAAGGCTATTTGTTCATCACCCTGATTTATTTTGCGTTTTGTTTTGCCATGTCGCGCTACAGCCTGTGGGTAGAACACCGGCTGCAACGCAGCCAAGCACGCTGACCCCCATTGTCACCAAGGACCCCACCACCATGAACCCAGAGACCATCGTCTCCTTCGAAAAAGTCAACAAATGGTTTGGCCAATTTCACGTGCTGCGCGACATTGACTTGCAAGTTCGCAAGGGGGAGCGCATTGTCATTTGCGGCCCATCGGGATCTGGCAAATCCACCCTGATCCGGTGCATCAACCGCCTGGAAGAGCACCAACAGGGCCGCATCAGCGTGGCGGGCATCGAGTTGGGCGAAGATTTGCGCGCCATCGATCAGGTGCGCAAGCAAGTGGGCATGGTGTTTCAACAGTTCAATTTATTTCCCCACCTGACCGTGCTGGAAAACCTCACCCTGGCCCCGATCCAAGTGAGCAAGCTCTCGGTCGAAGCAGCCACCGAGCGCGCCATGCAGCAACTCGAGCGGGTGCGCATTGCCGAGCAAGCCCACAAGTACCCGCTGCAACTGTCAGGCGGCCAACAACAGCGGGTGGCGATTGCCCGCGCGCTGTGTCTGACGCCTCAGGTCATGTTGTTTGACGAACCCACCTCTGCGCTGGACCCAGAAATGATCAAAGAGGTTTTGGACGTGATGGTGGAGCTGGCAGAACAAGGCATCACCATGCTGTGCGTGACCCATGAAATGGGCTTTGCCAAAGCGGTGGCCGACCGGGTGATTTTCATGGACCAAGGCCAAATAGTGGAGCAAAACACACCGCAGTCATTTTTTGATCATCCGCAACACGATCGCACCAAAGATTTCTTGGCCAAAATCATTGGCCATTGATGACCCATTTTTTATTTGAACTGAGCTTGGCATGACAAACATTGTGCGCACCCAAGTGGTCATTGTGGGCGCTGGCCCGTCGGGCTTGTTGTTGGGGGCTTTGCTGCACAAAGCCGGCATTGACAACATCATCGTGGAACGCCAAAGCGGCGACTATGTGCTGGGCCGCATCCGCGCGGGCATCTTGGAGCAGGTCACCCTCGACTTGTTGCACGAAGCCGGTGTGGGGGCCACCGTGACCCAAGCGGGCACGCCCCACCATGCGATTGAGTTGGTGTTCCAAAACCAACGCCATGCCATTGACATCACAGGCTTGACCGGTGGCAAGTCCGTCACCGCTTATGGCCAAACCGAAGTGACCCGCGACCTGATGAACGCCCGCGCAGCCGCTGGCTTGACCACCTGGTACAGCGCAGAAGATGTCAGCGTGAATGGCTTTGATGGGCCTCACCCCTATGTGTTGTGCCAACACGAAGGCCAAGCCAAACGCATTGACGCCGACTTCATTGCCGGCTGCGATGGGTTTCATGGCGTGTGTCGCGCCAGTGTGCCCGCCGGCAGTTTGCAAGAGTTTGAACGGGTGTATCCCTTTGGCTGGCTGGGCATCTTGGCCGATGTGCCGCCGGTCTCGCCGCACGCGATTGTGTACGCCAACAGCGCCGAGGGCTTTGCGCTGTGCAGCATGCGCAGCCTGACCCGCAGCCGCTACTACGTGCAATGCCCCTTGAGCGACCAGGTCAGCGATTGGAGCGATGAGCGCTTTTGGGACGCCCTGCGCCGCCGTCTGGACCCTGTTCTGGCCGAGCAAATCATCACCGGCCCGTCGATTGAAAAAAGCATTGCGCCGCTGCGCAGTTATGTGGCCGAGCCGATGCGCTTTGGGCGAATGTTTTTGGCCGGAGACGCATCGCACATCGTGCCACCCACCGGGGCCAAAGGTTTGAACCTGGCGGCCTCGGATGTGAAGTATTTGAGCGCCGCCTTGATCGAGCATTACGCAGAGCGCAGCGACGCGGGTATCGACGCCTATTCAGACCGTTGTTTGGCCCGCATTTGGCGCGCCGAGCGTTTTTCCTGGTGGCTGACCAACCTGATGCACCGCTTCCCAGACAACGGTGCCTTCGGACAAAAAATGCAAGACGCCGAGCTGCACTACTTGGTCAACAGCCGCGCCGCATCGACCGCCTTGGCCGAAAACTATGTGGGCCTGCCCCTGGACTTTGCGCAGCACTGAACCATGGTCACATCCAAAACCAGTTCAACCAAGGGGCTGACTTCCAACCCCCGACAACAACGCGTGTTGCGCGGCGTGCGTGTGCTCAGCCTGGCGTTGAACTTGCCAGGCCCCGCAGCATTGATGCGCTTGCAGGCCATGGGCGCGCATTGCACCAAGCTCGAACCCCCTGTCCCACCGGGATCAACCAGCACCAGCGGCGACCCAATGGCCCACTACCGCCCCAAGGCCTACCAAACCATGCACCAAGGGGTGCGAACGGTGCAAGCCGACCTCAAAACCGCCCCCGGTCAAGCCGTGTTGCAGCGCTTGTTGCGCAACACCGATGTGCTCATCACCTCTTTCAGGCCTTCGGCCTTGAACAAGCTGGGCTTGGGATGGAAAAGCTTGCAACAACAATACCCGCAACTCAGTTGCGTGGCCATCGTCGGGGCACCAGGTGCACGGGCTGAAGAGCCCGGCCATGACCTGACTTATGTGGCCGAGCAAGGTTTGGTCGATGGCCTGCAATTGCCCGCCAGTTTGTTTGCCGACATGGGCGGCTCGCTGATGGCCAGCGAAGCAGTGCTCAAGGCCTTGATGCTGCGCGCCCAACCCGGTCGCACCCAGGGCAAAGGCGTGCTGCTGGAAGTGGCCTTGAGCGATGCGGCCGCCTATCTGGCCTTGCCCAGACACTGGGGCTTGACCACGCCCAAGGGCGCCGTGGGTGGGGCCCATGCGGGCTACCAAATCTACCCCTGTCTTGATGGCCGCGTGGCGGTGGCGGCCCTGGAGCCGCATTTCGCCAAGCGTTTGTTAACTACCGCTGGAATAACCCAGGTGGGCCCCATCACGCCCCACACGCCGCAGGCGCATCAAGCCGTGGCCCAGTTTTTTGCCGGGCAAACAAGGCGTCAATTGGACCGCTTGGCCAGCAGCCAAGACATTCCCCTGCACACCCTGCCGCGGTGAAGGGTCAGCCGAAACCTCTTGGCGGGTGCGACGCAGCTTTTTAAGTCAAGCCCCGCAAAGGGTGTGCATGGGCTGGCCAAGGATGGCTGAAAAAAGATTCGACTTCAGCGGCATCCACTTCTGAAACCCGCTGCGGCTTCCACTGGGGTTGTTTGTCTTTGTCCACCGCCAAAGCCCGGATGCCTTCGACGGTTTCGCTGTCGGCCAAGGGGCGCAAATGGAAACAATGCCGGACCATGTCGCGCTCCATGCGCAAGTCATCTGCCAGCGACAAAGCACGCGCACGGCGAATTTGTTCCAGCACCACGCACAGCATCAGGGGCGAGCGGTGGTGCAGCACCTCCAAGGTGGTTTGAGCCCAAGCGGCGTTGGGACCAGGTCCTTGGCCCAAAGTGGTCAAGGCATACATCATCGCCATCACCGTGGGCAGGGCAAAGACCTGTTGCATATCGCTGTGCTGCCAAACGGGCGCTGCGGGCACCTGGGTATCAACTTGGCTGCGCAGCCAGTTCAGCACGGCTTTGCCGTCAGACCAGGCTTGAGAGGTCAAGCCCGCCCACAAATGGGGCAATTGGCTGCTGGCCACTTGTGCATCGGCCAAACCCACGGCCACGGCCTCGCTGCCACCCAAGGTTTGACCGGTCAAGCCCAAATATTCGCCACAAGCCCCGGCCAATCGGCTGAGAAAGAACCCCCCGCCCACATCGGGAAACAAGCCAATGTGGGTTTCGGGCATGGCCATTTGGGTGCGCTCGGTGACCAAGCGCAAAGCCGCCCCCTGGGACAAGCCCATGCCGCCGCCCATGACGATGCCGTCCATGAAGGCGATGTAGGGCTTGGGGTAGGTGTGGATCAAGTGGTTGAGGGTGTATTCCTCGGTGAAAAAGTCTTCCAAGGCCGGGTCACCGGCCAAAGCGGCTTGGTGAAAAAAGCGAATATCTCCACCTGCGCAGAAGTGACCAAACACGCCCTCTTTGTGGCTGCCGCGGATGGCCACCGCCAACACCTCGGTGTGGTCACGCCAAGCCAGCAGGCAAGCCGTCAGGTCGCGCACCATGGACAAGGACAAGGCGTTCAAGGCCCGAGGCCGATTCAGGGTGATCAGGCCCACCCCAGATTTGATTTCACACACCACATCTGACATTTGCCACTCCTTATGTTTTTCAGGTGAGGGGATTTTGACGCTCTCGCCAAGCCAAACCTTGGTGCGCCAACAAAGCCCCCAACACCAGCAAACCACCCGACAACACCGAAGAGCTGGGTTCCTCGCCCGCCCCCCACCACGCCAAGAAAATGCCAAACACCACTTCGAGCAAGGCCAGCAAGGACACCTCGGGGGCTTTAAGCACCCTGGCACAAGCCACGGACAACAAGCACGGGATGGCCAGTTGCACCAAGCCCAGCAGGGCGAGCCACGCCACGTCAGTGGCCACCGCCTGAAAAGGCATGGACATGGGCAGGGTCACCAAACACGAGATGGCGGCACCAATCAATACGCCCGGCGCCAAGTCCACCGCCAGACCGCGCACCGCAGCACGCTGAACCACCGTCCAATTGACGGCAGCGGCCAGGGGCACGCACAAAGCCACGACAAAACCCAGCCAGCCTTGCGTTGCCACTTCGGCGCCAAACATCCAAGCGATGCCCAAGGCCGCCATCACAATGGCGAACGCGGTGCGAACATCGATGCGCTGGCCCAGCACCACGCGGGCCACCAGCGCGGTAAAGAAGGGGCCCATCGCCATGGTGATCAGCACATTGGCCACGGTGGTCATGGTCAGAGCCAGCATGAAGGCGGTGAACATCACCGACCAGCACACCCCCGACAGCCACAAAGATACGCCGCCTTGGCGCATGCCCTTGAACACATCGCGCCCTTGTGTCAGGGGCAACAACACCAAAAGTGACAAGAAAGTGAAGAGGCTGCGCCAAAAAGTGATTTCAAAACTTTGGGCGCTCTCCAGTTGGCGCGTGACCACGCCCGCAATGGACCACATGGCGGCGTTGGCCACCATCAAGACCACCGCTTGCCCATGGCTAAGCCCGGCCAACATGTTCAGGCCCCGGTGCGGCTGGCACGCTTGCGGTCGTGCTCTTTGAGGTGGCGCTTGCGCAAACGGATGCTTTTGGGGGTGATCTCGACCAACTCATCGTCCTCAATGAACTCGACCGCATATTCCAAGGTCAGCTCAATTGGAGGCGTGATTTTGATGGCGTCTTCTTTGCCTGACACCCGGAAGTTGGTCAACTGCTTTTGGCGCACGGCATTGACCACCAAATCGTTGTCACGGCTGTGGATGCCCACGATCATGCCCTCGTACACGGGGTCGCCATGGCGCACAAACATGCGGCCACGGTCGTCGAGCTTGCCCAAAGCGTAGGTGACGATTTCGCCGTCATCCATGCTGATCAACACGCCGTTTTTGCGGCTGGCAATCTCACCCCGGTAGGCCTCATAGCCATCAAAGATGTTGCTGGCCAAACCGGTGCCGCGGGTCAAGTTGAGAAACTCGTTTTGAAAGCCAATCAAGCCACGTGCAGGGATGCGGTATTCCAAGCGCACACGGCCCCGGCCATCGGGCTCCATGTTGGCCAATTCGGCTTTGCGCTCGCCAAGGGCTTGCATCACACCGCCCTGGTGGCCTTCTTCAAGGTCCACGGTGAGCATTTCAATCGGTTCATGGCGTTCACCATTGACCTCTTTGTAAACCACACGGGGTTTGGACACGGCCAACTCATAGCCTTCACGGCGCATGTTTTCCAACAAAATGGTCAGGTGCAATTCGCCGCGGCCAGACACCTCGTAAATCCCGTCTTCGTCGGTGTCTTGCACCCGCAAGGCCACGTTGGCTTGCAACTCTTTGTCCAAACGATCGCGCAATTGGCGGCTGGTCACGAACTTGCCTTCACGACCTGCCAAAGGCGAATTGTTGACGCAAAAATTCATGGTCAAGGTGGGCTCGTCAATTTTGAGCATGGGCAAAGGTGCGGGTGACTGGGGGTCGGTCAGCGTCACACCAATGTTGACTTGTTCAATGCCGTTCACCAACACAATGTCGCCAGGTCCTGCCTCGGTGGCTTGCACCCGCTCCAAGCCTTCAAATTTCAAAAGTTGCAGCAATTTGGCTTTGCCCAAAGAGCGCTCTGGCCCTTGCATCACCAACACCTCTTGATTGGGGCGGATGGTGCCTGCATTGATGCGGCCCACGCCAATGCGGCCCACATAGCTGGAGTAATCCAGCGAGCTGATTTGCAGCTGCAAAGGCGCGTTGGGGTCACCGGCATGGGCGGGGACATGTTGCAGCACGGTGTCAAACAAGGCCCCTAAATCAGGGCCCCATTGCTCGCCGGGGGTGCCTTCGGTCATGCTGGCCCAGCCATTCAAGCCAGAGGCGTAGACCACTGGAAAGTCCAACTGGTCTTCGGTGGCACCCAGCTTGTCAAACAAATCAAAAGCGGCGTTGATGACGTAGTCGGGGCGTGAGCCCGGACGGTCGACTTTGTTGACCACCACAATCGGTTTGAGACCGAGGGCCAAGGCTTTTTTGGTGACAAAGCGGGTTTGTGGCATGGGGCCTTCGACCGCATCGATGAGCAGCACCACACCATCGACCATGGACAAGGCCCGCTCAACCTCGCCGCCAAAGTCGGCGTGTCCAGGGGTGTCGACGATGTTGATGTGGGTGCCCTTCCAGCTCACCGCGCAATTTTTGGCCAAGATGGTGATGCCACGCTCTTTTTCCAAATCGTTGTTGTCCATCACCCGTTCGGTGATTTTTTCATTCGCGCGGAAGGTGCCCGATTGGCGAAGCAATTGGTCCACCAAAGTGGTTTTGCCATGGTCCACGTGGGCGATGATGGCGATGTTGCGAATTTGTTGAGTCATGCAGGGTTCTCCAAAAGGGATTTGATTTCTAGCGGGCTGAGCAGTCGCGTCGGGATGAGTTCACCGGCTTTGACATGGGCAGTGCCCAAAAGGCTGTGGGGGTCTTGTCCGTAGACAGAAACGTGTTCGCAGTCGGGCCAAGCCCCTCGGCGGCGCAAGCCACTCAAGAAGCGCCCTGAATCATGCGGTTCCAATGTGATGGGTTGATGACCTTGCAACAAGCTGTCCACCGGGCGCAGTTGGGCCTGGCGTTGGTCGTCGTCCATGGCCTCCAATTGCTCGAGCGTGATGCAATCGGCCACCCCAAAGGGGCCGCTGCGGGTGCGGCGCAGGCTGATCAAATGCGCACCGCAACCCAGTGCTTTGCCCATGTCTTCGGCCAGCGTGCGGATGTAGGTGCCTTTGCTGCAATCCACCCACATGCGCACACAGCGCAGGCCGTCTTGGGGCTCGATTTCTTGCAAGCGCAAGGAATGGATGGTGATGGCGCGCGACGCCCGCTCCACCGTCAAGCCCTCGCGAGCGTATTCGTACAGGGCTTTGCCGTCTTTTTTCAAAGCGCTGTGCATGGGTGGGATTTGCTGGATCGGGCCGCTGAGGGTCTGCTCCACTTGGCGCAGATCATCGGGTGAAAAGGTGGCTTCGCATTGGGCCAGCACCTCGCCTTCGGCGTCCCCGGTGCTGGTGGTTTGGCCCATTTTGGCCACCGCCTCATAGGCTTTGTCGGCATCGAGGTGGATTTGCGAAAACTTGGTGGCCGCACCAAAGCACAAGGGCAGCACACCACTGGCCAAAGGGTCCAGCGTGCCGGTGTGGCCGGCTTTTTCAGCGCGCAACAGGTATTTGGCTTTTTGCAAGGCGTTGTTGCTCGACATGCCCAATGGCTTGTCCAGCAGCAGCAGCCCATGCACAGGGCGCCGCTGCACCCTGGTGCGTGGCGCGTTCATGGTCAGTCCTCTTTGGCCCGAGAGGAAACGGCCTTGGCGATCAAGGCGTTCATGTCGGCTGCTTTTTCGGTGGTTCGGTCGTACACAAAATGCAAGGTGGGCACCGTGTGGATGTGCAGTTTCTTGAACAAACCACTGCGCAAAAAACCCGCCGCTTGGTTCAACCCTTCGGTGGCCAAAGCGGCGTCACCGCCCAGGCAACTGAAGAACACTTTGGCATGCGCGTAGTCGGGCGTGACTTCCACCGCATTGATGGTCACCATGCCCACCCGCGGGTCTTTGAGTTCGCGGGCGATCAGGCCCGTCAAATCACGCTGGATTTGATCGGCCACCCGAAAACCACGGTGGGGCAGAGATGACTTTTTGGTTGCCACAAGCTGAATGCGAAATCATGTTTTATGACGCCTGGGCGTCACAGAACCCGGGCCACTTCTTTGATTTCAAAGAACTCAATCAAATCGCCCTTGGAAATGTCGTTGTAGCCCTTGATGTTCAAGCCGCACTCAAAGCCTTCTTTGACCTCGCGCGCATCGTCCTTGAAGCGCTTGAGGCTTTCCAACTCGCCGGTGAAGATGACCACGTTGTCGCGCAACAAGCGCAACCGCGCACTGCGACGCACCAAGCCAGCGGTGACCATGCAACCCGCGATCGAGCCGATCTTGCTGACCTTGAACACTTCGCGAATTTCGGCGGTGCCCAAAATTTCTTCTTTTTTGTCCGGGGTCAACATGCCCGACATGGCGGCTTTGAGGTCGTCGACCGCGTCGTAAATGATGTTGTAGTAGCGGATGTCCACACCATTGCCTTCGGCCACCTTGCGGGCGCCGGCGTCAGCACGGGTGTTGAAACCAATCACCACCGCCTTGGAGGCAATGGCCAAATTGATGTCGCTTTCGCTGATGCCACCCACAGCGGCATAGACGATTTGCACCTTGACTTCGTCGGTCGAGAGCTTGAGCAAGGACGTGGCCAAAGCCTCTTGTGAGCCTTGCACATCGGCCTTGACAATGATGGGCAACATCTTGACGTCGCCAGCGGCCATGTCGGTGAACATGTTCTCCAATTTGGCGGCTTGTTGCTTGGCCAATTTGGTGTTGCGGAATTTGCCGGCCCGGTAGGTGGCGATTTCACGTGCCCGGCGCTCATCGGCCATGACCATGAATTCGTCACCCGCTTGGGGCACCTCGGTGAGGCCTTGGATTTCCACCGGAATGGAGGGGCCTGCCGATTTGATCGGTTTACCGTTTTCGTCGAGCATGGCGCGAACCCGGCCAAAGGTTTGACCTGCCAAGACCACGTCGCCCACATTCAAGGTACCCGATTGAACCAGGATGGTGGCCACGGGGCCGCGACCTTTGTCGAGCTTGGCTTCAATCACCAGGCCCTTGGCCATGGCGTCGATGGGGGCCTTGAGCTCCAAAATTTCGGCTTGCAGCAACACTTGCTCTAAGAGTTGGTCGATGCCGTCCCCGGTTTTGGCGGACACAGGCACGAAGGGTGAATCACCGCCAAACTCTTCTGGCACCACTTCTTCGGTGACCAACTCGCCTTTGACGCGATCGGGGTTGGCGTCGGGCTTGTCCATTTTGTTCAGCGCCACGACGATCGGCACACCCGCCGCTTTGGCGTGTTTGATGGCTTCACGGGTTTGCGGCATCACGCCGTCGTCGGCGGCGACCACCAAAATCACGATGTCGGTGGCCTGTGCACCACGGGCCCGCATGGCGGTGAACGCCTCGTGGCCAGGGGTGTCCAAAAAGGAAATCATGCCGCGTGGGGTTTCAACGTGGTAGGCCCCAATGTGCTGGGTGATGCCACCGGCTTCACCGGCGGCCACACGGGCCTGGCGGATGCGGTCGAGCAACGAAGTTTTGCCATGGTCAACGTGGCCCATGACCGTCACCACAGGGGCGCGGGGCAAAGACTCTGATTTGGTGGCTGAATCTTCTTCATCGGTGAAGGCTTCTGGATCATCCAGGGCTGCCACGATGGCTTTGTGGCCCATTTCTTCCACCACGATCATGGCGGTGTCTTGGTCCAAGGGCTGGTTGATGGTCACCATTTGGCCGAGCTTCATCAATTGCTTGATGACCTCAGAAGCCTTGATCGCCATCTTGTGCGCCAACTCTGCCACGGTGATGGTTTCAGGCACATGGACTTCAATGATGCGCTGTTCAACAGGTGCCGAGGCCTGGGGTTGGTCATCGCGATCGCGGTCACGGTTGCGGGCCCGTGGACCACCGCGCCAACTGTTGCGTCCCACGCCGGTGTTGCTGTCGCCGCGGGTTTTGATTTCTTTTTTCTTGCTTTGGTCATCGGCCCAGCTGGAAGACAGTTTGGCGCTTTTGAGCTCTTTCTGTCCTTCTTTGGGCGCTGTGGTATCGGTGCCAGCGGGTTTGGCCGCAGCTGGTTTGACCGTGCCCACGGCGGGCTTGTGCAAGGTTCCCTTTTTGGCACCAGCCGCTTCTGCAGGCTTGGGCTCGTCAGGTTTTTTCGCCACCAAGACCCGTTTGGGCGCATTCATCATGGTGCGAATGGCTTCGGCCTCAGCCAAGGCTTTGCTGCGACGCTCATCGCTGGATTTGCTGGCTTCCAAAGCGGTATCAGCGGCTTGCTGGGCCTTTTCGGCGGCCGTCAAAGCCACTGGGGCTGCGGGCACGGCGGCCTCAACCAAAGGTTCGATGGGCGCTTGGGTCGCTGGTTCGGCCACCGTCTCTTGAGGTGTGGGCTCTTGCTGGGCTTGTTTGGCGGCCAAAGCCCGGGCATCAGCGGCTTCGCGTTTGGCCAGAATTTCGGCTTCTTGGCGGCGAATCAGTTCGGCTTGGCGCAGCGCGTCTTGTTCGCGCCGTTGTAATTCGGCTTCATCAATGGCCGGTGCCACGGGCACGGGCGCAGCCGCGGGACGAGGGGCTTCAACCGGGGCAGGGGCTTCAACGGCCTCTGGGCCATCATCGCGCTTGATGAAGGTGCGCTTCTTGCGCACTTCGACTTGAATGGTGCGGGCTTTACCGGTGGAATCGGCTTGCTTGATCTCGCTGGTGGACTTTTTGACCAAGGTGATTTTTTTGCGCTCGGGCGATTCTGTGCCGTGGCTGGCTTTGAGATGGTTCAATAGCTTTTGCTTGTCACCATCGGTGAGGGCATCGTTGGGGGTTGATTTTTCAACACCGGCCAAGCGCAATTGCTCGATCAGCGTGCTGGTGGATTTTTTGAGTTCGTTGGCAAACTCGGCAACCGTCGTACTGGACATTTGTGGTGTTCCTCTCCATGACCATTACTCTTGACCTGCGAACCAATGTTCGCGTGCCTTCAGAATCAGGGCCTTGGCCTCCTCCTCCGGTTGGCCGGTGATGGCGGTCAGCTCATCCACGGCCAGGTCTGCCAATTCGTCTCGGGTGTTCACGCCGTTTTGCGCCAATGTGGCGATCAATTCAGCGTCCAGCCCTTCCAGGTCTCGCAGGTCTTGAGAGACCTCTTCGATGCTTTCTTCACGGGCAATTTCCATGGTCAGCAGCATGTCTTTGGCGCGGGTGCGCAACTCGTTGACGGTGTCTTCGTCAAAGCCTTCGATTTCCAACATTTCTTGCAAGGGGACATAAGCCACCTCTTCCAAACTGGTGAAACCCTCGGCGATCAAGATGTCGGCAATCTCTTGGTCGACGTCGAGCTTTTCCATGAACAAGGTGCGCAGGTAATCGGTTTCGTTGGCCTGTTTTTGCGCCGATTCGTTGGCGTCCATGATGTTGATCTTCCAACCCGTGAGGTCAGAAGCCAAACGCACGTTTTGACCACCACGGCCAATGGCGATGGCCAGGTTTTCTTCGTCAACCACCACGTCCATGGCGTGCTTTTCTTCGTCCACCACGATCGAGCTGACGTTGGCGGGGGCCAAAGCGCCAATCACGAACTGCGCGGGGTCTTCGCTCCACAACACAATGTCCACCCGTTCGCCGGCCAATTCGTTGGTGACGGCATTGACACGGGTGCCGCGCACACCGACACAGGTGCCGATGGGGTCGACCCGCTTGTCGTGCGAAATCACGGCAATTTTGGCGCGTGAGCCTGAGTCTCTGGCGCAAGATTTGATCTCCAGCAAGCCCTGCTCGATCTCGGGCACTTCTTGGCGGAACAGCTCCATCATGAACTCTGGCGCAGAGCGCGACAAAATGATGGGGGCACCGCGCAAGGTCAGGTCCACTTCCATGATCATGGCGCGCACGCGGTCGCCGTTGCGCAGGTTTTCTTTGGCGATCATTTCGCCACGTCTCAAACGACCTTCCACTCGGCCGCTCTCGACGATGATGTCGCCCTTGTCCATGCGCTTGACCGTGCCGACAAAAATTTTGTCGCCACGCGACAAAAAGTCGTTGAGCAGCATCTCGCGCTCGGCGTCACGGATTTTTTGCAAGATGACTTGCTTGGCCGCCATGGCACCAATGCGGCCAATCGGCAGAGATTCCACGCCCTCTTCGATGTACTCACCCACCTCGACATCAGACACGCGGTCGGTGGCGTCCATGAGCAATTCTTCGGCATCCGGGTTTTGCAGACCGGCCTCGTCGGGCACCACCATCCAGCGGCGAAAGGTTTCGTAATCACCACTGTCGCGGTCGACTGCCACGCGGATGTCCACGTCGCCTTGAAACAACTTTTTGGTGGCCTGGGCCAAGGCCAATTCGACCGCCCCAAACACCACATCGCGCTCGACATTTTTCTCTCGCGAGATGGCATCCACCAACATCAACATTTCGCGGTTCATGATCTCTGACTCCTCTCGTGCTCAAACTGAACGGGCCGAACGACCCTTGAAATCAACCAAAGGCGCAAGGCGTGCCTCGCGCAACTCTTCCAATACAAACCCCAGCACCTGTGATGGCGGGGTTGCCCTTTTCTGACTGATCCGCTGACCGGGCTTGGTGGGCGCCTCATCGCGCCAAACAATCTGCCAATGTCCGGGGGCCACGCCTTTTTCCAGCGCGCCTCTGAATTTTTTCCGCAGTGCCGATACCTGGCCACCGGCCGCAGCACCCATGGGCGCCTTCAAGGTGATGTCAATCACTTCACCCGCAAACCGCTCAAAGTCGGCTTGGTGGCGCAAAGGCCGGTCGATGCCCGGCGAAGACACCTCCAAGCGGCGGTACTCCACTTCTTCGGCTTCCAACACAAATTGCAGTTGGCGGGTGACTTTTTCACAGTCCTCCACCGTCACAAACACGGGCTCAGCGCCCGGTGTCCAGGGGTGGTCTATGGTGATGCGCAGCAAGCCACCGGCCGAGCGCTCCAGCTCAACCAGGTCGTAACCGAGTCCGGTCACGGTTTGAACAACAACTTCTTGCAAGGCCACAGACAATCACACCCCAAACCGAAAAGCGATTGACCAAAAAAAACGGGCGGTTGGTATCCGCCCGGTTGGTCGTCAAGCAAATATTATAACCGCTAAATATTTGATTTCAATCGCTTTATGACCTTGCGATGGCTGGGGATGAGGCCTGCACCAGGGTTTGGGTGTAGGTGTGGCGGGGTTGTGCCAGCACGGCTTGGGTTTCGCCTGACTCCACCACTTGGCCATCTTTCATCACCATGACCTGATGGGCCATGGCTTGGATGACGTCCATGTCGTGGGTGATCAGCAAATAGCTCAAGCCACGCTCAGCTTGCAAGGTTTGGAGCAGTTGCAGCAATTGCTTTTGAATCGACACATCCAGGGCGCTGGTGGGTTCATCCAAGACCAGCAATTGAGGCTCTAACACCAGCGCACGGGCCACCGCGATGCGCTGGCGCTGGCCACCCGAAAACTCATGGGGATAGCGCTGCAACAAGCCCGGGAATTCGCTCTCGCGCATGCCCACTTCGGCCAAGACTTGGTTGACCTGGGCTTGGCGCTCTTGTGCAGACAACCCGGGTTGGTGGACCCGCAGACCCTCGCCCACCACGTCCTCGACCGTCATGCGCGGTGACAAAGAAGAAAACGGATCTTGGAACACCACTTGAACCACGCGGCGCAAAGGCAAGTCTGTTCGGTGATGGTGTTGCCAGCCTTGCCCCATCACTTGCAACTGACCTTGGAACGGCAACAAGCCCAGCAGTGCCAAGGCCAAGGTGGATTTCCCCGAGCCCGACTCGCCCAAAATACCCAAAGTTTCGCCTCGCCGGATGGAAAAGCTGACCCGATCAACGGCGACAAAAGCACCCGCTTTGAACCAACCTCGCCAGCCAGGCAATCGGGTGCGGTAACTGACCCGCAAGTCTTTCACCTCGGCCACCAAAGGGGCCTGGGCTTGCACATCAGCCAAATGGCGCTGGGGTCGGCTGTCCACCAGTTTGCGGGTGTAGGGGTGTTGCGGTTGTTGGAGTACTTGCTTCACCGGCCCCTGTTCCACCACATGCCCCTGTTCCATCACCGCTACCCGATCGGCAAAGCGTTGCACCAAATTCAGGTCGTGGGTGATCATCAAAACCGCCGTCCCGGTTTCGCGCTGCAAGGTGTCGAGCAAGTCCAAAATTTGCCCCCGCATCGACACATCCAAGGCGGTGGTGGGCTCATCGGCCAACAACAATTTGGGGCGGCAGGCCAAGGCCATGGCAATCATCGCGCGCTGGCGTTGCCCCCCGGATAGTTGGTGCGGGTATGACTTCAAAAAACGCTCGGGTGGGTTCAATCCGGTTTGGCTGAGCATTTCTGCACTGCGCTCCCAGGCATCGCGGCGCGATAAAGCCATTTTGAGCAGCAACACTTCAGACAGTTGATCGCCGATGGTGAACAAGGGGTTGAGCGCGGTCATGGGCTCTTGGAACACCATGGCGATGTCTTGGCCACGCAGCTGCTGCATGCGAGCCTCGCTGGCTTGCATCAGGTCTTCACCATTGAACCAGCATGAACCAGTCAATTGCGCGGTGCCCAGCAACCGCAACACCCCCAAAGCCGTCACGGTTTTGCCCGAGCCTGATTCCCCGACCAAGGCCAGGCGTTCTCCCGCCGCCAAGTCCAGGTCGATGCCGTGCACCACCTCATGCCCACCAAAAGACACCCGCCATTGGCGCAGCGACAACAAAGGGCTTGGGACCTGGCTCATTGGTCCGCCTTGCGCGGGTCCAGGGCGTCGCGCAATGCGTCACCCATGAAGGTCAGCAACAACAAGGTGCCCACCAACACCAAAAACGTGGACAAAGAGATCCACCAGGCGTCGATATTGGTTTTGCCCTGGGCCAGCAGTTCACCCAGACTGGGCGTGCCTGGGGGCACGCCCAAGCCCAGAAAATCCAAGCTGGTCAGGGCCAAGATCGCGGCACTCATGCGAAAGGGCAAAAAAGTCACCACGGGCGTCATGCTGTTGGGCAACACATGGCGTCGAATGATCGCCCAGGGACTCAAACCCAAAGCTTTGGCCGCCCGCACATAGTCGAGTTGCCGGTTGCGCAAAAACTCTGCGCGCACATAGTCGCTCAAGCCCATCCAACCAAACAAACTCAACAAGATCAGCAGCAAGCCCACGCTCGGGTCAAACACCGCAGCAAAAATGATCAGCAAATACAGCTCGGGCATGGCCGACCAAATTTCGATGAAGCGTTGAAAGGCCAAATCGGTTTTGCCGCCAAAAAACCCTTGAATGGCCCCTGTGACAACACCCAAAATCGTGCCGACGATGGTCAAGGCCAAGGCAAACAGCACCGACACCCGAAAGCCATAGATCAGCCGGGCCAACACATCGCGGCCCCGGTCATCGGTGCCCAACCAGTTGTCTGCCGAGGGGCCGCTGGGATTGGGCTCTTTGGCAAAGTAATTCAAGGTGCTGTGGTGGTAGGGGTTGACGGGGTAAATCGCCCAGTTGCCGGGCTTGGCGAATTGGGCTTGGATAAAAGGGTCTAAAAAGTCGGTGGGGGTGTCGAAGTCACCGCCGAAAACCGTCTCCGGCAGGTTTTGCACCAATGGCACATACCAGCGCCCGTCATGGCGGGCCAGCAAGGGCTTGTCATTGGAGATGAGTTCGGCGCCCAAACTGAGCAAGGTCATGGTCACAAAAATGACCAGGCTGGCAAACCCCAGGCGATGGCGCTTGAACCGCAACCAAGCGCGTTTGGCCGGTGTGGGCGAAGCCACCCAAGTGGATTCAATCGAATTTGACACGCGGATCCACCCACACATAACAAAGATCACTGATGAGTTTGGTGACCAAACCAATCAGGGTGAACAAATACAAAGTGCCCAAGACCACCGGGTAATCACGGCGCATCACGCTTTCGTAACTGAGCAAACCCAGCCCATCCAAAGAAAACAAAGTTTCGATCAACAAGGAACCGGTAAAAAAAGCCCCAATGAACGCCGCAGGAAACCCAGTGACCAAAGGAATCAGGGCATTGCGCATCACATGCTTCCACAGCACGCGCCCCTCGCTCATGCCCTTGGCGCGGGCGGTCAACACATATTGCTTGCGAATCTCTTCCAAAAATGCATTTTTGGTCAGCATGGTGGTCACCGCAAAAGCCCCCAACACACTGGCGGTGATGGGCAAGGCAATGTGCCACAGGTAATCCACCACCTTGGCACCAAAGCTCAACTCAGCCCAGTTGCCAGAGGTCAGCCCACGCAATGGAAACCATTGCAACTGGCCGCCAAAAATCACCAGCAAGGCCACGCCCAAAACAAAGCCGGGTATGGCGTAACCGGTCAGCACCAATAAGCTGGTCAAGGTGTCAAAGCGGGTGCCTGCACGCACGGCTTTGGCGATGCCCAAAGGCACCGATATCAAGTAGCTGAGAAAGAAGGTCCACAGCCCCAAGCTGATCGACACCGGTAATTTTTCTTTCACCAACTCCCACACCGACTTGGGATGGAAAAAGCTTTTGCCTAAATCAAACCGGGCGAACTGGCCCAGCATTTGCACAAAACGCTCGGTGGCAGGTTTGTCGAACCCATACAGCTGCTTGATCTCTTCGATGCGAGCCGCGTCCACCCCCTGTCGGCCACGGTAGCCAGCACCACTTTGCGCCGCCCCTTCGCCACCGCCATCGCGGCCTTGCAGTTGCGACACCATTTGCTCCACGGGTCCACCCGGCACAAACTGAATCACCGCAAAGGTCACCAACAACACACCGAACAAGGTGGGGATCATCAACAGCAAACGTTTGAACACATACATCAACATGTCAGCGCACCCCCGCCCCTTGACTGCGGTTGGCCGCATTGGCCCACCACGTCGAACTGATCCAAGCTTCGGGTTGGTAATAACGCGGCGTGACCGCCGGTTGCTCAAAGCGCCCGCCCCGCCAGGCCACCCGGTGCACGCCGCCATACCAGTGCGGCACGCTGTAGTGGCCATGGCGCAGCACCCGGTCCAAGGCGCGCAGGGCATCGGTCAACTGCGGCCGGGTTTGGGCGGTGATCACCTGGTCGAGCAAAGCATCTACCGCCGGGTCTTTGAGCCCCAACACATTGCTCGAGCCTTCGGTGTCAGCGGCTTTGGAGCCAAAGCGCTCCAGCAATTCAGTCCCCGGCGACTCGCTGCCCACATAGCGCGAGCTGATGATTTCAAAATCAAACACATCCATGCGTTTTTGCAAAATGGCGAAATCAATCACCTTGTAATTCACACTGAAGCCCAGCTTTTGCAGGTTTTTGGCAAACGGGGTCACCACCCGGCCCATGCTGCCGGAGTTGTCCAAAAACTCCAATGTGAAGGCCTGGCCCTGGGCATTGCGCAAAGCGCCATCGCGGTAGGTCCAGCCGGCATCTTGCAACAATTTTTTCGCCAGACGCAGGTTGTCGCGCAAGGTTTTGCCCGACGCTGGGTCCAAAGACGTCACCGGTGGCAAGGGAACCGGCTGATCGAACACCGCCGCATCGAGTTGGCGACGCAAAGGCTCGAGCAAGGCCAATTCGCGCTCGGTGGGCAGACCCTTGGCCTCAAAGTCACTGCCCACAAAATATCCCCTCACCCGGGTGTAGGCGTTGTAGAAAAGCTGTCGGTTCATCCACTCATAGTCCATGGCCAGGGCAATGGCTTGGCGCACCCGCACATCTTTGAACTTGGGCAAGCGGGTGTTGAACAAAAAACCTTGAAAGTCACCCGCATTGCCATGCTGCAACTCGCGCTTGATGAGTTGGCCGCTGTCAAAGGCTTTGCCAGAATAGGCCCGCGCCCATTCACGCGCCACAAAAGCCTGGATGTATTCAAATTCCCCCGCTTTGAACGCTTCCAACTGCGCAGTGCTGTCTTTGTAGAGCCGGTAGGTGATGCGGTCAAAGTTGTACATGCCTTTGCGCACATTGATGTCCTGGGCCCAATACTTGGCATCGCGTTGGTAATGCACATCGCGGCCAAAATCCACCGAGCCAATGGTGTAAGGGCCCGATCCAATCGGTGTGTCGGTGATGATTTTGTCCAGCGGCTTGCCCTCGCCCCAGCGGTGGCTGAAGACCGGCATCCCCCCCACAATCAAAGGCAATTCGGGGTTGACGCGTTTGAAATCAAACCGCACCAAACGCTCACCCAGCACCACCACCGCCTTGACCTCTGCAAAGTAAGTTCGGTATTGGGGGGCAGCAGCGCGGCTGGTGAGTTGGTCAAACGAGTGCTTCACATCCAAGGCCAACACCGGGTCGCCATTGTGAAAGCGGGCTTGCGGTCGAATTTTGAAGGTCGCCGACAAGCGGTCTGCTGACACACTGACATCCTCCGCCAGCAAACCATAGGATGTGGTGGGCTCGTCCATGGTACCGGTCAGCAAGCTCTCAAACAGCAAACTGCTCAATGCCGGTGGTGGGGTTCCCTTCAAGGTGAAGGGGTTGTACTTGTCAAAATTGGAGCCGCGGGTGGGGGCCACCATGGCGATGCTGCCGCCCTTTGGGGCTTGTGGATTCACATATTCAAAATGGCTGAAATCCGGAGGGTATTTGATATCACCAAATTGGGCATAGGCGTGCGCTGCCCAAGAAGGCGCACCCACCCAACACAAACACAGGAACAAAAACCATCGCATGCGACAATTCTGCAAGATTTTCAATGGAGATGCGCGCCATGTCGCAAATTAATGGGTTTTTGAGCGGGAAAAAACTGCTGATCACAGGGGTATTGTCGAACCGCTCCATCGCCTACGGCATTGCCCGCGCCTGCCGCCAGCAAGGTGCCGAGATCGCTTTGAGCTATGTGGGCGAGCGTTTCAAAGAGCGCACCGCCGAATTTGCCAAAGCCTTTGACAGCGAACTGATTTTTGACTGCGATGTGGGTGACGACGGCCAAATTGATCGGCTGATGACGGACCTGAGCGCCCATTGGCCAAAGTTTGACGGCTTGGTTCACGCCATTGGATTCGCCCCCCGTGAAGCGATTGCCGGTGACTTCCTCGAAGGCTTGAGCCGTGAGGCTTTTCGCGTTGCTCACGACATCAGTGCCTACAGCTTTCCGGCCTTGGCCAAAGCGGCCCTGCCCCACCTCAATGACAACGCGTCTGTGCTGACGCTGAGCTATTTGGGCGCCTTGCGCACCGTGCCCAACTACAACACCATGGGTCTGGCCAAAGCCTCGTTGGAGGCCAGCGTGCGTTATTTGGCTGAGTCCCTGGGCAGCCAAGGCCGGGGATTGCGCGCCAATGGCATCAGTGCGGGTCCGATCAAAACCCTGGCCGCCAGTGGCATACAAGGTTTCGGCAAGATCCTCAAAGTGGTGGCCGAGGCCTCGCCCATTCGGCGCAACGTCACCATCGAAGATGTGGGCAATGTGGCGGCCTTTTTGCTGAGCGACTTGGCGGCTGGCGTCACCGCTGAAATCACCTATGTGGATGGGGGCTTCAGCCAGGTGGTGGGTGGCATTGCCGAGCCCAGCGCTTGATACTGACACCACCCACGCAACGCCCCTGCCCAGGGGCGTTTTCATTCAGGCGCCGACTTTGACGCAATCCGCGTAATAGTGCGTCACACCCTGGGCGTCTTTTTCTTCGACCAAACCATGGATGTCGCTCTCGAACCCCGGGCATTGGGTGTTGAACTCGCGTGAAAACTTCAAGTAGTCGATGATTTTTCGGTTGAATACCTCACCAGGGATCAGCAAAGGAATGCCCGGTGGATAAGGGGTGACCAAACTGGTGGTGATGCGGCCTTCGAGCGCATCGATGGGCACGCGTTCGGTGTTGCGGTGCGCAATTTGTGCATAGGCGTCGCTGGGCTTCATGGCCGGCGTGAGGTCGCTCAGGTACATCTCGGTGGTCAAGCGGGCCACATCGTGTTTGGCGTACAGGCTGTGCACATGCTGGCACAGGTCTTTCAGGCCCATTCGCTCGTAGGTTCTGTGCTTTTGGCAAAACTCCGGCAAAACACGCCACAGGTGTTGGTTGCGGTCGTAATCGTCTTTGAACTGCTGCAAAGCCGTGAGCAAAGAGTTCCAACGCCCCTTGGTGATGCCAATGGTGAACATGATGAAGAAACTGTAAAGCCCGGTTTTCTCCACGATCACACCGTGCTCGGACAAAAACTTGGTCACGATGCTGGCGGGGATGCCTTGTTGGTCAAATCGACCATTCAGGTCCAAGCCAGGGGTGACGATGGTGGCCTTGATCGGGTCCAGCATGTTGAAGCCATCGGCCAGTTTGCCAAAGCCATGCCATTTGGCGGTGCGCCCCTCGGCCTTGATGATCCAGTCATCGGCGCGCCCCACCCCATCGTCGACCAATTGATCGGGGCCCCATACCTTGAACCACCAGTCTTTGCCGTACTCATCGTCCACTTTGCGCATGGCACGGCGAAAGTCCAGCGCCTCCAAGATGCTCTCTTCCACCAAGGCGGTGCCGCCTGGGGGCTCCATCATGGCGGCGGCCACGTCACAACTGGCGATGATGCTGTACTGCGGGCTGGTACTGGTGTGCATCAAATAAGCTTCGTTGAACAGGTGCCTATCGAGCTTGTTGTTTTGCGAGTCTTGCACCAACACATGGCTGGCCTGGCTGATGCCGGCGAGCAATTTGTGGATGGACTGGGTCGAATACACCATCGACTCCATCGGGCGCTCGCGCTTTTTGCCCATGGCGTGGTAGGTGCCATAAAACGGATGAAATGCCGCATGCGGCAACCAGGCCTCGTCAAAATGCAGATTGGCCACGTAGCCATCGAGCATTTTTTTGATGGTCTCGGTGTTGTACAACACGCCGTCGTAGGTTGACTGTGTCAAGGTCAGCACGCGGGGTTTGACCAGTTTTTCATCCACCCCCTTGAGCAAAGGGTTGGCCTTGATCTTGGCCTGAATGGTGGCGGGCTCAAATTCCGACTTGGGGATGGGACCAATGATGCCGAAGTGGTTGCGCGTGGGCTTGAGAAACACCGGCACCGCCCCGGTCATGATGATGGCGTGCAGCACCGATTTGTGGCAATTGCGGTCCACCACCACCACATCCCCCGGGGCCACCGTGTGGTGCCACACCATTTTGTTGGAGGTGCTGGTGCCATTGGTGACAAAAAAGCAGTGATCGGCGTTGAAAATGCGCGCGGCATTGCGCTCGCTCTCGCCAATGGCGCCGTCGTGGTCGAGCAATTGGCCCAGTTCTTCCACCGCATTGCACACGTCGGCGCGCAACATGTTTTCGCCAAAAAACTGGTGAAACATTTGCCCCACGGGGCTCTTTAAAAATGCCACGCCACCCGAGTGACCCGGGCAATGCCAAGAATAAGAGCCATCTTCCGCGTAGTCGAGCAAGGCCTTGAAGAATGGCGGTTGCACGCCCTCCAAATAACTTTTGGCTTCCCGGATGATGTGGCGGGCCACAAACTCAGGCGTGTCTTCGAACATGTGGATGAAACCATGCAGTTCGCGCAAGATGTCGTTGGGCAAGTGGCGCGAAGTTTTGGTTTCGCCATAAACGTAAATCGGTACATCCGCATTTTTGCGGCGCACTTCATTGATGAAGCTGCGCAGGTTCACCACCACCGGGTCTAAATCGGGACCCGGAGAAAACTCTTCATCGTCAATCGACAAGATGAACGCGCTGGCCCGCGACTGCTGCTGGGCAAATTGACTCAAGTCGCCATAACTGGTCACACCCAGCACCTCGGACCCCTCGGATTCAATCGCGTCGGCCAAGGCGCGGATGCCCAACCCCGATGTGTTTTCAGAGCGAAAATCCTCGTCGATGATGACGATGGGAAAGCGAAACTTCATGCACGACTCCTGTCAAGCCGGGTGAGGGGCGGGTCAAATAGGCGCGAAGTGTACCTGCATAGCACTGCTACAATTTGACGCTTCCGGAGAGGTGGATGAGCGGTTTAAGTCGCACGCCTGGAAAGCGTGTGAGGGTTAACAGCCCTCCGCGGGTTCGAATCCCGCCCTCTCCGCCAAATGCCCCATTCATGGGGTATTTTTTTGGCTATTTTTTGGTCGCCTGCATGCAAATCACGCGCACCTTGAATTCAATTTGCTCAGATGAACTGGTGTCTGTGCTGGGTGGGTCCTTGGCCAAGCCTGGATAAGGTGGTTTGAAGGCAGATAACTGGCAGTGTTTTTCGTAGGCAGACAGGCCAGGCCGCAAATCACCGCCCCCACGCAAAAACGTCAGCTCTTTTCGGTGCGGCGCACCGATGGGGCTGGCGTAAAAACTCTCCCGGTCCATGCACTCCATGGGCCTAGCGGCCAAAAACCGGTCCCAGGCTTGGGTGTTTTCTTGGTTTTGTTCTTCCCATTTGGTCAGCCTGATTCTTTGGTCTTGCTGTGACTCGAGTTCAGCCGCAACGCCCGCTGTGACACATCGATCAACTTCGGACTGGCATGCAGACAACAACCCCAAAGCTACCAGCATCGATGCAGCCAAAGCGCGCTGGACTGTCACGCCCGCATTGACAAACGATGTGGATGCTGAAACCACTGGCTCGCTACACATCATGATGGCACCTTCAATTCAAGAGGGGTTTTTTTGCCACGGCTCAACCAGGTCAGCAATGAGAAACAGGTGAAGGCCAACAGGCTCAAAGCGATGAAGCCAGAGCGATAGGTGCCGGTGGCATTGGATATCCAACCCACCAAGGGGGAGCCAAACACCACCCCTAAAAACGTCACGGCCAAGGTGCCACCCGTGGCCACGCTGGCCATTCCCGGCGGGGCTTGGCGAGCCACTTCGGCGAGATAAACACCATTCCAGCCGATCGCCGTGGCACCAAACACCACCAACACCGCGTTGAACCACAAAGCCGAGGTGCCCACCTCGAAAAAGGCACAGGCCATGGCGGTGCCCGACATGGTGATGGCCAGCAAGCTGAGCATGCGCAAGGGTTTGATCCAGCGGTCGGCCACATAGCCCCACATCACCCGCCCCATCACCCCACCAAATTGGGTCAAGGTCATGGCCAAGCCGGCACCGACCAAGGTCAGCATCAATTCATCGTGCAAATAGGTGACCAAATAGGTCATCAAAGACATTTGGACCACTGAAAACATGAAGGAACAAACCGCCAGGGTGGCCAAAGAATGGTGCGAAAACACCAGCCGAATGGGTTGCAAAATATTTCCCCAGCGCAGAGGCTGATCGGGTTTTCGATCGTCGTCCAAGGCGTCGCGCTGGGGTTGCGCCGCCAGCGCACACAACAGGCAAGCTGCCGAAACAATCAGCAGCGATGTTTGCCAATCCACCCACAACAACAGGGGCGGAACCATGGCCCCAGCCATCATTCCCCCCAGCGGGACACCGGTTTGCTTGACCGAAAACACCAAAGACAAGCGGTGTGCTGGCGTTGAGCGGGCCAACAGGTGCGAACTCGCCGGGGTCATGGGACCGTAACCCAAACCCACCAAAAAAGCGCCCAGCACCATGGCAGGAATCCACGGCATGGCGCACAAAGCCAAGCCCAGCGCGCACAGCACCAAACCCCACTGGCTCACCCGAATGGGGCCCATGCGGATCACGCTGGCACCCGAGGCCAAGCTGGCCAAAATGGCCCCCACATAAGAGATGCCGATATACACCCCCAACAAGGTGGGAGAGACATTCATGGCTTTGGCCACCACCGGGGCCATCACGGGCAAGGTCAACAATGCCATGGTGACCAGGGCCTGTATCAACAAGGTGATGAACAAGGGCATCCAGGTGCGCCAGGGTGGATTAGACATAGAGAAGTTTTCTCAATTCGGTTTTCAAAACTTTTCCAGTCTCGTTCTTGGGCAGATGATCCACCACACGGTATTGCTTGGGCCGCTTGAAGCGTGCCATGTGCGACAAGCAATGGGCATCCAGATCGTGCAAAGTTTGTTTTTCGTCTCCATTGGCGAGGGGCCGCAACACCACAAAGGCCACCACTTCTTCGCCCCATTCTGGGTGGGTGCGCCCAACCACCGACACCTCAGACACGCTGGGGTGCAGCAGCAGCACCTCTTCCACTTCACGCGGATAGATGTTGCTGCCGCCGGAAATGATCAGGTCTTTGCTGCGGTCCTTGAGGGTTAAAAAGCCCTCTTCATCCAAGCTGCCCATGTCGCCGGTGTGCAGCCATCCCTGACGCAGGGTTTGCGCCGAAGCCGCAGGGTTTTGCCAATAGCCTTGCATCACCACCTCGCCGCGAACGCAAACCTCGCCAATCTCGCCCACCGCGACAGGCCGGTCTTCATTGTCCAGCACCTGAACTTGCAAGCCACCAAAGGGCCTGCCCACAGAAGCCAAGCGCAATGCATGGCGCGGGTGCTGGGCATCGCGGTGGACATCTTTGGAACTGACGGTGATGGTCATGGGCGACTCACCTTGGCCATAAATTTGTACAAAGCGCGGGCCAAATCGGGCCAAGGCCGCCTCGATGTCGGCCACATACATGGGGCCGCCACCGTAAATGATGGTCTTCAACCCAGGAAACAGGTCATCGCTGGGGGCTTCGACCAAGCGCTTGAGCATGGTGGGTGCGGCAAACATGGAGATGCCCTGCCAGTGGGTGCCCAAATCAAACAACTCTTGGGCATCAAAACCACCCGACTCGGGGATCACGTTGCACGCAGCCCGGGCCAAATGGGGCACTGAATACAAGCCCGAGCCATGTGACATGGGCGCGGCGTGGATGATGCAGTCCTGCACGCCGATGTCATCGACATCGGCGAAGTAGTGCTGGCACATGGCCATCATGTTGTGGTGCGACAGCATGACGCCTTTGGGTCGCCCCGTGGTGCCACTGGTGTAGAACAACCAGGCCAAATCTTGCGCCCCTCTCGCGGCCAAGGTCATGGCTGGCGCTTGGGCCATGCGCCGGTAAGCCGCGCCATTGATATCCACCACATGGCGCACGCTGTGGGACAACTCGGCCCCCTGCTCACAGGCGCTCAAGGTTTTGGGGTGGGCCAGCACCAAAGGGGTTCCAGCATCATCAAAGATGTAGGCCAGCTCCTTGGGGTGAAGTTGTGAGTGGATGGGCACAGCCACCAAGCCGGCATGCCAAATGGCCAGCAGTGACTCCCAATAAGCGGGGTGATTGCGCATCACCAACCCGACCCGGTCGCCCGGTTGCAGGCCCAAGGCGAGCATGCCTGCGGCCATCGCAGACACCTTTTGGAGCAATCCCAGGTGGTCGTTCAAAACCGTTTTTCCCCAGGCCAGGGCGGGGGCATGCGGGTGATCGCGTGCAGCGCGTTCGAGCAAATGGGCCAAGTTCATGGGTGCGCTCCTAGGCTTTGCGGGGTATGACCACGCCGTCAAATTCTTTCATGGCGATGCCCAGCGCTTGAGAGGCCATGTCTCGCACAACGGCGGGTTGCCCGGCTTGAAAAATATAAGCCGTGTAAAACTGCTTGAGCGTGGGATGGGCCAAAATTTCTGCCTGGGTGCGACTTTGGGTGATTTGGTCCCCGTAGACCATGGGCAAAGGCACCCGCACATTGCGCTCAGGATCGCGCAGGATGGCCTTGGGCTCGCCGCCTTGGGCCACCGTGTCCATTTCCTCAAAGAAGCGGCGGCGCATGGCCACAATGCCCCTGTCGCTGGCACTCAAGTTTTCTCGGCTGCGGTCGGCGATGCGGCCTTGCCCCACCCAAGCCAAAAAATCTTGGTTCATCACATGGGTGTCGATCCAGCGACCGTGCTCGTCTTTCACCGGGCCCCACCAAGTGGGGATGTGGGTTTGTGCATAAGGCTCGCGTTCGCGCGGCACACGGGTGTATTTCCAGGTGATGCTCAAGGTGTTGTCGTCATCAATGGGCACACGCCATTCAAAGTGCTCGCCCAAAAAGAATCCGTTGGGCCACAAGCAAACCCGGCCCACGGTCCAAGCCTGGTCGTTTTCGCTGGTGTCTTGCTTGACCCGGTGGTAGGTGAAGCCAAACTCAAACTCTTTGAAGTCCAGTTTCAAATGGGTAGCGCCAAAGCGAAGCTCGCCGGTGCGCTGGCGGTTGCCCCAGTTCTCGTGCATCCATTCAAAATGCACCGGGTCAATCGAATTTTCTTGGCATTGAAACCAATTGCACGGCACCTCTGAGAGCACCACTTGGGTAAAGCCGTTGTCCCACGAAAACGCCTCCCAATCGGGCAGCAAGGGGGCCGGCTGTGGCCCCATGTAAGCCCACAGCATGCCGCCCTTGGCTTGCACCGGATACGCCGCGAGCTGGACCCGCGCTTTGGCTTGGCGCTCAGGGTGCGCAGTGTCCTCAAACGGTTGATGGATGCAAGCGCCGTGGTGATCGAATTGCCAGCCGTGGTAGCTGCAACGCAAGCCCTGCGCCTCCACCATGCCAAAGCTCAAATCGGCGCGGCGGTGTGGGCATTGGCGCTGCACCAAGCCGTAAGTGCCGCCCAGGTCCTTGTACAGCACCAGGTCTTCGCCCATCAAGCGAATCGGTTTGGTGCTGGTTGTGTCAAATTCAGACACGCCCGCGATCGGCATCCAATAGCGGCGCAACAAGTTGCCCATGGGGGTGCCTGGACCCACACGCACCAAGCGCTCGTTTTGCGCTGGCGTCAACATCTGTGCATACCGGTGTTGTTTGTGCTCTGCGGGTGGGCTAAAAGCCGAATCAATCTGATTTGATGTTGGCCAACTTGACAGCACGTTCGTATTTGCGAACGTTTTTCTTGATGATCTCGCCGTACTCGTTGGCGTTGCTGTAAATGATGGAAAAACCTGTTTCCTTGAATTTGGCCAAAAAGTCAGGGCTCTCGGTGGCTTGCTTGACAGCCGCCTGAAGCTTGTTGACGATGGCCGGGGGAATGCCCGCTGGACCCAGGACCCCTGTCTCGGCCTGGAAGTCGTAGTCTTTGACCATTTCCGCCAAAGACGGCGTGTCGGGAAAACGCGACCAGCGCTTGCCACCGGTCACGGCCAGCAAATTCAAGGTGCCAGCTCGAATGTGGGGCGCAGAGGCGGTGAAGGCGGTCAACAAAACGGGCACATCGCCAGCCAACACGGCAGGCACCGACTGACCGCTGCCTTTGTAGGGGATGTGGGTGATGTCCAAGCCCGCATCGGCCTTGAAAGCCTCCATGGAAATGTGGTGGATGCTGCCCACACCCGAAGAGCCGTAATTGATCTTGCCTGGGTTGGCTTTGGCTTCTCTGACCAGATCTTGCAGGGTTTTGATGCCCGTTTTGGCATTGGCCACCAACAACAAGGGTTCATAGGTCAAGCCAGAAATGGGCGTCAAGTCCTTGAAGGTGTCGTAGGGCATGCTTTTAAAAATATGTGGCGCAATACCCAGTTGGCTGGTGTCGCCCAACATCAAGGTGTAGCCATCGGCGGGCAATTTCACCAATTGAGCGGTGGCGGTCAACCCCCCCCCACCAGGTCGGTTTTCAACCACAAAGGGTTGGCCCAAGATGTCAGTGAGTTTTTGGGCCAAAGCGCGGGCCACGAAATCGGGGCTGCCGCCAGCCACATAGCCGACCAAAATTTTGACTGGTTTGACGGGGTAGTCTTGCGCCCAAGAGAGCACAGGCGACAGGCAAACCAGGGCGATGGACAGTGTTTTGAGCAAAAATTTCATGGGTCATCCTGGTTGAAGAAAAAGGCTGTCTCACTGGGACGGCGGTGGCTGAGCAGGGTCTGCGGCCTGAAAACAAAGACCGGCGCAGATTACACCAAATCGATTTGGCCCCGGCGCCAAACCTGGCCACCGCAGTCGTGTGCACGACAGGGTCTGCGCCCTTGGCCATGTTGTTGGTTACAGTTTGCGGCCCACCAACCCGCCAGGAGCGCCCATTGCCACCACCCCATCCCAGAGCAAAACCGTCATCATGACCGGCGGCACCCACGGCCTGGGCTCGGAGATGACCAAAGCCTTGATCGATGCCGGGCACCGGGTGGTGATCGATGTGGCCCAGTGGTCTGAATGCGCACGGCTGAAGCCCCTATGGACCTTGCAAGCTTGAACCTCTGCACCAAGGATTTTCGCCTGTCCTTTTTTTTTGTATGTCTTATCCATGAGCTTTTGGGCTGACATCATCGCCTTGCTGGCTGCCACCTGTTGGGCTGGGGCCAACACCTGCATTGCGCGGGGCTCTTCTCACCAAGGGGGTGAGAACGGGGCTTTTTTATCCATCCTGCTGACCGCCTTCATCGCTGGTGTGGTGTGGTTGATGGGTGGAGGTACCGATGGGCAGGCCTTGAACACCGAGGGACTGGCTTGGTTTGTCGCTGCCGGTGCATTGACCATTTTTGTGGGCCGGGTGTTTTTTCATTCCAGTGTGCAATACATGGGCGCGGTGCGCAGTTCTTCGGTCAAGCGTTTGGTGCCTTTGTTCTCGGTGGTGTTGGGCGTGGTTTGCCTGGGAGAAAGCCTGAACCTGTCAGCGATGGTGGGCATGGCCTTGATCTTTGCCGGGTTTGGCGTCTTGGTGTGGGAGTCCAAGCAAAAAATCACACCGCACCATCCTGGTGACGCCGCGTACCAGGGGCCGACCCGCCAGACCTTGCGCATGGGCATGGTGTACGGGGTGGTCTCGGCGGGGGCTTATGCCACCGGCAATATGTCGCGCAAATTTGGCCTGCTGCACATCCCTGAACCGGCATTTGGTGCCATGCTGGGG
>Ga0209033_1000187_pt1 | contig 34062 bp, 32 predicted proteins | sample LauGreFa1BDMLBDN_2_FD_188218 | JGI IMG/M metagenome (GOLD analysis project Ga0209033, IMG submission 188218) | Freshwater lake microbial communities from Lake Michigan, USA - Fa13.BD.MLB.DN (SPAdes) (version 2) | ecosystem: Environmental > Aquatic > Freshwater > Lake | place: Lake Michigan, USA...
ACTGTCAGTTGCCTTTAGCCAGCCAAAGCCCGAAGCTTCTTCTTCGATGAAGGGCGTCACTAAGCTGGCGGTCAAGGCAAGACCAAGAACGGGCACAGCGCGCCTGTACCACTTGGATTCAACGCGTGGCAGCTTGAATTGATTGGTGATCGACCTGAGCCTTTCGCCGACTGGCATGCTCACTTGGTCCGTCGGTGGCAGCGCCTGCTCATGCACCGCGAGGATCGCTTGCTCGATCGTTTGGCGAAGGTCCGGATCATGATGCAGCAACGCCTCATCCTTGCGTATCCGGTCATAAATTTGTAGAGCCGCCTGATGCTGCTGCATCGCCACAAAGGTTTTCGCCCTTCCAAGATGAGCCAGCACATAACGGGGATCAAAACCCAGTGCGCGTTCAAAAGAAATTAGGGCCTCGGCATGCAAACCAAGCTCCAACAACGCCTCCCCGCGATGAACAAAGGCGCGGGCATAGTCCATCGGCGAGACCGGCCGACTCATATACTGCTTGACCGAATCCTGGCGACTTCGATTCGATCGTTGCGTACCTAGCGGGACGGACTTTGCTTGCAAACCTGCGCATCCTTTTGCGTGAGACGGACTGAGCAATCTACTGAAAGCTTTCAGCCATGTCAGATAAAACGCGTTTTGAATTCGACCAACGGTTGTTTCAGAACACTAATCGGCGCTATTTAAGAAGTTTTTATGGCGTTTCCCCAACAATTACGTCGCAGCTTACGTTAGGGCTAAACTTTTTTTCGTTAAGCGTTTTTTGAAAATTCGCCGTATACCTAGGCATGAATGATTTCACAGACGCTTTAATGATTGCCCTCCGATCCGGGCAGGAAGATCCAACGGCCAACGAGCTTGGCGTTCGGATGAAAGCGCTCATTGCTGAGCTCTCAAACCCGAGCGTCGCCAAGACTCAACGCGCCAAGCTTAATCGAGAGCTCGCCCAAGTCCGCGAAGCCTATCGAAGAAATCTTTTGAGTCGTTGAGCACCCATACGCAAGACCGTTCGTGCCCCGTCATCTCGAGTGAACGCATCGTGCTACGCGCCGTGCGTGTCGATGACGCTACTGACTTTATGGCAATGTGGCAGGATGAATCTTTTGCGCAAGATGCCGGCATTGAAGCAAGCACCGATCTACAAGCGCTTGCCGACTCACTCGCGCGCTTCGAGCTACTCAACTCATCGGGTTTGTTCTATAAGTGGACGATCCGGTTACGCAATAGCGATGCTTTTGTCGGTGAAATCGAAGCCTACCCGCTCAAGCCGCAAACGAGTCCGTGGATCGAATGGGGCGTCGGTTACAGTCTTTCGCGCTCATTTTGGGGGCAAGGTCTGATGCGTGAAGCCCTGCATTCGGTTTTAAGTCACCTCTTCAGCGCCAACCTCGCGCAGCGAGTTCGAGCCGACGTCGGGCCAGGCAATGAACGCTCGAAGCATTTATTGAAGCGATTAGGTTTTCGACTCGAAGGCTTACAAGAGGCGAAAAATTTTATCCATGGTGAGTCGGTCGATATGCAGTTATGGGCCCTATCGCGGCAACGTTTTCTTGCTGCTTTGTCAAATGGGTTTAAGTCATCGATCTAATCGTTTCGATGAGTTCTAGAACGATAACTTTCTGGTGCGGCAAGGGCAAACACAAGCCCCACGCTGCCAATAAGTGCCGCAGCACACAGCAAAGCGATGCCTGTTCCAGCGACGTCAACCAGCACACCAAGTGCGATGGGTCCAAGTACATAACCGACATCTGACATCATTCGATAGCTCGACATCGCAGCAGCATTCATCCCCGGCTTTGCATGATCAGCCGCATACGCCGCAGGAGCGGCACCGTTGACAGCCGCTGCTACACCCCATGTGGCACAGGCAACTGCAAACCAAACCGCACTCGGCGCCCAGTAAAATACACCGAAGGCAAGTGCGGTCAACAGGGCCGACGGCACGATGATCGGCTTTCGACCAAATCGATCGGCAAGTTGGCCCGTCGGATAGCTCGCAACGAGGCCAAGCACGCTGCCTATGGCCAAGTACAAGCCAATATCACGCGGTCCCAGATCAAGTTTTGTTACCGCAAGAATCGGAACGATATGAAAAAGTCCACCTGTTCGGACAACTGCATTGGCCATGCCAACCAGACAAATTAAAGCAAATCCCCTATCGCTTAGTAGCGATCGAATCTGTAGCAAAAACGGTGGATCAGCCTTCACATCAGAGGCTATTGCATCGATCAAAGCGCCATCTTTTTGTCCATGTCTTCGAGCATTCACGACGCCGGTCTCTTCAACAACAAACCAGGCAACAAAACCTGCAAGCATCGACGCACCCGCGTACGCAAGAAAAGGCATGGCGAGCCCAGCCTCTTGGGCCAGCCATCCACCAGGAAAGGGGCCGATCCCCACTGCAAACAGAAAACTACCCTGGTAGAGCGCCATCATGCGCCCTCGTTGTTGAGGCTCACTAATATCGGCAAGCACAATTAAGCCGACCGACTGAACCCATCCTGCACCGAGCCCGGCGATGAATCTTGCGATGACGAATTCGCTAAAGCCGCTCGCAAGGCCGCACCAGAGATTTCCAAACGTACATAATGCGCCGCCCATAGCCATTGAGATTCGCCGACCGCGAGCATCGGCAAAGCGACCCGCTATGGGCGCAGAGAACATGCGCGCCAAGCCATAGACGGCTATGGTCGAGCCGACCGCCGACGCAGGGACACCAAAAGCTTCGGCATAAAGCGGCAAAACCGGTATGAGCGCGCCAAATCCAAACTGATTGACAGCAATGAATAAGCACATCCAAATCAGGATGCGCCGCTGGGTGGCGGTTAGGTTCAAAAGAAACCCTAAGTTTGCGTGAATCCTTAATTAAATCGTGCCAAAGCGAATGGCATGTTCGCGTAGATATCGACGATAGGCTACTGAAGCCTTGTCGGCCGCACAATGTAGTTCCAGACTTTGATCAAGTGGCAGGCGTTTGGGTTGTTGCGATTCCAAAATTGGTTGATCTTGGGAAAATATACGGTCCTGAAACTCGAGCAAAATCTCGTCACTCGTTTCGAGATCAAAAAGCGCTAACCTGAACCAAACCGTAGAACGTTCTGGTTCGTGAGGGCAAATGAACAAGGCGATGCCATCCCTCTGCTTGCCTTTATAAAGCGCTGCCTGAAAGGGGGCCCTTACTTCGTAGCGATAGTCGACAAGCGCAGCCTCGCTCGCATCGGCGCTAGCCTTTGGTTGCCAAGCCTGCGCGCTTTCAACAACGATGCCCAAAGCATCATGCACCACATGGTAATCGGGGATCTCGCAATGATCACGGTGGCCAAGCAAGTGCTCATGTACAAAGGCAAAGTGCCCCATGTCCAAGAAATTTTCGACAATTCGTGGTGCTGAAGCCGCTAGCTTATAAGGACCGCAAAGCAAGTGTCGCCTCGAGGTATCGCCTTCAGCGTCAAACAAGGGCATTTCAGCATCACCCCTGGCAAGCCAGACCAGGCCATATTCAATCCGAACATCATAACGTTGTAATCGGTATGACTTGGGCGGGCTGAAATAGGGCAATGCCGGCACCTCGGTGCACTGCCCTTGCTGATCAAAACACCAACCGTGATAGGCACAACGAAGCTGCCCTCCCTCGATACGACCTAGGGAAAGCGCTGCCCCTCGATGCGGGCAGCGATCGACCGCTGCATGAATGAGCCCTTGATCCAGATCGCGCCAAAGTACCACCTGCTCGTTTAACAGCACAGTCGTCACCAGCTCACCGGGCGAAAGACGATCGGCACGCCAGACCGGGTGCCAATAGCCCCACTCCGCAGCTATGCCCATTTATTTACCGCTGGGAACCTTGCCTTCAACGCCTTTAACAAAGAAATTGATTTTTCCTTTCCAGGCATCGTCTGCAACTTCGTCCTTGGGCAAGACGACTTTCCCGCTGTTGTCGCTGATTGGTCCTTTGAAAACAGCAAAGCTTCCGTCTTTAAGGCCTGCCTTAAGTTCGTCGATCTTTTTACGGACATCCTCAGGTACGGCATCACTGATCTTGATGAGATCGTTCATGCCTTCCTTGGTGCCCCACTTGGTCATTTCGGTTTTCCAGGTGTTGTTAAGCACATCGTTGACCGCTTTTTCATAATAAGGCGCCCAGGTCAACACAGCCGAAGCAAGATGGGCTTTTGGCGCGAATGCACTCATATCGCTATCCCAACCGAAAGCAAACTTACCGTTCTTCTCAGCGGTCTGAAGCACAGCGGTTGAATCCGTATTTTGTAAAAGCACATCAGCCTTTTGATTGATCAGTGACTGCGCAGCCTCGCTTTCTTTCGGGGGATCAAACCAGGTATTCACCCACACGACCTTGGTACGAATTTTGGGATTCACACTCTGTGCACCCAAGGTGTATGCATTGATATTTCGAAGTACCTCGGGGATGGGGAATGAGCCAACAAAGCCAAGAATGTTGCTTTTGGTCATCTTGCCGGCAATCACACCAGCGAGATAAGCATCCTCATAAAAACGCCCTTCATAGACTCGAAGGTTATCGGCCGTCTTATAGCCGGTTGCGTGTTCGAACTTCACCTCGGGATGGTCCTTAGCAACCTTCTCCATGGCGTCGCCGTAACCGAAAGAAGTTGCGAAAATAAGCTTATTGCCCTGAGCCACCAGATCACGAATCACCCGTTCGGCGTCTGCACCTTCGGGTACTTTTTCTACAAAACTGGTTTTGATTTTTTCGCCAAATTTTTCTTCGATCGCTTTACGTGCCATGTCGTGCGCAAAGGTCCAGCCTGCATCACCGACAGGTCCGACATAAATAAAGCCGACTTTGAGCGGTTCGGGCTTTGGCGCTTCAGCCTTAGGCGCCTCTTTAGCAACCTCTTTGGGCTCTTCCTTCTTGCCACAAGAGACCATTAAGGTGCTTGCAGATAGTGCAAACACCGCAAAACCAGCACGCATCCACATACGCTTGGAAGTCGACTTCATAAAAACTCCTTTGTTTTGAATTGAATATTGGGAGGACTGCACATGATGCCATCACCGCCCGACTACCCGGGGTGAAAAGGTTTGCCCAAGGACGCAGGCATATTGGCGCGAATCCAGCTTGGATTGCGAGAAATCAACGCCAGCACAAGAATCGTCGCGAGGTAAGGCAGCATCGACATGAATTGTGTGGGAATCTCAATCCCAATGGCTTGCAAATGTAACTGCAACATGGTCACACTGCCAAAAAGATAAGCGCCCACGAGTACGCGCCAAGGCCGCCAGGTTGCAAACACCGTAAGCGCAAGAGCAATCCAACCCCGTCCTGCAACCATGCCCTCGACCCAAAGTGGCGCATAGACAACCGATAAATATGCACCGGCAAGTCCACAGAAAGAACCACCCACCACGACTGAAATCCACCGAATCCGTCGCACCGGAAAGCCAAGCGCATGGGCCGATGCCGGCGACTCACCGATGCCACGCAACAAGCGGCCCGATTTACTGTGATATAGAAAAAGTACCATCCCAAGGCACAAAGCCACCGCTAGATAGACCATCGGATGCTGTTGAAACAAAGCAGGTCCCACGAAGGGCAGATCAGCCAAAAGAGGTAGTCCTTGATTTTGATTGATCTCAAGCTTTTTTCCGACCAAGGCGGCGCCGACAAAAGCGCTGATGCCTGCGCCAAACAGACTCAATGCAAGACCGCTCGCATACTGATTTGTATTGAGATAAACCACCATCCAGCCAAGTAGCGCCGAAAACAATGCGGCGGCCGCTGCACCACCCAAGAGCGCTAGCCAAGTTTGTCCGGTATAAAAAGCAAGACCAAATCCTGTGACCGCCGCAATCAGCATTAATCCCTCTGCACCGAGGTTGACCACACCGGCTCGTTCGTTGAGCAAAAGGCCCAAACCTGCAAGCAACAAGGGGGTACCCGAGGCGATACCAGCAGCAATCAAAAGCGCAAGTTCATGCATGCTTTGCTAATTCCTTGGAGGGTCGCCCACGCCACCTGATCCGGTATTGAATCAAGCTATCAAAAGTTAATAACATCATGAGCAGAACGCCTTGAAACATACTCGAAACTGAGGCCGGCAAGCCAACCCGCGACTGAGCTAACTCGCCGCCTATCATCATCATAGAAAGCAAAAAACTTGCCAGTACGCAGGCCAACGGATGCAAACGAGCAACAAAGGCGACGATGATGGCTGTAAAGCCATAACCAGTTGAAACATGAGGTGTGAGTTGACCCATCGGTCCGAGGACTTCCATGGCGCCAGCCAATCCTGCAAACGCCCCTGAGCAAAGCAAGACGGTCCACAGCGATTCACGTGATGAAAATCCAGCAAATCGCGCAGCACCCGGTGCAAGCCCGCCCACCCTTAGGCGAGCGCCTAGTGCTGTGAAATACATAATCCATACCATAATACCAGCGCTGATGACAGCCACCACAAAGCCCCAATGCACACGCATCCCAGCACCAAGCCTGGCGATGCTCAAACTGTCTGCAAATCGCAAGGTCTGAGGGAAATTCCAGCCTTTAGGGTCCTTCCAAGGCCCAAAAACCAGGTAGCTGAGTAAAAGATTGGCCACATAAACAAGCATGAGACTGACCAAAATCTCATTGGCATGCGCCCGATCACGAAGCCAGGCGGTAATGGCGGCCCAAGCCGCACCGGCAAGTGCACCAAGCAACAAGGCCTGCGTGACCCATAACCATCCTGGCTCCGTAAGGCCCGTCTCGGTCAGCCACATGGCCATGCCCCCTGCCCCGATCGCACCGAGTAAGAACTGCCCTTCTGCGCCGATATTCCATACATTGGAGCGGAAGCAAAAAGCTAAACCAAGGCTACATAGAATGAGTGGTGTCGCTTTGAGCATCACCTCGCCGATGGCACGCTTCCCATTCAAAGGCTCTAGTGTAAAAAGCGAAAGCACCCGCAAGGGGTCTTTCCCCATTGCACCCACAACCATTGCAGCCACCACAAACGTTAGTGCAATCGATAGGAGGGGCGATAAATAGCCCATCCAAAGACTTGGGTGTTGACGTTTTTCTAGAACAATCATAAATAGAGAATCACGCTTCGCAAGTCCTGCTAGCCTTGGTATTGAACCGTCGCTGACTCAGCTTGGGCTGCGTGCTCGTGCGATAGCCATGAACCGCCCATCCATTGTCCGATCAGTTCAACGGTCGCGTCTGCGCGCTTCACAGGCGCTGACAAACATCCCGCGTACATGACGTGGATGCGGTCTGCAATTTGAAACAGTTCATCGAGCTCCTCAGAGATGACCAAAATCGCTGTGCCCGTATCTCGTAGGGCTAGAAGCTGCTGGCGAATCTGAGCACTTGCGCCAACATCAACACCCCATGTAGGCTGACTAACAACAAGCACCTTGGGCCTTAACGCGAGGGCTCTGCCCATGATGAATTTTTGCAAATTACCCCCTGACAAATCACTCGCAAGCGCCTTGGGGCTCGAGGCTTTCACTGCAAAAGCATCGATAACATCTTGTGCTGACTGATTAAGACTTTGATGATCAAGCCGCCATGCACGCTTTGACTCGGCCAAGAACATGTTGTCTGCAAGACTAAGTTCTGGCACGGTTGCACGACCCAAGCGCTCTGCAGGGACCGCCATAATCCCTAAACGGCGCCTCATGCTGACGCCCAAGCCGTCGATCGCTCGACTTTCAAAGAAGATATGACCCTTCATACGTCGCATCAAGGCTGCATCGCTATTTATCTCGCCCGACAACAGATCGAGCAAAAGACCTTGACCGTTACCGGATACCCCTGCGATACCAAGCACTTCTCCCGAGGCCAAATCAAGACTTACAGCGTTTAAATGCTCACCAGCCTGATCGCGCGCTGGGACCGATACCGCATCTAGCCTAAGGATGGGACCGCTCGGCCCCCGTGTGGCTCGTAGGAGCGGTGGGGGCGCGCTTCCGATCATCAGTGTACTGAGTTGTTCATCGCTACATTGACGAGGATCAACCCGACCGGTTACTTTGCCTTGGCGCAAGACCGTGCAATCGTCGCATAGCTCACGGATTTCATGTAGTTTATGACTAATATATATAACGCTACAACCTTCGTTAGCAAGGGTGCGAATCATCGCAAACAAGGCTTGTGCAGCTTGGGGCGAAAGTACCGATGTTGGCTCATCAAGAATCATGACCCTCGGTTTTGCGAGCAAGCCTCGAGCTATCTCAACGCGCTGGCGCTCACCCACACTGAGGCGATGCACGTAAGCATTGGGATCGACAGACAGGCCATAGTGCTGCGTCAATTCCTGGAGTGCTTCAGCAACAGCGCCTAAAGACCATGACTTGCCCATCCCGAGCCAGACGTTTTCTGCAACACTTAATGATTCAAAAAGGGCAAAATGTTGAAAAACCATTGCGATGCCCGCCGCTCGTGCATGCTCTGGGCTTTCCCAGCGCACCTCCTTGCCATCAAGAAAAATACGCCCTTCATCAGGTTGCAGTAAACCGAAAATCAACTTCATTAACGTCGATTTACCTGCGCCGTTTTCCCCAAGCACGGCGTGAATGCTGCCTGGCTCTATATCGAGATCGATCTTATCATTAGCACGTAGATTCCCGTAGGACTTGCTGATCGCTTGAAGAGACAGGCGCAAGGCATTAGCCATGTGAAAAATTTTCTAAAAACGACCAAAGCGCATCGAAAGCAAGCTGGGTATCGTCATCGGTAACCGATTCAAGCGGATTATGGCTAATACCGCCATGACCACATCGGACAAAAAGCATAGCCTGAGGAAAGAGCGCTGCCATCCTCATCGCATCATGCCCCGCACCGCTCGGTAATCGAAAAATTGGCAAACCACATTGTTCGACGGCACGCTCCCACTGAGCCTGCAGGTGCGGCGAAGAAGGCGACGCGTTAGCAAGCGTGACTTGCTTGGCCTCATAATGAAGACCCCGCCTTGCACAAATCGCCTCGATCGACTCGAACAGATCACTCAGCGCACGATCGCGCTGCTCATCGTATGGGGCCCTGAGGTCGAGCGAAAATCGACAACGCCCCGGGATGACATTGATCGATCCCTTCGGTACCTCGAGCATACCCACCGTACCCACTAACCCAGGCTCTGATGCGCAGCGAGATTCGACGGCAAGCGCAAATTCAGCAGCGCCGCAAGCGGCGTCTTGCCGCAGCGCCATGGGTGTGGTGCCCGCGTGCGAAGCAGTACCCATAAACTCAATGAACCAACGCGAGGAACCGTTGATCGAACTCACCACGCCAAGCGGCAAATCCGCTTCAAGAAGGACAGGCCCCTGTTCGATGTGAATCTCAATAAATCCGCAGGCATCGGATGATTGACGTCCGATTTTGCTGCAGGCGTCGGGATCCATGCCGCGTTGCCTCATCAGATCTGCCAGTCTTACACCGTCTTGATCAACCAGATCAAGCCATTTATTGTCCCATTGTCCAACAAGCGCACTGGCAGAGAGAAAATTACTGGGGAATCGTTGACCTTCTTCTTCAGCAAAGGCGATCAATTCAAACTTAAAGGGCCAGCGTTGGCCCAAAGCTTTTTTTCGCGCGACGGCTTGCATGGCAAGAAAGATGCCGAGTCGTCCGTCATATCGCCCGCCACCACGTACCGTATCAAAATGTGAGCCTGTGAGCAGCGTGGGACACATACCATCACCGTCGCCCTCATAAACTGCGATCACATTGCCCACTGCGTCGCTTGTAACGCTATCGAATCCACAATCGATCATCCATTGGCTGAGTGCATGCGCGCAAGCTTGATGTGCATCGCTCAAATAGAGGACTTGCAAACCGGCACCCTCTTCGATAACCGGATCATTATAAATTGCGAGATCATCGGCCCATTGCATGACCTGCTTCCCATCGCCTGGATAGGCATTGCTACGCTCTCGCAAACGTAACTCGGCGATTCGATGGATTTGCCGCAAACATTCGGCTCGCTCACTAGCAGGGTGATGTCCGAGTCGTCGCTTCCAAGTGTCAAGAATTTGCTTACGACTTAGGCCTGTCCCCTGCGGGCCACCAATAGCAAGAATAAAGGGCCAGCCGAATCGTTCACGATACTGCCGATTTAATTCATGGAACGCTGCATATTCCTCCGGACTGCAGGACTGCAATCCAGACCTTGTCTGCTCGGCAAGCGATGACGCCGTTAAGTCCTTCGCAATGGCAGCCTTTCCCGCTAACTCTGGATGCGCTAACAATAAGGCTGTTTGTGCTTGCTCACCAGCATGGTGCACAACTTCAACGAAAGTGCGCTTTAAATGTGCGAGGCTGCGAAAGGGTCGCCCCGACAAGCTGCCTTGAGCGACCCAAGGACTGTGTTCGTACAGACCCTCAAGCATCGCAAGCGCATCCGCTTCGCTGGCATTGTTGAGTGTATCAATCCAAGTATCCATAAGATGGAGTATAAGATCCCTCTGGGGTGACTTTGGCCAAGGTAATGAAAATCCATGGGAAAACTTAGTACACATGTTTTGGACACCAGTTGCGGCAAACCCGCAGCCGGCATGCGTGTAACGCTTTATCGCCAACAGCCTGATGCAAGCTGGCTAGTTTTAACCAAGGCAATTACGAATCAGGATGGCAGAGTCGATCATCCGCTGCTTGAGGGCGCGTCACTTCAGGCAGGTCGCTACTGCCTGCGCTTTGAGGCCGGCCAGTACTTCGATAAGCAGCGAGCGTTACTCGGGCAATCGACTGATGCGATGGTCGCATCGGGCGTGGCAAGCATCGAATCGAGCGCGGCGAAGGCCGAGCCGGACATGGCGCAGCTGGCTGCAAGCACGGATGGAGTGCATCGGTTTCTTGATCAAATTCCGATCGAATTTGGCATTACCGATCCCAAACAGTCCTACCATGTTCCCCTTTTAGTAACACCCTGGTCCTATGCGACTTATCGGGGTTCGTAATGGTGGAATTTTTTTCGAGCGCCTGGTTTCCCAGCGCAGGCCTGTGGATGGAGTGGTTACAACTGCTGTTGCGATCGCTCCATGTGGTCGTTGGTATTGCCTGGATTGGCGCATCGTTTTACTTCGTTTGGCTCGATAATCACCTCGAAAAGCCGCTCGACCCCGAACTATTGCGAAAAGGCGTTGATGGCGAGCTTTGGGCTGTTCACGGTGGCGGCTTCTACAACCCTCAAAAATATATGCTTGCCCCGGCCGGTTTGCCGCAGCGCTTACACTGGTTTTACTGGGAAAGCTATAGCACCTGGCTTTCAGGATTTGCACTTTTCGTAGCGCTCTATTTATTCCAAGCCAATACCTATTTGATCGACCCAAGGGTTCAAGCTTGGAGTCCTGGGGTTGCTGTCGCCCTTGCCTTATCCTTCTTTGTCGTTGGCTGGCTCGTCTACGATTTGTTATGCCGATTGGTGGGGATGGGCAATGATGCGGCCGAGCAATTGTTTAAAGAGCGTTTACTGGGCTTGCTGATTGCTTGTTTCATCGTATTTAGCAGTTGGCTGGCATGCCATCTGTTTGCGAGCAGAGCCGCCTTTTTGATCATCGGAGCCATGCTCGCCAGCATTATGAGTGCCAATGTTTTGATGGTCATCATACCTGGCCAACGCAAAGTCATTGAGGCCATGCGCGCTGGCAAGCTTCCCGACAGCATGTATGGCAAGCGGGGTAAACAGCGCTCTGTTCACAACACCTACTTCACACTGCCCGTGTTGTTTGCCATGCTGTCAAACCACTATCCAAGTGTTTATCAGGCGCAATATGCTTGGATCTTGCTTTGTTTGCTGATGGCAGCCGGAGCAATGATTCGATTCTGGTTTGTACAAAGGCATAAAGGCCAACAAAGGCCCTGGCCGTGGTTAGTCGCAAGCCTTTGCGTGGTGAGCGGGATTGTGCTCAGCACGCACAAGCCGGAAGTCGCCGCCCCAAAACTCGTTACATTACCAGAACCAGTCTGGAATCTAGTACAACTTAAATGCATGAGCTGTCATCAGGCATCGCAAGCGAGCAAGCAGGTACGCCTCGATGACCCCACGCTGGTCATTAGCCAACGAGAGGCGATTTATCAACAAGTCGTGATCACACGGCAAATGCCCTTTAACAACGCAACGGGTATTAGCGAAGATGAACGCCAACTGATTGCGAACTGGTTTGCAGAATCTGCGCAGCCACCGACAAGGCAATAACAGCAGGCGTCTTGCTGCCGAAACCCTTGATGTTACTCAAGCCGATTGGACTGACGAGGCGTTGGAGCGCGCTAGCTGCAAGGCCCCTTTGCTCCAAGCGCGAAAGGATACGAGCACGCTTGGTTTTCGACCCAATCATACCCACCCAAGCCAAATCTTCACGTTTTAAGGCCACTTGCGCAATACGTTCATCGACATCATGCCGGTGGGTGGCGATCAAAACATAAGAGCCAGAAGCTGCCTGATGGATCACTTCTTCAGGACTTTCCGAGTAAACGGTTTGAAGTTGGGTTAGCGGATGGCTGGGAAGAGGATCAGGCCAAGCCGCCTCACGCGAGTCAACCCATGTTAAGGAACAGGGTACGCCATGAAGCGCTTGAAGCAGTGCTTGTCCCACATGCCCTGCTCCATGGATTTGCAACTCAAATCGAAAAGCGCTCGGTGGCCACATCGCTATCGTATTCGAATCAAGAGCCAGCCAAGTAAGATCGACCGATCCGCCACAGCATTGGCCAAGTGATGGACCTAGTGCGATCGTTCGTTGCTGGGGTAACTGCGCTAGATCACCTGCCCGCAACAAGGCACGCGCTTGCTCAACGGCCTCAAACTCAAGGCGACCGCCCCCTATCGTACCGAGGGCGGCATCTACACTGACCAGCATCCTCGTGCCCTGTTCACGCGGCACCGAGCCGCGAACCGAAGTCAATTCGATGATCACCGCACTGAGCCCAGCAGCAAACCATGATTCAGCCTGAGCCCTGACCGCACTCATATCACGCCGCACGATGCCTGATTGCAAAAAACACGCGCTCTGGCGTTGCTGGCGCATCAAGATGAACCATCGGTCCTTCGACGCCGCGAGGCCATTGAGATGTATGACTAGCAGCCCTGATGTTGGCCACGGCATCACGCAATGCTTCGATCACTGACAGCGCGAGCATCAGGGGCGGCTCGCCGACGGCCTTTGACCTACCGACATTGTCTTCTCGGTTAGGCATCGGCCAAAAGTTCAAGGCCATATGCTCAGGCAAATCCCTGGCGGTTGGAATCTTGTAACTTGATGGTGCGTGGGTCAAAAGGCGTCCATCCTCGTCCCAACGCAACTCTTCTGTGGTTAGCCAACCCATGCCTTGCACGAATCCACCGATCACCTGACCTCGATCAATGCGCTCGTTAAGCGAATGGCCAACATCATGAAGTATGTCAACCGCAAGCACGCGATAGCAACCAGTCCTCGGATCAACTTCAATCTCTGTACAAGCTGCGCCCCATGAGAAATAATAAAACGGTCTTCCCAGCCTTGTCGTTGGGTCAAAGTGAATCTTTGGTGTGCTGTAAAACCCCTCAGCCCATAACTGAATTCTTGCCAAATAAGCCTTGCTTACAAGCCCTTGCAGGGGGATCGACTGAGTAATGTTCTTTTGATCGGTCCAATAACAATGACCTTGTTCAAATCGCATCGAGGCTGGTTGTGCGCCTGTGGCTTTAGACCAGTAATCAATCAATCGATCACGCAAGCGATGAGCTGCCATCTCGGCGGCTCGCCCGTTTAAATCGCTTCCAGCCGATGCTGCGGTGGCTGAGGCATTGGCAATTGCATGGGTATCGGTCGTCATAACCCGAATTTGTGCAGGGTCAATACCAAGGACACGAGCAACAATACCTAGGAGCTTAGTGTGCAGGCCCTGCCCCATTTCGGTTCCACCATGATGTAAAGCCAAGCTGCCATCGGTAAACCATTGCAGCAAAGCACCAGCTTGATTGAAATGGGTGGCGTTAAAGCTAATCCCGAACTTGACAGGCGTGATGGCAATACCGCGGGGCAAGCAGCCAGTCTTGATCGCATGCCGTCGCGAATCATATCGACAATCCTGGGCAAGCTTACGCATCAAATCACCAATAAACTCATCCTCAACGGTCATACCGTAAGGCGTCGTATTTCTTGGAGCGATCCCATAAACATTACGAAGGCGAATATGCAGCGCATCCTCACCAAGATAGCGAGCGACATCTCCTATAGCGCTTTCGATTAAATACATGCCTTGTGGGCCACCAAAGCCGCGAAAGGCCGTATTCGATTGCTTGTTTGTGCGGCAGCGATAAGAGCGAATACGCAAAGACTCCAAGTAGTAAGCATTGTCTACATGAAATAGCGCTCGTTCATTGACGGGTATGGACAAGTCGGCAGAAAAGCCGCAATCGGAGGCGAGTTCGGCATCGAGTGCCAGCAAGCGACCCTCGTCATCAAAGCCTACTTCGTAACGCACTCGGAAAGGATGGCGTTTGCCTGTGATCTTGAAATCGTCGTCACGATCAAGACGCATTTTGACAGGACAAGCGAGGCGCTTCGCGGCCACTGCAGCCCAGACCGCGATTTGACCTGATTGGGTCTCTTTGCCGCCGAATCCACCGCCCATTCTTCTGCACAAGACGCGAACACGGTGTGCTGGTACATCAAGCGCGTGCGCAATCCAGTGCTGCATTTCACCCGGGTGCTGGGTGCTCGAGTGCACCAGCATGGCATCCTGCTCCTCAGGTATGGCATAAGCGATCTGACCCTCAAGGTAAAAATGCTCCTGGCCACCGATCCAGCGTTGTGCTTTGAGTCGGTGTGCTGCCTTTGCCATTGCGCCATCGGTATCCCCTCGTTCAAGCAGAACCGGCGGCGTGATCCATGCACGTGCTTCCATCGCCTGTTCAATACTTAGAACGCTTGGAAGCACTTCGATGTGCAGTTTCACCTTGGCTGCGGCTGCCAGCGCTTCGCGATGAGTCCGAGCAGCGACGAGTGCGACCACTTGGCCTGCGTACGAGACCTCGTGCTGAGCAAGAATCGGTTCGTCGCCTGCCAAATTAGCAATCTCATTGGGACCGTTTAAATCGCTTGCCTGAATCAAGGCTTGAACGCCAGGCATTCCAAGAGCCTGTTTGGCGTCGATAGCAATCAGCCTGCCGTGCGCTATCGGACTGCAAACCGGCGCGAGATGCAAACTGCCAGCGACCTCTGGTAAGTCGTCGACAAAACGCGCTGTCCCCCGAATCTGATCAAGCGCACTCTCGTGTCCGATGAAAGCACTAATAGCCTGACTCCATTGCATCCTCTCGATGATCGTGCTGTATCTTCGCTATAAAAGCACAAAATAACTCATCACAAATCGCGCGCCTATAGGCTGCAGATGCCCTGGCATCGTCGATCGGTCGAATGAGCGCTTGTAAGACACCACATGCCTTGGCAATTTTGTCCAGACTAAAAGCCTGTCCGCGTAGCAGCGCTTCAACTTCCCGGGCGCGGAGCACTTGCTCAGCAACACCACCGAGGGCAATCGCTAAATCACCAAAGCTGGCTTCGGCGTTTATCGAATAGCCAATCACCATCGATACCGACGAAATATCGTCTTCCCAGCGTTTGCTGATTTTGCGTGCGTAGAACCGAAGCTTCTTGCTTGATGCTGGAATCAGTATCGATTCAATCAATTCGTGCGGAAGAAGTGCCGTGCGTCTGTAGCCTTTCAAAAAATCGTCAATACTCAACTCACGTTCTTGAATGGCTTGGGCCTCAAGATTCCAAGACTTAAGACTTAGGCGAGCATCCATGGCCCAAAGTAAGGGGATGCAATCGCCAATCGGCGAAGCGCTCGCCAGATTGCCGCCAAGGCTTGCACTCGAACGAATAGGTCGCCCTGCAAAACGCTCTAAATATTCCCTAAGCTCGGGCCAGTAAACCAGCATCTCGTCAAACACGGCTTGCAAGGGGCGCGCAGCACCGATGCGCCAGCCCTGATCATCATGTTGCGAAACGGTGAGTTGGGGTATTCGACAAAGATCCAATAAGCCATTGGGTCGTTGATGCTTTCGACTTAGCCAAAGACCGAGGTCGGTCGCGCCCGCAACAAAGCTCGCGTCTACATGCTCGGCCTTTTCCCGCAGCGTATCGACAATCGGATCGATCGGCAGGTCGCCTGGGGCGCCAAGCATGGATATCATGTTTGGATCTTTTTTTTGCTTGACATAAGCATCGAGTACAGCAAGTCCGCTACGAATGGGCGCAAGCCAATCCACATCTGAATGGCTGAAGGTATCCATGGTTAAAGCCGCGTCGATCAGCGAAACATAGCCTGTGCAGCGACAAAGATTGCCTGAGAAAACCTCTAATGCCGCCGCACGATCCGGGATGCATGCAACCCCCTTATGTCTTGCCTCAAGGAAAGCCCCATAAAGCGACATCACAAAACCCGGTGTACAAAAGCCACACTGACTCGCATCGTTTTGCAACATGGCCTCGACCACCGGATGCTCTGGGGGTAGATCAGAGGCACAAAAAACCAGCGACTGATCCAAGCTTAGTAATGGCTTGATACAACTGTTAACAACGCGAATGTGGAGGCCATGATGAGGGTCGGCTTGGACCACAGTAACTGCACATGCACCACAATCGCCTTGAGCACATCCCTCCTTAACCGATTTAACGCCTGCTTCGCAGCGTAAATAATCGAGCAGAGAACGATCGCTTTGAGAACGATCTAATTCATGGACCTTGTTGTCTTGCCAAAAAACAATCGTCATAGGCTTTATCGAAGATAATCCGATTATGAACCAAGTTACCCACCCAACCATTGAAGCTGGTGAAAAAATCCTGCCAGTTTGCGAGCGCTGGTGCGCAAACGTTTTGCAACTACATAGCCCCGAAAAGCTCGAGCTATTGAAAGACCATGTGATTGAGGTCAACCAAGATGGATGGATTCAAGCCCTAAGACCACTAAGCACCGGAGAAATCGTCGAGCACGACTATAGAGGATTGATGATCGCGCCGGGGTTTGTCGACCCTCACATGCATTACCCACAACTCGATGTGATCGGGTCGGCAGCCGAGGGCTTGCTGCCCTGGCTCGAAGCGTATACGTTCCCCACAGAGGCGGCTTTCCATGATTTGGAACGTGCGCGTCAAACGGCCGATAAGGTGCTCGATGAGCTAATTCGTCACGGCGTGACGAGCGCTTCGGTTTACTGTACCTCGCATCCAAACTCAGTCGAGGCCTTTATGCAGGCAAGCAGCGATCGTCGCATGGCAATGATGGCCGGCAAGGTATTGCAGGATCGACATTCGCCAGACGGACTGCGTGATAACACCGAGCAATCCCTTCGCGATAGCCAGGACTTGATTGAGCGCTGGCACGGTCGGTCGCGACTCAGCTATGTGATCACACCTCGATTTGCCCCGACATCCTCAGAAGCACAATTGCGTGGCTGCGCCGAATTGGCTGCTTCCTTTCCGGGAGTCCGCATTCAATCGCATGTTGCCGAAAATCAGGCTGAAATTGAGTGGGTGCGAAGCCTTTTTCCTGCCGATCGAAGTTATATGGCGGTTTACGATCGCCTCGGCCTCTTGCAAAAACATTCGATTTGGGCGCATTGCATTTATATCGATGACGACGACCGCGCCCTCATGCGTGAGAAATCGGTGTTCGCTGCTGTATGCCCCAGTTCTAATTTATTTCTAGGAAGTGGCCTTTTCGATTTTGCCATGGCAAATTTCGATTGGGGTCTGGCTAGCGACGTAGGGGGCGGCTCGTCATTTTCGCCGTTTAGAACGATGATGGGCGCCTATGAAATCGCAAGACTTCAAGGTTATTACCTCAGCCCAAGCAGACTTTGGTGGCACCAATCGATCGGAAGCGCAAAAGCTTTAGGCTGGGAAGATTGCTCAAACGGCATCGCACCAGGAAAGCCCGCTGATTTTGTGGTAATCGATCCCCAGGCAACACCACTCCTGCAGCATCGCTGGAATACCTGCACCACGCTCGAACAAAAACTCTTTTGCCTGATCGTGCTGGGTGACGATCGACATATCAACGAAACGATTATCGCTGGTAGAGCGGCTAAAAAGTCACTACCGAATCCAGGCTAGGCTCCGACCAAGCCATCGGCTCGGTCGGGTAAAAACAAATAACAATTAAAAATGGTATTCAAACTTCACATTGGGTGTGGTGGCGATAGCGCCTGGCCCTGCAGGGCCTGAAGCATCATTACCGAATTTATTACGCCAATAATTATAACCAACACCGACTTGAACGGCACTCTTAGGAGTGCCAAGTACGGGTGCCATGTCGTACATTAATGACACATCAATGAATGTCTCGGGCTTTGTGGCAGCGCCAAATTCGCTTTTTCCCTTTTCCGCAATAAAGTTTGCAACACCTTTAAACCACAACCCCGAAACTGGTACGCCCCAAGCCGCACTGAGCATCGGATGAGGATCATAACTATAGCGCGCCACGCCGGTCTTGCTGAAGGTACTGTAAGGGGCATTACTCTCCCAGAGTTGAAGCAAACTGAGATTGAAGAAACCTGCTGGGACGTCGATGAACAAGGTTGGACCGGCAACAAGCATTTGCTTTTTAGAGTTATAACCAGCATCGTTTTTAGTGTTGACATCGAATCCGGCGGTGAAACCAACACCCTTGACAGGACCAAATTTTATCGGCGATCCCGTCAGTGCTCCAAAGTCAAGCGTGTGGCGGTAGATCGCATAAACTTCGCGTGCACCGTGATTCGCGCCAGCAAAAGCTGGATCGTTCTTATCTGACATCAAGTAGTCAATATTGACGAAATTTGACCCGTACTTGTAGCCGCTGGCATGCCCAAAGGTTAGAACATTCTTATTGATGTCTTTGGTGTTAAAGGGCTCAGAGAATCGATCGCCAAATTTGTAGCCGAGATAAGTGTCGCTCCAGGTGGCAGCTTGAACTTGGCTAGATATTGCAAGCCCGGCCACCAAAGCAGCAGATGCGCGGAAAAGAGTTTTGCGAGAAGAAGTATTCATGAAAAAAGGCCTTTCAAGCTATTGTTTATAAAGAAGAAACAAGCGCGAAATAAGAATTTACTTGAAGCCATAAAACGCCACCTGCGCGGTCTGCATCGAAGCCAACGCGACATCAGACCTCGCAGATGGCAATATTGTGACAGTTTTTCGGATAGCATGATGCATGCCATGCGTCATGCCACCCGATTTAAACGAGCGTCCACAAAGCCCGAGCATTCACAGAGACGGGTTAGCCAAGAGGTCCGCGCCGCCTTGGTGCAAGGCGCACAAAGCTTGGGCGGGATTTGCCCTCGTCAGATTGCCAGCTAAGCCGATGACGGTTTGTTGAGCCAAAGACCGTGTATGAGCGCAAAGGTATATGTTTTATCTCGTACTCGTTTGACTTGGCAGGCGTTTGCAGACTGGCATGAAATCTGCATTCTTCATAGCAATCTCTATCCTTAAAACATGACTCAGGAAGCTTCACTATGAACAGTAGACTTCGGCGAGCAGTCCCCCCTCAAAAACCCCAATCGATTCCAAATAATAGAACTTATTCAGACCTCCAGTTGAGCCGCCGAAGAGGTCTTCAAGCGTTTGCAATGGCGGGCCTGAGCAGTACCTTGGGGATGGGATCGCCCGCTTTGGCGCAGGATGCAAAAGTCCGCTTTCAACTTGACTGGCGATTCGAAGGCCCCTCGGCGCTGTTTTTGCTACCTGCGGCCAAGGGCTATTTCAAGGCTGCGCAGCTCGACGTTACCATCGACGCCGGCAACGGTTCAGGCGGTACTGTTACAAGAGTTGCATCGGGCACCTATGACCTTGGCTTCGCTGATATGGCAGCGCTTATGGAGTTTCACGCTAACAATCCTGATGCTCCGAATAAGCCTGTTGCGGTCATGATGGTCTACAACAATACGCCGGCGGCGGTCATGGCGCTGAAGAAGTCAGGGATCAAAAGTCCGAAGGACCTCAGCGGTAAAAAGCTAGGAGCGCCTGTGTTTGATGCCGGACGAAAGGCTTTCCCAGTATTTCAAAAGGCCAACGCAATCTCCAACGTTCAATGGACGGCAATGGATCCCCCGCTACGTGAAACCATGCTTGCCCGAGGTGACGTTGATGCGATCACCGGCTTTTCGTTTACTTCCCTGCTGAATTTAGAAGCACGCGGGGTTAAGCTTGACGATGTCGTGAGCTTTCCCTTCGCCGAGCACGGGGTTAAGTTCTACGGAAACGCAATCATCGCGTCCGAAAAATTTCTCAAAGAAAATCCGGCGGCCGTCAAGCGCTTTCTTGAAGCCTTTAGCAAGGGCGCCAAGGAGGTCATTGCCAATCCTGCGGCTGCGATCGAGCATGTTAAGGCCCGCGATGGCATTATCAATATCGCGCTTGAAACCAGGCGACTAAAGCTCGCGATTGACTCAGTAATCAACAGTACCGATGCGCGCTCAGAAGGCTTTGGCCAAGCACAGGCGCCCCGCCTTGCCTTGATGGCAAGCCAGGTTTCCGATGCATTCAGCACCAAAACAAGAGTTAATGCTTCTGCCATTTGGAGCGGTCAATTTCTTCCTGATGCCAAGACCCTCGATATCTTGCCCAAACGATGAATGAGGCCTTTTTAAGTTTCCAAAATGTCTGGCTGGCTTATTCGCCGCAACTGCTTGCCCAAGGGCAGTTTGCAGTCGAAGCCATTGATTTAGAGGTCAAGCAGGGCGAATTTATCGCCATCGTAGGCCCTTCAGGTTGCGGAAAATCGACGTTCATGAAGCTTGCGACCGGCCTTAAGCCGCCGAGTAAAGGCCGGATCATGGTCGATGGTCAGGCGGTTAAGGGGCCTCTGAAGATTAGCGGCATGGCCTTTCAAGCGCCATCGTTGTTGCCTTGGCGTAGGACCATCGATAATGTCCTCTTGCCCCTAGAGATTGTCGAACCGCACCGAAGTCGATTTAGACAAGAAAAAGAACGTTATGAGGGCAAGGCGCTCGCTTTGCTCGATGCCGTCGGCCTTAAGGCCTATGCGCACAAGTATCCCTGGCAGTTGTCGGGCGGGATGCAACAAAGGGTCAGCATTTGCAGGGCATTGATCCATGAACCGAAGATGCTCTTACTTGATGAGCCTTTTGGTGCTCTGGATGCATTTACGCGTGAGGACTTGTGGTGCATTCTTCGTGATCTTTGGACCGATCAGCGCTTTAATGTCATCCTCGTCACCCACGATCTACGTGAGTCTGTATTCCTTGCCGACACGGTTTATGTCATGCGCCAAAGTCCCGGACGATTTGTTGCAAAACGTAGCATCGATTTGCCGAGGCCACGTGATCTCGACATGACTTATAGCGCCCATTTCACTGAACTTGTCCACGAATTGCGCACTCAAATTGGTGCTGTCCGCACGGTTAGTCCAGCATGAGTCGCCCCCACTTTGAGCGGGTATCGTCCTGGATTTTGCTCATCGCCATCGTCATCTTCTGGCAAGCCATTTGTTCCCTGTTTCAAATTTCAGAATTCATCTTTCCAAGTCCCGTACGTATCTTTGAGCAATTTCTAGAGCACAAGACAACCATTGCTGCGCATGCATGGCGCACCTTTTGGGTCACCATGGCTGGGTTTGGATTAGCCATTGTGGTGGGCGTTCTTTTAGGCTTTGCCATCGGTAGTTCGCGGTTGGCCTATGCAGCTGTTTACCCTTTAATGACAGCGTTTAATGCACTACCCAAAGCGGCCTTTGTACCGATTTTGGTCGTATGGTTTGGGATTGGGATTGGACCCGCAATTTTGACCGCTTTTCTGATTTCCTTTTTCCCGATCATGGTGAATATCGCAACCGGCTTGGCAACCCTCGAACCCGAACTTGAGGATGTTTTAAGAGTGCTCGGCGCCAAACGATGGGATGTCTTGATCAAAATTGGATTACCGCGATCGATGCCCTACTTTTTTGCTTCGCTCAAAGTAGCGATCACCCTCGCCTTTGTCGGAACCACCGTTTCGGAAATGACGGCGGCCAATGAAGGTATCGGTTACCTGCTCATCAGCGCAGGCTCTGCTATGCAAATGGGCCTGGCCTTCGCGGGACTGGTTGTTGTTGGGGCGATGGCGATGCTGATGTATGAGCTCTTTAGCGTAATCGAGAAGAACACCACGGCTTGGGCTCACCGCGGCAGTCAGCATTGAATTATCATGCCAACACTATGGAGCGTGTTACCAAGCAACGATTAGCCATTCGACAGATCATCAGTGATTCCCCTCGACCCTTACTTGCCCAGGAAATTCTTGAGCAAGCAAAGCCGATCGTTCCCGCACTAAGTCTTGGAACGGTCTATCGTAATCTGAAGGTGATGGTTGAAGAAGGCGAGCTAAAGCCCGTCTTTCTTCCCGGGGAGAACCCGCGCTACGAAGCCTCGGGGCATCACCATCACCATCATTTTCAGTGCCTTAGTTGCAGGCGAGTGTTTGATATTCACGCCTGCCCTGGAGAATTATCCGATCTGGCGCCTCGGGGTTTTGTCGTCGAGGACCACGAACTCACGCTTTATGGCCGTTGCCTCGATTGCAAACATCTCGCAAGCAGCAAGCGAGGCACAGCCTAATCAACCTGGTGAGCTAAGCGAGCAAATAACCTGGCAGAGCATTAATCAAGCCGAAGTCCGAGGGTTTTGACGACCCTGCCATAGCGGTCAAGCTCAGCTCGTAACATTGCAGCGAATTGCTCAGGCGAGTTGCTGATCGGATCGGCACCATTGCGGTCCATCAAGGTCTTGAAATCATCGGTGGCTACGATCTCAACGAGGGTCTTGTTCAATCGATCAATGATCGGCTTCGCGGTGCCTGCGGGTGCGAAAACACCCAACCACAAACTTGCCTCAAAACCCGGATACCCAAGTTCGGCAACGGTTGGAACATCGGGCAATGCGGGGGAGCGCTGCGCCGTGCCCACTGCAAGTGCTCGAACCTTACCGGCCTTTGCGTTTTGCAAAAGTGCAGGCATTGATCCAAATAGGGCCTGAACTTCATTGCCGATGACCGCAAGATCTGCCTGTGCGTTACCCTTGTAGGGCACGTGTTGCAGATCGATACCAGCTGCGCCTTTGAGCATTTCCATCGATAAATGCGTGGTTGAGCCATTGCCTGCCGAGGCAAAGTTCATCTTGCCTGGCTCACGCTTGGCAAGCGCCACAAAATCCCTCAGGTTTTGTGCATCAACCTTTGGATTGACCACCAAGAGATAAGGTGTGATGGCAACTAATGAAACAGGCGCAAAGCTCTTGACTGGATCGTAGGCAAGCTTGCTGTAAACACCCGGCGCAACGGCGTGGGTGCTTGTTGTGCCAATGGTGAGGGTGTAGCCGTCGGGCGCTGCTTTTGCTGCGGCATCGGCACCAATCGTGCCTCCCGCACCTGCTCTATTTTCTACAATAATTTTCTGCCCAAGGCGCTCACCGAGCTTTGTGGCAACAACCCGCCCGATAATGTCGGTTGATCCGCCAGGTGGAAACCCGATGATCATTCGAATTGGTTTATTGGGATAATCGCTTTGCGCATGGGCTGGAGCCGTTCCCAACAACGGACAAAGCACAAGGCTTAGCGCAAAGCATACTTTGCTGGACCCCCCAAACCTAAGCATAGCGCGGGTTCGGTCTTCGCTTGACCTTGCCATAAAGCGACAAAGCTTCAACGCCGTCGCAGCAAGCATCTTGCCATGTTGTATCGAGTTCCCCAAAAGGTTTGTCGCTGGCCAGCATGGCCCCAAGGTCAGATTCAACGTGATGCGCATGTTTGTCTCCCGCTTATTGGTTATCTTGAACAACGTTGAATGTATTATATCATTTTCTATAGCAATTTAGCTGCCAACAACGCGGCCCGGATACGTGCGCGCTCTTCATCAGAAATCGAAACGAGCGGTGGTCTAACCACCGCACGAGGCAATTTGCCGAGCATGACCAAGGCCTCCTTCATGCGGTTATGCATATCAACCCATGGATCGGCATAAAAGACTTCGGCTGTCGGTGTAATTAAGGCATGCAATGCGCTAGCTTCATCAAGTCGCCCCGCCTGCACGGCTTGAAACAATTGTGACTGTAGGTCCGCGATCACCGACCCACTGCCCGACAGAAGGCCCGCGCAACCAAGCACTAGGGATGGGAAAAGCCAGGCGCTGTGTGTTGTTAGTACATTGATCTTCGGGACTCTTCCTTGAAGCATCCGAATCTGTCGATCATGTAATACAGGATTAGCACACCAATCCTTTATCGCTCTTACAGTTGGAACAGCATCAAGAATCTTTTCAAGCGTTGAGACAGGATATCCCTGACCACCTTGTAGTGGATACTGAAACAGTATCAGGGGTAACTCAGTCACCTCGGCGATGCGACGAAAATGCTCAACGGCCATCTCTGGCCGTTGCCCAAAAGTATAGATACCAGATGGAAAAACAAGCAATGCAGCGGCACCCCCCGCGCTTGCCATTTTCGCAAGTCGTTGCGCCTCAAGGCTGCCTTCTGCATAAATCCCATTGACGACTGGGACTTTATCGCCGACTTCTTCCATGGTGATTGCGAGTACGCGACACTGCTCATCAAAATTGCAAGAGGCAACTTCCGAGGCATGCGCATTAGTCGTCATTGCAGCGATTCCACGCGTTGAGACAACATCGCGAAGGTGGGACCTATATGCCGCTTCGTCAATACTCAAATCCTCATGAAACGGCAACAAGACTGCAGGTATGACGCCGTGAGGTAGATCGTCGGCGAATCGCATCATGCGTGAACTCCTATTTTGAACAAGCTAAGTCTCATTTCGTTCTCAATAATTCACCGCGATCGATTGTTAGAATCCCATCGACCATGCTTTCCGAGTGTTGCAGGTCTGACTCAGAAAGTATGACGGTAAGTCCCTCGCCTTTTAGCGAAGCAACAACCTGAACCAGGCGTTGTGCCAGCGCAGGAGCGACACCCTCAAAGGGCTCATCCAACAGCAATAGTCGCTGCCCATGCATCAGCGCACGACCTAAAGCGACAAGCTTCTGCTGCCCTCCTGAAAGTTGTAAACCTTTTCTCGCGGCGAACACTTTGATCTCAGGAATCATCATGTAGACCTTATCAAGCCGCTCCTGAGCATCTCCTCGTCCCACAGCCCAAAGTGGAACGAGTAAATTCTCCTCGATTGTCAAATCCGGGATCAGTCGGCGATCTTCCGGCATATAACCGATACCCATTGGATTTCTTGCATGAACAGGTACGTCGAGCAAACTTCGTCCCTCAAGTGCGATACTGCCTCGTGCAGGACTTAAAAGACCCATGATGCTCTTCATGAGCGTTGTTTTTCCAGCGCCATTTCTTCCGATCAGACCTGTCATGGAGCCTTTAGGCAATTCAAAACTCACTGATCGAAGGATCTCGACTGCGCCAATGTTCACATCGAGCGACTCAACCCTTAGCATGTTGACCTCCTACAACGTACTTTAGAACGTCAGGATCGTTCAGGGTCCGCTCGGGGGGCCCATCAGCAATAATGCGACCGTCATAGAAAGCGAGCACTCGGTCGGAGAATCGACTGATGACTTCCATGTCATGTTCAACGAAAAGAACGGTGCCGCCCTGAGACCGGATGTTGTCCATGACCATGTCCATCATCCCAAACTTCTCTTGTGCAGACACACCGCTTGTTGGCTCGTCAAGAAAAAGAACCTTCGGCTTTGCAACCAATGTAAGCGCAATATCAAGCAGCTTTCTCACGCCGCCAGGGAGAATTTGTGCTGGTCTGTCGCGATATGCTTGGAGCTGAAAACGCTCAAGCAACATGTTTGCAACATCATGCGGTCGTTGGTCAAATCCGGGGACTACCGGGTCGGCAAAAGAAAAAAAGCCGCTTCTCCCCGCGTTATCCAAAACAACAGAGAGTGCAACCATGATGTTTTCCATCACAGTCAATGTATTATAAAGTTGTGCGATCTGAAAAGATCGTGAAACACCACGTCTAGTCACCTCTCGGGGTGAAAGTTGGGTAATGTCTTCGCCGTCGAAAAGTATTCGTCCGCTATCCGGCTTCAAGTACCCGGTAACCATATTAATGAATGTTGTCTTCCCAGCACCGTTGGTACCAATCAAGCCAACCACCGAATCTCGTTCGATGCCCACGGAGATATCCTGAGCAGCGGTTACTGCACCAAAACGCTTGTTTAGGTTTTCGGCCGACACGATCAATGTCATATCACGCCCTCCTGGCCCGGCGAAACAAAGACCAAAGACCCTCAGGCAGAAAGACGATGACCAGGAGCAACGAAGCCCCCAAAATCATTTGCCAAGTATTTGGCGACACGTCAAATGCAAAGCTGTGAATCGCGGAGAAGATGCTTGCGCCAAGAAAAGGAGCAAGCACGCTCGCGGTACCAGCGAGAATTGCCATAAACACAAACTCCCCGGACATCGTCCAATAAGCCATTTCGGGATCAATGTGTCCAACGGCTGACGCAACAATCGCACCGCCAAAACCAGCAAGAACAGCACCGATTACATAGTTAACGTAAATGACACGACGAGCAGACGCACCCATATACTCGAGTCGAATTTCGTTATCGCGAATCGCTGTAGTCATTCGCCCAAGGGGCGTTTGCAAATGGCGGTGTACGACAAGCGAGCTGATAGCCGCGATGATCGTCACAACGCTCAACATGACATAACGAACTGCATCCTGCTCTGGCCGGTAGCCAAAAAGGGTATAAGGCGCCACATTAAATCCGTCAGTCGAACCAAGCGCCTCAGTTTTTACCAACAGCCCGTAAAGGATCATCGACAGAGCGAGCGACAACAAACCATAAAAAATACTCCGGTAACGCGAAAGTAATACCCCAACCAAAAGCGCCAAAAGACCAGCAACACTCCCTCCAATCAAAATCATCACCATCAGATCGCTTACGGCCGCCCACTTACCAGCTAGTCCCGCAGCGTAAGCGCCCAAGCAGTAGTAGAGCGCTTGACCGAAGGAAACAAGTCCGGTGCGCATTTGGGGCAATAACCCCAGGACTACTAGACCCTTAGCCAGGGCAATGGTGAGTAGAAACTTCGCCCATTGCGGCGCTACCAAACCAGCAAGCAACACCACGGCCGCGATGGCAAGCACCGCAACGACGGTTCTATCCCGGCCAGGATTCGTCATTGTGACTTGGTCGATCGATAGTTTTGAATCACTCATATCTTTCTCGCCTCAGCAACACTAAACAAACCCCGAGGCCGCACCGCTAAAACGAGCGCCATGACAAAGTAAATGACGAAAAGTTCAAGTTCCGGTGCAAAGTGAATCGAGATCGAGCGGACAAGACCAACAATCACTGCACCTACGGCCGCACCTTGCAAACTTCCAAGCCCGCCAATCACGACTACTGCAAATGAGAGCACGATAATGTCCACGCCCATGGCTGGTACAACCGAAAGTGTTGGTGCAGTAAACGCACCTGCCATGGAAGCGAGGAAGGCACCAAAAGAAAAAGTGACCAGGTAGAAACGGTCTACATTGATACCCATGGCTCGACTAATTTCGGGATCATGAATCACGGTGAGCAAGAGGCGCCCAACTCGAGTCTTGTTGAGAACATAGACAAGCCCGAGGCCAGAGGCTACCGCTATCCCAATAAGTATAAGGTTATAGTTTGGATAAGTGAGAGAACCAATTTCAAAACTATCGAGTAAGCCATATGGTTCTGCAACAAAGTAGGGGTCAACGCCCCAGATCAACTTAATTGCATCCTCAAGCATCAGAAAACACGCATAGGTTATCAACATAATGACAACTTCATCTTTGGTGTACATGAATCGCAAGAGTCCGCGCTCAAGTAACGGCGCAACGATTAACGCGACCGCAGCAGCAGAGGCAAGTAGGACAACATACGAAAGCATCGGCTCCATGCCGCGCGCAAGCAAAGCTCCTGTGACCGAAGCCGCCATATACGCACCAAGTGCGTAAAAACTACCATGGGTAATGTTGAGGATTTTCATCACACCATAAATGAGTGTGAGCCCAATGGCCGACGTGAAAAGCCATGAAGAATAAATCACGCCATCAATACAAACGGCGATGAGTTGGTCCATACCTCAGACCTCTTTAAAATTGAGTGATTGGAAGGCGAACGATGTAGCTGTAAATACCCAACGTTATCGTTCGCTCTAGTAACAATGCTCTACTTCTTAAAGCCGTTTTTAATCCAATCAGCGCTCTTGATTCCTTCCGGTGGATTGACGGCTTCAGCTGGGTACCGCTTGACTTTCTCGACCGTCATCTTGCCTCCCACCTTCTTCGTCATGCCATAGGCCGTTTCCATCACGGCCTGATGCCCTTTGCCAAGGCTCATCTGAACTTTCCCACCGGGACTTTCGTAGGTGATCCCTTCAAAGGCTGCAATCACTTGCTCTGGTGTAGGGCGTTTGCCTCCGTTGGCCGCTTGGGCCTTTTCCCAGGCAGTCTTCACGCCCAAAAACGATTGGGTCATTTGGTAGGCTGCATAGTTTGGCGGAACGTTATAACGGTCGGTGAAGTTGCTGCTGAACCATTTGTTGAGTTCATTATTGGGTGCGAAAACACCGAAGGGGCCTCGTGCACCAATGATCACACCGTCTGGAATTTGGGCGGCCAGTTTGTACATTGCCGTCTCGCCGGTTGTCAGAATCACCGTACTCTTTTTGAACAAACCACGGGGACCAGCCTGGAGAATAAAGGCTTCCAGATCACCGTCCCAAAAACTGGTATGAACAATATCAGAGCCTGAAGCAAGTAAAGCCGAAATCTCTGCGCCGTACTGACCTGCAAAAAGCTTCGGCATCTGCGAGGTACCGACTTGCGCAGCAGGGATGAGTTGCTTCATCGACCCTTCAAAATCAGACCAGGAGTCCTGTCCCCAAGCATAGTTCTGATTAATACCCGAGAATTTCTTGGCATTGGGTTTAACGTCCTTGGCATAGAGCGCGGCGCCAACACTATCCATGGTTGCATGGGGCGAGGTACGAAACACATACTTATAAGAGCCGTCTTCAAAGATTCGAGGTGTGCCGCAATCAAAAAATACCGTAAGTTTTTTGAGTTCCTCGGCAACAGGCGCGATCGCTAAACAGTTGCCGCTCGAGATGTAGCCAATGACAACGTCGACGTTAGCCCGCTGCACAAGATTCCGAAACTCGGTGACTTGGGTTGTTGTGCTACCCGCTTCATCGACCAAAACCAACTGCAGCGGAGCGCCTCCGAATCCTTTTTGGGCATAGGGCGCTGGCGCTTTCCCCGCATTTAATAGCTCCGCTGTGATCTCCGCCGCGTTTCTGGCAGGAACCCCAAAGGGCCCCGCGGCGGGGCCGGATAAGAAAGTCACGACGCCAACTTTGATCGGTGCGTTTTCATCGGCATGACTTGTTGCAGCGGTCCAAGCAAGGCTCAAACTCGCTACGAGCGTGAGTAATCTGGTCTTCATCGAATTCTCCAATACAGCCTTATCGGCTATCTTCATTCAATTAAATCGGGTTGGGGCAGGACAGATGCCCATGCTTTGCGCATGATCAGCTACTGATTGACATCAACCCTCGGCCGCCAAATTCGTTGGCGCTCGCATTCTCACACGTTGAATGTAGCTTTGCTGCGACCATCTGTCGGACAATAGTCGAATTCGACAAAAGCTGAAACATGAGCCTACAGGGGCGCCTCTTTCCAATCGGCTGCAGGCTCTGAAGGTTCAGCGATAAGGCCAACGGCCTTAATGGCTTCAATTGCGCAATATTCATCACGATCTGATGCGTCACCACTAATACCAACGGCGCCTATGGCCTGCCCGGCATCGTTAAGAATCAGAACGCCGCCAGGAACTGGGACGAAGCGTCCCTGTGAGGCTGCAGCAACAGCGTTCTGAAACGCTGCACGATTTGCAGTACGGTCTCGAATTTGGCGTGACGAAATCCCCATGCCCAATGCGCCCCAAGCTTTGCCAAGGGCAATATCAAAGCGAAGTGGGCCGCAACCGTCTTCGCGCTGAAAACTGACCAGATTAGCGCCGGCATCAAGCACGACCACGGCAAGCGGCAAGATGTCATGCGCTTTGCGAAGTGCTAATGCGTTGGCGCTAATGGCTAAGGCATGCTCTAGCGATAAGCTGCTTGCAATCGGAACAAGACGATCAACCATGATTGACCCTTCACAGTAAATGAGAAACCCCCAACGCGCGATCCTAAGTCCTCCCCGGTTAAACTCAAAACTTTAGTCAAACGAGTGCGGGGAGTCGATCAGTGATTCGCTACTTAAAACGAGGCAAGGATGCCGCGGCCATCGCCGAGGTCGACGCTCAGGTGAGGGCTACGGTTGAAGGTATTCTGAAGGATATCGAGCAACGGGGCGACGAGGCAGTGAGGGATTTTTCGCGTCGTTTTGATCAATGGGATCCCCAAAGCTTTACCTTAGGCGAGGATCAAATTGCCAAGGCGGTTGCGAGGCTTAGTCCGCGCGAAATCGAAGATATTCGATTTGCACAACAGCAAATCCGCCACTTCGCTCAAATCCAGCGCGACAGCATGGCCGACGTTGAGGTCGAAACCATGCCAGGCGTGATACTCGGCCACAAGCACATACCGGTCAATGCGGTGGGTTGTTATGTCCCAGGCGGCAAGTACCCAATGATTGCATCAGCTCATATGAGCGTGCTTACAGCGAAGGTGGCTGGTGTTTCAAGAATTGTATCGACAGCCCCACCCTTTCAAGGCGAAGCTCACCCGGCCATCGTAACCGCGATGCATTTCGCTGGCGCCAATGAGATTTTGGTTCTCGGCGGTGTTCAAGCAGTTGCTGCCATGGCGCTTGGCACCGAGTCAATCAAGCCAGTCGATATGCTTGTTGGACCTGGCAACATGTTTGTTGCTGAGGCTAAACGGCAACTTTACGGCAAGGTAGGTATTGACCTTTTTGCTGGTCCCACTGAAACGCTGATTATTGCCGACGAAAGTGTTGATGGCGAAATGTGCGCGGTTGACTTGCTCGGGCAGGCTGAGCATGGCCCTACCTCGCCAGCTGTGCTACTAACCAATTCGGAGAAGCTTGCGCTTGACACCATGCGCGAAGTCGAGCGCCAACTTCAAATACTACCGACGGCTGCGATTGCACGTAAAGCTTGGGAGGACTTTGGCGAAGTCATTGTCTGTGACAGTGTCGAGGAAATGATTACCCAGGCAGACGAGATTGCCTCAGAGCATGTTCAAGTCATGACCGAGGACCCCGATCTTTTTCTAACCCGCATGACCAACTACGGTGCACTTTTTCTTGGACCAAGAACCAACGTAAGTTTCGGCGACAAAGTTATTGGCACGAATCACACCCTGCCAACCAAGAAAAACGCTCGTTACACTGGCGGGCTCTGGGTTGGAAAGTTTTTAAAAACTTGTACCTATCAGCGTGTGATAAACGACGAAGCCAGCGCGCTCATCGGTGAATACTGTTCTCGACTTTGTCACATGGAGAATTTTGCCGGACATGGCGAGCAGGCTAATCTTAGGGTCAGGCGCTATGGCAAGCGCGATATACCCTGGTACCAGCCGGTAGAGCCTACACACTCAGGCAAATAAGCTTGAACAAGCCCAGTTTCCCAAAGTCACCTTCATTTCGTTTAGACGGCAAGCATGCGCTTGTAGTCGGCGCAGGCAGAGGGCTTGGTGCTGCCTGCGCCATCGCGCTTGCTGAAGCAGGGGCAAGCGTTTCGCTTGCTTCGCGCACAAGCCACGAACTCGAATTGATTAGTAATTATATCGTTCAACAAGGCGGTACGGCTAATCACCTGCGGCTTGACGCAACACAACCAGCCGAGGTCAAGGCCTGCGTCGAATCACTCGGCCCCATCGATATACTTGTCAACAGCGCAGGAACCAATCGACCACTTCGCATCGATGAAGTTAATCAGGACGATATTGACAGTTTATTCGATATTAATCTTAAAGCGGCTATTTACTTAGCGAGAGAAGTTTCTATATCGATGCGAAAGCATGCGATAAAAGGCTCGTTGATCACCGTGTCCTCACAGATGGGCCATGTTGGGGGTCCTAAGCGTACGCTTTACTGCGCAAGCAAGCACGCGCTTGAAGGCATGACGAAAGCGCTTGCATGGGAGCTCGGCCCGGAGGGCATTCGGGTAAACACCCTTTGTCCCACATTTTTTAGAACACCCTTAACCGAGCCCATGCTTGCTGACCCTGCATTTCGTGATTTTGTGATTGGCCGCATCGCATTGGGCAGGCTTGGCGAGTTGCAAGATATCATGGGGCCGATTGTCTTTCTTGCTAGCGAGGCTTCATCGCTTGTCACCGGGACATCGCTCATGGTGGACGGCGGATGGACAGCGCAATAACGCTCAGGACACTATGGCAGCAGATCAACGCGCCTGACGAGTGCCTAAAGCAGCTTTGCTTAACCGGTGCCGACCCGGTTTTGCCATCGAGTTTTCCACTAGGGCGTATGGCTCAGACTTGTATTGCTGCATGTGCGCTCATGGCAGGTCGGCTTCATAGCGATGCTGGTGGCCCGAAGCAAGCTATCGCTGTTGATATGCAACACGCGGCCACCGAGTTTCATTCAGAGCGCTGGTTGCGCATTAACGGCGAGGAGCCGCCACCGATCTGGGATGAACTTGCGGGTATTTACCCTTGTGCCGATGGTTTTGTACGTCTTCACACCAACTTTCCCCAGCATCGCGACGGCGTTTTGCGATTGCTGTCTTGTGAACCCAAGCGAGAGGCAATTGCAAACGCTCTCTTGAGTTGGGAATCCATCGCCTTTGAAGAGGGTTGTGCCGAGGCTGGAATCGTTGGCAGCGCGTATAGGCAGCTTAACGATTGGCTTGCTCACCCCCACGCCGAACTTGTTTCAACTTGGCCGCTCATCAGCATTGAGAAATTTGCAGACGGGACAGCTCGTGATCTTGATCTCGGTCCTCGCCCACTTTCGGGTCTGCGCGTGCTTGACTTAACCCGTGTCATCGCTGGGCCGGTTTGTACGCGCACACTGGCAGCTTATGGCGCTGAGGTCTTAACCATCAGCAGCCCGCATCTCCCATGGACTGACGCGATCGGCATGGATACCAGCCGAGGCAAAAGAGCGGCTTTTCTGCACTTACGCCATCCGGACGAACTCGATCAACTGAAAGCCTTAGTGAATGACTGCCATGTCTTTGTTCAGGGCTATCGGCCTGGCGCTTTGGACGGGCTCAAGCTAAGCGGAGAAGAAATAGCCCGGATTCGACCCGGCATCATCCATGCATCGATCAACGCCTACGGATCCTGTGGTCCTTGGGGTGGTCGACGCGGCTTTGACAGTCTCGTTCAAACCGCAACCGGTATCAACGCCATGGAAGCGGAGGCCTTTGGTGAGAAGCTGCCAAGAGCGCTACCTTTACAGGCGCTTGATCACGCAAGCGGCTATTTGCTCGCCTTGGGTGTGATGGAGGCCCGCAGGCGTCAGCGACTTGAAGGTGGTTCCTGGCGTGTTGAAGTATCGCTAGTGCGAACGGCACACTGGTTACGCAGCCTCGGGCGGGTAGCCACAGGCCCGAAACATCCAGCGCCAAACTTCGAGTCGATAGCCCCTTGGATCAACGAGTGCGAAAGTGACTTTGGCCGTATTTCGTATGTGGCGCACGCGGCAATCTTTGAAAAAACGCCAGCCTACTGGGCCCTGCCACCCGTACCACCTGGCTCTCACCCAGCGATCTGGCTTACTCGTTGACCAACTGCGCTTAACTTAAGGTCGTGAAAACCGCCTTATTTCGCACTTGATGTGGATGCAATTTAAGGTTATGAATCTCTTTTCTTATCAATGACTTGAACGTCGATAGTAAGTCTATTTCGAGGTTCAAATCCCGGCTTAGTGTCGGCTGTCGATCCATCTTCATAGGCCTTGGGGCGAAAGTTGTCAGCCCGCATCTGACGCTCGCGTCGTTGCATCCACCAGCGGTAAATGGCAAGGCCGAGGACGAGCTTAATCGCTAGTATGGCGGCGACAAGCAAGACGAAACCGAATCCTAGGATCAGCACCACAGCGACTGCGAGCGCTAAAACAGCAAGAAGCGCTGCAATGATTCGGTCACCTATTGACGGCTGA
>Ga0209033_1000191_pt1 | contig 33861 bp, 32 predicted proteins | sample LauGreFa1BDMLBDN_2_FD_188218 | JGI IMG/M metagenome (GOLD analysis project Ga0209033, IMG submission 188218) | Freshwater lake microbial communities from Lake Michigan, USA - Fa13.BD.MLB.DN (SPAdes) (version 2) | ecosystem: Environmental > Aquatic > Freshwater > Lake | place: Lake Michigan, USA...
CTTATAAACAGATTTATCAAATCCTACACTAGCTAAATATTGCTAAAAATTTTAGATTAACACAATTTATATATTATGAAGTTGATCTAAATCAACAAACATTGAGTTATATTTTAAATGTACCTAGAAAAATAAAAAATTAGTATTTCAGTGTTTAATTACTTTAGGTAAAAGAGGGGTACTTGAAGGCTATTTTGCAAAAGTAAATATTTACACATGAACAATTGCAGGAATTAGTCAGCACGGTGTTAAGTTAACGCATAGTCCACCAAATTAACTAAACGTTAAGCACCGTTTAAAGCATTCAAACAGAGCAGCTGGGCGAATGCTGATTAAGCGTGCTGAGCTAATTACACTTAAAAGTTTGAACTGATTGAATTTACCTTGAAATTGGGCTACAGCTTTAAAAAATAGTGCTGCGGATTTTTTAGATAGAGTATTTTTTTACTTTCGATGGAGATTTTGCAACTATAGTAGTGAATTGAAGGGGGATCATTTCTTAGCATTACCACAGGCATCCCCTATATAATAGGTGATGAGTACAAACTAGATTTCGTGTTAAATTCGTGAGGTTTTATCAATATTGAGCTGCATTTTTTAGGTTTACATGCGTTATTATTGAAAGAAAATGATGCGTTCAATTTAATATATCGTAAATAACATTAATTCCATATAAAAATAAATCATAGCTAATGAATAAATCCATAAGCACAGTTAAATCAAATTTAAGAAATTCAGTTACTTGTGAAAATTGCAATCTGGATGATTTCTGCATGCCTCGAGGTCTTGAGAGATTTGAGGTAGGTGAACTTGCCCTATTAGTTAATCGCAACAATATCCGCCAAAAAGGTGAAGCGATCTATCATGCTGGAAGCCCGTATAGGGGGATGATTGCAATCCGGTCTGGAAGCGTGAAATTAATTAGTTTTGGACAACATGACAATGAATTAATTGTTGATTTTATCCTTCCAGGTGAGGTGCTTGGATTTGATGGATTATCGACGCAAATTTATCATTGCACAGCCGTTGCTCTTGAAACGGTCAATTACTGTCATTTGCCAGCACATAAAATAAAGGCTTTAGACTCACAGAAATCCCATTTCAACCAGCTATTACTAGAGAGATCATGTGGTCAATTTGATGCACAAGTTGAACGAATGATGTTAAGTAGACGTTCTGCGGAAGAGCGAGTGGCGAGCTTTGTAGTGCAAATGTCTGATCGTTTGCAGCTTAGAGGGTATTCTGGCGCGGAGTTTCGTTTGAGCATGTCAAGAGAGGAAATTGGTAATCATTTAGGAATTACGCATGAAACCGTTAGCCGAATAATCCATTTGTTTCAGGATAAGCAGTGGCTCGAAATCAAATCTAAGCAGGTTAAAATTATTGACAAAAAAAAGCTGCTTAACTTTTTACATTAAACAGCTCAACGTAACGATGTAAGATAAAAGCTCAAAAATTTCAAAACAAAGCGATTGTTCATCACTCTGTTTTGTTGTTTACTGAAATTTTAAATTTACGCTGCTTTTTTCGTTATTAATGAAGGTAAACGTTCCATCACATAAAGTATCGCAAATCCCGATATGGCGTAAGCGATAGCCGAATTAGCATAAGAGGGGAAATACATTTGGCTATTTTCGATAAATGAGCTGACAGATAGCGTGTCAAAACGTCCTGAAAACAAATAAAAACTTCCACTAGAAAGTAAAAATGCGCTGACAGTCGCTAGGGCTAAAATGCCTATGCTCGACGTATAAAACGCCATTTTATTGCCATGTATAGCGTGTAATTTTGCGCTCAAACGTCCACCAAACCACATGGCAAAATAAGTGGGAATCAAGAAGATATAAGCGGATGAAATGCAAAAATCACTGACGTTTAATTGCGAGATTTCAATATAATCAATCATTGCGGCTTGAGCAAGTAACATCAAAAATAATGAGCGACTCGCAAAGAAAAAACCCGCTAGGAAAAAGACAGCAAGTGACGCATCTGGCAGTGAAACTGCGTTGCCTACATGGTGTGAGCGCGTGAGTGCCATAAGTAAAATAAGCGGCACAACAATGAAATAATTTTTGGTCATGAACATTCCTAAAATAGCTAATAGTGGTAATTAATTTGTGTAATGAATGGATAAGAAAAAGTTTCTGTCTGCGGTATTGTAACCGTTTACAGTATGATAGTTTTTATCTAATAAATTTCCCAGTTTCGCGCTGAGCATCCAGTTTTGATTAAAGTGATAAGCAGAGCGTAAATCAACAGTCGCATAGCCACCAACACGCGTTTGATTTTCCGCGTCATCAAAACGATAACCTTGCGCAAGAATTGCCCCGCCAACATCAATTTTGTCAAATGAGCGCGATACATCAAAAGAAAGCGTTTTATCTGCGCGACGCGCTAGTCGATGGTTGGTTTTTCGGTCTTGGGGATTGAGTAAGTTGCCCGTTAATTTACCTTGCCAGCCAAGAATCTGTGTGCCGATTTCGGCTTCAATACCGTCAATTTGGGCTTTGTTGACGTTTTCCACCATGCCTGCCCAAGGATCATCCGTTGTTGGCATAGGTTTCCACGCGATTAAATTATCGATATTGGTGTGATAAGCCCTCAATTCCCAATTTCCCCATGCGTGATTACCGACTAAGCCGCTTTCAAAACTGGTGGATTCTTCGGGTTTTAAATTTAAATTTCCCATGCCAAAGGGATAATACAAATCATTGAAAGTAGGCGCTTTAAAAGCATTCCCGAAATTAGCAAGCAGACTAATTCCATAATCCCAATTATAACGCCATCCGGCGCTGCCGGTAACGTAATTGCCAAATGATTCATTATTATCAAAACGCACTGATGCGTTGATTAAATGATGGTCAAATAATCGGCTATGCAGTTCACCAAAAACACCGACGTCATAACGCGATGTATTCACAAATTTCGTATCACTGTCAATTTCATCAAGACGATAATCCGCTCCGGTGGTGAATTGATGATTATCTGAAAGATGGAATTGATTGAGCCAACTGGCATTCCAACGTGTGGTATCAAATCGACTGGCTAACTTATGCGTAATGGGGGCAAAGCTGTCAGTTTGATCAAGGGTTTGCCCGAGTCGCAAAGTTGATCGCCAATTTTGCATCACATCAATACTGCCTTCGGTGCCGACAGTTTGGTTGATAAAATTCGTTTTATCTTGAAAACTGCCATCAAAATGCGTTGTGCCTTCGGCATGTAAAAAGAAAGCTTCAATATCAGCGTTATTATTAAAATGATGACCGGCACGCGCATTCACGCCCGTATTTTGAAAGCCATCTTTGTCGGGTTGATTGACGCCATATTGACTAGAATCAGGTTGCTTTGCATTAAAGCCCTCTGTATCAAAATGCGATGCGCCGATGTTATACCAAGAATTATTGATTTTGCCGCTGACTGTGCCTGCGGTTTTGCTGGTGTAATACGAACCACCCCCTGCATCGAGGGTAACTTTAGGTGTTTGCGTGGCATTTTTTGCTTTGCGCGTGAAAATTTGAATGACACCGCCAATAGCCTCCGAGCCATATAAGCTGGATTGAGGGCCACGAATAATTTCAACACGCTCAATTTGGTCAATGGGTAAAAATTCAAATTGCGTAAGTCCCGCTGTCACGGAGCCAACTTTAATGCCATCAATTAGAACTAAGACGTGACTTGAATTCGTGCCACGCATAAATACACTGCTCAGTTGTCCATAACCCCCTGTTTGCGTGATGTCAACACCGGTGCTGCCGCGCAGTAAATCAGGAATGGACTTGGCTTGCAAACGCTCAATGTCAGCACGTGTGTAAACTGTTGCTGCCGTAGATAGTGATTGTTTGTCAATTTCTGAGCGTGTCGCTGTCACAACCATTTCAGGCAGATTTTCAGGCGTTTGTTCTGCAGATTGCGCTGCAAATAAAATGGGTGAAAAACTCGCACACACAAAAAGTGTGGCAAGTGGGAGAGTTTTTAACATGATAACGTTTTATCCTGTGCGCCGCCCGCGCATGAATGGATTTAAAAAAGCAGACGAAAGGAAAGGCGTAAAACGAAAAAAACAAAAAAATAAAACGGGGCAACTAAACCGCGCAGGACACTTCGATGTTTTCTTGAATGCTAGCCCTCCGCTGCATAGAATGCGCATTTCAAGGTCGGTCTCCTGACTTATAAGCGGTTTTTCATGACCTGAAATCATCACCTTCCCGTTATTGCACAGTGGTAATACGATGATTCTTAACTTATTTACAGTTGCGGGGGCAGTATCGGACTTGAACCGATTTCCCGTTTAATCCATTACATTTTCAAAAATATAACAGAACCTAAAAACGAGCGGCGATTATAGAGGGGGAATTTTTAATTTGCAAGACTTGAAAAAATGGCATCATTTTCTGTGCTAAACTAAAATCTTTTATTTTTCATTTTAGACATTGTTCATTATGCCAACCATTCAACTCAAAATTTTAGATGACCGTTTAGGTCAAAGTATTCCACTTCCTGAATATGCGACGCAAGGCTCTGCAGGTCTTGACTTGCGTGCGTGTTTCGATGAAAAAATTACACTTCATGCTGGCGAAACGGTGCTAATTCCAACAGGATTGGCTATTCATATTGGCGATAATTCACTCGCAGCGGTGTTGCTTCCTCGCTCAGGTCTGGGCCATAAGCACGGCATTGTGTTAGGTAATTTGGTTGGGTTAATTGATAGTGATTATCAAGGTCAAGTGTTTGTATCGTGTTGGAATCGTGGCAGTGACGCATTTGAAATCAATGTGGGTGAACGCATTGCTCAAATGGTTTTTGTTCCGGTTGTTCAAGTGGAATTTGAACAAGTGAGTGATTTTGATGCTAGTCATCGCGGTGAAGGCGGATTTGGTCATACAGGTCGCCACTAAATTTATCGATAACGTGTTAGAATAAACGCATTCAAGCCTTTAATTTCAACGGATTTTTAATGACAGATTATAAATTAACCCATTTAAAACAACTCGAAGCCGAAAGTATCCACATTATTCGTGAAGTGGCTGCTGAATTTGAAAAACCTGTCATGCTGTACTCGATTGGTAAAGATTCAGCGGTGATGTTGCATTTGACCATGAAAGCCTTTTATCCAGCGCGTCCCCCGTTTCCCATGATGCACATTGATACGACTTGGAAATTCAAAGAAATGATTGAATTCCGCGATAAAATGGTGAAAGAACTTGGTTTAGACTTAATTGTTCATGTGAATCAAGAAGGGGTTGATATGAATATCAGTCCGTTTGTGCATGGCAGCAAAAAACACACAGACGTCATGAAAACCGATGGCTTGAAGCAATCATTAAATAAATATCAATTTGACGCGGCATTTGGTGGCGCACGTCGTGACGAAGAAAAATCACGCGCGAAAGAGCGTGTGTATTCGTTTCGTGATAAAAATCACCGTTGGGACCCAAAAAATCAACGCCCCGAACTTTGGAATATCTACAACGGTAAAATTGATAAAGGCGAAAGTATTCGTGTTTTTCCACTTTCAAATTGGACGGAACTCGATATTTGGCAATACATTCATTTAGAAAGTATTCCGATTGTACCGCTGTACTTTGCCAAAGAACGCCCTGTTGTTGAGCGTGACAGTATGTTAATTATGGTGGACGATGATCGTATGCCCATTGGTGAACACGAAAAGGTGGAAATGAAAAAAGTGCGTTTCCGCACATTGGGTTGTTACCCTTTGACAGGCGCTGTTGAATCAGAAGCGACCACGTTGCCTGAAATTATTCAAGAAATGTTATTAACCACTACTTCAGAGCGTCAAGGACGTTTAATTGACCACGATCAAGCGGGTTCAATGGAACAGAAAAAACGCGAAGGGTATTTTTAAATTTCACACAAAATAGCTATTTTTAGAGAATAAGTCATGTCACACCAATCTGATTTAATTAGTACCGATATTAACGCGTATTTAGCGCAACACGAACGCAAAGAACTCGTGCGTTTTCTTACTTGCGGCAATGTCGATGACGGCAAAAGCACGCTCATTGGTCGTCTTTTGCACGATTCAAAAATGATTTACGAAGATCAACTGGCTGCCGTGCAAGCCGATAGCGTGAAATCCGGTACCACGGGTGCAGGAAAAATCGATTTAGCGCTGTTAGTTGATGGTTTGCAGGCCGAGCGCGAGCAGGGCATTACTATTGACGTGGCGTATCGTTATTTTTCAACGTCAACGCGAAAGTTCATCATTGCCGATACACCCGGACATGAACAATATACGCGTAATATGGCAACTGGCGCATCAACGTGTGATCTTGCCATTATTTTGATTGATGCACGTTACGGCGTTCAAACGCAAACGAAACGCCACAGTTTTATTGCGTCTTTACTGGGTATTCAACACATTGTTGTTGCGATCAATAAAATGGATTTGGTTGAGTACAGTGAAACGAAATTTAATCAAATCAAAGCAGATTATTTGGATTTTGTGAAAACACTTGATTTGCACGATATTCGTTTTATTCCGATGTCGGCGCTTGATGGTGATAATGTCGTGAATGCTAGCGAAAATATGCCATGGTTTGATGGGCAACCGCTCATGGAAGCGCTCAATACGATTGAAATTGCCAATGATCGTAATTTTGAAGATGCCCGTTTTCCTGTGCAATATGTGAATCGTCCCAATTTAGATTTTCGTGGATTTTGTGGTACGGTCGCGGCGGGTATTTTCCGCAGAGGTGACATTGTTACAGTTTTACCTTCAGGTAAATCCAGTACGATTAAATCCATTGTGACCTTCGATGGCGAACTTGAACAAGCGTTCGCGCCCATGGCGGTGACGTTGACGCTCAATGATGAAATTGACGTCAGTCGAGGTGATACGTTAATTGGCAGTCAGACGTTTGCCCCAACGGTAGCGGATAAGTTCAAGGCCAATATCGTTTGGATGGCAGAGCAACCACTGAGTATCGGTAAACAATATGTCATTAAATTAGCCACGCGCAGCGTGTCAGGTTCCGTATCACTGATTGATCATCGTATTGATGTCAATACGCTTGAACACCACGATGCGAATGAGTTGCAACTTAATGAAATTGGCGTTTGTAATTTTTCGGTAAACGCGCCAGTCGTATTTGATAATTATAAAACCCATAAAGGGACAGGTTCGTTTATTATTATCGATCGTCTAACCAATAGCACCGTTGGTGCCGGTATGATTATTGGTAGTGATGATAATGTGAATTTGCATCCAGTGAGTGCGCAGGAGCGTGCCGCACGCTTTAGCCAAGTAGCAACATCAATCAATTTAACGGGTGAGAAAAGCCTTGAAATTGCTTATTTACTTGAACGTCGTTTGTTTGACAACGGACATGCCTGCACAATTTTAGAAACAGCGAATCATGTTCTCATTGAAGCAATCAATCATGCCGGTTTAATTGCGATTTGTGTCAATACCAATAAAGGTTTTACGCCGATTCATTTTGATGCGGATACCCAATCTATTGACGGCATTTACAGTGAATTAAAAGCGCAAAACGTGATTTATTAATATGCCGCGCTACGATACGTCACTTTTCATTTTTCGCCGTGATTTGCGTATGGCAGATAATACGGCGTTAAATGAAGCGCTTCGTCATTCGCGCAAAGTGATTGCTTGTTTTATTTTGGATGATCGCCAAATTGAAGCACACGCGTATCAGAGCAAACCTGCTTTGCATTTTATGTTGCAATCACTTGGCGATTTAGCCAATCAATTTGAATCTATTCAGGCAAATTTAGCCTTTTTTTCTGGACTGCCAGTTGATGTGATTGAAACACTGCATCGCCAATATGGGATTAACGCCGTATTTTTTAACCGCGATTACACGCCATTTAGTAGAGGTCGTGATGTTGAAATTGCACAAGTTTGCCATTCACTGCAAATTGATTTAGTCATCACGCCAGACGCACTAATCAATGAGCCTGAGCAAGCGGTGAAAAGTGACGGCAGTGCTTATAGAGTCTTTACGGCGTTTTATAATAATGCGCGTCACTTTGGTGTTGCATCGCCTGCGCCATTAGCGAGCGGTACATTTTTAACCGTTGAGTCAACGGCTAACTTGGACGCGTTCGCGCAAATGGGGAGTGCTCAACATAGCCTCATTGAAGGTGGACGCACACAAGCACTTAAGCAATTAGCCACCATACATCGATGTGTTGATTATACAAAAACGCGTGATTTTCCCGCGTTGCAGAGTACCAGTCATTTTTCAGCTCATTTGAAGTTTGGAACACTTTCTGTGCGTGAAGTATTTAGCGGTATTGCTCAAGTGTTAGAGCTAGATCATCCCTTACTTCGTCAGCTATATTGGCGGGATTTTATGACGCACATTGCGTATCATTTTCCCCATGTGTTTGGTCACGCGTTTATCGAGAAATTTGACCGTTTACCGTGGGAAAATAATCGGGATTATTTCGACGCGTGGACGCAAGGCAGAACAGGATTTCCCATTGTTGACGCTGGGATGCGCGAATTGAACGAAACGGGCTTTATGCACAATCGTGTGCGAATGATTGTCGCGTCGTTTTTAACAAAAGATTTGCGTATTAGTTGGCGATGGGGTGAGCGCTATTTTGCACAACATTTAATAGATTACGATCCTTGTTTAAATAATGGCAATTGGCAGTGGGCAGCGTCAACAGGATGCGATGCACAGCCGTATTTTCGTATTTTCAATCCATGGCTGCAGCAACAAAAATTTGATGCCAATGGCGAATACATTTATCGATGGGTGCCTGAACTGCGCGGTGTTCCCTTAAAAACGATTCATCAATGGGATAAAAAACATGCGGGAAATTTTTACCCTGCGCCCATTGTCGATCATTCCAAAGAATCACAAATAACCAAAGCATTTTTTAAAAATGCAGACTAATCATTTTTATTTTTACACTGAGATTTTAGAGCTAACATGACAGACGTACACGATAACCATCAAGACGAACAAGAACAAATTCGCCAACGCCGTGAAAAATTAACGGCGTTGCGTGAAGAAACCATTGCGTTTCCAACCGATTTTCGACGTGATGTCGTCGTCGCAGAGTTGCTTGCAAAATACGATGAAAAGTCTAAAGAAGAACTCGAAGAGGCGCATTTGCGTGTCAAAATTGCTGGTCGTATGATGACACGTCGTATTATGGGGAAAGCGAGTTTTAGTCATTTGCAAGATATGTCTGGTCAGCTGCAAATTTATGTTGCCCGTGATAATTTGCCTGAAGGTGTGTACAACGACCAATTCAAAAAATGGGATATCGGTGATATTTTAGGCGCAGAAGGCGTACTCTTTAAAACACAAACCGGTGAACTGAGTATCAAAGTTGACGTGATTCGTTTATTAACTAAAGCGCTCCGCCCATTGCCCGAAAAATTTCATGGTATTGCCGATCAAGAAATTAAATATCGTCAACGTTATTTAGATTTGATTATGAGTCAGCAATCACGCAATACCTTTTTGATTCGCTCAAAAATTGTGGCGTATATTCGCAATTTCCTCACGCAACGCGCGTTTTTGGAAGTGGAAACACCCATGATGCAGGTGATCCCTGGGGGGGCAACAGCGCGTCCGTTTACGACGCATCACAACGCACTGGATATGGATATGTTCTTGCGTATCGCGCCAGAACTTTATTTAAAACGTCTTGTTGTGGGTGGTTTTGAGCGCGTGTTTGAAATTAACCGCAATTTTAGAAACGAAGGTTTATCAACACGCCATAATCCAGAATTTACAATGCTCGAGTTTTACCAAGCTTACGCCGAGTATCATGAATTAATGGATTTAACGGAAGAAATGCTTCGCGGTATTGCACAAGAAGTGGTGGGTAAAACGGTGGTTTCTTATCAAGGTGAAGAATACGATTTTGGTAAACCGTTTACGCGCATGAGCGTATTTGATTCGATTTTACATTTTAATCCTGATTTAACAGCAGACAATATTTCCACGCGCGAAGCGGCGGTGAAAGTCGCAGAAAATTTAAAAATTCCCGTTAAAGACGGATACGGTTTAGGTAAAATCCAAATTGAAATTTTCGAGAAAACCGTTGAAAGTCGCTTGATGCACCCCACTTTTATTACAGCGTATCCTGTCGAAGTATCGCCATTAGCAAGACGCAATGATAATGATCCACATGTGACTGATCGTTTTGAATTTTTTGTAGGCGGACGTGAAATTGCGAATGGTTTTACAGAGTTAAATGACGCAGAAGATCAAGCGGCGCGTTTTCAACAGCAAGTAAATGAAAAAGAAGCGGGCGATGATGAAGCGATGCACTTTGATGCGGATTATATTGTTGCACTTGAGCATGGTATGCCGCCCACAGCAGGTGAGGGCATCGGTATTGACCGTTTAGTGATGCTATTTACGGACTCGCCATCGATTCGTGATGTTCTATTATTTCCACACATGCGACCGAAGTAAGATAAATGAACGCTTGGGAGATCGGCTGTTATGATTTATTTTGATAATAATGCCACAACACCGCTTGACGAGCGTGTGCTAGATGCCATGATGCCTTTTTTGAAAACGATGTACGGTAATCCATCTAGCGTTCATCGACTTGGGCGTATTGCCAAAAGTGCCGTTGAAAGTGCCCGCGAGCAGGTGGCTGCATTAGTTGATGCGCCGCCTGCACAGATTATTTTTACCAGTGGTGGGACAGAAGCGAATAATCTGGCGTTAAATAGTGCCTTGGTGATGGAAAAAATAGCGATAGGCGCAACAGAGCACCCTTGCGTGTTTGAAGCGGCTAAACGCTGGCAAAAGCAAGGCAAAGCGCTTGATATTATTCCGGTTAATTCGGTGGGAATTATTGAAGAAGACACGATTGAAAAGTTGATTTATTCGCGTCCCGATATTGTTTCGATCATGCTTGCCAATAATGAAACGGGAGCCATACAAGCGATTCAAGACATTGCCGCAAAATTAACACCACATGGTATTTGTGTGCATAGTGATGCAGTGCAAGCACTGGGTAAAATGCCTGTCTCATTTAGACAACTTGGTGTGCACTTATTATCCATTTCAAGTCATAAAATTTATGGCCCTAAAGGTTGCGGTGCATTGATTTTTGATAAATCAACCCCACCTCATGCCTTAATTGTTGGTGGTGGACAAGAGCAAGATTTGCGCTCAGGTACTGAAAATGTAGCCGTTATTGTCGGTTTTGGCAAGGCGGCTGAACTCGCTAAGCGTGAGTTGAATGAAAGACACGACAAAGTGTTAGCTTTACGGTCACTTTTAGAAGGGGAACTGAGCAAAAATTCTCGTGTGACACTGTTTTCAACGCATACGCAGCGATTACCTAATACGGTTTTATTTGGACTCGATAGTATTGATGGCGAGTGGGTACTTCTTAAATTAGATCAACTTGGCATTGCTGTTTCAAGTGGCAGTGCTTGTGCTAGTGAGGCGACTGAACCGAGTCCCGTTTTGCTTGCCATGGGAATGGTTCCCGAAAAAGCTCAAACTGCGCTTCGAGTGAGTTTGAGTCACCATAATACAGCAGACGAAATTTTAAAATTTGTTGAAATTATTCATTCTTTAGGGAATTAAACATGTCTATTTTATTGACACAAAGTGCGGCGCAGCAAATTACTCAGCAATTAGAAAAACGTGGCAAAGGTTTAGGCCTTCGTCTTGGCGTGAAAAAATCGGGATGTTCAGGTTTTGCTTACGTTTTGGATTATGTAGATACGCTTGAGGATGTAGATCAAATTTTTGAGCCATTAGGCACCAAAATTGTAGTTAGTGAAAACGATTTACCATTTTTAAATGGTATCGAAATTGATTATCGAAAAGAGGGTTTAAACGCTGCTTTTAAATTTAATAATCCCAACGTGAAAGCCATGTGCGGTTGTGGTGAAAGTTTTGCTGTTTAGATGAAAATCGTCATCGTTGAACGTAATCTAACGCATGATTATCGCGCAGAATAGGTGTTTTTATTCTTTTAACTTGCTTACTTAGCACTATTCTGCTAAAAATGCGCGGTTTTAAAACTGTCTTTAGGAGTCATGAATGACCAATAGTGTGAAAGCGCACGCATCCCCGTTTAGTTTTGTGCCGTACGAAGAAAAAGACGGCGAAGAATATATGAATGACACTCAATTGAAACATTTTGAGGTGATTTTAAAAAACTGGAAAAAAGAATTAATGCAAGAAGTTGATCGCACCGTTATGCATATGCAAGACGAAGCATCTAACTTTCCTGACCCCAATGATCGTGCTACGCAAGAATCTGAATTTAGTTTAGAGTTACGTACACGTGATCGTGAGCGTCGTTTAATTAAAAAAATCGAAGATGCGCTCAGTGATATTGATTCAGGTGATTACGGTTACTGTGAAACCTGTGGTGTTGAAATTGGTATTCGTCGCTTAGAAGCGCGTCCAACGGCAACACAGTGCATTGATTGCAAAACGTTAGATGAAATTCGCGAAAGACAAATGGGGTAGTTAAACCTATTTTGACACCAAGCTATATCGGTCGGTTTGCACCGTCACCGACCGGTCAGCTTCATTTAGGTTCCGTGTATACTGCTCTTGCTAGTTTTTTAGAGGCTCGTGCTTGCGGTGGTTTATGGAAACTGCGTTTTGATGACTTAGATATACCTCGGAATGTAAAAGGGGCTGATAGTGCTATTTTGCATACGCTTGAGGCACTCGGGTTACATTGGGATGGGCAAGTTGATTATCAACGTTTACACATTAGCGAATATGAAGAAATACTCGCTGATTTAATCGCACAAAATAAAGTGTATCGCTGCGTCTGTTCTCGAAAAAATCTTTCTCAAGTCTATGCACAGACTTGCCGCCATGCAATAATTTCTCCTGATACGCCTCATTCCCTGCGTTTGCTTGTTGAGAACCAAGACCTTAGCTTTACTGACAAACTTCAAGGTCACATCATTCAAAATGTTGCCATGCACTATGGTGATTATATTCTAAAGCGCAAAGATGCCATTATTGCCTACCAATTTGCGGTTGTAGTGGATGATACACGCCAGCAGATTACCGATGTGGTGCGTGGAATCGATTTACTCAATGAAACGCCAAAGCAACTGTATTTAGCGCATTGTCTTAATCTGTCGACGCCCAATTATTGTCATGTTCCGGTGTTAGTGGATAAAAGTGGTAAAAAACTCAGTAAAACCACTCTTGCAGGCGCTGTTAATATACACGCACCTAGTGAAGTCTTGTTTCAATTACTTATTTGGCTCAAGCAAAATCCCCCTCTCGAATTAGCGCGTGCGCCAGTTGACGACGTTTTAGCATGGGCGATTGCACATTGGAATGGCGAAAAGTTAAAAGGAATTTCCACCATTGTGATATAGCTATATGCTATTTTTAGATATGGTTATCTAAAAATAGCATTTTATTAAATAGGATTATGTCTCTACTATTTAGCGAATGTTGAGATTTTAAAATAATAAAAATTTGGATAAAGAATATGGATTTAAGCGGTATCATTTCAAATGCGTTAGTTACGCCCATCACGTTAGTGTTTACATTAAATTTAGGCTATGCAGTTTCGGGTTTATTGGTAGGTATATTAGTGGGACTCACTGGTGTCGGTGGAGGTTCATTGATGACGCCACTTTTAGTGTTTCTCTTTGGTTTTAAGCCTGCAACGGCTGTAGGAACGGATTTGCTCTTTGCAGCGTTAACTAAAACGACAGGTGTTTGGGTACATCACACCAAACACAGTTCGGTTGATTGGCGGGTTGTTAGATGGCTTTCTGTGGGTAGTTTGCCCTTTGCGGTGGCGACACTTTATATTTTGCAGCATTTAGCGAGTATTGGTAAAGAAACCACGGGCATGATTACCGTGACATTGGGCGTTGCCTTATTATTAACGGCTCTTTCAATTCTGGTGCGCAGCATTTTAATTCGTCGAAGTGAAAAAAATAATGTCAGTATTGTGCTTGAAGTCGACGATGAAATAGAAATTGAGTTGGCAAAAGAAGAAAAAATCGATGAAATTCAGCGTGGCCGTTTTGATCGTTGGCAAATTCCAGCCACTGTTTTGACGGGGGCTGTGCTGGGCGTTCTTGTTACATTAACCTCTGTTGGTGCGGGCGCATTGGGTACAGTTGCTTTATTGTTTTTGTATCCTAGAATGTTAACCGTTAAAGTCGTTGGTACGGATTTAGCGCATGCAATTCCACTCACTGCTGTCGCGGGATTTGGTCATTGGATGCTGGGTAATGTCGATTTTGTGCTTTTAAGTAGTTTACTTGTCGGATCCGTTCCAGGTATTTGGCTAGGCAGTCATTTGAGTGCAAAATTACCTGAAAAACTTTTACGTCCTATCTTGGCATTGTTATTACTCATTATTGGGCTAAAATTTGTTACAGCTTAATTTTAAATTTTAAGGAACTTTTTATTTATGGCAATCATTACTTTTCAAAACCATCCTGTGACCACATGTGGTGAACTCCCCATTGTCGGCAGTGACGCACCTGCATTTTCCCTAGCCAATAATGAATTGGAAGATGTGACACTGCAAACGTATGCAGGAAAACGGAAGATTTTATCGATTGTACCCAGTTTAGACACCCCTACATGCGCGGCATCGGCGCGTAAGTTCAATCAAAAAGCGTCGAGTTTTGATAATACAGTTATTTTGGTGGTGTCAGCGGATTTACCCTTTGCGCAATGTCGTTTTTGTGATACGGAAGGACTAGACGGTGTTGAAGCGTTGTCGTCGTTTAGAAGTTCGTTTGGCAGTGATTATGGCGTTGACATTGTTGATGGTGCGCTCGCGGGTTTAGCTGCACGTGCTGTTGTTGTCATTGATGAACACGATAAAGTTATCTACACCCAACTCGCACCTGAATTAGCGCACGAGTTAGATTATGAAGCTATTATCAACGCGTTAAAAGTCCATTAATTTATCAGGTTTCTACAAATAACACCGCTCGGTTACGACCTTTCTCCTTAGCGGTGTAAAGTGCTTTATCTGCATTTACCAACAAATTATGTGGTGTGGTGTTCTGTTTTGGGCAACCCACAGCAACACCCACACTTAATGTGACATGGCCAAAATCAGATAGCGCATGGGGTAGCTCTAAATTACTCAGTGCTAGGCAAATGTTTTTTGAGAGTTCTAGTGCATTTTCAGCTTGAGTCATCGGTAAAATAATCGCAAACTCTTCACCACCATATCGTGCAACAAAATCGCTGTCACGCTTTGCTACATTCGATAGTACATTGGCAACCTGTCGCAAACAATCATCCCCTCCTTGATGTCCATAATGATCGTTGTACTTTTTAAACCAATCCACATCAATCATGGCAATAGCGAGTGTTTGGTTTAAACGGCGAGCACGTGTCCATTCATGAGCAAGTTGATCATCAAAGTACCGGCGATTTGCAATACCCGTTAATCCATCCGTAATGGCCAGTTTTGTCAGTTTTTCCCGTGCGTATTTGAGTTCGATTTGATTACTGACGCGAATTTTTACAATTTTCGGATAAAACGGTTTACTAATGAAATCAGCCGCGCCCATTTCGAGGCCTCGAATTTCTTCCTCAGCATCACAGTGCGCGGTCAAAAAAACAATGGGAATATCTTTTGTGTGTGGGTGATTTTTGATGGTTTTACAAACAGTATAACCGTCTAAATCCGGCATCATCACATCTAGTATGATTAAATCTGGACGCTCACGTAAACTGATATCGATTGCTTCTAGGCCGTTCAAGGCAAACAAAATATCGTAATCTTGATCAAAAATACTCGCCAATAAACGGACATTATTGGGGTCGTCATCGACAATCAACAGACGAGCAGTTGGAAGTGGACTCATTTATTTCTCCTTTGATGAAAGCAAGCAACGATCCAAAATAGGTAGTGCACTTTGAAAGTCTAACTTGTCTAAGCAATCATTGAACTCTTGAACTTCTTGACGGAGTCCGTGTTGCAGCAAATAGGGTTCGAGCTTAGAAAAGATTTCAAGTGCCTTTAATTGCTTTGTGTTTAATGCCGCTCTAAATTCAGTAAGCAACACATTGAGTTCATTTACTGATAAATTCATATCCGTTTCTTTCACGACGCCAGGGAGTGCAGGTAGGCTTTTTGTGGCTTGAATAGCGGGATTTAATTCAATCACTAAGCGATTAACTAAATCTTCTATTTCGTCGTAGCGAAGATTGCGAACCGCAATTTCAAGCGCTGAAGCGGCTTCTTTTAATTCTTGCGCAGCCAATGTGCCGGCAACACCTTTGATTGAATGGGCTAAATGTTCAATTTCGGTAAAATTTTTCGTATCAATGAATTCTCGTAATTGTTTAGGCGCATTTTGATAACGTTTAGCAAAGCTAAGGAGTAAATGATGCAGCAGTTCGTTATTCTCATTGGTTAATTGAGCTGCTCTTTCCAAATTAAACGGCTCTAATGTATTAGGAAAAGAGGTATTATGCACTTTTGGTACATTTTTCATGCTTATGTCAATACGTAGCCAACGATTGAGCGTCGTAATCAACTTTTCCATTTCAATAGGTTTGCTTAAATGATCATTCATGCCTGCGGCAATACTTTTCTCATAATCGCTTGTCAGTGCATTCGCGGTCATGGCAATAATGGGAATGGATTGCAATGATTTTTCAGCACGAATGAGCTGTGTTGCGGTTATGCCATCCATTACAGGCATTTGGATATCCATTAAAATTAAATCAAAATGCTTATTCTTGGCTAATTCTAAGCCTTCTTGGCCGTTGCTAGCAATGATTACTTCCAAATCCATCGAGGTTAATAACTCTATTGCGACCTCACGGTTAATTTCATTATCTTCGACTAATAAAACTCGTTGATGTTTATAATGCGGACTCGTTGTGTCGGTGTGTTTTATCATAGAATTTGTATCCATCAATTTTTCAGGTGCAATCGATAAAATCAAATCGAAGCTAAAGACGCTGCCTTTTCCTTCGGTGCTTGTGATATGTATTTCTGAATTCATCAGTCCCGCGAGTTGTTTACAAATACTTAACCCAAGTCCTGTGCCACCATATTTTCGTGTAATTGAGCTATCGGCTTGCGAGAAGGGTTGAAATAGGAGATCAATTTGCTGCGGACTTAAACCAATTCCTGTATCGCTCACCGAAAAATGCAGATCAACACGATTTTCAATTTGATTGTTGAGTTCAATCTTGACGAGTATATCCCCCGTTTCGGTGAATTTCACCGCATTACTCACAAGATTGAGTAAAATCTGTCCTAAACGCAATGAATCGCCAACCAAGTGACGAGGGACATTATTTCCAATGATAAATGATAATTCAATCTGTTTTTGCTGTGCTTTGATTGAAACAGAATCGATTACATATACCATTAAATCATCTAATAAAAAAGAGGTATTGTCCAGCAGCATTTTTCCGGATTCAATTTTAGAATAATCTAAAATGTCATTGATAATTGACATCAAAATCTGCGTTGAAATATCAATTTTATTAATATAGTAGCGTTGTTTTTCGCTTAATTGGGTCGATTTTACTAAATGCGTCATCCCAACAATGGCATTCATCGGTGTTCGAATTTCATGACTCATATTCGCTAGAAAATCCGATTTAGAACGGTTTGCACTATCGGCGATATCTAATGATTTCTGTAAATCAAGCGTTTGTTCGTGAATAATTTCTTGAAGATGGTTTAAGTGATGAGAGAGTGCGCGCTGCGCATCATCACGTGTTTTAAAACTTAAATTAAGTTGTTCAAGCATGATATTGAACGCATCAATTAAATGCCCTAGTTCATCTTCAGATTCTTTCACTGCTTTGGTGTTATGGATTCTCGAGTCTGTCACATCATGAATGAAATTTGCAAAATAGAGAATAGGTCGCGTTATGACACGTTGTAATTGCGAGGATAAATATAATGCAATCAGAAATGCTAAGGCGAATAAACCCAATAGGATAATAATATAATGATGTAATTTTTTATTCAGTGAATCAAAGTTTGAGCGTAAAACGACATGTCCGAGTAATTCACCATTGAGTTTAATAGGGGTTATGATTTGTGCATATTCTTTGGTGCTGATGAAAGTCGGTGTTGAAGCTAATTCTTCAGCTAATACGATGACATTATCTTGCAGTCGTGCGTTTTTATATTCGGCTAAAAGTTTTAAATTGTTATCGTAAAGCCCAGCATAAACGACATCTGTATTGTATTTAAGTGCTTGCAGTGTTCGCTCCGCACTGACATTGTCCATAAAAGCTAATGAGGCTAAGCTGTTTTCGCTGATAATATCGCTTTGAATTTGAATATTTTCAATTAAATCGCGTTTAACAAACGTTATTTCATAAGCAAATAAAATAATACTAAAAACAAGCAACGCAATACCGCTACTTAACGCTGTAATGAAGATGAGTTTGAATTTAATCGTTTTATTTTTCAGCATCATTGCGGTGGCAACCTTGATAAGGCAAGTAATTGCGAGTTCATTTTCAAATTCGCTTCTTGAGCATCGTTATTATTAATAAAGAAATGAATTTTTTGATCTTCTTCAAATAAAAATATAATGCCGCCAAGATCGATAAAATCTTTCTGCACACCGACTGAGAGTATGGGTTTGTGGTAAATTGATTTTAATATTTCTTTTGAGGCGGGGTGCGGAAAAAAAATAATTTGGCAAATACTCAAGTCATCACGATCCGTGATGTCGTGTACGGCAAGTTTTACCGTACCACTGGATTTTTTGTCAATAAATGTCGTTTTGAGTAATTCAGTAATGGCAATATCATTAAAAACACAATAATTCAGCGTTGTTAAGGGTTTTTCCCATTGCGTAAATTGAGAAAAATGGTACAAATAAGCAATTTTAATTTTTAATCCGCGGTCAATTTCTTCGGAATCCGCATAGACAGGAGTGATGAATAAAAAGCATGCTATTACTGTGGTAATGTACAACGTGCGCAGTGATTTTTGAATGAAATTTCCACATAAGCAAAGCATACTTAAACCGACACACTCGCTATGTCACCGTTAAGTTGTAATATGAATTTGCTTTTTGTGTTCATAGGGTTCAAAGAGCTAAGAAATAAAGAACGCAAACGTATTGATTAAAACTGGCCAATTTTTTCACCCATGTTGACCGCTTTTTCAGCAGTAAAATCCTCATTCCAGGACATTTTATCTTTTTCAAATAAGACAATGATGGTTGATCCCATATTAAAACGGCCCATTTCTTCACCGATTTTGAGTGTTGGAGCATTGCTTTCATATTTCCATGTTCGTATTGTTTTGATGGTTGGGGGGGTAACAATACCATGCCAAACCGTTTCAATACTCGAAACAAAAATAGCACCCACCAGCACTAAGGCCATTTGACCAATTTCCGTATCGAATATAGCCACGACACGCTCATTTCTTGCAAATAGACGCGGAACGGCATTAGTGGTTGCCGTATTGACACTAAATAGACGTCCAGGGATATGAATCATCTCACGCAGTGTGCCAGTCATTGGCATGTGCAAACGATGATAATCTTTTGGAGACAAATAAATGGTGGTAAACATGCCATCATTAAATTTTTCTGCCAGCTGCTCATCACCAAGTAATTGCGCTGCGGTAAAGCTTTTTCCTTTTGCTTGAAAAATATCGCCTTGTGTAATAGGACCTGATTGACTTACCACACCATCAGCTGGACTGGCAATGGCGCCAATATCGGTAGTTAGAGGTCTTGTTTGAGGCTTAAGTTCACGTGTAAAAAATGCATTGAAACTTTTAAATTCACTTAAATCTTGCGTTAATGCCTCGTCCATATTCACGCCATAATGTGAAATAATTTTGTTTGTGAGAAAATTTTTCCACGCGACATGTTCGCTATGTGTAAATTTACTTACCAATACAGAGAGCGCATGGTGAGGCAAAATGGTTTGTGAGAGAGCAACGAATGTATTTTTTAATGTCATGTAGGCTATTTAGGATTGGATTATTCAGTGAGCGATTTACCATTTAAAGCATAGGTAAAGGCGAGAACTTCAGCGACAGCAAGATAGAGTTCTTGTGGGATTTCATCCCCGATAGGAACTTGAGATAATAAATTGACTAATTCCGCGTCGTGATAAAGTGGAATATCATGCTCACCTGCCACTTTTAAAATTTGATCGGCAATTAACCGCGCACCTTTTGCCGTCACAACAGGGGCATCTTGCTTGTCTTTTTCGTATTTTAATGCAACTGCAAAGGTAGGCGGTTTTTCCATAATTTAAGTATTTACGGTAATGTGATAGGGGTTGGTGCAACCCATGTGGGATTGCGGTGCTCTACGACAACGGTGGTGTAAACTCCTCCGCGTACGTTAAATACAGCACGAATGCGCATAAATTTAGGTGAGGTGACTTCCACGAGATCATTTAAAATTTCATTTGTGATGGCTTCATGAAATGCGCCTTGTTCACGAAATGCCCAGATATATAATTTGAGTGATTTTAGCTCAACGCACACCTTATCAGGTACATATTCGAGGTGAATAGTGGCAAAATCAGGCTGGCCTGTTTTAGGGCAAAGGCATGTAAATTCGGGTGAATCTATGCGAATGGTATAATCACGATGCGGGTTTGGATTTTCAAAGGTTTCGAGGGTGTTCATTTTTTGTGTACTTGATGGCGCTGTCATTTAATATCCTAACAATTTACAATGGCCTAACTGGCTGTGAAAATGAGTCTTCAAAGATAGTTTAACTCTAATTTTTAGGCTTTTCCTGCCTTGAATTAAAATTTATCTTTGGTTAGCATTCTAATGCAAGCAATGAAATATTCATAACGCAACAACCCTAAAACCCAAAAATAGCGTTATCTTTAGGTGTATTACGAAAATGGCTATTATAAAAGATTAGGGGCTTTTATAGCAAAATCAAAATTGGTGTGTATTCAACTTTTTAATTATTTTGAATAATGCGGTTACAATAGAGGGTAGAAAACACATAAAGAGGTTAATTATGTGATAAAAATTACTATTTACAGTGCACAGACTTGGTAGAAAGTGGATGGATAAAGAATTATTACGCATTGCAATTATTGGTACAGGCCTGATTATTATGGTGAGCATGATTATTTCGGCCTACCTCAAAGATAAGCAAGCACGTGAAGATGAAGAAGATTTCTACAGTGACGACTTTGACGATGATTTCGACGATGATTTCGATGAATTAGATGGTGCGTATATTGATGATTTGCCACATGATAAAAAAATACCGTCAAACGCAAAGAAAACTTTAGCGACACAAATTGTCGATGTATTTCAGTCAACGCATTCTAAATCATCAGAGAAATCGACTAAGACACAACCTTTATCTACGCATCAGGTAAAAGTTGATGTGGAAAAAACACATGCGAAAGTGTCGCCTGTTGTGCACGCACACGAAGAAATTGATTTTGACCCACCACAAAGACCTGCTGTCGCACCTTCCATTATCCAATTTAGCGTTATCACCAAAGGCAATGAAGATTTTAATGGTGCGGATATTTTCCATGTTATGGAAAATTTAGGCTTAGAATACGGCAGCATGCAGATTTTTGAACGCATTGATGAAAATAGATTCGTGCAATTTGGTGCGGCTTGTATGCTTGAGCCAGGGACTTTTCCCCATGATAATATTGAAGAATTCTATTGCCCAGGTATTGTATTCTTTATGCAAATTGACGTGCTTGAAGACCGCATAGCGGCGTTTAACGATTACGTTCACACTATCGTCGTATTTGCACAGCAAATGGATGGGGTTATTCTCGATCATCGACGTCAAGTGCTTACCAATGAAATGGTTGATGCCATCCGCAATAGTTTGTAATTTGCATATAGGTTTGCAATTCGTCTAATTATCCTATAATTTACCTTCATCAATCCGGCTAGGGGTGCTTTGTTTTTTTTGACAAAGCTGAGATTAAACCCTTTGCACCTGAACTGGTTAATACCAGCGTAGGAAAGCCTAATCAATACTTCCTGCGCTTTTTTGTTTTTTTATTTTGGAGTTTTATCCATGAGCGCAGACTCAAATACAGCAGCAAGCAATATCAAGATTGATTCCTATCCTGCTTCTGAAAAAATCTATGTAGAAGGTTCACGTCCTGATATTCAAGTGCCTATGCGTAAAATTACGCTATCAGATACGCCCGTCCATTTTGGTGCTGTTGAAAAAAATGCACCGATTTATGTTTACGATACCTCCGGTGTGTATACAGATCCTAATGTAGAGGTGGATTTGAAAAAAGGCCTAAAAGCGATGCGTGCTGCATGGATTTTAGAGCGTGATGACACGGAAGAGCTAGAAAATTTAAGTTCAAAATACGGTCAAGAGCGTTTAGCCGACAAAAGTTTAGATGAATTACGTTTTGAATTAGTGCGCAAACCGCGTCGTGCAAAAGCGGGTAAGAACGTGTCGCAAATGTACTATGCGCGTCAAGGGATTATCACGCCAGAAATGGAGTTTATTGCCATTCGCGAAAACCAAAAAATGGAAGAAATGCGCGAGCTATGGAAAGATCAACATCCTGGTGATTCGTTTGGTGCATCAATACCCGATGTCATTACGCCTGAATTTGTCCGCTCAGAAGTGGCGCGTGGACGAGCTATTATTCCTTGCAATATTAATCATCCAGAACTTGAGCCGATGATTATTGGTCGTAATTTTCTCGTGAAAATTAACGGTAATTTAGGAAATTCAGCGGTCACCTCGTCTATCGAAGAAGAAGTCGAAAAAATGCTTTGGGGAATTCGCTGGGGTGGTGACACCATTATGGATTTATCAACCGGTAAAAATATCCATGAAACACGCGAATGGATTTTGCGTAATTCACCTGTGCCTATTGGTACCGTTCCTATTTATCAAGCACTTGAAAAAGTGAATGGCAAAGCCGAAGATTTAACATGGGAAATTTTCCGCGATACGTTAATTGAGCAAGCAGAGCAGGGCGTGGATTATTTTACTATTCACGCAGGGGTCCGTCTGCATCACGTTCCATTGACGGCAAAGCGCATGACAGGCATCGTGTCGCGCGGCGGCTCGATTATGGCGAAATGGTGTCTTGCACATCACACGGAAAGTTTCCTGTACACGCATTTTGAAGAAATTTGCGAAATTATGAAAGCGTATGACGTCTCATTTTCACTGGGTGATGGTTTAAGACCTGGATCAATTTACGATGCGAATGATGCCGCCCAATTTGGTGAGCTTGAAACGCTAGGTGAATTGACCAAAATTGCATGGAAGCATGATGTACAAACTATGATTGAAGGTCCAGGGCACGTTCCACTTCACATGATTAAAGTGAATATGGAAAAGCAACTTGAGGAATGTGGTGAAGCACCGTTTTATACACTAGGCCCGCTCACAACGGATATTGCTCCAGGTTATGATCATATCACTTCAGCCATTGGCGCGGCCAATATTGGTTGGTATGGTTGCGCGATGCTTTGTTATGTGACGCAAAAAGAGCATTTGGGTCTGCCAAATAAGCAAGACGTCCGCGAAGGCATTGTGACCTATAAAATTGCAGCGCATGCGGCAGATTTAGCCAAAGGGCACCCTGGTGCGCAGGCGCGTGATAATGCGATGTCTAAAGCGCGTTTTGAATTCCGCTGGGAAGATCAATTCAACATTGGTTTAGATCCTGAAAAAGCACGTGAATTCCATGATGAAACATTGCCAAAACAATCGTCAAAAGTGGCGCATTTCTGTTCAATGTGTGGTCCGCATTTCTGTTCAATGAAAATTAGCCAAGACGTGCGTATTTATGCAGCAGAAAAAGGCGTTGCCGATGAAGAGGCCATTAAACTCGGGATGAATGAAAAGTCACAAGAGTTTTTAAACGATGGTGCTAAGCTTTATCACGAAGTGTAGTTAGTCATATTTTTTTAGATAAAGTGGCGGTATTGAAATGCCGCCACATTCCTCGTATCGTTTGAATCACTCAGCGAGTATTTGTGCATAATATGCCTTTCATTAAAAGCGCAATCAATTTTCCTTATGGCATATTCTAAGCGACGACTGTTTTTTGCATTGATAATTTTAGGGACAGCGGCGAGCGTTAGTTTTTATTATTGGCCGTTTTCTACGCTATCTAAATTATCAACAGATGAATCAGTAAAATCTGCAAATTCCCATAAGCATGGCAAACATAAACACGACGACAATGCACCTGTTGCCGTCTCAGTCGAAACAAGTCGTCAAACAGATTTTCCTGTTTACTTGAATGCACTTGGCACCGTCACGCCACTGCGCTCTGTTATTGTAAGGCCTCGTGTATCAGGTGAAATCGACTCGATTGATTTTGTAGAAGGGCAGCATGTCAAACAGGGTGATTTACTTGCTCAAATTGATCCTCACCCACTACAAATTCAATTACAGCAAACCCAAGGTCAACTCCTACGTGATGAAGCATTGCTTGAGAATGCCAAAATCGATTATCTGCGTTATCAAACCTTGCTTGCGCAAGACTCAATAGCCGCGCAACAAACCGCAACGCAATCTGCTCAGGTAAAGCAGTATCAAGGTATTGTTGAAATGGATAACGCGCAAGTTAATAACGCAAAATTGCAATTAAGCTATACGAAAGTGTTGGCGCCAATTGCGGGGCGAGTTGGTTTGCGGCAAATTGATCAAGGTAATCTTGTTCAAGCTAATGAAACAAGCCTTATGATTATTACGCAACTACAACCAATAAGTGTTGTGTTTACCTTAGCTGAAGATCAAGTACCTTCAATTATGCAGCGTAGACAACATTCGACGCCCATTGAAGTTGTTGCATATGATCGGTCGGGGAAAATCAAATTGGCTGAAGGTAAATTAGTGGCAGTTGATAATCAAATTGACGCATCAACTGGCACATTGAAATTGAAGGCGCAATTTGATAATGTTGATGAGCGTTTATTTGCTAATCAATTTGTGAATGTCAAAATACATTTAAACACGCTTGAAAATGTAACGCAGATATCATCTGCGGCCATTCAAAATGATGGGCAAGGTGCCTTTGTTTATGTCGCCACAGCGGAAAATACGGTTCAGATTCGTCGTCTTAAATTAGGTGATACGCAAAATGATAATGTGGCTGTAATCGACAATCTTGCTGCAAATGAATTAGTGGTGATAGAGGGGCGTGAAACACTTCACGATGGCATTAAAATTAATATTGTTCAAAAAGATGGTCATGTAATCACGCCAATCTCAGATAATCCAATAGAGGCAAAGGAAAAAACTCCAAACCACTAAAAGTTTCCTCTTTTGAATGTGCTGTTAATAATCTATAATAGGGATTGTTATTATTTTTATTTTAAACTTTTACTTTATGGAGATAATCAATGTCTGATGACGATTCCGCAATGCTCCGCAATCGAGCAATGATAGTAAACAACCTAGCTATGCTTGTGAAAAACAAATGTAACGTGTCGGCTTCTTTGGGCGGGAAAGAAACGTTATTGACGGTGTTAATTGCCATTAATCATAAAGAAGGAACAATCGTACTCGATTACGGTTCTTCTGCTTATTTGAATAAGAAACTTTTAGCCGTTAAGAATCCAAAGTTTAATACGGTTTTCAATGGTATTCAAGTGGCGTTTCACGTTGATCAAGTAACCATTGGCAAATTTAAAGGTGCCGATTGTTTTATGATTGACATTCCTGACTCGCTCTATTGGTACAATCGTCGCGAATATTATCGTGTTGATACGCCAACGCTTAACCCAGCTTATATTGATATTGAAATTGCAGAGCCAGAAGAAGATGCAAAACTTGAATATAAAGAGGCTTATGCTTTAGCAACTGCGAAAATTCAACAAAAATTGTTAGCTGCCATTCAAGAAGAAATTGCCGAGGAGCAGCAGGCTTGGCAACGTGCTTATCAAAAAATGACAATTGATTCAAAAATTAAAGCGAAGCGTGAAAGAGCTATTTTTGACGAAGAACGTGAAGCAAATCCAGTTATGCCTGATCCAAAATTGGCGAGAATGGTGAGATTAAATTTGTCTGATATTAGTATGTCAGGGTGTAAATTAATCAACACAGATCCTGAGTTTTCCTATTTTTTGCAGGAGCAGGCCATTTTTGATGATCGACCTTTTGTAATGCCTCACGTTACGGTAGAGGTTTCGTTTAAGATTTTATCTGTGCGTTTAGGGGTTGCTTTTAGAGCAGAAGACTTTGAAGAATTGGTGGGGGTTACATTTTTAGATATCCCTCAATCAATTGAAGGTGCAATTTTACGTTATGTACAAGATATTGAGCGTCAAAGCGGATTGCTCAATAACGCATAAAAAAATAATGTGACACAAAAAAGGGGATAATAATTTACTATTATTCCCCTTTTTGCATTAAAATAATGAGGCGTTTTTGGTGATGGCGACTTTTAGGATATACGCAAAACAAAGTAATGCACCACCAAAGGCAATCCATCTTTTATTATCAGTGCGTTTAAGTGTCATAATTCCAAGACCTATAAAGCCAAACAACGCGATTACTTTTGCCTGAATCCAAGTATAATCGCCTGCTAACCATCCCCCTTCAACCGTCAACAAAATCCCTGATAACAGCAGTAAAGTGCTAATAATATGGGGTGCAATATTTATCCATTTCAGTTGCATCAATTCTGGACGAAAGCGTGTGAGTGCGACGCGGCCTAAAAAACTAATTAGAGCCAGAGCGACAAACAGCAGGTGTAAATGTTTCATCAATTTTCTCTTTAATTTAAATTAAAAACAGCGCTGCATGGCAACGCCAATATCAGTAAGCGCACTAACTACTTCAACGCCTGCGATTTTAAGTGCATTCATTTTGCTTTCCGCTGTACCTTTTCCTGCTGTAACAATTGCACCTGCGTGTCCCATTCGTTTACCTGCGGGCGCGGTTTGCCCTGCAATATAAGCAACAACGGGTTTTGTGACATGGGCTTTAATGTAGTCTGCGGCGGCTTCTTCGTCGCTACCGCCAATTTCACCGACCATGACAATGCCTTTCGTTTTAGGATCAGCTTCAAAGCGGCTTAGGACGTCAATAAAATTCATCCCGTGGATAGGATCTCCTCCAATCCCCACGCAGGTACTTTGCCCTAAACCCTGTTGCGTGGTTTGATGAACGGATTCATACGTAAGCGTACCCGAACGCGATACGATACCAACGGAGCCGGCTTGATGAATAGAGGCGGGCATAATGCCAATTTTGCATTCGTCAGGGGTAATAATGCCTGGACAATTTGCGCCAATAAGGAGAGATTTTGTGCCTTGCATCGCTGCTTTCACGCGCAGCATGTGCAGGGTTGGAATGCCTTCTGTGATACAGACAATCAGTTCAATGCCGGCTTCAAGCGCTTCTAAAATAGCATCTGCGGCAAAGAAAGGCGGAACGTAGATGACGCTCGCTGTTGCGCCTGTCTGTTTAATTGCTTCATTAACCGTATTAAACACAGGCAAACCCAAATGAGTTTGTCCGCCACGCTCGGGCGTCACACCGCCAACGAGTCTCGTACCATAATCCAGCGCTTGTTGTGAATGAAATGACCCTTGTTTACCGGTAAATCCTTGGCAAATCACTTTTGTATTTTTGTCGACTAAAATGCTCATTATGCGATTCCTTTGGCTAATGAAACCACTTGTTGGGCGGCATCATTTAGATCATTTGCCGCATAAAGTGTGAATGGCGTGTTGCTGAGCAATGCTCTGCCTTCATTTGCATTGGTGCCCTCTAAACGAACTACGACTGGGACATGCACATCAATTTGCGCCATGGCCGCTAAAATGCCTTGAGCAATGATGTCGCATTTCACAATGCCACCAAAAATATTGACTAAAACGGCTTTCACATTGCCGTCAGCTAAAATTAATTTGAACGCTTCGCATACTTTCTCAGCATTCGTTCCACCACCTACATCAAGAAAATTTGCCGGTAAACCGCCTTTTAATTTCACTAAATCCATCGTTGCCATTGCCAGTCCTGCGCCATTGACCATGCAGCCAATATTGCCATCAAGGGCAATATAATTTAGTCCAAATTGCTCGGCTTCATGTTCTTTAGCCTCTTCTTGATTGGCATCTCGCAGCGCTAAAATATCATCGTGCAGTGCAAGTGCATTATCGTCAAAATTAATTTTGGCATCGAGTGCAATGAGTTCGCCTGTTTGCGTTTCGATTAATGGATTAATTTCAATTTGACTCGCGTCTTTTTCTAGAAATAAATTCATCATGCCGTGCAGAATGACATCAAGTTGTTTTTGCTGTGCGCGTTCAAGTTTTAATGCATAACCAATTTTTCGACAATGACTAGGCTGCAAACCCGTCGCAGGATGGACGGTCACAGTAATAATTTCTTCAGGTAATTGGTGGGCGATGGACTCAATGTCCATGCCACCCGCTGAGGAGGCAACAAAAACAAGACGTTCACTGCTGCGCTCAACAAGTAAACTCAAGTACAGTTCGCGCTTAATAGGATAGGTTTTTTCAATTAACACACTTTCAATAGGCAAGCCATGGGCATTGGTTTGCTTTGTAATAAGTCGCTTGCCGAGTAATTCATTTGTAAAATTGAACACGTCATTAGGCGTTTTCGCTAGTTTGACCCCACCGACTTTTCCGCGACCGCCCGCATGTATTTGCGCTTTTACCACCCACGATTCGTTTGTTAATGTTTGTGCAATATTTTGTGCATCAAGTGCGCTTGACGCTACGCAACCTTGAGGGGTGGGAATAGCGTAATGCTGGAAAAGCTTTTTAGCTTGATATTCGTGAATGTTCATAAGCGAAAATGGTTGTGGGATAGCAATGATGTGAGATGCATAATGTTTTAATTAGCTCACTTATACGCTACTCGCGTGTTAAAAAGAAAATGTTACTCTTCGTTAGCAGTTTGACCAGTGTGATAAGTGGCATAAACGTATACCGGAATGCCTAAGTTACCCAATTTTTTCTCAATGAGAGGAAGTACGTCCGCCCAATCTAAACCGCCAGCGCCTGTTGCTAAACGAGGTAGGGCAAGTGACGTGAATTTTTCTTGTTCTACGATTTTCGCTAAGGCTTTAAGCGCGTGTTGAACATTGGTTAATGTCGCTTTGCCATGACGGTGATCGTGACTGTCTGCGCCTTCTTGCGTAATTAAATTAATCACGTGCTTGCCTTCAGCACTCACCCATGCCCATGCTTCGCCTGATTCGGGGTGATGTTGATGACACCAATGATGGAAATCTTTGTGCATTGCTGGATACAAATTATGCAGCAACAGCGCTAACCCTTTATCCATTGGATCATTAATACAAACACCCTGCGCAATAGCGTGTGCGGTGCTGAGTAAAATATCGCCTTCTACTAAATGAATCATGGATTTTCCTTTTTTAGATTAGAACATTATTATCGACACTGCATTTGCCAATAGCCAATCGTTAAATGATTGAGTAAATCGTCAATAAACTTTGTGGCATGGGCAAAATTTCTTTTTGCATTGTCGCTCAAACCATCACCAAGTTCAAAGCTTTCAGCGCCAATGGCGAGTAAAAAACACGGCGGTGGTGTCGTTTTTTTCATGGTTTGATAAACGTCGAGTACCGACGCTGGACTGATTGCGTGCGTTGTAAAACTGATATCACGCATGGGTTTGAGTTGCGTAAACTCAAAAGCGATATCGCTTTTTACGGATGCATCGACAAATAAAACCAGTTCGCGCTGTTCCAAATCCAGTGCATGCTCAATTTGCAGTTGAAAATCGGTGAGTAAATCGATACTTTCAAGTGAACAATGCGTTTCAATATGGTTTAAAATTAGTACGCCCAGTGCATCGTCACCACGACTTTCATTGCCGTAACCGAACACTAACACCGATTTTGTCATTGAATGCGCTCAATGTGACCAGTATCGTGTTTGACTAATTTATCAATAATATCGCCTTTTGAATTCACCAGTTCAAGTTGCAGAGGCATTTTTCCGACCGCGTGCGTGGCACATGATAAACAGGGATCATACGCGCGAATAGCGACTTCTAAATTATTGAGCAGTGGCTCGGTAAGCTCTTGCCCAGAAAGATATTCAGAGGCCACTTGGCGCACGGATTCATTCATGCCCATATTGTTACTAGTCGTTGAAACGATCAGATTTGCCTTGGTTACAATATCATTTTCATCGACTTGATAATGGTGGAATAACGTGCCGCGTGTCGCTTCAATGACGCCAATACCTTCAAATCGACGTTCACCTTTTGCAGGTTCTTCGTGTTTCAAAACATCTGGATCGTTCAATAATTCTTTGATGCTTTCAGCGCAATGCAGCAATTCAATGAGTCGCGCCCAATGGAAAGCAAGTGTGCTGTGTACCATCGCTTCACCACTATGGGCTTTAAATTCAACTCGCTCAAGTTCTGCAATTGGTGTATTGATGTAATCGCAATTATTAACGCGAGCAAGTGGACCCACGCGATACCAGCCATCTTCCTTGCCTAGTGACGTCAAATAAGGAAATTTCATATACGACCACGAGCGCACTTCTTCATGAATGTAATCACTGTATTTGCAATAATCAAGGTGATCAAAAAGCGTGTCACCTTGCGCATCTTTGACGCGCAGGCCACCGTGATAAAGCTCTAATGCGCCATCGGGTTGCACCATCCCTAAATAATTTGAGCGTATGGTGCCGAAATGATCGTAATAGGGAAGGTTTGAGCGATGCACTTTTTTGACTAATTGAACTGACGCCACTGCCCACGCAATAATTTGATCAATATCGGTAAGTAAATAATCGCGTTCTTCTTTGCTTAAAGCTTTATTCATGCCGCCTGCAATCGCCCCAGTACCGTGAATACGTTTACCGGATACCATGCGAATCACTTCTTGACCGTATTTTCGAAGCTTAACGCCTTGAAGTCCGATATCGGGAAAATCATTTAAAACCGCCACGATAGAGCGTTTTTGAATATCACTTTCAAATCCAAATAATAAATCAGGACTGGATAAATGAAAGAAATGCAGCGCATGGGATTGCAATACTTGCCCAAAATGGAGCAATTTACGTAGTTTTGTTGCAGAGATGGGTAGATTTTCTGGATCAACCCCCACGAGTTGATCAATGGCTTTTGCGGCGGCAAGATGGTGGCTGACAGGGCAAATGCCACATAGACGCTGAACTAAAACCGGCAATTCCCAATAAGGGCGACCTTGAATGAATTTTTCAAAGCCACGAAATTCGACAATATGAAGACGTGCCTGTTGAACTTTATTATTTTCATCAAGGAGCAGTGTCACTTTACCGTGACCTTCAACGCGTGAAACGGGATCGATCACTACTCGCTTTAAACTATCCTTGTTTTTGGCTGTTTCTAAATGTTCGTACATGACGCGCCCTTAAAAGAAAAATGACATTTTAAATAGAATTGTCGCGAAAAAATGCGAACACTTCGTTTATTTTTTATCTGCCTTTAAATGTTCAAGCAATTCCTTTGCAGGTAAATAGCCTGGGAAAACAGTCCCTTTTTCTGACACTATCATGGGCGTGCCTTTGACGTCAAAATTAGCGGCTAATGCCATGTGTTCATCAACGGGATTATCACACGTTTTCATTTCAATTTTTTGATCTTTTTTCGCTGCAGTTAGCGCCGCATTTCTATCTTTTGCACACCAAACAGCTACCGCTTTATTATAAGAATCGGAGCCTTGGCCAGCACGTGGATAAAACAAGTAGTTAATTTGAATACCTTCAGCCAAATAAGTATCTAACTCAGAATGCAATTTGCGGCAGTAACCGCAGTCAATATCGGTGAAAATATAAACGGTATGAGAATGTATTTTAGGTTTGAAAATAATCATGTTATTTTCACCTAATTTTTCGAGAGCCACTTTTCGCACGCCACTCAATTTTTCTTCAGTCAAATCGGTACGCGTTTGCGTATCAATTAAGCGTCCTTGAAATAAATATTTTCCATCATCAGAGACATACACTAAGTCACTGCCAATGTTGACTTCATAAATGCCTTTAACAACAGAAGGCTTAACCGATTCAATAGGAATGTTAGGCATCGCTTTACCTAATTGCTCACGAATCGATTTTTCATCCGCATTCGCGTGCATTGCAAAAGCCGCTAACATAGCGCTTAAAAGGAGTTTTTTCATAGTTAATCTCTTGTGTAATTAGTGAAATAGTCGCCCAACATCCATAAACATTGCCGTTGCCATGAGTAGTCCGAGAAAAACAATGCCTATTCGCTGAAAAAATAGCTGAATTCTTTCTGATACGGGCGAGCCTTTTAATCCCTCAATTGCAAAGAAAAATAGATGTCCGCCATCAAGTACGGGTATGGGTAGTAAATTTAGTACACCTAAACTCACGCTAATCAAGCCCATGAATTTAAGGAAATGCACAAGTCCCATCTCTGCAGATTGTCCAGCGTATTGCGCAATACTAATGGGACCGCTTAAATTATCAAGAGAGGCTCTGCCTGCAAACATTTGCCCCATCATTTTGATCGTTGACGTAGAGTAGTGATACGTTGTGCTAAAGGCAGCAGGAATGGCATCGAAAGGGGATAGCGCATAATGTACTTGAAACGATTTAATTAAGCTTTCAGGCACTTTTACGGATGCACCTATTTTACCTTCCGAATTTGGTGTAAGAGATAAAGTAGATTGCACACCATCTCGTTCAATTAGGATTTGCAATGCTTGATTCGGGCTTGCTTTAACAATATCGACCCATTGTTGCCATTGTGTGACAGGTATGTCGTTTGCACGCAGAATTAAATCATTTGATTGAAAGCCCGCTGTTTTTGCGGCACCATTATCAAGCACATTGCCAATAAGAGGTTGAAGAGCTGGGGAGAAAAGTTTCATACCCAATTTGGCATAAAGTGCGTCGGGATTTTGGGTCTGTGAGGCGTCAACATGTAATATTTTGACACTTTCAATCATGTCACTGCTTTTGACTTTTACTGAAATATTACTTTCACCTTCAAGTGCTGTTGACATGATGCTCGACATCGCTTGATTCCATGTTGGCGTTATTTCATCATTCACTGCAATGATTTCATCGCCTTCGGAAAATCCCGCCTCTTGTGCAAGTGATTGAGCAACAGCTGCGCCTAAAATAGGTTTAATTCCTATTTCACCGATGACAAGTACACTCCAGAATAGTGCAACGGCCAAAACGAGATTAAACATAGGTCCCGCTGCAACAACTGCGGTTCGCGCAAGTAGCGGTTTTCGATTAAACGCCATTGGCAAATCTTCGGGTGTGACGTCACCTTCGCGCTCATCGACCATTTTGACATAGCCGCCCAATGGTATCAGCGATAATACATATTCAGTGGTGTTTGGATTTTTTTGATAGCGCCATAGTACATGACCAAAACCAATTGAAAAACGTAGCACTTTCACGCCAACACGTCGCGCTACCCAAAAATGTCCAAATTCATGCACGGCAACTAAAACGCCAATAGAAATTACGAAATAAAATACCGTGTGGATGATGTTCATGTGATTTTTAATGTTTCAATGATTTGCTGTGAAATATCGCGAGCCTTATGGTCTGCAGTCAATACTTTCTCTAAGCTATCAGCAGCGGTCACGTCAATGGCTTGCATCGTTTTTTCGATAACAACGGGAATATCGGTGAAACGTATTTTTTCATTTAAAAATGCATCAACCGCAATCTCATTTGCTGCGTTGAGAACCGTTGGATGAGTGCCACCTGCTTCAATGGCTTCATACGCAAGGCGCAAACAAGGAAATCTTGCTAAGTCTGCAGGCTCAAAATCCATGTGTTTCACAGCAAAAATATCGAGTGGTTCAGCGCCCGACTCAAAACGCTCAGGATAGGCGAGGGCATGCGCAATAGGAATGCGCATATCGGGGCATCCCATTTGAGCAAGAACCGTCCCATCCACGTAATCAACCATTGAGTGAATGACGC
>Ga0209033_1000198_pt1 | contig 33611 bp, 32 predicted proteins | sample LauGreFa1BDMLBDN_2_FD_188218 | JGI IMG/M metagenome (GOLD analysis project Ga0209033, IMG submission 188218) | Freshwater lake microbial communities from Lake Michigan, USA - Fa13.BD.MLB.DN (SPAdes) (version 2) | ecosystem: Environmental > Aquatic > Freshwater > Lake | place: Lake Michigan, USA...
AGATCCACTCACTCCAGAACCACTCCACGTTCCCCCCGCAGGAAGTCCGCTCAAACTAAGTGCTGATGCCGTAACACAAGTAGGACCATATGAACCTGCTGTAACAATTGGAAGTGGATGAACAATTACAGGATAAGTACAAACTAAATTATTGAGCAACGGATTTGCATAACTTAACTGCAGCGTGATATCAAAATCCTGGGCGCCTGCTAAGACGGTAAGTAATGAATCGCCGCCTTCATTCAATATAGAAGCGCCATTTGTAACAGACCAGCTATAATCTACATCAGGTTGTGGCAAACTGGAAACAGGAAAACTAAGTTGTGATGCATTACATAAAGATTGCGTAAGCAATGAGGGACAACCTTGTGAAGAACCTACCGAAATGACTATGGTAGCAGAATCTACACAATTAGGAGCAGCTTGCTGCGATGCAATTACTTTCAACGTATAATCACCTGCCATACTAGCGGTAAAAACAGGATCAGGAATTGAATAGCTATCCAGACTACCAGATGCAAAACCACCCGGACCTACAATTGTCCATTGATAATTAAATCCAGTAGTTACTATTGATCCATTCAATTGAATAGTGGCATTAAGCTGGCTTGTACTTGCACTATTCAAGGAAATAACAGTGGGCATGGCTTGTGCTTGGACTTCAACATTTAACTTTTTGACTTTTGTCCCAGGACTATCCACTGAATTCAAATAACAATAATTAAAAATACCTCCCCGTTGAACACGTAGCCTTACTAGGAAGGAGTCAGAGGGGATAATTGCTTGTAATAAGGTGTCTATAGATGAAACTCCAGCAACTGAACCAGATAATTGCGCAGTTGAACTCGATGATAAATCTACAACACTCCAATTATAAGACACAGGCCCATTTTGGCTTGCATCCAATACTGCTTTGTAGTTAACTAGCGTAGTGGACGAACATAATTCAGAAGGTCCAGTAATATTACAGGTAGGCACAGGGGTTACAGCATCAGCTGCAATTTGACAATCCATATTGCCATTACATATTACATCTCCATCACTGGTTTTTACTACCGTTTCCACATACATGTGATAAGGGGAACCAGGAATAGAGGAAGCTGAATTCCCTACTCCCCAATCAAGCAAGGAAGCAATATGCCCGCCCCATGCCAACACCACATTATTAGCATTGTTGGCTTTGGTAAAAACCACATCCATCGCAACAGAAACAGTTGCGGGTGAAATATCTACCCCTCCAACATACTGAATGCTATTTAAAGTAGCATTCCAAATGACCATATTCCCCTTATTACGTAAAGACGCACTATAAGGAGAAGTAGGCATACTCGTTTCCGGATTTAAACCAGCGGCTGTTTTTAATTGAGAAAAACTAGCACTAGCCGTTGAATTAAAACTAGTATTGGTAGTAAATGTAGGCGCCGGGATAGCTAAAAATGAACTTGAAATTCCAGATAAACTAGCTAACCCTGTTCCAACTAATGGATCAACGAGCTCTGACGGAAGGGACTGACGAAGCTGTAGATTTTGAAACCCAGTAATGTAATCAAAAGATACTTTCTCATTTTTCTTGACATCAAAAGCAATACGCACACGGTATTGCTGATTCGCTTCCAACGTGGTAAACTCGATTCGATAGGGTACAGAGTACCCTTCAGCAAAATGCGATTTACTTCCATTAGAATTCCCCCTTTCAAATTGAACGGGGCTCTCTACAGGAAGCCCAACACCCCCATTCTGCCCTTGCTGGAATTGGCAAGCCTGACCATAAACGGTAAAAGAACTGGATAATAAAAAACTAACTGCAATTGCTACCACAATTCGCAAATAAGTAAGGGGTAAATGTAGTTTCATAATTGTTTTTTTGATTAAAGTGAAGCAAAATGAAAAGTAGCTCACTCCTAGGCCCTAATACCATGGCAGAGAACAATATCCAACTGATTTAGATTGGAATCAATCTGTGATTGAAAAGAAAAGTAAGGAGCCTGAAGCTAAAACATGGGGCTGTATCAGCTTAAAAAACCGATAAGACGGGCTAGATGCGGGGAGACATAACCTCACATTCAACGCATAGATATAGAAGAAATACTTGTGCCGGGAATTCATAACACAGGGTCCCGTGTAAGATGATAATTGAAAATCATTTACACCATTGATACCCCTGCTCTCGTTCAAGCGGATCCATTCACTGACTGGAATATCCCAGCATACCCAATGAATACGTGGACTGACTGGAGCATCCACATCTTTTAACACAACAGCTAATGAACGAGTTTCACTTGGAATAAACTGCACTTTTAAACCAGGATTCATGTTCAATCCTTCCCTACGATAAATCGTAGGCAAAAGTCCACCATTAACAAAGGCAGGACTTTTGATGTCTAGGGTGTGAAGTGAAGCATCCATGATCATTGCTAAGAATTTTTTAAGGCATTTATTAGGGAGCCTCGCCGGGTGGGGGTAATTCCTCTGGAGGTGTATAATCTGGTAATTCGTCAGGAATAAAATCAGGATCCTCGGGAGGCAATAAAGGATCCTCAGGATCCAATGGAGGTACAATCTCAGGAGGCGCAAGCGGTGGTGGCTCTTCAGCAGGTCCCTCCGGAATCTTGCGCTTTGCCAGCAGTAAAGGAAAAGATGAAGTATGAACCATCAACCTTGAAATTAATAGATGCGCCGTCTGAATGCAATGATGTAAAACGCAATTTCCGTGACTGCAATCAGTTCAAATGAGCTCATAAATGGAAAGAAAATCCTATTGCGCCATAGAAATGTGAAGGAAGCAAATCCAGCGATGCAGCCCGCCAATGCTGAGAAAGCCTGAATGCAATATTTTGTCTGTGAAAAAAGAAACTCCCACTAATTTGAGGAATTGAACGGTCAAGAAAAACATCGCTAAAAATTGGGGGCGTAAAAACTGTTTTGCTGTAAACTGACTCCTCAATAATTCTATCTCTTACCACATACTGAATACCAGCAGCAATAAGCAAGCCACCTGTAATTTTTTTATTATTGGAGAGATGAGGCCATTGAACTGGAATCATACTATCAGTTCCAACAAAATAAATGACAGGCGAGCTACCAATAAATAACCATGTCTGGCCTACCCAACGATTGTAAAATGTGCCTCCCTCCCATTGATGAGCAATCCCCATTGCGACGCGACTTGATAGTTGTAACGGATGACAAAAATTAATATCAATTTGATTATATGGATATGAAGACTGCATCGTAGTCCAACCTTGGGGAGCTTCATCACCTATCCACTGATGAATACGCTTTTGAAATAGCGCAACTCCAGAACGAGGCCCACTTGTTCCACTGGAAATTCTTAAAAGTAAAGTCCATTTTTTTTGAGCGGGCGAAATCAGAATAAAGTTTCGCATAAAAAGCAACCCAGCATAGGGGAAATCCATTTCTTCCACCTTTATCGCTTGCAGATTGCTTGGGGTATATGCTTTTTGAACTAACTCAGTACCTATCAAACAGACTGCCTTGTTTTGCCAGATCCGTTGGACTGAAATAAAATTCCCACCAGTATAATAACGATCCGAACCTTTCCCCCACCAGTTTATAAAATCGTTTTCTACTTGTACATTCAAGAATGTATGAACTTGCGCCCAAACCGAAAATGCACCATAAAAGATGAAAATTAAAAATAAAAAACGCATTCTTATCACTTTTGACTGACAATTGAGTGAACGGGAACAGCGTCCTGCAAAAATGTACTTATCTCATGGGGGAGCGTGGCGAGCAAATCATGCAATTGGCCAGGCGAAACAAATGAACCTAATGATTTAAATACTGCCTTTACCGCTCGCAAGGCTTTTACATTATTACCAAAATCGTATCCTGATAATTTTCCATCTTCGGCACGAACCTCATCCAATAATTCTGTAATATGTCGAATCCGAGGCACGGGTTGAGAAAACCTCCACCCATCAACATATACAGATTTAATCGCCATCGGTAATTGAGCCAATAAATGAAAAGACTCCTGATGGTTAAATCTGTTTCGTAAGGCATGCAACACAGCACGAGTTATCCGACCGGCCATATCTCGCGGCACTTCCAATTCCAAAGCCACCAAACGAATGAATTCATTACCCTTTGTTGCATATTTATCAAAATCAAGTACCATAAGCATATTGTTTTCATTTTTTCATCTTGAAAGTGCACCGATTTGATTCACCTGAACAATGATTCCAATCAAAAGAATTTTGAGTGCGGTCATTCCCTGAAGCGCACAGATGAGCTTTTATTTGTGCAGCAAACAATCTGTTCATAGAAATTGAAAACGTATGAAAAAATTTTACATTATTATTTGCTTAGTGAGCTTTAGCTGGAGCTTACAAGCACAGGAATCTAAAACAGCAGAAAAAAAATCATTCCTTAGTTTACAACCGGGAATTGGTTTCCCTCTCGGAAACTTTACCAGCAGAGATCTTTCAAATGAGGATGCCGGATTTGCAGTGGCTGGGTTTACTATTGATCTAGCTTATCAGTATGCCTTTGGTGAAAATATTGGACTAGCCGTGCAAGGCTTTTACAATAGAAATGATGTAGCAATCCGAAAACTCAGAGATCTAACTGGACTTCCTGAATTAAGGCTGGATCATTGGCAATTTCTTGGCTTAGTAGCTGGTCCAGTTTTTAGCTTCCCCATTAGTGATCAAGTGAAAACCGATTTCAAAGTAATGGGAGGATTTGCCTCAGCTAACTCACCCGATATTACAACCAATGGCACGTTACTTGTTCCTGAGGACTGGACTGGCGCAGGCGTATTTCAAACAGGTCTGGCGTTACGGGTAGATTTAGGGAATCAAGCCTTTTTCACAGGGGGATTAGACTACCGATATTTAAGCCCTTCTTTCAAGGTAGACAGTGGAATTTTAAGTGAAGAGACCACTCAAAAAATGTCAATTTTGAAATTAGGAGTAGGAATTGGAATCAACTTCTAAGTAGTTGTTTATTTTAACATCTATTTTTGCGGGAAATCAACCCGCACATGGCTGAAGCTATAATCCCCTTACTGTCACTAGTCGCCCTTGAAGTAATACTGGGAATTGACAACATTATATTTATATCCATTTTAGCAGATAGGCTCCCAGATCAGCAACGAAAAAAATTGCGATTTTGGGGGCTTACGCTTGCTATGTTAATGCGACTTCTTTTACTTGCATTCATTGCATGGATTCTCAAATTGGATACAACTCTTTTCACGATCAGCGGTACAGCATTTACCGGAAAGGGTTTGATTTTAATCGCTGGAGGCCTTTTTCTCCTCTATAAAAGCACTAAGGAGATTTATCATAAGACCGAGGTAGCAGCTAATCCTGTAGCAGGATTACGCACCAACGCCACCTTTACTCAACTACTGGGTGAAATAATTATTTTGGACCTGGTTTTTTCGGTAGACTCCATTATCACAGCCGTGGGCATGGTACAGGAATTATGGGTTATGTATGCAGCAGTAATTATAACCGTTGCCATCATGATGCTTGCTGCAGGACCAATCAGTGATTTTATTCGCCGCCATCCCTCTTTTAAGATACTAGCTCTTTGTTTTCTTTTAATGATTGGCGTTGCCCTACTTGCAGATGGTCTAGGATTTCACATACCGAAAGGATACATCTATTTTTCAATGGCCTTTGCATTTCTGGTTGATGTAATTCAGATGAAAACGATACCAAAGAAAACGGACTCCCCGACTGTTTGATTTTGCAGTTCGATTCTCCTGTTTACTTATTTTTTCCTAAAGAAAAGCCGAACAGGAACGCCAGTCAAATTAAAATGAGACCGCAACTGGTTCTCAAGATAATTTTTATAAGGTGTTTTAATATCATCAGGAAAATTGCAGAAAAATGCAAAACTTGGAACAGCTGTTGGCAGCTGGGTTATGAACTTGATTTTTATAGGATGGCCCCTTACCACTGGAGGATGATAGGCCTCAATAGCCTTGAGCATTTTTTCATTTAACTCAGAGGTTGAAATTTTTTGCTGACGACTGGCATAAACTTGCAAGGCTGCTTCGATTGCCTTGTGGATACGGACCTTCTCTAAAGCGGAAACAAATAAAATGGGTACATCATTAAAAGGCGCCAACCGCTTTCTAAGTTCTTTCTCTGTTTGAGCGGCCGTATTGGTTTCTTTCTCAATTAAATCCCATTTGTTTACTAACACCACAATCCCCTTTCCTTTTTTTACTGCCAACCCGTAAATATTTAAATCCTGCGCCGTTAACCCCTTTTCGGCATCTAACATTAACAAACAAACATCCGCCTCATCCATTGCCTTGATGGCCCTAATAACTGAGTAAAATTCGAGATCCTCATGGACTTTAGCCTTACGCCGAATACCGGCTGTATCGATCAGAATAAATTCCTTTTGAAATAAATTATAGTGCGTATGAATGGTATCTCGTGTGGTACCTGCTACATTGCTCACAATGGTACGCTCCTGGCCTACCAATGCATTCAATAAAGACGACTTCCCTGTGTTCGGCTGTCCGATAATTGCAAACTTTGGAAGCTTATTCTCAATATCCTCACCCGTAGTAAGATCATCGGGCATCAAGTCGGTAACTGCATCCAACACTTCTCCAGTGCCGCTTCCGCTAGCCGCAGCAATAAAAAAAACATGTTCAAGCCCTAGTGAATAAAACTCAGAGGCCTCTAGCAATCGCTCGTTGTTATCAACCTTATTGACCACTACAAAAACCGGTTTTGTGCTTTTTCTAAGAAGACCCACCATGGCATCATCTAAATCGGTGCGACCCGTTGCAGCATCAACCATGAATAAAATAACATTGGCCTCCTCAAGGGCTACTAAAACTTGCTTTGCTATTTCTCTTTCAAACACATCCTCACTACCCTGTACAAACCCGCCGGTGTCAATAACGTTAAAACTCTTGCCATTCCAATCTGCCACCCCATATTGACGGTCTCTGGTAACACCAGAGATATCATCTACAATAGCTTTACGCTGCTCCAATAAGCGATTAAATAGCGTGCTTTTCCCCACGTTAGGTCTGCCAACAATTGCAACAGTAAATGACATATTAATATCCGTATTCGTTCAAAAATAATTCATTATCACGCCAGCGAGGTCTCACTTTTACAAAAAGCTCCAAATAGACTTTTTCTTGTACAAAAGCTTCAATATCCTTGCGTGCATCCGATCCAATTTTCTTTATAGTATCTCCTTTTTGACCTAGTATGATCCCTTTTTGGGTTTCCCGATTTACAATAATATCTGCGAGAATTCGAACCAGGCCAGGCTTTTCTTTATACTCTCTAACCATCACAGCTGTATGATAGGGTATTTCCTCCTCCATATTATCGTAAATTTTTCCACGGATAATTTCCCCTACAAAAAAACGTGTTTGTAAATCGCTGATCTGTTCTGTATCATAAAATGGATTGCCTTCCGGCAAGAAGGGCAATATCTCATTCATTAATGAGGTAGATACTTTGTCATTTTTTGCAGAAATGGCAATGACTTTTTTACAATAAGACTTTTCTGAAAAAAACATACGAGCCGCTTGTACTTTATCTGCACTCACTACATCCATTTTATTTAAAAGTACAATAGCGGGTACTTTCAACTTCAGCGAGCTAAACAACTGATCGCAGCGTTGCCAATCTTGCTTAAGATCAACCAGCAGCATCGCCAGATCACCATCCTCCAAAGCACTTCGCACAGCGCCCATCATACGCTCATGTAATTTATACTGAGGCTCAATAATGCCAGGTGTGTCTGAAAAAACAATCTGATAATCAGCGGTACTTAAAATTCCCTTGATGCGATGCCTTGTTGTCTGAACCTTTGAAGAGACAATAGCCAGCTTTTCCCCAATCAATGCATTGAGAAGTGTGCTTTTGCCAGCATTCGGGAAGCCTAGTATGTTTACAAATCCAACACGCATGTGGATGGTTTTCCAACTAAAAAGTCCGCCTGAGGCGGACTCTTGGTTGCGAAGGGGAGGATCGAACTCCCGACCTTTGGGTTATGAGCCCAACGAGCTACCGCTGCTCTACTTCGCGATCTGAGGTGCAAATATAGTTTTTTCTAGCCCTTCCTCCAAACAAAGTATCTAATCAGTTGTTTTTTATAATTTTGTGTAGTACAACATCTTGCTAAAAGAGTTGTTCCATGTTTTCGGGGTGTTTCTGATTCAACAATCAGATTCTGAGATTAAACCCGTTGAACCTGGTCAGGGTAATGCCTGCGAAGGGAAGAAACTAAATTCATTCTTCAACGCTGCATTCCCTCTACATTTTTTAATTAAAAAACGAAAAAAATGAAGAGGTTTTTTATTTCAATTGGGATCCTGATGACCCAAATTTCTTATGCACAAGATCGGAGCATAAAAGACAGTATTCCAATTGATAGCTTTTATACGCTGTCGCCAGTTGCCATTCGTGCCGTGCGTGCCGGAGAGAACACTCCATTCACAAAAACAAATTTATCAAAAAAGGAAATACAGCTTGCTAACCAAGGAGCTGACCTCCCATTTATACTTAATAACACCCCCTCAATTGTTGTAAACTCAGATGCTGGAAATGGAATTGGATATACGGGAATGCGGATAAGAGGAACCGATGCTACTCGAATCAATATCACATTGAATGGAATCCCCTTTAATGATGCGGAAAGTCAAGGCACTTTTTTTGTAAATCTTCCTGACTTTAGCTCTTCAGCAAGCAGCATACAAATCCAACGGGGCGTGGGCACTTCCTCCAATGGCACCGGAGCATTTGGAGCCAGTGTCAATATCAGCACAGATGAAACTGAAAAAGAAAAATATCTGGAATTTAATAATAGTATCGGTTCTTTCGGAAGCCGCAAACACACCCTACAATTTGGTACCGGACAACATAAAGGATTCTATCTTTCAGGTCGTCTCTCTTCCATAGTAAGCGATGGATTCATTGACAGAGCCAAAAGCAACCTACGCTCATTTTACGTTGGAGCGGGCTATAGCAAGGATAGCAATTCAATTTTGCGACTCTATATTTTTTCAGGAAAAGAAAAAACATACCAAGCCTGGTACGGAGTGAGAGAGGATGATTTGCAACAAGGAAACAGGACAATCAACTACGCTGGGACCGAAGCCCCTGGCTTACCTTATAAAAACGAGACAGACAATTATCATCAAACACATTATCAGTTATTCTGGGAAAAAAATATCAAGAAACAAGCTCGATTCAGCACTGCATTTTTTCTAACCAGAGGCAAGGGATATTATGAACAATACAAATCAGATGAACGATTCAACAAGTATGGATTAACCCCACCATTTCAAAATGGAATTGCAGTGGAGAAATCAGACTTCATTCGACAGCTATGGTTGGACAATTACTTTTACGGAAATAATAGCACGCTTCAAATTCAAAAAAATAATTCAGAGTGGACTATTGGAACCACACTCTCCCGATACCAAGGGGATCACTACGGAAAATTGATTTGGTCCTCCGTAACTAGATTAAACAGCCCACATACCTGGTACAATAACAATGCTGCCAAATCCGAAGGTGCGGTCTATGTAAAGCAGCAAACAAAACTGGGCAAGTCCTTTTATTTGTTCTATGATTTACAAGTGCGACAAGTGCAGTATAGTATAAACGGTTTCAGAAACAATCCATTGCTTTTTGTTGACAACAATTATACTTTCTTTAATCCAAAAGTTGGTGTAACCTACCGCAACGATGGGTGGAAGGCTTACGCTTCCTTTAGCAGAGGTGCTAAAGAACCAAATCGGGACGACTTTGAGGCGAGTATCACCACCCAGCCACAACCAGAAACGCTAAATGACCTGGAACTTGGCCTGGAGAAAAAAACAAAAAAACTGACCACCGCCATCACCCTCTATGACATGCAATATAAAAATCAGTTAATCCCAACTGGTAAAATCAATGATGTTGGAGCATATACACGTACCAACGTGGCTAAAAGTCGAAGACTTGGCATAGAAATAGAGGCCTCATACATTGTAAAAAAATGGATCACTACTGGTGGTAATATTTCACTGAGTCGGAATACCGTAGAGGATCTGGAAGAATTTATTGACGACTATGACAATGGCGGACAGATAAGAAAATTTTATGATCGCTCCACGCTTGCCTTTTCTCCAGCTACCCTGCTGAATCATTTTATTCGAATTACTCCAACGAAAAAAATCGAAGCATCTCTTTTTAGTCGATATGTTAGCAGACAATATCTGGACAACACCACTACTATTTACAGATCACTAGACCCCTTTTTTGTACAAGACCTTCGAATCAATTACTCGTTACAAGTAAAAGGACTAAGCAAGGTGACGCTCATGGCACAGGTTAATAATCTAACCAATACAAAATACGAGCCAAATGGCTACACGTTTAGCTATTTATTGGGAGGATTAGTTGAAACAGAAAACTACTTTTTCCCAATGGCAGGAAGAAATTACATGTTCACCATAAATATTAAAAGGTAAAATAGTCTAACGGATGGAGTCTAGACGCGGACGAACAGCTTGCAACCAAATATCGATCAGCTGTCCGGGACGAATTGTTTGCACTGCTTTATCCTCATCCAAAGTTTCGGGACTTTGCTTGTAAATCCAAGCTGAAGCCGTGTCCTGAACTCCGGACTCCAAAACAATTGCCCCAAAAGACAGTCCCGCACTGTCAAGTAATACTTTTGCCTCAAGGTAATTCAAGCCAACAAGGGCAGGCACCGGTATAGGCTGATCCCCTATCCCATCTCCTAACACAAGGGTAATACTACTCCCTTTTTTTATTTTGGTTCCTGGAGTGATAAGCTGACCATTCATTCTTTGCTCCAACACGGCATTACGGGCAAAATCAGGCCTGAACAAGGTATCACCCACTTTGAGATCCATCGTCTTTAAAACCACCACTGCATTCCTAAAACTATACCCAATTAAGTTTGGCATTTCGACAAGTGGCGGTTCAACACTCCTGACAATTAGAAAAATTGTTCTATTTGCTTTTACAACTTCATCCGCATCAGGAAACTGCTTGACAATTTGAAGTGGCGAGATGGAATCCACATAAACAGAATCCTGCACTTCCCATTCGAACCCGGTACTGTCAAGCACTCTTTTAACTTCCTCCAAACTTTTGCCAGTCAATGAGGGCACGGTTGCAGCTTTTCCATGATCAGTCAGCCAACCTAATGAAAGCAAAAAAAGTCCAAATAAAAGAATCGCCACAACAACACTTGCAATCAGGTTTACCCACAGCGGCTTCTTGGTTATAAAATCAAACATGGAATTGTACTACCCTTTTTGATTTGTTAAACATTCCTGTACCAATTTATCATAGAAGGCTGATAAGGCCCACCCCATCGATTGTACTTGTTGAGGAATTATACTTGCCTCACTTTGGCCGGGTACCGAGTTTAACTCGAGCATGTATGGACGCTGTTCTTGTTCGTTATATATAAAATCAATGCGAACAACCCCTCTGCATTGAAAAGTCTGATAGACTAATTTAGCCATTGCTGACAATTGATTAGTCCATGTAGCGGAAATTTCTGCTGGAGTGGTCTCTTTAGACTTACCTTGGTATTTAGCTTCAAAATCAAAAAAGGACATTTCAGGATTTACGCTAACCTCTGTAATTGGCAAAACAGTTATAACTCCGTTGGTCTTAAATACACCTACAGTAAACTCACGTCCCTGAATCATCTCCTCAATTAAAACCTGTGCGTCTTCTTGAAATGCTTTGACAACTGCTTTTCGAAGCGATTCTCCCGGTTGATCCACTTTAGACATTCCAATACTGGAGCCTCCATTATTAGGCTTAACAAAAACAGGAAATCTGAGGCTGTTTGCCGATTTTTCCCAATCATCAATCTCACCCCTGATTAATAAAATGGACTTTGCCACAGGAATCCCAGCAGCGCCTGCAACAGCAGTAGCTACTCGCTTATTAAAAGTAATCGCAGAAGTCAACGCATTACAACTGGTATAGGACATTCCAAGCATATCAAAATACCCCTGCAACTTTCCATCCTCACCAGGAGTTCCGTGCAATGCAATAAACACAACATCAAATTCCAGTTTTCTATCTGGAAGTGTTACGGTAAAGTTGTTTTTATCAACGGGCCACCGATGTTTCTTTTCATCTTCATAAAACCAGCCTGCTGTGGTGATATCAATCCAATAAGTTTGATACTTGGAGGGATCGAGTTGTTGCTGAATAGTTCGGGCAGTACGATAGGAAATGACGGCTTCTCCAGAATACCCGCCTGTTACGAGCGCAATATGCTTAAGGGACATACTGCTGATTAGATATGAAGTTTATCTTTCTTGCTAAGCAGTTCTTCTACCGTTTCCCGGTATAGCTCGTCAGGTACGCAACAATCTACCGGACAAACAGCAGCACATTGCGGCTCCTCATGGAATCCCTGACACTCAGTACACTTGTTGGGTGATATGTAATATGTTTCGGTAGCGATGGGCGCATTTTTATGGCCAGCATCAATTATACTGCCGTCCATCAAGGTAAAGCCCCCCTTTACGGTGGTGCCATCTGCAATTGCCCATTCTACACCGCCTTCGTAAATGGCATTGTTTGGACATTCTGGCTCACAGGCACCGCAATTGATACATTCTTCAGTAATCTTGATTGCCATAGTATGGTAATTAGTTGTGGAGTAATTTTGTACTACACAAATTTAACGGACCAGCATGAAATTACAAGACCGAATTTCTCTTCTTACACGACTGGGCAACTATATGCAAAGTCAGGAACCCAGCTGGCTGGCTGCTAAGGAACAGGCATCGCGGGAAAATGGGTGGTTTATCCCGGAATTTATCACCACCGCAGTTGATTCAATTGCAACGCAGTGGCTTACCGAAAAGAAATTGTCTGAGTGGGTTAATTTGGAAGAGGTGCCCACTCAGCAATCCAGCCCCCGTAATGTCGGTCTGGTTATGGCCGGGAATATTCCACTGGTGGGCTTCCATGATTGGCTTTGTGTTTTTGTGTCTGGCCACGGTGCTCAACTAAAACTATCATCAAAAGACAAGGTGCTTTTTCCACATTTACTGGGAAAAATTTTTGAATGGGCTCCTCAATTGGAAGGGACCTATCAATTGGCAGAACGTCTGACAGGGTGTGATGCATATGTGGCAACGGGTAGTAACAACTCCTCACGGTATTTCAATTATTACTTTGGCAAATACCCCCATATTATACGAAAAAATAAAACGTCGGTTAGCATACTGAACGGGACCGAAACAAAGGAAGAACTTGAACAACTGGCAACGGATGTACATCTCTATTTTGGGTTGGGCTGTAGAAATGTCACCAAGTTATACCTGCCCTCTGGATACGATTTTATTCCCTTGCTGGAAGCCTTTAAGAAGTTTAGTTGGCTAGCCGATTTCCATAAATACAAAAACAATTACGATTACAACCTGGCCTTATATATTCTCAACAAGCAATTCTATATGACTAATGGCTCTTTGTTGCTGTTAGAGGAAAAAAACTGCTTTGCACCCGTAAGCCAGTTGAATTACGAATTTGTAGAAAATATTGAATCGTTAACCAGAGAACTTTCAACGCATCCTGATATCCAGGCCATCGTTGGTAAAAACTTCTTGCCTTATGGCCAAAGTCAGCACCCTCGATTGTTTGACTATGCAGATAACGTGAATACACTTGCCTTTTTGAACAAAAAAATGTTAAACTGGCACGCTACACAATAGGCAGGGCTGACAGTTTGTTATTTTGCAGGAAAGGCACAACTTTTGTTCAAGCTTCTTAAATCGCTACTACTATGAAATGGAAACAAGTACTTCTGGTAATGGGAATAAGCGCCCTTACTTCAGTGACCAGCGTTTGGCTGTATGGCAAATATGTTAATCCTCGAGTTATCTCCTTTGCACAATCTACAGATGGAAAAACTCCGGCAAATTATGCAGGGTTTTTTAATGCTGCTCCTGGAGCAGAAATAACGGATTTCACAAAAGCTGCACAGGCTGCGGTACCAGCAGTAGTTCATATTAAAACTAAAACACCCGCCAAAAGGATAACCAACCAACTTCCGAAAAACCGAGGCGGTATGTTTGATGACTTCTTTGATCAGTTTTTTAATTATCCCCAAGTACAACCTGAGCAGCGTGCTTCAGGAAGTGGTGTAATAATTAGTGATGATGGTTATATTGTTACCAACAACCACGTTATTTCCGATGGGGGTGCTGGCATAGCGGAAGAAATCAATGTTACGCTTAGCAATAAAAAAACGTATAAGGCAAAAGTGATTGGGAAAGATCCCAGTAGTGATATTGCTGTGTTGAAGATTGACGGGACAGGCTTTCCTTATCTGGTCTATGGAAACTCAGATGTTGTTAAGCTGGGACAGTGGGTGTTGGCTATAGGCTACCCACTTACCTTGGAAACAACAGTCACTGCGGGAATTGTCAGTGCAAAGGGGCGTTCTATTGGTGTAAATGGACGTCAAAGTCAAACGCCCATTGAATCCTTTATTCAAACTGATGCTGCGGTGAACCAGGGTAATAGCGGTGGCGCCTTGATTACTACCGACGGGCAACTCATAGGAATTAACTCAGCCATCTATGCCCCTACTGGCACTTACGCAGGATACTCTTTTGCCATCCCGATCAACCTTGCTAAAAAAATTGTAAATGACCTTATTAAATTCGGAGATGTAAAAAGACCTTATTTAGGAATTATGTCTGACAGCAGAAATGTGAATGCAACAGATGGTGCATATGTTGGAACAATCGCACCCGATGGAGCTGCTGCAGCTGCAGGTCTTAAAAAAGGAGATGTAATTAAAAAAATCAACGAAGTCCCGATTACTTCGTGGAGCGAACTACAAGGAACCATCGCTTCATTAAATGCAGGTGATAAAATTTCAATTCAATATAGAAGAGAGGGTAAAGACTATACAGCTTCTGCTACTTTAAAAGCAGAACAGGGTAATTATGGAAATCTTGCCGCCAACTCACTCGGCGAGTTATTGGGTGCAGAACTGGAAAATGCAGATAAAAAAATTACACAGCGAAACGATGCTGAGGGTGGCATTCGCGTAAAACGTATTTTAAAAGGAGGCCCACTCAGTAGAACAAGAATGCAAGAGGAGTTTATCATTACAAGCATTAATGGGGTACCCGTAACAACCATAGAGGAATTAAGTAGAGCTATTGCATCCTCGCGTAGCGAAAACTTAAATCTGGAAGGGTTTTACGATGGCTACGAGGGACTGTACCGCTACCCTGTGATGCTGACTCAGGAAGAAGAGTAATTACTTTTCATAGACAAGATACTCCCAAGCCTGCATTTCAAAAGGTGTATTGCCTTTGAAATCATTAGCAGCTCCTGAAAAGACATTTCGATACACGCCATTAACCCTTGGATCTGTCAGGTCAAAATGTAAATCGTTTTGGCCTGACAGATTTAATACTACTAATACTTCCTTGTCCCCATTTTTACGAAGAAAAGCAAACACTGTATTGGGAGAAGATGTTTTTATTCGATAGGTCTTACTATTGGGATCACCCGCTCTCAGTGCAGGATGTGTTTTTTTCAACCGTGTAAGAGCTGTATAAAAAGACTTGAGATAATCGGCGTCAGGCCCCTTTTCAAATAAATCTTTCTCAAAAAATAAAATTCGCTTACGGTTTCCCAACTCCTGCCCAGAATAGAGCAGCGGAACACCATTCCACGTGATGCTAAAAACAGCCAAAGCACGAGCCATTTCACCATACTTTTCATACTCTGTTCCGTTCCAGCTGTTTTCGTCGTGGTTGGTGGTAAACCAAGCACGCAAAGTTGAATCACCTATTGCATCATACTTATCCAAAACAACGTAAAGTGAATCAAGCGCCCATCGTTGCTGGTAAAAATCTTTTGCACGATGCATCCAAGTCCAAGTATAACTCGCATCAAAAGCCTGACCATACTCCGGTTTTTCCAACTCGTCATATTCTCCAAACCAAAACAAAGGCTTCAGTTGATCTAATTCAGTACGCGCCTCTTTCCAGAAATCTAATTCTACCCAAAAAGCAAGATCACAGCGAAATCCATCAATATCAAAGTTTGTAACCCAGTACTTCATTGCATCAATCATCGCGCGTCGTAAAGCAGGGTTTGAAAAATCCAACTCAATAATATCATCCATCCCGGATGCAATTTGAAATGTTCCTGTTGTGCTATCTTTCAAGTAGTAATCAGGATGGAGTTTAGTCCATTGATGATCCCAGCCTGTATGATTAGCCACCCAATCAATAATAATTTTAAAGCCCAATTGGTGTGCCTGTGCAACCAATTGCTTGAAATCCTCCGCAGTCCCAAACTCAGGATTGATACTAGTGTAATCCGAACAAGCATAATAACTACCAAGACTACCTTTTCTTTTTAGCTCGGCGATGGGTGTCAAGGGCATAAACCATAAAGTTTCTACTCCCAATTCTTTCAAACGGGGTAGCTCCTGCATGAATGCCAGCATAGTTCCCTGGGAAGTGTATTGTCTAAGATTTACCTCGTAAATAGTGGTATGTCCTACCCAATCGGGGGTCACAAAAGGTCCATTCATATTGGTTAGTTTTTCGGGTACAGCCTCTTGTCGAGGCATGAGCTTACATGACAGTAAGAAAAAAGAAAACACTAGTGCAAAAAGGCGAAAATACATAGCGTTATTTTTAGCAATATACAAAAAAGAGGGACCTTATCTTTGCAACATGAAAAGCTTTGACGTACCGATCATTTATCGAAGTCCGTTGATCAGTGCGATCAAGAAGAAAAGGAAAGAGCAGGATCGGATGAAAAAAGATTTTACTCCTACCCTGCTTGATTTTGGCCCCCTCCAAATTTCGCTGTCCAGACACTTTGGCTTTTGTTATGGCGTAGAAAACGCAATTGAAATTGCTTTCCGCACCCTTGAACAAAATCCTGGGAAGCGCATCTTTTTACTGAGTGAAATGATTCACAATCCCCAGGTGAATGCTGATTTGCAAGCGAGAGGTATTCGTTTTTTACAAGACACAAGTGGACGCACGTTAATTCCTTTTGAGGAACTTAATAAAGAGGATATTGTACTTATTCCAGCATTTGGCACCACGCTTGAAATCGAAACTCTGCTTCGCGCAAGAGGAATTACAACAGAATCGTACAACACAACCTGCCCCTTTGTTGAAAAAGTATGGAACCGAAGTGAGGCGATAGCAAAAAAGAACTTCACTGTAATTATACATGGCAAACCAACGCATGAGGAAACTAGAGCTACATTTTCTCATGCTGCGGCACATGGACCAGCCATGGTGATTAAAGATATGGAGGAAGCCATACAGTTAGCCGCATTCATACGAGGCGATAAACCAATTGCTGAATTTTATTCATCCTTCGAAAAACAATATTCTGTAGACTTTGATCCTATCGCAGACTTAAAACGGATTGGCGTGGTCAATCAAACTACCATGCTGGCCAGTGATACGCAAGCAATCGCCGACTTTTTGAAAAAAACAATTGTAGACAAGGAAGGTAGCGAGGAACAAGTGGCTGATACTCGTGATACACTTTGTTATGCCACCTTAGATAATCAAACGGCTGTGCAAGGAATGTTACAACATGAAGCAGACTTGGCAATCGTGGTGGGCGGATACAATTCCTCCAACACTTCGCACTTGGTTGAGCTGTGCGAGCTTACGCTACCCACGTATTATATTGAAACAGCACAAAAGATTCTTAACGATACATCGATTCAGCATTTTGATCTTCATCAACATGCTGAAAAAGTTACAACTGACTTCTTGCCTAGCAAAAGACCACTCCGCATTTTATTAACCAGTGGCGCCTCCTGCCCGGATGCATTAGTAGAGGGAGTGATTGAACGATTACTAACTATAGTGCCTGGAACTGCCTCCCTTGACACCGTTTTGGATATCTATCAAGCGTAAAGCAGCTTGTAATACTCTTCCGCCATTCGATTACTGTCAAAAGCAAAGCGAACATCCTGCATTCCATTTTTCATCACCTGACGCCAAGTATCATAATCGTCGTAATAAAGCGGAAGAATCTCCTTTTCTAAAATATCGTAAAGCTTGTTTAAGTCATATTCATCCTGCTCATGAACCGCCATGTTATCGTAGTCAGCTTTTGGAACTACAAAACCATTGTGTCCATGATTGATGAATTCTGGAATCCAGCCATCATCTGTTGAAAAATTAATAGCCCCGCTCATAGCAGCTGTCATTCCGCTAGTACCAGAAGCCTCCCGGGGAACGCGAGGATTATTGAGCCAACAATCGGCAGCCTGTTTCATGCGCTTGGACAAAGTAAGTTCGTACCCGATTAATACCGCCATATTCTTGTGCTGTTTGCTCAAATGCACCAGCTGATTGAATTCACTGATGGCAGGATGGTCCATGGGGTATGGTTTACCAGCCCAAATTAACTGGACAGGATAACGCTTATTGGACATCAACTTAGCAAATCGCTCTTCGTGTGTAGTAATTAAACCCGCACGTTTGTACCCAGCAAAGCGGCGTGCCCAAACGATAGTGAATACGGATGGATTAAAAATTTTTCCCGTCTGATCCGCTACAATCTCAAAAGCTCTTTTTTTCAAATACTGTTTTCGATCATCCATCCCATAATTATCGCCAGCTTCCATAAAGCGATATAACTGCTTGTCTGCCCAGTAACGCCAATTCTGTGCATTAGTAATTGATATAATAGGACAAATTCCTTTCTGCTTTTCCCACATTTTCCTTGAAACCTCTCCATGCAATTTAGAAACACCATTGGAAAGACGAGCAAAACGAAGGGCCGCCAGTGAGTGATTGAACTGATCTGCCTGGTCGCCAATCAATTCTTTAACCTGCTCAACGGTTAACCCGCAGAAATAGCTCATACGATGACAGAGATAAATATCATGCTTCTCGTTTCCTGCTTCCTCAGGTGTGTGTGTAGTAAACACCACCCTCTTCTTTACTTCCTCCAAATTGTGATCAAACTTTCTAAATAAATAAAACGCCGCAGATATTGCATGCGCTTCATTAAAATGATAACGCTCAGGTTGAAATCCTAATAAATCAATCAATTTGGCCCCTCCTACTCCCAACAAAATGAATTGAGCAACTTTGGTAGCTACATTGGCATCATAGAGGCGGTGTGTAATAGTTTGCGAAACGTAATCGTTCTCGGGTAAATCGGTGGTCAATAAAAATAAAGGAGCCGTCTTGAATGTTTCGGGATTTAGATATAACGCTTTTACCCAAACAGGATGTTCATGAATCGTAACCTGAAATTTAATGCCCGTATCCTCAAGAAAACTATACTCTTTTTCATGCCAGGTGACATTAAGGGTTTGGTCTTGGTTGCGAGCTTGATCATAATAGCCATACTTCCAAAGTATTCCGACCCCGATCATATTCTGCTGTAACTCATATGCACTTCTTAAGTGCGATCCAGCTAAAAAACCTAAACCACCACTGTATATTTTCAGCGGCTGATGGACCGCAAATTCCATTGAAAAATAGGCAACACTTTTACTAAACCGCTCTTGAAGGGTGTAGGGAACTTTATAGGGAGAAAAACTCATAATGTGTCTTTTTTACACGAAGCTGCAATTTAGCTTTTCTTTTTTACTCGTGGCGTTTTTTTACGCACAAATGAACCATCAAAGAGACAACCTGCACTTCGACGAGATCCACAGTTCTGCTCTTGTATACGAACACCATTGCTAGAAAATACAAATTGCAATACACAAGGGTCACCAGCCTGTCTGTATTCTGCCTTCGTTGTAGATGTCCAAAATGCCTCGCCTTTTAATTCGCCACTACAATCCCCGTTTCTTTTTTCAAAATGAATAAAAAAGGCAATACGGTCTTGCTTTCTTCCATCACGAATGGAAACAAGATTCATTTTTCCCTGGGTATAATCGGCTGAAAACTTGCGGAGCGCTGGTAATGTATCAATAGGATTTATCAAGTCTTCAACTTTATCCTCCAGGGCTTCGGTCATAATCAATGTAAACTGTTTAGCAGCTTCATTATAAACATAAACTGCCTTGCCCTCACTCAAGGTACCATCTGCATTTTTTCTTACTTGCAAGAGAGAGAAAAGAAATTTTCTATCAATGAGTAAGGATTGCTGAATGCCCTTTTTAGGTAACGGGTAAAAGAAGGAAGTGGATGACTGATAGGCTAATTCATTATCAAAAATCAGAATCCAAAGCATACGCTTTGAGCGGCTGGATAAATGAATCAAAATGTAGGTTTCACCATCCGGGACTTCAATTTTTCCAATTGCATGAAACTGGGGTCTTTCTTTTTTGGTAGTGACAGAACGCAAAACAGAATCAGGTAGGATGGCGCTTAATACAGGTGTGCTGATTAATAAGGAATCTGAAAACTTTTTTGTTAAAATAGAATCAGCAATTGTAAAGGGCCGAGAAACCGGAGTAAAAAAAGCAATAAAATCTGTTATGGAAACTGGAGCCTCCCCGGAAAGCAAAACTTTTTTCTTTTCACCACATCCCGCTCCAAGCAATAGTAAAAAAATGGACAGTATCTGTAGCTGCTTACTAAACATGGAACTCAATTTACCCCCTTTATTTGGATATGCAATTCTTTACAGACTAGGCACAATTCAGTAATTTTGATGGGCAGCAATCAGATTAGTGCCATGGAACAATTACAACAATTTTTTTCAAGTATCGGCCCCATTTGGGCTGCCTTATTGGCCACTACCTTCACTTGGCTAGTTACTGCGCTTGGTGCTTCTCTTGTATTTTTTTTCAAATCGATGAGTAGAGCCATCTTGGACCCCATGTTGGGCTTTACGGGAGGCGTAATGGTGGCCGCTAGTTTCTGGTCTCTTTTAAATCCTGCCATAGAAATGTCTGAGTCAATGTACCCGGGATTAAAATGGATGCCGGCAGCAGTTGGCTTTTTAGCTGGCGCAATGTTCATCTTTTTACTTGACAGGTTCACTCCACATCTGCATATCAATTTTGGCATTGAAGAAACTGAAGGGGTAAAAACCAAGCTGCACAAAACCACCTTGCTGATCCTGGCAATCACCTTACATAATATTCCGGAAGGCTTGGCAGTAGGTGTGCTTTTTGGTGCTGCTTCCTTGGGTATGGAAAATGCATCACTGCTTGGTGCCATAACATTAGCCATTGGGATCGGAATTCAAAACTTTCCCGAAGGAATTGCGGTTTCTATGCCCCTACGACGTCATGGCGTAAGCCGATTTAAAAGCTTCTGGTACGGCCAACTTTCTGCAATTGTTGAACCTGTGGCCGGAGTAGTCGGAGCCCTCGCCGTTGTATATGTACAACCGATTCTCCCCTTTGCGCTAGCCTTTGCAGCCGGTGCCATGATTTTTGTGGTAGTAGAGGAGGTTATTCCCGAGACACAACGAGACCGATATACAGACCGTTCCGTAATGGGCTTCATACTAGGATTTCTAGTGATGATGATTCTAGATGTGGCCTTGGGTTAATGTTGGTATATTGCGAACCCAGAAAACCATAAAATAAATTGTATGTCAAAAAAAATCAAAGTTGAAAACCCGGTTGTAGAGCTTGATGGCGATGAGATGACCCGGATTATCTGGAAATTTATTAAAGACAAATTAATTACCCCCTATCTGGATGTTGACATCAAATACTTTGACCTAGGAATTGAGTACAGAGACCAAACTAATGACCAGGTTACAATTGATGCGGCAGAGGCAATAAAAAAATATGGTGTAGGTATCAAATGTGCCACCATTACTCCCGATGAAGCTCGTGTAAAAGAATTTTCTCTGAAACAAATGTGGAAAAGCCCCAATGGAACTATCCGTAATATTTTGGATGGTACCGTATTCAGAGAACCAATTGTAATCAGTAATGTACCCCGTTTAGTAACGAATTGGACAGCTCCTATCATAGTTGGAAGACACGCTTTCGGCGATCAATATCGCGCCACGGATACAGTCATAAAAGGGAAAGGCAAACTCACGATGACATTTACTCCTGAAGATGGAAGTACTCCACAGACTTTTGAAGTTTATAATTTCAAGGGAGACGGAGTAGCCATGGCTATGTATAATACGGAGGAAAGCATCCGAGGATTCGCACGGTCTTGTTTTAATATGGCACTTAGCAAAAAGTGGCCGTTATATCTTTCTACAAAAAATACGATTCTAAAAAAATACGACGGACGATTCAAAGATATTTTTCAAGAAATCTTTGAACAGGAATTTAAAACTTCTTTTGATGCTGCTGGTATCGTATATGAGCACCGGTTGATTGACGATATGGTAGCTAGCGCACTAAAATGGAATGGCAATTTTGTGTGGGCTTGTAAAAATTACGACGGAGACGTGCAAAGCGATACGGTTGCGCAAGGATTTGGCTCACTCGGACTCATGACCTCTGTTTTGATTACCCCCGATGGTAAAACCATGGAAGCAGAAGCTGCACACGGAACAGTTACGCGCCATTATCGCGATCACCAGGCGGGCAAGCCAACTAGTACCAATCCCATTGCCAGCATTTTTGCATGGACCAGAGGGTTGGCTTTCCGTGGCAAACTTGATAATAATGCTGAGCTCATTAGTTTTTGCGAGAAACTTGAGCAAGTATGTATTGAAACCGTAGAATCCGGAAAGATGACTAAAGATCTTGCAGTATGTATTCATGGCAATAAAGTAAAGCACGTCGAGCATTATCTATATACTGAGGAATTCCTAGAGGCTATCAATCAAAATTTGCAAAGAAAGCTTGGCTACTAAAAAGAGACAGGGATATATCAGCTGGGACGAGTACTTCATGGGTGTTGCCCTATTGTCTGCACGCCGCAGTAAAGACCCGGGCACACAAGTGGGAGCTTGCATTGTCAATCCGCAGCATAAAATTGTAGGAGCCGGTTATAACGGACTTCCAGCAGGTTGTAACGACGATGAATTTCCTTGGGATAAACAGGGCGGTTTTCTCGACACTAAATACGCATACGTATGTCATGCTGAACTAAACGCAATCCTTAATAACATTGGCATGTCCTTGCAAGGTTGCAGAATTTACACGGCTCTTTTCCCTTGCAATGAATGCGCAAAGGCTATCATACAATCAGGTATAAAGGAGGTGATTTATTTATCTGATAAATACAATGATCAAGACAATGTCATTGCTTCCCGAAAAATGCTAGAGACCGCTGGAATTCATTGTAGAAAAGTTACCACTACCCTTACATCACTAACACTCTCCTTTGCTGAAGGAGATGTATAAAAAAAGCCCCGCTAGTGCGGGGCTTCAAAATATCATTAAAAAGTTATATACGGAAGTGAGCAAACGCTTTGTTGGCTTCAGCCATACGATGCGTATCTTCTTTCTTCTTGAAAGCAGCGCCTTCTCCTTTGCTAGCAGCAACAATTTCATTGGCTAATTTATCAGCCATGCTACGACCATTGCGCTCGCGGCTGTAACGAATCAACCATTTCATGCTAAGCGAAATACGACGATCGGGACGTACTTCAGAAGGAATTTGGAAGGTAGCACCACCGATACGACGGCTACGTACTTCTACAGCAGGAGCCACATTAGCAAGGGCTTTTTTCCAAACTTCATATCCATCTTCACTGGTTTGCTTTGCAACTTTTTCCAGTGCAGCGTAGAAAATAGTAAATGCGCCACTCTTTTTTCCTTCCCACATAATGTTATTCACAAAACGTGTAACGAGCTTATCGTTGAATCGAGGATCTGGGGCTAAGGGAAGTTTTTTGGCTTGTGCTTTACGCATGGTATTGTACTATTGAAAATTCTTGAATTACTTTTTGGCTTTTTCTTTCTTGGTACCGTATTTAGAGCGGCTCTTCTTTCGATCTTTTACACCGGCAGTATCCAGTGAACCACGAACAATGTGATAACGAACACCTGGAAGGTCCTTCACACGACCACCACGAATCAATACGATGGAGTGCTCTTGTAAGTTGTGTCCTTCTCCGGGAATGTAGGCGATAACCTCGACTTTATTAGTGAGACGAACTTTTGCCACTTTGCGTAACGCAGAGTTTGGCTTTTTGGGAGTTGTTGTGTACACCCTGGTGCAAACACCACGGCGTTGCGGACATTGATCAAGTGCTCTAGATTTACTCTTAGCCTTGATAATTTCACGTCCTTTTCTTACTAACTGTTGAATAGTAGGCATTCTTGACCCTTATTTTTGGGAGAGCAAAGGTAAAGATGACGCACTGAACCACCAAAAAATGAAAACTGTTTTTTCCTAACCCCGGAGGCGGGTGATTTTAATGCAAAAAACTGATTTCCAGCGCTTAAAAGCGGGGGCAGGAAAGGTAGCGAATCGGCCTACCCGATTTTCGGCCCGTGTAAGAAACTGAAACCTCCAAACTGCTGGTTCCTGGAAGCGCTTTTCCTATTTGCCCGGCAGCAACATCATAGGCCACTCCAAATACCCATTGCTGGTAACCCAATCCCAGGTATGGAACCACTGCATCATTGAAGCGGTAGTTAACTCCTGCTACCAAATCTGTGGTGGAAGCAAATGGCGTTCGGATAGACAATCCGGCCATTTGCTCCAGAGCTGTGCCTTGCTTTGTGAGCAGAAACTGCGGGGTCACTGAAAAACGTTCAGAGAGCGCCCATTGAAATCCTCCATGAGCTACCAGACGCATTGGTAAGGATTGAGCAACAGATTGTGTCACAAAAGGATCTTGTGGACGATTTAGATGAAACGCTGCTATACCTCCAAAAAAACGTACCGGGCGAAGTTCTCTTGCATCAGCATATGAAATTCCTGCTCCAATATCAAGGTCACTGGAAGAGGTTCGCTGGAGCTGATCGGCACTAGACACTCCAGGGTCATAGCCACTAATTGAATTCCATTGATCGCCAAATTGAAAGTTATTCGGATTAAATCTCCTAGCCAGTGCACCAACCTGAATTCCGAATGTAATCTGCTGATTATCGTCTTCTCCAAAACGAACACCACTGTATGCGATGGTTAAATAACCATGCTGATAGTGATACCCTCCATCCCCTGCTGATTGATCCAGTAGGTTGATCCCAAAATTTAAATTCTTAGGAGTAACTATATCAGCTGATAGTCCCTTTGTGAGATAAGGGGTCATCACCTGGCTCCATTGTGTTCTAAAAACGGCATTGGCACGAAAATCTCCTTCATTCACTCCAGCCAATCCCGGATTGATACCAAGAGGATACGCGTAGAACTGTGAAAAGTGCGGATCTGTCTGTGCCATTATTTTCAAACACAATCCACTGAACAAAAGAAAAAATAGTATGAACCCTCTTTTCATGTTAGTGAATTAAATTGATTGAACCTTTCTTGTTTACAATAGTTCCATCCTGACGGACCACCTTCAATATATACGCATAGACACCCACGGGTTGAAGTTTTCCTTTATGCTTTCCATCCCAACCTTGAGCAGGATCAGTTGTTTGAAAAATAACTTGGCCCCACTGATTGAAAATACGGAAGTCAATTGTGTTTATGTAGTTTCCAAATACTTTGACAAGATCATTCTTTCCATCGTTGTTTGGGGTGAAGGCATTGGGGACAAAAATTTCGCGTGTGCTCAAGGTTGTTCCAGAAACAGGACCCGCCGGTAAACTTGTTTCACAAATTTTTGCGCCGATCGCTCGCACTAATATAGCAACGGTGGTATTACCAGGCAATCCATCAATAGTATGACTCAACCCAGCTGCGCCACTGCTAGGCGTACCAAATGTGCTGCCTCCATTTGTACTGATCTGATAGCCCGTAGCTCCCGTAACGGCAGGCCATGAAAACGTTAAGGATGAAAATGAAATTGCATTTACCGTTACCACAGGGGTTGCCAAACGAGGTATCAAGGTGACCTGTATAGGAACTCTTAAAGCACTTATACATCCAGCCGTACTAAAACCCTCGACATACCAAGTAGAAGGAGCGGATACCCCAATTAGTGAAAAATTATAGCCGGTTGCAACTGGCGAACCTCCTGTTTGCGTGGGATACCAACGATAAGTGACCGTTGCAATATTCACATTCTGAACTTGCAAGGTTATATCAGCGCCGGGGCAAACACTCACATTACTAAGCTGCGCATCTGGTGGAATAGAATTGATGTTTACCGTTGCAGTGGCTCGGCTATCACTGATGCAGCCGGCCGAACTAACAGCCTCCACATAGAAAGTTGCCGGAGCTGTAACAGCAGTCAGCGAATAAGAATTACCGGTTTGTAGCGCAGTCCCTCCCGTTGCAGCAGCATACCAATGATAAGTCAAAGCAGGAGACGGTGCATTTACTGCCAACACTGCATTAGCACCGCTGCATACAGAGACTGGATTCACAACAGGTGTTGCTGGTTTATTTTGTACTTGCACTGTTATCTGTGAAGCCGCACTGCAACCCAATGCATTAGTAGCTGTAACAATATAGGTAGTAGTGGCAGCTGGAGAAACAGTTTGACTGGCTCCTGAAAGACTACCCGGTGTCCATGTAAAATCAGTTAGTACACCTGCGCCAGCATTCACCCCTAATTGTGTAGAACTTCCCACACAAATAGAAGCAGGAGTAGCAGTAGCATTAATGGTTGCATTATTATTCAATGCAATAGTTCCATTAAACAACGCAGTACAACCCGCTGCATCTGTAATAGTGCAATTATAATTTCCTGGAGGCAAATTGGAAGCAGTAGCAGTGCTTTGCACAGGAGCTGTATTCCAAGAGAAATTATAAGGACCAGCTGAACCCGTTACATTCAGCGCAATACTACCGTTGGGACCGTTGCAGTCAGAAGCTATAATAGTCGGAGTGATAGTTTGAGAAAATACAATACCCGATGCTGCCATGATTACCGCATTGGGAAAAGGCGCATTGGCTCCGGTTGATACATTGCTGATACGAATTTTTTCTAATTGCTTGGCACGATCCACGCAATTGAGAACAATTTCAATATAGTAAAGGCGCGGGTTGTTTGCAGTAACCCCATCAGCTACAAAGGGACCTGTTGCGGTTCTAGTGACACGTCCAAAACCCTGTGCAACTATATTGCTGACCCCATTGAACCAATCTGATAAAACATAATTAGTGAGGTAGGGCGAAAAGGAACCGTCTGAAAATGCCAAACCAATATTAATGGTGCTAGCTTGCTCCGCTGAAAATGCCAGCAAACGAATCTTAGCATAGGAGGCAGGAGCAACTGTTGTTAATTCAAATGTTTGGTTTCTTTTGACAAAAAGCGCATTACTACTAGTGTAGGAGGCTAATTGGTAGGAATCACCTGCATTTGTCAAAATGCCATTATCAGGAAGTCCACCAGCTATAGAAGCAAACGCAGCAAATGCACTACTGTACATTACTTTGTTTGAGCTAGTCAGCCCATCTATTTCCATGGTAGTGGTGGCTAACGGACTAGGCCCAGCTTCTGCGATAACATCCTGAGAAAATCCCGACAAAGCAATGGGTGTAAATTGACCCTTTGCTACAATGTTCTGCAAGAGAAGAATGATAGTAAGAAAGTAGATTCGTACAGTCAAGTGTTGGTGTTTGCGTTTAAACACCGAATATACTTATTCAATTTGAACTTAAATAACCGGAATCATCCAACCATGTGTATCTGCTATTCTGCCCTCGCGGATAGCTGCCAGTTTATTTTTAAGTGAAGGCGCTACCTCCCATTTGTTGATATCAAATTGCAATGCGTGATCCTTATAGCACAACTCCTTAATCAGAGAAACCGTTGCAGCTGTACCTGTGCCAAATACTTCACGAAGCTGACCGTCCTGATAGGCAGCAAGCACTTCGTCCATTCCCAAATTTCTTTCCTCGACTGTTAGCCCCATTTCCTCCAGCAAGGTCATAATACTCATACGAGTAACACCACCCAGGATGGTTCCTTCTTCCAAACCTGGAGTAATAGCTTTATTGCCAATAATGAAGAATACATTCATAGTGCCACACTCCTGCACATACTTGTGTTCATAAGGGTCTGTCCAAAGAACTTGATCATAACCTTTTAATTTTGCCTGTGCTGTTGCATACATGGCTCCTCCATAATTTCCTGCAGCCTTTGCATACCCCACTCCTCCGCTTACAGCGCGTACATACTTTTCTTCTACCCAAATTCGCATAGGAGCGCTATAATAGGGCCCAGTCGGGCTTAGAATTATCATGAACTTATACGTATCGGATGGACGAACACCAATCATTTCGTCCGTAGAAAACATAAACGGACGTATGTAAAGTGAGTGATCAGGATAAGCGGGAATCCAGTCCTGGTCCAATTTTACCAATTGCAGCATACCATCCATAAAAAGTTCGACAGGAACTGTCGGCATTTGCATGCGTTCAGCTGAAGCGTTGAATCGCATAAAATTGTCATGCGGACGGAAAATAAAGGGTTTGGAATGCTGATCTTTATATGCTTTTACTCCCTCAAATATTGCCTGCCCATAATGTAAAGCTGCCACGGAGGGGGCAAGTGATAAAGAAGCATAGGGACGAATGGAAATCGAAGTCCATTTGCCATCTGCATAGTCTGCTTCTAACATATGATCCGTAAAGTGTTTGCCAAAAGGCAGGTTCTCCAATGAAAGCCCCTTTAACTTGCTTTGTGCAATGGGAACGATAGGAATATCCAGCGCAGCAGTCATAATTCACATAAATTTACAGGGCAAAGAAAATGAAAAAAACTAACACTCATTAGTATATTTTTACCCAGCTATGTCCATCAATCAAATAGTGCTCACCCCTGAGATTATAGCTGAACTTTTTAAAGAAAGTTTGGTAGGAAATAAGGAGATACTATCAGCTGGACCTAAAAAAACTGAATCAAATTCTAGCCAAGTCCAAACAAAGTTTTTAGGTAAGCACAAAAGTAAAATCCTTGTAGTAGTTCATGAACCGCAAGCCGTCTTCCTGCAAGATACCCAACTAGCCTACCTGACACGTATCTTAAACGCATGCCGCTTAACAATGGAGGATATTGCATTGATCAATAGTGCAACGCTGCAGGATTTCAATTACCGGGCCCTACAACAAGAATTTCCATCCAACTTTGTGCTACTCTTTGGCATAACCCCTACTCAATTACAACTCCCCATTGATTTTCCCTTATACCAATTACAAAAATTAGAGCGAACCACTTTTTTACAAGCTCCCACCCTTGAACAAATCGAACCATCAAAATCCGACAGAGAAAAACTTTGGGAATCGTTAAAAAAATACTTTGATGTCTAACGCTAGCCGCCAATTAATTTTTGCAACCAACAATCAGCATAAAGCAAATGAGATCAATTCCATTCTAGGAACAGCTTTTAAAATTTGTACGCTTCGTGAGGCCGGTCTAGAAATCGATATCCCAGAACCACATGACACCTTGGAAGAAAATGCAAGGGAGAAATCGCTCACTATCTACAAACTAAAAAACTGGGACTGCTTCAGTGAGGATACGGGTCTTGAAGTGGATGCATTAGGAGGAGCCCCCGGCGTAAAGAGTGCAAGGTACGCGGGAGACCATTGCAGTACGGAGGACAACATCAACAAACTATTAAGTGAGTTAGCTGACAAACAAAACAGAAAAGCCAGGTTCAGAACTGTTGTTTCACTGATAGAGAAAGGAAAAGAGTACCAATTTGAAGGAATTTGCGAAGGTACCATAGGATTTACAAGAAGCGGTGATCATGGATTTGGCTACGATCCCGTTTTTATTCCTGATGGCGCCACCAAGAGTTTTGCATCCATGAACTTGGAGGAAAAAAACAAATATAGCCACCGCAAAAAAGCTGTAGAAAAACTAGTAGCGTTTCTGAATCATAAATTATAAATCATGTCTTCCTTAAAACATTTATTTCCATCAACATTTCAATATGCCTGCCAATTTCCTGTTCGTATTACCGACATCAACTATGGTGGCCATGTTGGTAATGACCGATTATTGGTCTTTGCGCATGAAGCTCGAATGCAATTTTTACAAGAGTATGGATACAGCGAAATGGAATTGGATCAAACATCGCTCATGCTCACGAAGGCTACGCTAGAAATCAGAAAAGAATTATTTTTTGGGGACCAATTATCCATTGCTGTGCAGGCCCTGCATTTTACAAGCAAAGGATTTGACCTTCTCTATAAAATTGAAAAAATATCTGATGGCCAACCTGTACTAGCTGCCATTGTTTTAACTACGATGCTTTGCTATGATTATAAAAACAAAAAAGTAGCACTACTCCCCGACCAGGTCCTTCAGCGCTTGTCCGTTTGATTCCAGATTTTCCAGCTTTCTTCAGCCTGGATTTGCAAAAGCTCGGCTCCATTTTTAATTCGGGCGCCACGCTCTAACCCTGCCTTTAAAAAAGAAGTACAAGAAGGATTATACACAAGATCGTACAAGGTATGACCAGCACCCACTGATTCATAAGGGATAGGAGGACATCCTTCTACAGCAGGATAAGTTCCTAATGGAGTTGTGTTAATCAATAGCTGGTGGGCTTGAATATCTGAAGCAGTCAATTCATCAAATGCTTTATTAATTCCATCTTTTGCGGTTCTCCCTACAACAGTGTAAGGTATCCCGAGTTTTTTTAACACATAAAAAACCGCTTTGGCAGCTCCCCCATTTCCAAAAACCATGGCTGCTTGTATGCGTGGCTGCAAAAGAGGTAGCAAAGATTGCTCAAAACCAATACAATCCGTGTTATAGCCCTCGCAGTTACCATTACGAATGCGAATGCAATTGCACGCATTCAGCCCTTCGGGAATAAATGAGGTTGATAAAAAGGGCAGTACTGCTTCTTTATAAGGAATAGTAACATTCAATCCCTCCAAAGAGGGATATTCTGCTAATAGGTCAGCAAGGAGCTCTATTTTCTCAAGCGGGAAAAGTTGATATTGGCAATCATTACTTTTTTCCCGAACAAACTTTTCAGCAAAATAGCTTGCAGAAAAAGAGTGAGTCAATGGTTGGCCAATCAGACCAAATAGGCGCATATCTCCTATTTGCTTTTATCTAGATAAAAATGAAAGGTATCTCCACGCAGACCAATTCGCATTGCTTCGAGCGGGATCACTTCCGTTGGAGCAATATTTCCAAGGTTTGCATTACACCCCAATAATTCAATAAAATAAAGTTGCTGGGCTTTTTGAGGCGCTTCCCAAATTATTCGTTCTCCTGGAATTTGAGTGAGTATCTCTTGAACCAACCCTTCACGCACCTCTCCACTTCCTCTGTAAATTCCCACATTGCCTGCTTCTCTCGCTTCCGCAATCACATAACTAGAGCCTGCTTCCAACTCAGCACGCATTAATTCAATCCACTTATAGGGAGGAATAATATGTGCCGCATCCTTACTCCCCACTTCACTTAACACGGTTCCGTACTGGGTAAGTTTTTCAATGTATCCACACTTCTCCGTATGTGGAATAGTAATGGACCCGTCACTAACTTCCATATAGCTTATTCCATATTCTTTACAGATCCTTATATAATCTTCAAATTGATTGCGTATTAAAAATGCTTCAAATAAAGTTCCACCAAAATAGACAGGGATTTTATAGGACTGATAGAGTTCAATTTTTTCCCGCAGGTTTGGTGAGACATAAGAGGTTCCGAAACCAAGTTTCACAATATCAACATGCGGGTAGGAAACACTCATGAAATTGCGCGCCTCTTCGGTGCTAAGCCCTTTATCCATTACCATGGTTAGTCCTGATTGGCGTGGTTTTGTCAAACGATCGGGCATCTGACTGAGTTCGTAATTCATACGGTTGTATTAATAGGAATTGAAGGCACAAATTTACAGGGAAACTAACTATTTACACAGCTATCGTTTGCGTTTAAACTTAGCAAGCAGTTCTACTACTTGTGTTAGCTGCATCACAGAGGGACGCAATGATAATAACTTCTTGGCCTGTCGTGGATCTTTCTCAAGCGCCTCCTCCAGTTGCTGGAGCGCTTCTTTATTTCTATCAGCACCAAAAAGCGCAGCGACTTTGTAATAAAGAAAAACAACCTTCCCTTTTGTGGCTTGTAAGGCCAGATTTGCCTGTCTCAATACTTCTTCCCAAGCTTGCTCTGCATATAAGCAATGAATCAAAGCTTCCCAACCACCAATTTTTTTAGGCTTGGCTTGTAAGGCAATCAGGTAATGCTCTACTGCTTCCTGCATACGAGAAAGCTGCTCACAACATTGCCCTGCCAGCAGTTGAAAATCATAATCGTTTCGAAACATCCGTAATGCCACTCCCACTTGCTTGTATGCTGCACTCCATTGGGCTTCTGCATAGTAGGTGCAAGCAATTTTATAGAATAACCGACTATCGTCCTTGCGCAAATGGGAAGCTTTTCTGTATTGCAAACGAGCCAATGCCGGCTGTTTGAGTTTTTCATAGCAAAACCCAATAGCCTCATAGATTATATCCTCCGGTTTAGCCAACTCATGAACCCTTTCCAACACTTCAATTGCATCTTTATATCGATGTAGACGTATATAGGCATCCCCCATATTACGGTAGGCGTAATCAAATTTATCCTCAATGGCAACGGCATACTTATAGGCGTCAATTGCCTTTTCGTAGAGTTTTAAACCCTGATAAGCGGCCCCCAAATTAAACCAAGCTAATTCGCTGAAAGGATGCTCGTCGATGATTTCCTGATGTAACCGTATCCCTTCCTCATTCCGGCCTGTAAAGTCTGTCCAAAAACAAATTTTATAGAGCGCTTCTTCATTGAGTGGATCCACGGTCAACACTTCCTTTAAACAATCAAAAACCTTATCAAAATCCTCATAATCGTCATAGACATCGGCCAACTCAAAAAGTAACTCTACTTTTTCTTCTCCTTCAAACTGCCCTAACGCTTTCTCCAGAAGATGGACGGCCTTTTCGGGTTGATCTAAGGCCAAGTAAGCATCAGTTCTCAAAATGAAAATATTGATATCGCGGCTGTCCAAAATTTCGGCCTGATCTAAAATCCGCAGCGCCTCCTTGTATCTTCGGTGCAGCACTAGTACATCTGCCTTTCTGATTAAAAGTGCGGAAGAATAGGGGTAACGTTCTACTGCCAACTGGGCTGCCTCTAATGCCTTGTCAGGTAATTCGTTTTGCTGAAAATATTCAATTACCCTTTCAAAGGCCTCCTCTTCTAAAAAAGAGTGTACCCCTCCCTGCTGCAAAAGTTCGTACTGCTGAAGAAGCTCCTCCAGCTCATTTTTATCATTTCCGTTGGCGGCTGTACCCATGGTTAGAGGTTTGTATTCAACAATTTAAAGATTTATCTACTCCAAAAATCAGGTATTTTATCCCCACCTGTGCATGGTCAAAAATTTACTTAATTGTAAATATTCCCCAATTATGATAACTTTGTGAAGCAGATGCTTAACTATGTACAAATAGCGAAAGAGGTTGTTCAAAAAACAATGCTGCTCGGAGCAGCTGTCCTGTTTATGGTCAGCGCTTACGCGTCTTTAGGATTAGGTAAAAAAAAATCAGCTGCGGCTAGTAAAAAAATACTTTCAAATAAAGTTGTAAACTATTCTAGCAGTTTCTCACTGAAGTCAGGCTACAATTTTAGAGGTAGCGCTATTTTGGATAATCCAACTACTCGTGTTATACAGCTCAATAC
>Ga0209033_1000203_pt1 | contig 33338 bp, 36 predicted proteins | sample LauGreFa1BDMLBDN_2_FD_188218 | JGI IMG/M metagenome (GOLD analysis project Ga0209033, IMG submission 188218) | Freshwater lake microbial communities from Lake Michigan, USA - Fa13.BD.MLB.DN (SPAdes) (version 2) | ecosystem: Environmental > Aquatic > Freshwater > Lake | place: Lake Michigan, USA...
GACCATGGCGGTGCAATGGTCTCGCCGCGCTTGCAAGTCGGGCAGAATCGGCTGAAAGTGGTCTTCCAAAAACAGCATGCTCACGATGATGATGTCGGCGCTGGCAATGTCCCCTTGGCACCGTGCGAGTTTTTGCGCATCGGCAGAATATTCAGACGCGGAATGGATGGCAAAACTCAGGTTGGGCACCTGTCGCACCAGCGCATTGCGCGCCTTGATAGCTGCGCTATTGAGGTGCGTGTCCATGGTCAAGATGACCACTTTGACAGATGGGTTCGCAGGCGAAGAATGGGTCATGCGTGTGGTCTGAGGCGGCGACGTAGGCAGTGTGGGAATGTGTCAATTGAAGTTGACATTACAAAGTGTGTTGAAGAATTTCTAACTAGGGAAAACCCTTGAAATCGGAAAATACGATGAATACCTCTGAAGACCTTGGCTTGGCGCAACCCGCGCAGCCGATCGCCCCCGGCTTGCCCAGCTTGCGGCGACATTGGCGCGGGTTGTTGCTGGCATTCGCTGTCAGCTTCGCAGTCGCCGGTATTGGGTCGTCCTTGACGGTCTTGGATGCTTGGTATTTCCAGTTGAAGCAGCCGCCTTGGAAACCGCCAGATGCCGCTTTTGGGCTGATTTGGTCGGTGATCTTCAGCCTGTGCGCCATCAGTGCGTGGATGGGTTGGCATGCCAGTCGCAGCGAGCAGGAACGTTGGCAGTGGCTGGGTCTGTGGGCATTGAACGCGTTTTGCAACGTGTTTTGGAGCGTCATTTATTTCAAATGGCATCGCCCTGACTGGTCGTTGGTGGAGCTTTTGTTTTTATGGCAGAGCATTTTTATATTGATAGTGTTCATTTATCCGCGTCGCCGGGTTGCGGCATGGCTGTTGTTGCCTTATTTGCTGTGGGTGACCACCGCAGGTATGTTGAACCACGCCACCATTTCGCTCAACGGGCCATTCAGTGGATGAATCCCCCTTTACTTGAGCGTCAACCTAGGGTATCTGCGGGGCGTTGAGGGTACATATCCCAGTGTGCGCAAGAATACCGGGGTAAATCCCCTATCGGGGCCTTTCAATCATCGGAGATACATATGACAAGTCGTCGCGAATTTGTAGTTCAGCTGGGTGTGGGTGCCAGTGCTTTGTTGGCGGGTGGCCAAGTGTTTGCGCAAGCCATGGTGGACGAAAAAGATGGACAGGCCGCTGCCTTGGGGTACAAAGCAGACACCACCAAAGTCGATGGCAAAAAATTTGCCTCGCACAAGCCTGACCAAAATTGTGCCAATTGCGCATTGTTCCAAGGCAAAGCCAGCGACAAAGCTGGCGGTTGTCCTTTGTTTGCAGGCAAAAAAGTCGCCGGCGCCGGTTGGTGCAGTGCTTGGGCCAAAAAAGGCTGATCCCCAGTTCTTTTCGTTGTTCCCAAGCCCAACCCCTGTGGTGTCAAACCCCAGGGGTTTTTCGATTCTGCCCTTGCCACAACAGGCATCACGGGTGGTATGCTCATCAGGGAAAACCCCTGATTGTCAACTTCAGTTGACACACCTAAGCTAAAGCGGAACACGCCGATCGACGGTTGGCAAACACCGCAGGAGAAGGCCCCATGACCCCATTGTTAGACAGTATCCAAACGCCTGCGGATGTGCGGCGACTGTCAGTCCAGCAATTGCCGGCGTTGGCCAACGAATTGCGCAGCTTTTTGATCGAGACGGTTGGTAAAACCGGCGGCCATTTCAGCTCAAACTTGGGCACGGTCGAATTGACCGTGGCGTTGCACCATGTGTTCAACACACCGCACGACCGCTTGGTCTGGGATGTGGGCCACCAAACCTATCCGCACAAAATTTTGACTGGTCGCCGTGACCGCATGGGCACGTTGCGCCAGTTGGGTGGCGTGGCAGGTTTTCCCAAACGCGATGAAAGCGAATACGACGCTTTCGGCACTGCGCATTCCTCCACCAGTATTTCTGCCGCGCTGGGCATGGCCTTGGCAGCCAAACAAAAAGGCGAGAAACGCCACAGCGTGGCCATCATCGGCGACGGTGCCATGACCGCTGGCATGGCGTTCGAAGCCATGAACAACGCAGGCGTGGCCGACTGCAATATGTTGGTTATCCTCAACGACAACGACATGTCCATCAGCCCGCCGGTGGGTGCGCTCAACCGCTATTTGGCGCAATTGATGAGCGGGCGTTTTTACACCGCTGCCAAAGAAGTGGGCCGCCAAGTCTTGAAAAATGCCCCGCCCTTGTTCGAGCTTGCCAAACGCTTAGAACACCAAACCAAGGGCCTGATTTTGCCCGCCACGTTGTTTGAAAAATTCGGCTTTAACTACATCGGTCCGATTGATGGCCATGATTTGGACGCGCTGATACCCACACTGCAAAACATCAAGCAATTGAGCGGGCCGCAGTTTTTGCATGTGGTCACCCGCAAAGGCCAAGGCTACAAACTCGCCGAGGCCGATCCGATCGCTTACCACGGCCCGGGCAAATTTGACCCCAAGGTGGGCATCGTGCCACCCACCACCGCGCCCAAGCAAACCTTCAGCCAAGTGTTCGGCCGCTGGCTGTGCGACATGGCCGAACATGATCCGCGCTTGGTCGCCATCACACCTGCGATGCGCGAAGGCTCGGGCATGGTCGAGTTTCACCAGCGTTTTCCTGAGCGCTACCACGATGTCGGCATAGCCGAACAACACGCCCTCACATTCGCAGCGGGCCTGGCTTGCGAAGGCTTGAAGCCCGTGGTGGCGATTTATTCCACGTTCTTGCAACGCGCTTATGACCAGTTGATCCACGATGTGGCGTTGCAAAAATTGCCCATGGTGCTGGCGCTCGACCGTGCCGGTATTGTGGGTGCCGATGGCCCCACCCATGCGGGTGTGTACGACATCCCTTTTTTGCGTTGCGTGCCGCAGGTCAGCATTGCTTGTCCCGCCGATGAAAACGAATGCCGCATGCTGCTCAGCACGGCGCATGCCCAAGACCATACCGTGGCGGTGCGTTATCCGCGTGGTGCCGGTGCGGGTGCTGCGCAAGCCGCTGGTCTGCCCAGCTTGCCGTTTGGCAAGGGAGAAATTCGCAGGCAAGGAAAGTCGGTGGCGATATTGGCTTTTGGCACATTGCTCTACCCGGCTATTGAAGCCGCCAATGCAATGAATGCCACGGTGGTCAATATGCGCTGGGCCAAACCGCTGGATACCGAGTTGTTGATGCAAATTGCAACCAGTCACCAAGCCTTGGTCACGGTTGAAGAAGGCGCGCTCATGGGCGGTGCCGGTTCTGCAGTGCTCGAGGCCTTGCAAGACGCACAAATCTATCTGCCGGTATTGCGACTCGGGGTACCCGATGTGTTCACCGACCATGGTGACCCTGCCAAAATCATGTCGGCACTGGGCTTGGATGCATCAGGTATCGAAGCTTCAGTGCGCGGCCGCTTTAACCACTTGCTGAGCGCGGATGACAAGACCAACACTGGCAATCTCAAACTGGTTGGCTGATAAAATTTTTGGCTTAACTTAAATTGGATTGGAGCTCATTCATGGATCGTCGTTCTGCACTCAAAAACGCAGGCATTGCTGGGGTGATTGGCGCTGGCATGGCCCCGGCTGTGCACGCCCAAGAGGCCATTCGCTGGCGTTTGGCTTCTAGTTTTCCCAAATCACTCGACACCATTTACGGCGCGGCTGAAACCTTCGCCAAAAAAGTCGGCGAATTGAGTGGTGGCAAATTTGTCATCTCAACCCATGCTGCGGGTGAACTCATGCCTCCGTTTGGCGTGGTCGATGGTGTGCAAAATGGCACGGTAGAAATGGCCCATACCGCCCCGTACTATTTTTTTGGCAAAGACGAAACCTTCGCTTTGGGTTGCGCCGTGCCATTTGGCCTCAACAGCCGCCAAACCACAGCCTGGATGTTCCAAGGCAATGGCCTCAAACTCATGCGCGAGTTTTACAAGCAATACAGCATCGTGAATTTTCCGGGCGGCAATACTGGTTCGCAAATGGGCGGCTGGTTTCGCAAGGAAGTCAAATCCCTGGCGGATATGAAGGGACTGAAGTTTCGTGTGGGCGGGTTTGCTGGCAAAGTGATTGAACGCATGGGCGGCGTGCCGCAAAACATTCCCGGCGGCGAAATTTACCAAGCTTTGGAAAAAGGCACGATCGACGCCGCAGAATGGATTGGCCCCTACGATGACCAAAAACTGGGCTTCAACAAGGTCGCGCCTTTTTATTACTACCCGGGTTTTTGGGAAGGTGGCCCCGAGCTCGATTTCTATATCAACGAAAAAGCCTATAACGGTTTGTCGGCGGTCAACAAATCCATCATTGAGTGTGCAGCAGCTTTTGCGCACGTTGACTGTCAGGCCAAATACGATGCCCGCAACCCCGGCGCGCTGATGCAATTGGTGGCGGGCAAAACCAAGGTATTGCCTTTCCCCAAAGACGTCATGGACACCGCGTTCAAAGAATCCATGGCGCTTTACGAAGAACTGAGTGCCAAAAATCCGAACTGGAAAAAGGTGTACGCGGACTATTCCGCATTCCGTAAACAACAAAACCTGTGGTTCCGTTTTTCAGAGGCATCGTTTGACAGGTACATGCAAAGCGTCAAACTCTGATACTTTTGCTGGCTCCATGACAAAACCCCCGTTAGGTGAGGCCTAACGGGGGTTTTTTTATGGCGCGATGCAAACGATATTGCCTTGGGATTGAAGAGTTGAAACTCACCAGAAGTTATTTGGTGTTGGCATCCTTGTTCATAGACTCTTGCATCATTTTCATAGGATCGTCTTCTGGCAAGGCCCCATCAGCGGTTGGTAGCGCTAAAGCGGGATCCATGGTCGCACCACCGTCCTGGGTGGCGTTCATCATTTCCATTTGCACTTGCTCATCACTCAGAACCTCTTCTTTGTCCAAGCCACTGGACACAATGCCAGGGAAGGCGATGATCAAGCCCACCATGATGATTTGGATGATCACATAAGGCACGGCACCCCAATAAATTTGCATGGTGGTGACTGGCTGGATTTCCTTTTGCGTGGGCTTGTCGAAATACGCTTTGATCGGGGCCACGCTTCGCAAATAAAACAGTGCAAAGCCAAACGGTGGGTGCATGAAAGATGTCTGCATGTTCACGGCCAACAACACGCCAAACCAGATCAGGTCGATACCGAGTTTTTCTGCAACCGGCCCCAGCAATGGCACCACGATGAACGCCAGTTCAAAGAAGTCCAAGAAAAAGGCCAGAATAAATATCAGTATGTTGACGACGATCAGAAAACCCAGTTGTCCACCGGGCAAATCGCCCAGCAAATGTTCCACCCAGATATGGCCATCTACGCCTTGGAACACCAAGCTAAAACAAGTGGAGCCAATCAGAATGAACAGCACAAAGCTGGATAGTTTGGTGGTCGAGGTCAACGCCTGTTTGAGCAGTGAATAGCTGAGTCTTCCGCGCACCGTGGCCATGATGATGGCACCCAAGGCGCCCATGGCACCGCCCTCGGTAGGGGTGGCGATACCCAAGAAGATCGTGCCCAGCACCAAGAAAATCAGCAGCAGGGGTGGAATCAACACAAAGGTCACACGTTCGGCCATGTTGGACAGCAAACCCAAACGCGTTGTTTTGTTGATCACGGCCAGCACAAATGCCAACAGCACGCCGCTGCACAGAGACACCACAATGGTTTCATCTTTGGCCGGGTTGGCGCCAGTGCTGCCTTTGAAGTAATCCAAGATAGCCGGATAGCTTTGCGCCAAGTACAGAGCGGACAAACCACACAAAATCGTCAGCAGCAACAGCGAGAGCAATCCGGATTTGCCATTGTCTTCACGGATGGTGCGTGCGGACAAGGGCAAGGCAGGCACCCATTGCGGACGGAATATGGCTATTCCCATGATGAATAGCAAGTACATGCCGGTGAGAATGAAGCCCGGTAGAAAAGCGCCTTTGTACATTTCGCCGACGCTGCGTCCGAGTTGGTCCGCCAAAATGATCAGTACCAAAGACGGCGGGATGATTTGTGCCAAGGTGCCCGATGCAGCAATCGCACCAGAGGCTATTCGGCGGTCATAGCCATAGCGCAACATGATGGGCAAGGAAATCAGGCCCATGGAAATCACAGATGCAGCCACCACGCCAGTCGTGGCGGCCAGCAAGGCTCCCACCAAAATCACAGCAATCGCTAAACCGCCTCGGATCGGACCAAACAGTTGACCGATGGTGTCCAGTAAGTCTTCGGCCATGCCTGAGCGTTCCAATATCAAGCCCATGAGCGTGAAAAACGGTATGGCCAGCAAGGTGTCGTTTTGCATGATGCCGAAGATACGCAAAGGCAAAGCCTGTAACAACGCTTCGGGCAGCACGCCCAACTCGATGCCGATGAAGCCAAAGAACAGTCCGCATGCGCCCAAACTGAAAGCGACCGGAAAGCCCAGCATCAGAAAAACAATCAACCCCATGAACATGACCGGGGCGAGGTTTTGAGTAATGATTTCCATGGTGTGTGGTCCCGAATCAGGCGTTACGTGAAAGTGTTTTGGATTCGGCCAATTTGCGAATTTCTTCGGCCAGTTCTTCTTCAGCGGATTTTTCGCCAGGCTTCAAAGTGGGGTCGGGAATCAAACCCTTGAGAAAAGCAATGCGCTTGATCAACTCAGACGCCCCTTGTAACCACAAAAGGCCAAAGCCAAGGGGAATCATGGCGTACACCGGCCAACGGATCAGTCCGCCGGCATTGGAAGACATTTCACCGGACATGAGGCCTTTCCAGAAAAACGGCACACCGAACCACATCACCGCTGTGCACATGGGCAACATGAAGCAAGTGAACCCGAAAATATCGATTTGCGTTTGGGTACGGCGGGTAAATTTGGAATACACCACGTCAATCTTGACATGCTCGTTTTGCAGCAAGGTATAGCAAGAGGCCAGCAAAAAAGAGGCTGCGAACAAGTACCACTGGACTTCTAAAAACGCGTTGGAACTGGTGTTGAATATTTTGCGCACCAATGCATTGACCGCGCTGATGAGAGTGGCCGCCAATATCAGCCAGATCACATAGCGGTTGATCCAAGTATTGAATCGGTCAACCGCGTTTGAAAAAGCGAGTAGTCCTTGCATAGCCAGCTCCGAGGTATGGGCAAGCGCGCATTCTATGCGCCAAGGCATGGGCCTACAAATGCTAATGGCTGCTCTTGCGCGACAGTTTTCTGTAAAGCGTGGCCCGGCTGATGCCCAGTGCTTTCGCGGCTTGCGCCACATTGCCTTTGGCATGGGCCACGGCTTTGTTGATCATGGCCAGTTGCAGTTGTTGCAGCGAGCCTGTAGTAGCCGGTTGTGACGGATTGTTGTAAGCATGTTGCAAAAAGGTTTGCACATGCAAATTCAGCCCTGACCACAGCGGCACATCCATGCTTTGTGACTGGTTCGCACCATCAAACAACAAGCCTGCGGGGATGGCAAACAAGTCACTGGCATGTTGGTGTGCATCCCCTGTCCAATGCAGCATGTCACGCGCCAGCCTGTTGGCACCCAACACTTCACCATCACTGTTGAGCAACAACAAACCGTCGTTATCGTCGCCCATCAAGCGACCAGGCCAATTCAAACGCAGCAACAAATGGTGTGGTTGTCGCAGCAAAAAAGCGTTGCTGATGCTGCGCGCAGACAAGGCTGCCAAATGAATCAGTTCGGGCCTTTCTTGGCTCATCACGGCCGTCAGGTCAAGCATGCCTATGCATTCGCCTTGGCCGTTCCACAAAGGGGCACCGGCACAACTGTAAATCGAGGTGTCTTTGAAAAAATGTTCACTCCGGTGCAACCACACGGGTTTTTGCTCGATCAGCGCGGCACAAATGGCCGAGGTGCCCACGGCTTGCTCGCTCAAGTCGATCCCCACACGGGCAATCACGTCGACCCGTCGGTCATGGCGGTCCACGCCGGCACCTACCTCGATCACCATGCCTTTGGCATCCGTGATCAATGGAAAAAACGAGGTGCCTGCAATGGCGCGGCCCAATCGCTCAAGCTCTGGACGGGCGGCTTGAATCAGCGCATGGTGTTGGTCCAGCGTGCGTTTGATGTGCGCGTCTGACACAGGATCAAAGCCCACTTGGTAGTGCGGTTGCATGCCTTGCGCCAGACAGCGTTGCCAGCTTTGGCTGATCCAATCGGCCACCAAGGGCGAATGCGTGTCGCCATCTTGCATGATGGCGGTTCGGGCTTGCTCTAACAAAGCCAAGCGGTTGACGGTGACAGCGGACATGTTCATGTGCAGACCAATGTCGGGCACGGTGCTGACAGGCTGCTTACCGCGCCCACAACCATTCCACCGATTTGATGCCGACCCAGGTGCACAGCAACGAGCCGAACAAATGCAAACCGGCGGTCAACAAGGCCATGGCATAGCGGGCATTGAGCAACATCTGGACTACCTCACTGCTGAACGATGAAAACGTGGTCAACGCGCCCAAAAAACCTGTGACCAGCAGCAAGCGCCACAGAGGATCGAGCTCAGGGGCTTGCTGAAAAACAGCGACGCACACACCGATCAGGTAGCCGCCGATCAAGTTGGCGTAGAGCGTGCCCCATGGCAGCATGTCCGACGTGTTGAACTGAATACTCAGCTGCCAGCGTGCCAATGCACCCAAACAGGCCCCTATACAAATGGCAATCACAGCAGCCATGCAAACACACCCATGGATAAAAATTGCATTATCAGCCCGCAGATGCCGGGGCGATGCCTGCACCGCATAATCCTTGCATGAGAAAAACTTACCCCTTGCAGGTGGCAGGACGGCATCCGGATCGGGTGCTCGACGCCATCAAGCACGATGTGCGCAAATATCTGAAGCGCGAGCGCCGCCGCCCCTTGCCCGCCGAGGTCGACTTTTGGGACTTCCAATGCCAATGTGGTCTGAGCGCAGAAACAGCGCAACCGGTGCATTTGTCTGCGGTGATTGCATCGATAGACGCAGCAGCCAAAGAACAGGCCACGCAGGTGTATGTGGAAATCCTCACCACCCACGGCAAGCGCAAACCCAGACCGGTCATGCCAGACGCGCAGCTGTTGCCAGAGAACGAAGAAGACAACTTACCGGAGTAAAAACATGTTGCAAGGTCTGCGCATTGTGGTCACGCAAGCCGATGTGTTCATGGGACCGGCCTTGTGCCAAGCCCTGAACGCGCATGGCGCGGATGTGTTGGCAGACACCCACGATTTAACGCCACCGCAAGCGGCGCAGGATTTGGTGCAACGCCACAGCCCTGTCGACGTATTGCTGGTGAATTTGGCCGTGGCCGCGCCTGCCACACCCGTGGCTGAAGTGGATGAGGACGAATGGCAGCACATGTTCAACACCATGGTTCATCCTTTGCAGCGTTTGGTCAAAGCGGTGTTGCCGCAAATGCAAGACAGAGGGCGCGGCAAAATTTTGGTGATGGGCAGCGCCAGTGCATTGCGCGGTATGAAGCGGGCATCGAGTTACAGCGCAGCACGCGGCGCGCAATTGGCGTATGTGCAAGCTGTCGGCGTGGAATTGGCGCCGTTGGGTATACAGGTCAATGCGATTGCACAAAATTTTGTCGACAACCCGACCTATTTCCCGTCTCACATTCAAACCGATCCTAGGTTCATCGAGCGCTTGAAGCGTGAAGTACCGCTGGGCCGCTTGGTCAAACCTGAGGAAGATGCAGAGTTTGCAGCCTATTTGTGCAGCCGCCATGCCGACTGCTTTGTGGGTCAGGTTTTCCCCGTCAGTGGTGGCTGGGCGGTGCGTTAGTTTTCAGTTCGCCTGCAATGCCACCAATTGGTTGATCAAAGCAGTTTGGAACCGCTCGGGATTTTGGACATGCGGTGCGTGGCCGAGATCGGGAAACAAAACCAGTTGGGCGCCGGGAATGATCTTGACAGCCGACAGCGACAAAGCGCGGTAGTTACCCATGGTGTATTTGATGGGTTCGGAAGCCATGTCTCTGCCAATGGCGGTGGTGTCTTTCTCGCCGATCAGCAACAGGGTTGGAACTTTGATGTTGACAAACTCATAGAGCACAGGCTGGTGAAAAATCATCACATAGGTTTGGGCTGAATGTCTGGCCACGGTTTCTTTGCCGGGGCCACGGTACATGCCTGCGATCATTTGCACCCAAGGTTCGTATTCGGGTTTCCATTCGTTGGCGTAATAGGTTTTGCGTTGGTAATTGCGCATGCGTTCATCGGTTTGGTTCAGCTCACGCGCATACCATTGGTCTTCGCTCAATGTGGGCACTCCCAAAGCCTTCCAGTCTTCCAGACCTAAAGGATTGACCAATACCAATTGCGTCACGGCATCTGGGTACATCAGCGCATAGCGCGTGGCCAGCATGCCACCCATGGAATGGCCTAACACCGTGGCTTTGTCAATCTTTAACGATTTCAACAATGCATGGGTGTTGCTCGCGAGTTCGGCGAAACTGTATTCGTAGCTGATCGGTTTGCTTGATTTGCAAAAACCGATTTGGTCAGGAACGATGACACGCATTCCCGCCATTTGTAATCGCAGTGCAGTGTCATGCCATGTGGCGGCACAGAAGTTTTTGCCGTGCAGCAGCACCATCGTCGGCGCTTGCGGCTTGGCGGATGGGTAGTCCAGATAAGCCATTTGCATCGGTTGGCGCTGCGCCACGAAGCTGAACGACTGCACTGGCGCGGGATAGTCAAAGCCTTCCAAGTTCGGTCCATATACCGGTGGGTTGGCAAACACGGAACCACTCGCCAGCCATACAACATAGGCAATGATTTTTTTCATGGAATGTTTCAAGCTGTTGCCAGCATGCCTTTGGTTTCAATGAATTTGACCACACTGTCCAAACCACTGAGTGTTTTCAAGTTGGTCATGACAAACGGTTTGAGACCCTGTGCGCCCGTGCGCATGCGTTCTGTATCCGATTTCATCACATCCAGATTCGCGCCGACGTGCGGGGCTAAATCGGTTTTGTTGATGATGAACAAATCGCTTTTGGTGATGCCCGGCCCACCTTTGCGCGGAATTTTTTCTCCCGCCGCCACATCGATGACATAGATGGTCAAGTCGCTGAGTTCTGGGCTGAAAGTGGCCGCGAGGTTGTCGCCACCGCTCTCGACAAACACCACATCTGCATTGGGAAATTTTTCCAGCATGCGGTCGATGGCCTCCAAATTGATGGATGCGTCTTCGCGAATGGCGGTGTGCGGGCAGCCGCCGGTCTCCACCCCCATGATGCGTTCGGCTGGTAAGGCGCCACTGATGGTGAGCAAGCGCTGGTCTTCTTTGGTGTAGATGTCGTTGGTGATGGCGACCAAGTCGTATTGGTCGCGCATGGCTTTGCACAGCATTTCCAGCAATGTGGTTTTGCCAGAACCGACTGGGCCGCCAATACCGACACGCAGGGGCGGGAGTTTTTTGCTGCGATGGGGAATATGGTGAAGAGGAGTGCTCATGATCGGAACAGTCGGGAGTATTGGGTTTCGTGGCGCGCCGACAAAATCGCCAGACGCGGTGTAAAGGATTGTTGTTGATTGTCGGGTATGGACAAGGCGTGGTCGACCGCTAAGGGAATGTCTGCGCTCAAAGCCGCCAATATGCGTTGGCCGCTGAGTTGGCCCAAGGGCACGGACTTGATGGCGGCTTGCACCATGTTTTCAGCCCAGCCAAAAGCACAGGTGAGCAGACCTTCGCGCGTGTCAACCGCTTGTGTGTTCAAAGCCAGCGCGAACACCATCGGCCAAGTCGGCGGCAGGCTGTCACAACACTGCATATCCGCTTCATCAGCCGCTTGGTGATTGCGCAACCAGATCAAGAGCGAGCGGCCCATTTGCTCGGTTTGTAAACGCATCTCAAAGGTTTCGCGGGTTTGCATCACCCAATCGCTGAGTTGCTGTATGGCTGCTTTATCGTGGATACGCCAAGCTCTCATGGCTTGCGCGATCACAGGTAATTCACTGCGTGCCTGCACTAAGTGCAACTGGTCCATCAGCCAGTGCTGTGCTGAATATTCGTCTGTGACCAAGCCGTGTTCGACAGCCGCTTCTATCCCTTCCGAGTAGGAGAAGCCACCAACAGGCAGCGCAGGTGAGGCGAGTTGCATCAACCACAGCAATCGGTGGGCGGGGGTTATGAACGCGGTGTTGGCTGACATGTTGGAGATGCTTGTTTCATGCTGCGCCACGGAAAATTCAGCGTCGCCTGATCAGTGCGAGTGGTCATGGCCGCAACCGGGACCGTGCACATGTGCATGTGGCTCGGCATGCTTGTGCGCATGGTCATGGTGGCCGTGTCCAGCCTGTGAGGCATGTTCGCCGTAAGCGCCGTTTTCAGGCTCAAAGGCTTCGTCAACAGCCACCACCGTCATGTGCATATCGCGCAGCATATCGGCCAGCACATGGTCAGGTTCGATTTTCAAATGATCGGCTTGCAATTCAATAGGCACATGCCGGTTACCCAAGTGGTAGGCGGCACGCATCAAATCGAACAAGCTGCCGTGGTCGCGACAGTGCGTGATACGCAACACCGGTTGCGGCGCGGCCAGTACCTTGAGCAAAGAACCGTCTTCGCCCACCAGCACATCGCCGCCGCGCACCACTTGCCCGCGCTGCAAAAACACACCCACACTGCGCCCGGTCGAGTCGGTGGTTTCAAAACGGCTTTTCTGTCGCACATCCCAGTCCAGGCTGACTGTGGCTGCGCGTTTGAGCAAGGCGTTGGCCAGGCCTTGGCCTTGGCGAATGAGTTTGGAGTAATGAATCATGGCTTAAGAATAACCTGCTTGTCGTTGATGGCGGATGGCAAGTATCACAGCCACATCGGCCTGAGCGTCATATTCATAAAGTGCCACATTCATCTGCCGCCTCTTGCGAGAACAGCCATTGAGTCATACTGCCTCAGGTTTGAGCAAATGCAAATGGACCGGTAACGGTTTGGGTACTGTTCACCACCATGGTAATACCTGGATGACTCAGAACAGGAAATAGCGCTGCGCCATAGGCAGCACGCTGGCAGGCTCACAGGTGAGCAGCAAACCATCAGCACGCACGACATAAGTTTGCGGGTCAATTTCCATGCGCGGCGCATAGTCGTTGTGCAGCATGTGACGCTTGCCTATGCCGCGAATATTTTTCACCGCGCTCAATGTTTTGTGCAAACCAAAACGCTCGCCAATCCCGGCAGCCATGCCAGCCTGCGACACAAAACTGAGCGAGCCACGGTGCACTGCGCCGCCGAACGCACCAAACATCGGGCGGTAATGCACCGGTTGCGGCGTGGGAATGGAGGCGTTCGGGTCGCCCATGGCAGCCATGGCGATAAAGCCCCCCTTCATGATGATGAACGGTTTGACGCCAAAGAAAGCAGGTTTCCACAACACCAAGTCGGCCCATTTGCCGACCTCGATGCTGCCCACTTCGTGGCTGATGCCGTGCGCAATCGCCGGGTTGATGGCGAGTTTGGCGACATAGCGTTTGACACGTGCGTTGTCATGGCGGTCGCTGTCACCGGGCAGCGGGCCGCGCTGTTGTTTCATTTTGTGCGCGGTCTGCCAGCAGCGCATGATCACTTCACCCACACGGCCCATGGCCTGGCTGTCCGAGCTGAACATGCTGATCGCACCGAGGTCGTGCAGTATGTCTTCAGCCGCAATCGTTTCGCGACGGATACGACTTTCGGCAAACGCCAAGTCTTCGGCAATCGACGGGTCTAAGTGGTGGCACACCATCAGCATGTCCACGTGTTCATCGAGGGTGTTGATGGTGTAGGGGCGTGTCGGGTTGGTGGAAGACGGCAGCACATTGGCTTCGCCCACCACTTTCAAAATATCCGGTGCATGACCGCCGCCCGCGCCTTCGGTGTGGAAGGTGTGGATGGTGCGGCCCTTGAACGCGGCAATCGTGTCTTCCACAAAACCGGATTCGTTCAGCGTATCGGTATGTATCGCCACTTGGGTGTCTGTGTCTTCGGCCACGTTCAAACAGTTGTCTATCGCCGCAGGCGTGGTGCCCCAGTCTTCATGCAACTTCAAACCGATGGCACCGGCGTTGATTTGTTCGTGCAGTGCATTCGGCAGCGATGCATTGCCTTTGCCCAGAAAACCCAGGTTCATGGGAAACGCATCAGCCGCTTGCAGCATGCGCTCCAAATTCCAAGGGCCGGGCGTACAAGTGGTGGCAAACGTGCCGGTCGCTGGACCGGTTCCGCCACCCAGCATGGTGGTCACGCCACTGGCCAAGGCTTCTTCGATCTGTTGGGGTGCGATGAAATGGATATGTGTGTCGATCGCACCGGCCGTGACGACCATGCCTTCGCAAGAAATGATTTCTGTGCCTGGCCCGATGATGATGTCCACACCGGGTTGGGTATCGGGGTTGCCCGCTTTGCCGATGGCGGCAATGCGTGAATTTTTGATGCCGATGTCAGCTTTGATGATGCCCCAGTGGTCGATGATCAGCGCGTTGGTTAGCACCGCGTCCATGGCACCACCGGCTTGTGCGCCCGTGCCCAAGGGACCGTTGCGGGTGCGCTGCGATTGCGCCATGCCGTCACGAATGGTTTTGCCGCCGCCGAATTTCACTTCTTCGCCGTAGCCACCAGCGCGCAAGGTGTAGTCGTCTTCCACTTGGATGATGAGATCGGTATCTGCCAATCGCACCCGGTCACCCACGGTGGGGCCATACATTTCCGCGTAAGCGCGTTTTTCCAACTGTGCCATCAGAGCTTGCCTTTCAATGCGCCTTGCACTTCGCCGCGAAAACCATAGACCTCTCTTGCGCCTGCATAGTCCACCAACTCAACCGTGCGTTCTTGTCCGGGTTCAAACCGCACAGCAGTGCCCGAAGCAATGTTCAAGCGCATGCCGTGTGAAGCATCGCGGTCAAATTGCAAGCTGTGGTTGGTTTCGGCGAAGTGATAGTGCGAGCCAACTTGTACAGGGCGGTCGCCGGTGTTTTTCACCAGCACGGTACACGTGCGACGGCCAATGTTTAAAACATGCTGACCCGCGTCGATGAACATCTCGCCTGGATTCATACGGCTCATTTGCGGCCTTCCCACCAGATGCCAGCAAGCACCACGGCGAGTATCAGCAAGCCGAATAATTCAGACGCGTGTGAGTGTGGAGAGGCAGCACCGTGACCGGGATGCGCCATGGCTTGGGCGGTGGCGAGTAGTGCAAGAGAAATCAATGGCTTCAACATGGTGCTGTCCTTTGCGAAGTGCTGTGTTCAAACAATCGGTTGGTGGACGGTGACGAGCTTGGTGCCGTCGGGGAATGTGGCTTCGACTTGTATGTCGGGAATCATTTCTGCGATGCCGTCCATCACATCAGCACGCGTCAAGATGTTGCGGCCTTCGCTCATCAATTGCGCGACCGTTTTGCCGTCGCGTGCGCCTTCCATCACGGCGGCGCTGATGAAAGCCACGGCCTCCGGGTAATTGAGTTTTAAGCCTCTGGCCTTGCGGCGCTCAGCCAACAGCGCAGCAGTGAATATCAAGAGTTTGTCTTTTTCGCGAGGCGTGAGTTCCATGGCATGGGCTGCATGTGAGTCAATGAACGGTTCAGATTGTGATGCAAATGGCATGCCGTGGGTTGCACCAATGTGGGCATGCGTTTATTGCATGTTTTTGGTGCAGTGCAGGCGGTTGGGAGTATTGCATTGGTGCGTGATCAACCCAAACACAAGCATGATGCCCTGAAATCAGCGCGGTAACCAAGGTTTACCGCATGGCACAAGCCTTGCAATGGTAGATGGCGCAGCCCACAAGGCGCGTTTCTTCTAACCCTTGAATTGATTTGGAGCCCATCGCATGATTAACCGTCGCTTTCATTTGAAAACCTTGGTCGCTGCCGCCGCAGTTGCCAGTGGTTCTTTGTACATGACCGCTGCACAAGCCGCTGACACCATCAAAGTGGGTGTGTTGCACAGCCTCTCAGGCACCATGGCCATTTCCGAAACCGTGTTGAAAGATACCGTGCTCATGGCCATCGACGAGATCAACGCCAAAGGCGGCGTGTTGGGCAAAAAGCTCGAGCCCGTGATCGTGGACCCGGCTTCCAATTGGCCCTTGTTCGCTGAAAAAACCAAACAACTGCTGGGCAAAGACAAAGTCGCCGTGATCTTCGGTTGCTGGACATCGGTGTCGCGCAAATCGGTGTTGCCCGTGGTGGAAGAAATGAACGGCTTGCTGTTCTATCCCGTGCAATACGAAGGTGAAGAGCTGTCCAAAAATGTGTTCTACACCGGTGCAGCGCCAAACCAGCAGGCCATCCCAGCGGTCGATTATTTGATGAGCAAAGACGGCGGCGCGGCCAAGCGCTGGGTGTTGCTCGGTACCGACTATGTCTACCCCCGTACCACCAACAAAATTTTGCGCGCTTACTTGAAGAGCAAAGGCGTGAAAGAGTCTGACATCGACGAGAAATACACGCCCTTCGGCCACTCAGATTACCAAACCATCGTGGCTGATATCAAGAAATTCTCTGCCGGCGGTAAAACTGCTGTGGTGTCCACCATCAACGGTGACTCCAATGTGCCTTTCTACAAAGAACTGGGCAATGCCGGTTTAAAAGCCAAAGACGTGCCTGTGGTGGCGTTCTCCGTGGGTGAAGAAGAACTGCGCGGTGTTGATACCAAGCCATTGGTCGGTCACTTGGCTGCATGGAATTATTTCCAATCGATCAAAAACCCTGCCAATGATGCATTCATCAAAAAATGGTCTGACTATGCCAAAGCCAAAGGCATCCCCGGTCACAAAGACAAGCCTTTGACCAACGATCCGATGGAAGCGACTTACATCGGTATCAACATGTGGAAGCAAGCGGTTGAAAAAGCGAAATCTACCGATGTGGACAAAGTCATAGCAGCCATGGCCGGTCAAACCTTCACCGCGCCAAGCGGCATCACCTCGAAAATGGACGAGAAAAACCACCATTTGCACAAGTCTGTGTTCATTGGAGAAATCAAAGCCGATGGCCAGTTCAACGTGGTGTGGAAAACACCTGGCCCTGTGAAAGCCAAGCCATGGAGCCCGTTCATCGAAGGCAATGACAAAAAGCCTGACCAACCTGTCAAGAAGTGATTTTTGATGAGGGTGTGCATCGGTTGTAGATGCAACCGATACAGCAGGCCACTACACGAGGGGGAGGGCGCGAGTCACTCCCCCTTTTGATGAACAGCGAAAAGAGAAGGTATGAAAGCGATAGCTTGGTTTTGGGTGGCGTGCATCGGTATGTTGCAATTGTCAACAGCGCAAGCACTGACACCCCAGCAAGTGCACGATATCGTTGCGGGTGAAACAGACGCCCGCATCGAAAGTCTGCAAAAAGCATTGGCACAGCCTGATGCGCAAACAGCGGTGTTTTTACAGGCCTTGGCCGATGATGCAGTGGTGATCGCAGGCCAGCAAGTGATCATGGTGCGAGACGGCAAGGGCACAGACCCGGCCACCGGACAAGCTGTACCCATTGCGGCCAACGCAGAGAGCGTGGTCAGCAACAACCGCATGCGCGGTGAAATTGATTCGGCCTTGGCAGCACTGCAACTGCTCAGTCCCGATGATGCGGTGCGAATCAAGGCCGCTGCGGCGTTCGTGTCAGAGCCCGACCCGAGTAAAAAAACCTTGCTCGACAAAGCACTGTCCGCCGAAAAAAATCCGGCCATCAGTGAATTGCTGATACTCGCTCAGGCGGCGATCAACATCACCCATCCTGATGCAGCAGTGCGGCTTGCCGCAGCCAAGGCATTGGGCAACAGCAAAACGCCCAACACCCAATTGCTGTTGAACCAGCAAATGACGAACGAAACCGATGCGGCGGTCAAAGCGCAAATGCAAGCCTCGTTGGCGGATATCCAATCGGCGCTGGCCTGGGGCGAACGTTTAGGGGCCTTGTTCACTGGGTTGAGTTTGGGTTCGATTTTGTTGTTGGTGGCCTTGGGCTTGGCTATCACTTATGGTTTGATGGGCGTCATCAACATGGCCCATGGCGAGTTGATGATGGTCGGTGCTTATGCCACCTACGTGGTGCAAACATTTTTTCGCCAGCACATGGGCGCGGCTTTTGACTATTACTTGGTGGCCGCTTTGCCAATGGCGTTTTTGTCGGCGGCGGCCGTGGGCGCATTGATGGAACGTTCGGTGCTACGCCATTTGTATGGCCGCCCGCTCGAAACATTGCTTGCCACCTGGGGCATCAGTTTGATTTTGATGCAAACCGTGCGAACCGTGTTTGGTGCGCAAAACGTCGCGGTAGAAAACCCGACGTGGATGAGCGGTGGCATACAAGTGCTGGTCAATTTGAGCTTGCCGTGGAACCGTGTGTTGATTGTGTTGTTTGCATTGCTGGTTTTGGCTGGTGTGGCTTTGTTGATCAGCCAAACCCGTTTGGGTTTGTTTGTGCGCGGCGTGACGCAAAACCGCGCCATGGCCTCTTGCATGGGGGTCAACACGGCACGCATAGACACCTATGCGTTCGCGCTGGGGTCTGGCATTGCGGGGCTGGCAGGTTGTGCCTTGAGCCAAATCGGCAATGTGGGGCCCGATTTAGGACAAGGCTATATCGTGGATGCTTTTATGGTGGTGGTGCTCGGCGGTGTGGGTCAACTGGCGGGCACGGTGTATGCCGCTCTCGGTTTGGGCGTGCTCAATAAATTTTTGGAAGGCTGGACCGGTGCGGTGCTGGCCAAAATCGCGGTATTGGTATTCATCATCATCTTCATCCAAAAACGGCCACAAGGCTTGTTTGCGATGAAGGGGCGCAGTGCGGAGGCTTGAGATGCAACATATCACACTGCCACACGCACCACGCTTGTTGTCGCCCTTGGGATGGGGGGTGTTTGGGGGTGTGCTGTTCACCATAGGTTTACTCATACCTGTGCTCAACCTCTGGTTGCCGACAACGCATCCTTTGCATATGAGCGATTTCACCGTGGCGTTGGTGGGCAAGATCATGTGCTTTGCGATTTGCGCCTTGGCCATGGATTTGATTTGGGGTTACACCGGTATTTTGTCATTGGGACATGGTTTGTTTTTCGCGCTGGGTGCTTATGCCATGGGCATGTACCTGATGCGGCAAATCGGCACCGACGGCAATTACAAATCAGAGTTACCCGATTTCATGGTGTTTCTCGATTGGAAAGCGCTGCCTTGGCACTGGTATTTCAGCGACAGTTTCATCGCTACGCTGTTGTTGGTGGTGCTGGCACCGGGTTTGCTGGCTTTGGTGTTCGGCTACTTTGCTTTCCGTTCACGCATCAAAGGGGTGTATTTCTCCATCATCACGCAAGCCATGACATTCGCATTCATGCTGCTGTTTTTTCGCAATGAGACCGGGTTTGGTGGCAACAATGGCTTCACCGATTTCAAACGCATTTTGGACATACCGATTGCCACGCCTGCGATGCGCATGGTGTTGTTTGTATTGACCGGTGTGTGCTTGCTGGGTTGCTATTTGTCAGCACGTTGGTTGGTGCAAAGCAAATACGGCCGGGTGTTGCAAGCCATACGCGATGCTGAAAGCCGTGTCATGTTCTCGGGATACTCACCTTTGCCCTACAAGCTCAGTATTTGGGTGATTTCTGCGGTGATGTGTGGTGTGGCGGGGGCGTTGTATGTGCCGCAAGTCGGCATCATCAACCCCAGCGAAATGAGCCCGGCGAATTCCATTGAAATCGCCATTTGGGCCGCGGTCGGTGGTCGCGCCACCTTGATCGGTCCGGTGGTGGGAGCATTCATGGTCAACGGTGCCAAGAGTTGGCTGACGGTGGTGGCACCCGAGTATTGGTTGTATGTGTTGGGAGCATTGTTCATCGCGGTGACCTTGTACATGCCGCAAGGGGTGATGGGTTTGATCGGCAGTGTCAAGCGTCGCATCGGCCAACGCCAGGGAGCGTCCGAATGACACCAGAGCTGATGAACCAAGGTGCCCAGCGTTTTGAAAAACACCAGCTCAAACAAGTGGCAGAGGTGAACTCGGGCGATCGCGGCGCCAGTTTTTCACGCATACACCAACCCGGCGAATTGGACCTGGTGCACGGGCGCATTTTGTATTTGGAAGATGTCAATGTCACCTTTGATGGTTTCAAAGCCATCAACCATTTGTCGCTGGATATTGGCGTGGGCGAATTGCGCTGCATCATTGGCCCCAACGGGGCGGGCAAGACCACCCTGATGGACATCATCACGGGCAAAACCCGTCCTGACAGCGGCCAAGTGTTTTTCGGCAGCACCATCAATTTGTTGCGTCACAACGAGCCGCAAATTGCCCAAATGGGTATCGGTCGCAAATTTCAAAAACCTACGGTCTTCGAGCAATTGACCGTGTTTGAAAACTTAGAGTTGGCGCTCAACACTGCCAAAGGCGTGGCGGCTTCCATGCGTTTTACGCTCAATGGAGAACAAAAAGACAGACTGCTTGAGGTGCTGCAAACCATCCATTTGCAAAACGATTTGATGCGTCAAGCGGGCAACCTCAGCCATGGCCAAAAGCAGTGGCTGGAGATCGGCATGTTGTTGATGCAAGACCCCAAATTGCTATTACTGGACGAGCCAGTAGCAGGCATGACCGACCAAGAAACCGAACGAACCGCCGAGTTATTTTTGTCGCTCAAAGGCAAGCATTCACTCATGGTGGTTGAGCATGACATGGCGTTCATACGCCAGATCGCCGATGTGGTGACCGTGTTGTGCGACGGCTCGGTGCTGGCGCAAGGTTCGTTTGACGATGTACAGGCCAATGAGCGTGTCATTGAAGTTTATTTGGGGCGTTGAGCCATGCTGGCGATAGAACATATTCATCAATATTACGGTGGCTCGCACATTCTTCGCGATGTCAGTTTGACCGCCAAAGCGGGCCAAGTCACGGTGTTGCTCGGTCGCAATGGCGTGGGTAAAACCACGTTGCTCAAAGCCTTGATGGGATTGGTGCCAGTGCGCCAAGGGCACATCGGTTTTGCAGGGCACACGATCACGCATGCCACACCGTATGAACGCGCACGCGCAGGCATTGGCTACGTGCCGCAAGGCCGCGACATCTTTAACCGCTTGACGGTGGAAGACAACTTGCGCATGGGCTTGGCCACGCAAGCGGCATCGGCAGACATACCTACGGAGTTGTTTGAGTTGTTCCCCATTCTTGACCAAATGCGACAACGCCGAGGGGGAGATTTGTCGGGCGGACAGCAACAACAATTGGCCATAGCCCGTGCCTTGGCGGGCAAACCCAAATTGCTGGTGTTAGATGAACCTACCGAGGGCATTCAACCCAGCATCATCAAAGACATCGGGCGTGTGATCAAGCGTTTGGCTGCACGCGGCGACATGGCCATTTTGCTGTGCGAACAGTATTACGACTTTGCCGAAGCATTGGCCGACCAATACTGTGTGATGGAGCGAGGTGAGGTCATAGCACAAGGCCCTGGGTGTGAGATGAAAGACAAGGGCATTCGCAAGTTGATGTCGATTTGAACAGCCCCGGCTCACATCGCCCAAATACGCGGCATGACCGCAGGCAGTTGCCAGGCATGCTGACGCCATTGCAACCAAATGCTGCGCAACAACGCCATGGCGTTTTCAACTTGCGCTGACAACACACGCACCACCACCACACGCTCGTCGGGAGAAGTCACCCCAGACTGCAAACGCAGCGGATGCGATTCACACAGTTCACGCGCGATGGCCACCACTTGTTCACGCAGAGAAGCCTCAAGGGCATGGCCTTGGGCAAACACCAACGTTGATAGACAAGTGTGGCGATTCAAGCCGAGTGGACTGTGCAGCAGTCGTTTGTCGTTGGCATCGATCAAACCGCGCTCCAACCAAATGCCCGCAATTTCCAAGTGTTGTTGAAATTGCCCTTCTGCAAAAGGTTGGTCAGCATGCGGCAAACCCAAGGCGGTCACATCCCAAGCGATCAAACGGCTGCCGGGGGCGAGGTGAAACACTGCTTGGTTATGGGCATGACAGCGGTTGTAGGCCAAGGCTTCCAGCGGTAACCATTCCAGCGTCGCGTCAGCGGCCACCTGCGCGTGTAGTTGTTGCTTGGCGTTCAAACCATCGGAGCCATAAAACCGCGTGGCACCGGGTGTGGTGATGAGTGCGTGCGCACCGGTTTGTAAATTCAGTTGGATGTGCAATTCGTCGCCACCCACCAAGCCAGAGGGCGGGTGGACCAGCACGTGGTGGCAGACGCGATCGCCTTCGGGATAAAGCGCTTTGAGCACGCGCAAAGGGCCTTCGTGCAGATGACGCGCCACACATCGCTGGTCTTCTACACGGTAGTCAAGCGTCAGTTTGGCTTGCCATCCCATTTCAAACTTTGCCAGTCATGGGTCAACCGTGTAAATAGTCTGTCAATTTTGCGCCGCATTTCAGACAATATTTGGCCTCTGGCAAGTGGCCTTCACTCAGACATGAATGGCAAGTTCGCGTGGTTGCAGCATAGGATTCTTCATGCATACCGCCTCGGTGCATGGCCATTTCTGCCGTGACAATACCTGTGGGTACTGCCAAGGTTCCCCATCCCAGCAACATCATGCAAGAAGCGATGAACTGACCTAAGGGTGTTTTGGCGGTAATGTCACCGAAACCTACCGTGGTCACAGTCGTGATCGCCCAATAGATGGAAGTGGGGATGCTGGTGAAGCCATTTTCTGGCCCTTCCACCACATACATCAAGCTGCCCATCACAATGACCAAAAAAAGCACAAAGGATAAAAAGACAAAGATTTTTCGTCGGCTATCGGCCAAAGCCAAAAGCAACCACTGGTACTCGGCAACGTACGCAGGCATTTTGAGTACCCTGAAAATACGCAAGAGTCGCATCACACGCACGTCAAGCAAGGCATAAAGCTCAGGGAAAAACAGGGCCAAATAGGAAGGCAGCAAAGAAAGCAAATCGACCAGACCGAAAAAACTGGTGGCATAGCGCAGCGGTTTGGGACAACACGAGAGGCGAGCAATGTACTCAATGGTGAAAAGAATAGTGAAAAACCACTCGGCTGTGGCAAATTCAAATTCATAGCCTTGGCGCAAACTTTGCACACTGTCGGCCATGACCACCAGCACACTCAACACAATCGCCCAGATCAAGGAAACATCAAACAATTTTCCAGCGGGTGTGTCGGCTTCGAAAATAATGGTGTAGAGCTTTAACCTCCAGCCCCCTAATGGCCTTTCGATGTTATTGAGCTTGCTCTCAATAGCATTTATCCGCGCTTGTTTATTTTTGATTGTCACAACTTGTTATATTCGAAAAAATAAATCATATACCAATTGAACCCGAACGGAGCTGAAATGGACGCGATACTTATTGTTTTATTCGTCATCACATATGCTGCTATTGCGTTCGAACATCCTTTGAAAATAAATAAATCGGCTTCAGCTTTGCTGGGTGGAAGCTTGATGTGGGCGGTCTATGCTTTGGCCTTAGCCGATCCGCCAACCGTGACGCATGATTTGTCCGAAACCTTGGTCGGTACAGCGCAAATTGTTTTTTTCCTGATGGGGGCCATGACCATTGTGGAAGTGGTCGATGCCCATAAAGGTTTTGACGTAGTGACAACACGGATCAAAACCACCAGCTTGCCGCGCTTACTGGTGTTGGTGTGCGGGGTCACTTTTTTTCTGAGTGCTATTTTGGATAACCTGACCACCACCATTGTGATGGTGTCATTGCTGAGCAAACTTCTGAAAAATCGACAGGACCGTTTGTTTTTTGCTGGCTTGGTGGTGATTGCCGCCAATTCTGGCGGTGCTTGGTCGCCAATCGGGGATGTCACCACCACCATGTTGTGGATCGGCGGACAAATCACTGCGTGGTCTATCGTCCATTCATTGATTCTTCCGTCTATTGTCAATTTGTTGGTGCCATTGGCTTATTGCGCATGGTTATTGAGAGGTAAGCCAGTGGTACCCCCTGATGGCACTGTGAGTCAAACAACTGGCGGTAACCCTGCCTCGGCTGCAGCCTCTGCTTTTGACCGAAACACCATGTTTTTTTTGGGCTTGGGCGTTTTGATAGCTGTACCCGCATTTAAAACGGTGACTCACTTGCCGCCGTTTATCGGCGTGTTGTTGGGTTTGGGATTATTGTGGTTGGTGGGAGATATCTTGCACCGAGGTAAATCCTTGGAAGAACGCAGTGAACTCCAACTGTCACACGCACTCTCACGCATAGACATGTCGTCTATTGTTTTCTTTATTGGCATTTTGTTGGCAGTGGCCACCTTGGAACATACCCATATTTTGACGGGACTCGCACAATGGCTTGACAGCACCGTTGGTCGCCAAGACATCATTGTGATGTTGATCGGTATTTTCAGTGCGATTGTTGACAACGTCCCATTGGTAGCTGCATCCATGGGCATGTATTCCATGGAAACTTACCCTGCCGACAGTTTTTTATGGACATTTTTGGCATATTGCGCGGGTACAGGTGGCTCTATTTTGATCATCGGTTCAGCTGCAGGTGTAGCGGCCATGGGTATAGAAAAAATAGATTTCGTTTGGTATGTGCGCAACATCAGTTTGTTGGCCTTGGCTGGTTATTTGGCGGGCGCTTTTGTGTTTATCGTTCAGTACAGTTTGACCTCATAAAAAAAGCCCATCTTGGCAAAGATGGGCTTTGAGGATTGAACAGACGGCTGTTTGTTTAATTCAGTATCTTGGCATTGAACATCGTGCCATCGACATCCAATGGGTAGTCCATGTCTTTGATGATCATCAATAAACCTTGGAAAACAAAGATCACCAGCAGTTGCACGAACAAGCCCGTGATGCCTGGCGTTGCCACCATGACCAATACAAAGTAAAGGTTCGCCAGCAAGCCCAGCCAGCCATAAAACGCTGGCGGAAAGGTGATTTGTGTGGTGGTCAGGAGGCCTGACACACGCTGAACCAGCACGGCATGAAACGGGACATCCATGCTAGGTCGTGTTTTGACCACAGCACGGACTTGGCTGAGAAATTGTGAAGTGCTTTCTTTCATGGCCGCATAGCTCAGATGTCCTTCAACAAAGGTGGCCATGTCTTTGCGGAAGCTGCCGAAAATGGCGGTACGTTGCTCAGGGCTGATGTTTTCAAACACGTCTTTGAAGTCACGTTCAAAATTATCCACAGCGTCCATGGTGGTTCGGTGCATTTCCGTGACAACGTCACGTTTGCGGTTGACCACGCCAAAGGTGATGGCCAGCGCAATACCCATGACCGAACCCACTGCAGTCACCGCGAGCAGCAGCACAGGGCGCTCGATGTATTGATAGATATTTAATTGCAGGGTTTTGTCCACCGAACTGACCAAAACCCGTAAACCCAAATGCGCAGCCATATTGCCAAATACCAAGCTGAACACAGAGATACCTAAGATTTCGGTCAGCAAACTGCTCATGCGCAAGAGTTGCAACACCCGTAGCAACCTGAATAATCGCAGCAATGCCAAAATTTCCAAATGTTGCTCTGGCATCAAACCCCAGTAAGTCATCACCACCAAAGCAGAAGGCACGATAGCCAGAAAATCAAACACCAGCAATACAAAATTTTTGGCGTCTGTCAGCGGTTGGGTAGCAAGTCGCAACAGGAAATCAACGGAAAACACCACCAAAAAAAACAGCTCCACCCACATCACCCAGGTTTGGGTGTAGTGAAAAGCTTTGGGCAGTTCTAAACTGAAAAACAAAAATACCACCGAGGCCACAATGGTGGCGAGCACCAGTGTCAAATAGCGCTTGCCTAAGGTTGTGGTGGGGTGTTGCAATTCCTCTCTCAAACTGATCGACATGTTGATCTCCTTTGGTGGGGTAAAAACTATCTGGCTTTGTTGGGCAAAGGTTGCGCGCCTGGAATCAGTCGCAGCATCAGGGTTTCATACATGCTGACACGGCACAACAACCGCGCTGCCCAAGTAGCCAGGAAACTCATGACCAACATGGCCAAGATATGGTCGTACATGCCCGTCATTTCAACCACCACCAATGTGGCGGTCAATGGCGCTTGAATGACGCCTGCCAAAAAAGCGGCCATGCCAGCAGCAATCAAAAATACACGGTCGTTGCCATCGCCAAAAAACAGTGACAAATCTTGTCCCAGTCCCGCTCCGATAGACAGTGAGGGTGCCAAGATACCTCCCGGTATGCCTGTGGCGAAACTCAAGGTGGTGGATAACCATTTCATGAACCCAAACCCCTCGAGTTGCGTGTAAGCCGGGGCCAAGTTAAGCATTTCATAAGCGATGTTGTTGCCACTGCCCAAGGTCAAGCCTTGACAAGCAATCGCCAATACAGCCAGTACCAGACCGACTGAGCCAGCCAACGCCGCTGCTTGCAACGGTGTTTTGGTCGCGGGTAACCATTTGGGCAGACCAATCGCCATCACCCAGGTCATGGCACCTGCCAACAAGCCACAAAAAATACATTCCACTACCAATAGACCGAAGGTGGGAAGGCTAGGAACGGGTACGTTCAAGGTCAGAGGCGAATATCCTTCAAAAAACCGGTAACTGGCCCAAGCAGACAAGACTATGCAAAGCACTGCAAACCCACGGTGTCTGAAATAGCGCCGAGCACCCAGTTCTTCAAAAGCGTACATGGCGCCAGCCAGTGGCGTTGTAAAAGCTGACGCCAAACCGGCAGCACCACCGATGATGGCCAAAGTGCGTGGATCAATGCGAATACGGCGCACAGCATTCATGCTCCAGCCGGTCATGATGGCTGCACCGATTTGCACAGCAGGTCCTTCGCGACCAATGGAAGCACCACACAACATGCCCAAAATGACCAGTATCATTTTGTACAGGGCTTGTAGCGGCGAAACAAAGGTTTTCAACATGGCACGCACACGCCCCACGTGAATAACAGCCATCACTTGAGGAATACCACTGCCACCCGCTTGGGGTGCCAACTTCATGGTGCTGTAGCGAATCAAGGCAAACCCCACAGGCATGACCAACAACAGCCAATAGGGGTTGTGTTCAAAAAGCACTTGATTCCAAGACAAAGCCCAAGCCTCACCCTTGGCCAATAGATACATGGCCACTGCTACCCATAAGGGTCCGAGGATGATCAGGAAATAGTCCGTACTGCGGCGTAATAGTTTTTGCATGTTTAATCAGGAGCCTGCTTGGTTTTGAGCAAGCCTCTTTTCTTCCTCCATTTGTTCAATCAATGCTTCTACCTGTGCGTCTGACATGCCAAATTTGGCCTGCATAGATTTCAGGCGCTCTTGCTCCTCCTCGGTGACGACACCATCGGCCAAAATGTCTCGCAATTCCATTTCGTACAAAGCCTCGCGCCGTTCCACTTGGGCGGTATAGGCAGTTGCCACCACACCTGTCAAGATCGCCGCCAAGGCAATCGACAAGACTTGCGTGAATATGACCAGCACCGAACCGACGAAGGTGATGGGTTCAATATTGCCCCAGCCCGAGATAATGGTGACAAAAAACCAATGCATGGCTGCAGGTATGGAGGGAAACACATCGGGTTGTGCGTGGCCTTCAATGATGTAGATCATGGAAGAAAACAGCAAACTGGCAATGAACATTAAAAAGATAGCGGACGAAAAAGAGTCGCGTTCAGACTTGACCGCAGCAACCATGTCGTCAAAGGCGGAGTTGTAGCGCGAGAGTTTGAATATACGCAGCAACCTGAACATGCGCAAAACACGCAGATCTGCGCCAGGAAACAGCAGTTGCAGGTAAAACGGTATGGTGCTGAAGAAATCAACCAGGCCATAAAAGCTGAAGATGTACTCGCGCCGCCCGCTTTTGCCCTGTGTGTGTGGCGGATATTTGGCACCAGCTGACCAGACTCGCAACACGTATTCGATGGAAAAAATGACCACACTGAATAAATCAAAGGCATGCAGTTGGGTGGCGTACGCGGTGTGTATTTCAGGTACCGACTCCAAAATAATCACAATCACATTCAAAACCACCAAAATGGCGATGAAATATTCGCACCAAACACTGGCGCGGCTGACCACCTCGCCATCAAGGATTTCCAAAGTACGGCGCTGGAGTTTTTTGTAAGCCGTGGTCACGAACGCCCCCCAGCTGTTTTGCTTTTCGCTCTTTGCAACATTGCTTCAACTTGCAAATCGGTGAAACGGTATTGCACTTGCAAGCGTTTGAGGGCGGCTTGTTCGTCCTCTGACATTTGTCCATCCTTGAACACTTCGCGCAATTGCGCCTCAAAGGCTGCTTTTTTGCGTGCCACTTGGTTGGAGAAGGCCGAGGCCACGATGCCGGTCATGATGGCGGCCATGCAAACACCCAAAAACCCACTCACCAGGGCGATGATTTCCCCAAATTTGGTGACAGGCTCCACATTGCCATAGCCCGCCGTGATGGTCACAATGGCCCAGTAAATCGAATGTGGAATCGTGCCAAAAAACTCAGGTTGCGCATGACCTTCTGCAAAATGCATCAAAGACGCGGACACAATGGTTGCAATCAACAACAGAAACACAGCAGAACCAAAAGCCTTGCGCTCAGAATAGACCGCATGAAACAAGTCCTGCAAGGCGGTGTTGTATTTGGAGAGTTTGAGCACACGCAACAACCGAAGCACCCGCAAAATCCGCAAATCCAAGGTTGGGAAAAAGATGTGCAGATAAAAAGGCATGGTCGCAAAAAAGTCTATCAAGCCAAAAGGGCTGAATATGTATTGGCGTCGACCCCGCCATGCACTGTCTGAAAATTTGGCGCCGAGAGACCAAATCCTCAAAACATATTCCAGTGTGAAAAACATCACACTCCAAAATTCAAAGGCGTGGAAAAAATCTTTGTATGCGAGGTGGACAGAAGGAATCGAATCCAAAATCACCGCAGCGCAGTTGGTCAAAACCACGACGGTGATGACCCATTCCACGTACCTGCTGGCTTTGTAGTTGGGAGATCCGTCCAGGATATCCATCACAACTTGACGCATGGGAGGGCGCATGTTCAATCAATAGGTCAATAGACAAAAAAAGAAGCAATCACGAATGATTGCTTCTGGGGGATACGCGGAAAACCCTTAGAGCTTGAATAGCTCGTCAGCCACGCGCCGTTGGTTGGCATCGATTTTTTCGCGCAATGCAATCATGGTGTCGCGTTGGTTATTGGCTTCTTCTTGCAAATCGCCCAAGGCATCAGAAAGTTCTCCGCTGGCATCATTCAGCGCACTGATGGTTTTACGGTTGCCCACAGCGTTTTCACGGATCATGTTGACCATGTCATAGTTTTCTAGCACACGAGATTCATTGCTGATGGCACTGGCAGCATGCATTTTGGCCACCAATTCGCCATCGAACAATTTGGCGTTCTCGTCGGCAACTTCATCCACATGCTCGGTCATTTTTTCGCAAATATCCAAAAATGCCTTGGCAACCTGCTGCACACCTTTGATGGCTTGCAGCAAGTCTTCAGAGGCCTTGAGCATTTCACGGTTCATCTTGCTGCGGTCATCGAGCATATCGATGCGCGTGCGATTGATCATGGAGCGCTGGAAGATTTCTTCTGTTTCCGAGGTGGGCTTGAGGTTTTCAAGCATGAACACTCGATTGCGGTATACATCTTCAGCTGAGCGCATGATCAGTTCACGGTTGCCAGCGGCTGCAATGGTGTAAGCCTGCATCACATCGGTGATATTTTCTTCAACGCGACTGCGCGTGGCTTGGATTTGCGCAGTATTGAACTGCACGTAAGCCTCAGCATCAAAAATCAGGCGTTTGTTTCGTTGGACACGATTTTTTGCTTCATCACTCATGGTTAACTCCTTAAATCTTTCTTGGTATGTGGGCTGTGTGAGGTTCAGAGTTCTGCTTCGTATGCAACGCCTTGGGGCAGTACATTTTGCGAAGAGCGAACCAAGCGGTTGACCGTGATCACGCCTTGGCCGGGTTTGTCCAGGTTGAAGTCGTGGTAGATGGTCCGGTAGATGTAATCAGCCTGATCGGCTGACACCACCGCGTGCAACACTTCGGTTTTGGAAATTTCTGGCAATCCAGAGGCCTCAGAGGCACGGCCGACCGGGTTTCCTCGAACGCCGTAAAAGCAAGCCTCGTTGACGCCTTTGTGGTGCAGCATCTCTAATAGCTTCTCAGCACCGCCTTCGTACAACACGCAAGTGATCAAGCGCGTGTAGTCAATGTGCGGTATGGCAGGTTGTGTGTTGTTGTGTTCATTGCTCATGTGTATCACCTGAATGGTTGGTCACTCAAGCATCAATCAAATGCGGAGGAATGTATGTAGCGGCCTGCAGCAAAGGCGTGACATAGATGTACCCCATGCCAGGAGTGTCGAGCCGACCCGCCAAAAACATGCGTTCAAAAATCCGGTCCACTTGGTCTGAAGGCACCAGAACACTCAAAATTTCGCGCTCTACGTCAACAGCAATGCCTAAGATGCCCATGCGTTCGCGCACGCCCGTGCCCACACCGTAATGCACGGTGGTACCTTGAACACCGACATCCAACAAAGATTGGTTGATGGTGTCAGCCAAGCCTTTTTGAACCACACAGGTGATGTTTGCGACTTCCGTCAAGTTGGTGACTTTACGTTTGGTAGCCATGAAATTTCCCTTCAAATTCTGTCAATGAATGTTCTGTGATGTGTCAGCGGTGTTGGGTCAAGCCGCCGCTGCGTTTTGCAGCTCACGTTTGGTTTTCCATTCCACGTACACGCCCAAGGCAAGCACCGAGCAAATCGGTGCAATAGAGGCGGCAGCCAAGATGCCGAAACCTTCAAGTGCGCCCACCGCTTTGCCGAAACCTAAGCCCATGGCCAAAACCAAAGGCACGGTGACGGGGCCGGTGGTGACGCCTGCACTGTCCCAACCTACGTTGACGAAAGCTTCTGATGAAAACAAAGTCAATATCAACGCAAGGACGTAGCCGGGGATCAAGATGTACAACAGGTTGTAATCAAAAATCAGTTTGGTCACGCCCAGCATGATGCCGGTGGCCACTCCGATCGCCACGGCGTACATCAACATGGATTTCTTGAACGAGCCGTTGGTCAGGTTTTGCACCGTCACGCCCAAGGCGTTCAGTGCTGGCTCGGCCATGGTGGCGGCATAGCCCAAGAACCAAGCGAAGGCGGCTGCCAAGAACATGCCGATGGCGGCTGGGTACAAAGCGGGCTGACCGTCCAAGCTGACGAAAGCAATCGGGATCAACGAGCCAGTTTGTGAACCTAAAGCAGCCAAGCCGTATGTCAAGCCCACGTTGAAGGTACACATGCCCAACACGCACATGAACAAGCCGACGGTGATGATGAAGGCATTGGGCAATTTCTCGCGCAACACTGCAAACAACACGATCAACAAAAACAGGACCAAAGGCACAATCGCTTGCACGCCCATTTTGATGTCAAGGCCTGGCGATACTTGGTACCAAGCAGGGTTGCTGACAGCAGCTGCGGCAGCCTTGGACGCTTCAGCCGCTGCCAAAATGTCCGCCACAGGCAAAGTGAACTTGAGGTAGATGCCCAAGCTCAAGACCGCCACAATGGGGAAAATCGAAGCCAAGGTCACGATACCGAAACCTGACAACTGTCCGCTGCTTTTGCCACCTGAGTTGGCCACACCGATGCCCAGCGCCAGCACCAGGGGCACGGTCACGGGGCCAGTAGTCACGGCGCCGCAGTCCCATGCCAAGCCAACAATGGTGGCGAGTTCGGGGTCCATGGCGCAATAGGCTGTCAACAAGACACCAGGAGCCAAGGCAATGAAGATCAACGGCTTGAGCGACCAGTCATATAAGAAGCGCACTGTTCCCAACACAGCAGCCACGCCCACCCCCAGACCCACCAACAACACGGTCATGGGCGCGTGCGCATTAAGCATGGTGTAAAGGTACGGGGCTTTGGTGGGGTCCACAATCGATCCAGCAACCTGCAAAGTGCCAATGGCAGGTTCTGCATAAGTACATCCAATACCCAATAAGAAGGCAATGGTCAGTACACCTGGAAGCGGGAGTTTTTGTGGCAATTTACTGCCGATGATGTCCCCAAACGGCATCAGGCCCAGCTTCAAGCCTTCCATAAAAATCATGAGGCCGATCATCACAGCGATCAAACCACCGGTAATCAGGGTAGCGTCGGCAATCGACCTTTGCAAAACAAGGTATTGGAACAATCCCAGAAACAAAGCCAAAGGCACCACAGCGCGGGCCTGCTCCATGAATCGGGTGTTGAAGTAAGGCTTCAACAGGTTCACGATGTCCGCACCTGCCAGCTTGAGCTTTTCGGGCTTGCTGGTGATTTCCTTGCCGTTTTTGTCAAGTTTCGGTTTTGGCATCAGCTTGTCGTAACTGATGGTGTTGGAGTCGACAGTGACAGCCTGTACATACTCCCCATATCGGATGTTTTTGGCCATGGGCTTGGTCCTTATTGAAATGAAAGCGAGGCAATCATAAGGCAAATTAACAAATTCAAAAATAGAAAAATACTCAGTATCAAATAACAAATTTGCTGAAAGACACAAATTCTTTTTGGCACCAAGTATTGCAACTGAAATAATGCGCGTTTATACGGTAGAAAAACATACTCATTCCTCGGACGGTTCGGCATAGCTGTCCGTGAGAAAAAAGCGTCAGCCATGCTTGCGAACCGTCTTGCCACAGTGCTTTTGAAATACTTTAAATCACAAGTGTCCGGTTAAAAATTGAATAAATTCAACTGGTTAGCGTTGTCATCATTATGGCTTGGGTTGCTGTCGACCTGTAAGGCTTGTAAAGCCTCGGTTTTCTCGAATACCGAGACCGACAAGATCTGTAACAAAGTGTAGAGAGATGCGTTCAATTGAAGTTCTTTCTTAACAATGGCGATGAGCACGTAGGTGGACACGGCGCACCAGATTTGCGTCTTGACCGCGTTCTCGCTGTTGCCCAAAAACTTCTTGATACGCAGGTGCTGCTTGATCCATTTGAAGAACAACTCGACTTGCCAGCGGCTTTTGTACAAAGCGGCAATGGTCAACGGCGGCAAGCTCGTGTTGTTGGTCAAGAAGACCAAAGTCTGTTGGGTTTGGGGATCTTTGAACCGGATACGACGCAGGTGTTCGGGGTAGTCTTGGGAGATGTAGTGCCCGTTCAGTGCAATGGATTGATCGCAGATGATGCCGCTGGTCCTGTCCACCTTGGCCGAGTACACGCGCCTGGCGTTCATGTTGCTTTTGGCGCGGGTGACAAAGAAAGATCCTGCTTGATGCATTTGAAACAGACGAGCAAAGTCGACGTAGCCTCGGTCCATTACATAAAACGCCCCAGGCTCCAAGACCAAGATGTCCAGCACATTGACCTCGTGCATCTTGCCGTCGCTGATGTGAATGAAGGCGGGAATCGAGCCCCTGAGGTCCAGCAGTGTG
>Ga0209033_1000207_pt1 | contig 32977 bp, 28 predicted proteins | sample LauGreFa1BDMLBDN_2_FD_188218 | JGI IMG/M metagenome (GOLD analysis project Ga0209033, IMG submission 188218) | Freshwater lake microbial communities from Lake Michigan, USA - Fa13.BD.MLB.DN (SPAdes) (version 2) | ecosystem: Environmental > Aquatic > Freshwater > Lake | place: Lake Michigan, USA...
CCGGACAGTTGCGAGGGAAGACGCTGCGCTAAATCGGCCACGCCCAGCTGCGCCAAGACCTGCTGCACCCGCTGTGCATCCACGGGCATGCCTGCGGCCCAAAAAGCTACTTCTAGGTTGTGTTGTACCGTCAAGGCAGCGCTTAAGTGCAGTTTCTGCGGTAGAAAACCGATCTGGCGCGCGCGCCAGGCATCGGCGCTGCGGCGGGCCAAGGTGCCCAAGTCCTGCCCCGCCACCGTGAGGCTGCCTTGTTGGGGTTGGACGAGTGCGGCCAGCAAGGCCAACCAGGTGGATTTGCCGCTGCCCGAAGGGCCGCTCAGTAGCAGCACGGACCCCTGCGCCACCGCCACATCGGGAAATACCAGGCGCTGGCCTGCGCCATACGCGAATTGCAATCGCCGACTTTGAATCATGGAGCGCTTCGTCGCCACGCAGGCCGTGCGCACCTGCGGCGAATTGAGCGTGGCGCGGCGCCATACATCAAGGTATGCCTGCTCATAGCGTGGCAATGGAAGGCCATACTCAAGGCTTAGCTAGGCGGGCAAAGGTTTTGCGGAACTTGGCCACCTTGGGCGCAGCCACCGCCAGGCAATACCCCTGGCCTGGGTTTTTGGCAAAAAAATTCTGGTGGTATTCCTCGGCACGGGCGTAGTTGGACAGCATCTGTACCTCCGTGACGAGGGGCTTTTCAAAATCGCCGGACGCCTGAAGCGACTGAACGAAAGCCTGCGCCGCTTGGAATTGCTCCGGCGAGGTGCAGTAAATGCCGCTGCGGTACTGGGTGCCCACGTCGTGCCCTTGGCGATTGAGCGTGGTCGGGTCGTGAATCAGGAAAAATATTTCGAGAATTTCCGCCAGGCTAATAGTGTCCGGGTCGAACGCTAGGCGTACCACTTCATTGTGTCCGCTGGTTCCGGTGCAGACCATCTCGTAGGTGGGGTTGGCCGCTTGGCCGTTGCTATAGCCAGACTCCACTTGCGTGACGCCGCGCACCTGTAAAAACACCGATTCAGTACACCAAAAGCAACCACCCCCCAGAACCAGCGATTGCGTGACAATGGACATACAACGATCTCCTTTTTCGGGCTGTAAAAAGGAGTGAGCATAAGCGGATTGTGTGGTGACCTGGTAAACCATGCAGCCGCTTTCGCAACCGAGAAATAAGTGATGCGCTTGACAAGATGACAGGCAAGTCAAAGGCATCGGATACACTAATAACTCTTCGGTCATTAAAAATGTCGCCCCACGAATCCCCTGCTTCAACACCCATCGCCGTAGCGCCCAAGCGAGAGCGACGCAAACAAGCGCGCCCCGGCGAGTTGCTGGAGGCGGCCTTGCATGTTTTTGTCGACCAGGGTTTTGGCGCCGCCAAGGTGGAAGACATCGCCAGTCGGGCCGGTGTGTCCAAGGGGACGCTATTTTTGTATTTCGCCAGCAAAGAGGAATTATTCAAGGCCGTCGTACGCGACACCATTGTGGGCCAGTTATCGCAATTTCAGGTGGCCGTGGATACCTTCGAAGGCCCGACCCCCGAGTTGATGCGCACGATGGTGCATGCCTGGTGGCAGCGCTCCCACGCCAACGGCAGCACCGGCATCGCCAAGTTGATGCTCAGCGAGGGCAAGCATTTCCCGGAATTGGCCAACTTTTACCGCACTGAGGTCATCGACCCGGCCCGCGCCCTGATCGCTCGCTTGCTGGCGCGCGGCCTTGCCCGTGGTGAATTTCGTGCCATCGACCCGACATATGGGCCCTATACCCTTCTGTCTTCCATGATTTTTCTGGCTTTATGGCACCATGCGCCGGGTTTGCGTAGCCCGCAAGACGGCCCTCCATCAGCCCAGGCCTACCTGGAAACGCTCTTGGACGCCTATCTGGGCGGGGTGCTGGTGCGCCAAACATAAGCCCTACCCATCGACAACTGAAGTGACTATGAAAACGAAATTAATTTGGATGGTGCTCGCCGTGGCCCTGGCAGTGGCTTTGGGAGCGTTCCAATGGCAGCGTACCCGCCAGAAGCCGGCCAGCCCCAACGAGGCCCCAGCGACCGGGACCACGTTGCCTGGATCTGTATCCGATGGCATGGCCAAAGCTCCACCCTTGGTAGCCCTGAGCAGCACAGACATCGTCACCGTTGAGACGGCCACTTTGGAACAGGTACTTCCCATTTCCGGTCCGGTAAAGGCAATCCATTCAGCCTTTGTCAAAGCCCGGGTAGCTGGTGAATTGCAGGATTTTCTGGTGCGCGAAGGCGACTATGTGAAAGCCGGTCAGGTCATCGCACGCGTCGACAACACCGAATACCAGGCGCGCTTGCGTCAGGCGCAACAACAAGCCCAATCGGCCAAGGCGCAAGTGGATATCGCCCAACGCACCTATGACAACAATCGCTCGCTGGTAGACCAAGGCTTTATTTCCAAAACCGCCCTGGAGATTTCAGCTTCCAATTTAGTGGCCAGCCAGGCCAGCTACCAGGCCGCTCAATCAGGGGCGGAAGTCTTGCAAAAGGCACTGGACGATGCGGTCATGCGTGCGCCGATTACCGGACAGGTTTCGCAGCGCCTAGCGCAAAACGGCGAGCGTGTGGCCGTGGATGCACGCCTTGTCGAAATCGTAGATTTAGGACAAATGGAGTTGGAGGCCAGCCTGAGCGCCGAAGACGCATCGCGCGTGCGCCTCGGTCAAAGCGCACAAATCGCCATGGAGGGCAGCGACCAAAGCGTCACGGCCAAAGTGGTGCGCGTCAACCCTAACACCAGTGCAGGTAGCCGCGCCGTCGTGGTCTACCTCGCATTGGCTACGCATCCGCTGCTGCGCCAAGGTCTGTTTGTACAGGGTGGCTTGTCCTTGGGCAGCCGGACCAGCACGGCCTTACCCATTACTGCGGTGCGCACGGATAAGCCGGTTACGTATGTGCAAATCATTGTGGGTGACAAGGTGGAGCATCAACCGGTGGTCACCGGCTTCATTGGCGATGTCAAGGGCCAAGCCATGGTGGAAATTATTGGGCTGCCACCGGGTACCCGGGCACTCACAGGCAACGCCGGTACGCTACTGGCAGGAACACCTGTCAGCGTCAAGCCAGCGGGCAATTAATCTATGTGGTTTACGCGTATCAGCCTGCACAACCCGGTGCTGGCCACGATGATGATGGTCGCCTTAGTGGTGTTGGGCCTGTTTTCTATGCAGCGGCTCAAGGTCGATCAGTTCCCTAATATCGACTTCCCCACCGTAGTCGTCATTACCGACTACCCCGGCGCAGCCCCCGAGATTGTGGAAAGCGAAGTTTCTAAAAAAATAGAAGAGGCAGTCAACTCGATTGCCGGCATCAGCTCACTGACCTCGCGTAGCTACGAAGGCCAATCGGTGGTCATCATCAGCTTTGACCTGACCATGGATGGGCGCAAATCGGCCGACGATGTGCGCGAGAAAGTAGCCTCTGTCAAACCGTTGCTGCGCGCCGAAGTGAAAGAGCCGCGCGTGCTGCGCTTTGACCCGTCGGCCAAAGCCATCTGGTCCGTGGCGGTCTTGCCCGACGGCAAAGGCCCCGCGCTCAGCGCCGTAGAGCTAACCAACTGGGCCGAGCAGGTGTTTAAGAAGCGCCTGGAAAACGTGCCCGGCGTGGGCTCGGCCACCGTAGTGGGCGGCACCAAGCGCGAGATCAATATCTACCTCAACCCGCAGGCCATGGAAGCCTTCGGCATTACGCCCGACCAGGTCGTAAGCGCTGTGCGCAATGACAACCAAGACCTGCCCCTGGGCAGCATCCGCTCGCTGGAACAAGAGCGGGTGATTCAAGTCTCGGGGCGTGTACAACGGCCCGAGGATTTTGGCAACATCATCGTCGCTCGAAAAAATGGGGCGCCGGTGCGCGTGAGCCAAATCGCACAACTCAAAGACGGTGCGCAGGAAGTGGAAAACCTGGCCCTTTACAACGGACAGCGGACCTTGCTGTTATCGGTACAAAAATCCCAGGACGACAACACGATTGCCGTCGTCGATGGCCTGGAAAAAACCTTGGCTGAAGTGCGCAAGCAATTACCTGCGGGCATCCGCTTGGAAACGATTGCCGATGGCTCACGGCAAATCCGCGTGTCGGTGGACAACGTGAACCGCACGCTGATTGAAGGCGCGGTACTCACGGTTTTGATTGTGTTTTTGTTTCTCAATTCCTGGCGCTCGACCATCATCACCGGCCTGACACTGCCCATCGCCCTGATTGGCACGTTTTTGTTCATGTATATGCTGGGCTTTACCATCAACATGATCAGCATGATGGCGCTCAGTTTGTGCGTGGGTTTGTTGATTGACGATGCCATCGTGGTGCGCGAAAACATCGTGCGCCATATCCAAATGGGCAAAACGCCTTTTCAAGCCGCGATGGATGGCACGCAAGAAATTGGCTTGGCGGTGCTGGCCACCACGCTGTCTATCGTGGCGGTGTTTTTACCGATTGGTTTTATGGCCGGCATCATCGGCAAGTTCTTTCATGAATTCGGTCTGACGATTGTGGTGGCGGTGCTGATCTCTATGTTCGTCAGCTTCACGCTAGACCCGATGCTTTCCAGCGTATGGCACGACCCTAGCGTTCAAAACCATGGCAAACACAGCGGCCCTGCGAACTGGTACGATAAAACCATTGGCCGCGTGACCGGCTGGTTTGATCGCGGCACGAATTACCTGACCGATGTGTACCAAGGTATTTTGCGCTGGGCACTGGGCCACAAACTGACCACGGTGTTGCTGGCGCTGGGTATCTTTATCAGTAGCGTACTCATGGTGCCCCTGTTGGGTACTGAGTTTGTACCCAAGTCGGATTTTTCGGAAACTACCGTCAACTTTTATACCCCGGTAGGCTCCTCACTGGAAGTGACCGAGGCACGCGCCAAGCAGGTCGAAGCTATCGTGCGCGAATTCCCAGAAGTGCGTTACACGCTGACCACCATCAACACCGGTAATGCGCAGGGCAAGATGTACGCCAATATTTACATCCGCATGGTCGATCGCAAGGCGCGCAAGCGCGGCATTGAAGAGATATCTACCATCTTGCGCGAACGCTTGGCCCATGTGCCAGGCATTACCGTCACGCATATTGGCTTATTTGACTCAGTAGGCGGCAGCAAGCAAATCACGTTTTCTCTTTTGGGCAGCGATATCCAGACCTTGGAGCGCATCGCCCAGAGCGCCTTGCCCAAGCTGCGCGACATCCCCGGCCTGGTGGACCTGGACTCCAGCATGAAGCCCAATAAGCCGACGCTGGAATTGCAAGTCAACCGCGAGGCCGCTTCCGACTTGGGCCTGAGCCTGGCCCAGATCGGTAACAGCCTGCGCACCCTGGTAGCCGGACAAACCGTGGGCAACTGGCGCGCCAGTGACGACCAAACCTATGACGTCAATGTGCGACTCAATCCGGCAGCGCGCGACAGCGCCACTGACCTAGAACGTATGCCTCTTGTGATGGGCAGCAATGCCGATGGCTCAGGCCGCATCGTGCGCCTCAACCAAGTCGCGAAATTGGTGGAGACACACACCTCCAACCAGATCAACCGGCGCGACTTGCTGCGCGAAGTTTCTATCAACGCGAACGTCAGCGGCCGCTCAGCGGGCGAAGTATCCAAGGACATCAAGAAAGTGATGGACGGCATTACCATGCCGCCGGGCTATAGCACGCAGTTCAGCGGCTCGACCAAAGACATGGCCGACTCTTTTGGCTACGCGGTGTCCGCATTGGCGCTGGGCATTGTGTTTATTTACATGATTCTGGCCAGCCAGTTCAAAAGCTTTTTGCAACCGCTGGCGCTGATGACAGCCTTGCCTTTGACGCTGATCGGCGTGGTGCTGGCGCTGATGGCTTTTCGCTCGACGCTGTCGATGTTTTCCATCATCGGGGTACTGATGCTCATGGGCCTGGTCACCAAAAACGCGATATTGCTGGTCGACTTTGCCATTCGGGCGCGCGAGGGCGGCACGGACGCACAAGGCCAGCCCCTACCTGGCTTGGAGCGTAACGCCGCATTGCTCATGGCCGCCAAAGTGCGCTTGCGCCCGATTTTGATGACCACGCTGGCCATGATTTTCGGCATGGTGCCGCTGGCGTTTGCGCTCTCCGAAGGCTCGGAAATGCGCGCGCCCATGGGCCAGGCAGTCATCGGCGGGGTGATTACCTCGTCGCTGCTGACGCTGGTGGTGGTACCGGTGGTGTATTGCTATTTGGACGACCTGGGTCAATGGATGCGCCGTTTGTTCGGCCTGCCCGCCCCTTCTTTACCGGCGCCGTCAGAACCCGCCGGTAAAATTGACCCCGTCTGAATTGCGCTCTCGAAAGAATTGCTATGAACCTTGCCAACCCTGCCCAAGCCCGTTTCAATATGATCGAGCAGCAAATCAGGCCTTGGAATGTGCTCGATGCCGAGGTGCTGACCCTGCTGTCCGAGGTGCGCCGCGAGGAATTTGTTCCGCTAGCCCACCAGGCCTTGGCCTTCGCCGATATAGAAATCCCCTTGGACCACGGCCAATGCATGTTGGCGCCACGTATGGAGGCCCGTATGTTGCAGGACCTGCAGGTACAGAAACATGAACGGGCGCTGGAAATTGGCACCGGCTCGGGCTATATGGCGGCCCTGCTGGCGCACCAAGCGCACAGCGTGCTGAGTCTGGAATGTGTGGCCGAACTGGCCGATAGCGCAGCGGCCAGACTTCACCAAATGGGTATCCACAATGCAGAGGTACGCCAGGCCGATGGCTCGAAAGCCCTGCGAGACACGGGCCGTTTTCACGCCATTGTGCTCAGTGGGTCCGTGCCGGCCGTACCCCAGCACTTGCTCGATCTACTGGAAATCGGCGGCCGATTAATGGCCATTGTGGGTGATGAACCCATTATGTCGGCCCAGCTTTTCACCCGCGTCAGCGAAAGTGCCTTCAGCAGTACTACCCCCTGGGATGCCAACGCACCGCGTTTGCATGGATTTACCGAACACTCCCAATTCCATTTTTGAGCTCCCAAGAAAACCCATGATTGCTCAGGTACGCCCCGCCGACTTTCCCGCTTGGCTGCAAGCGGTACGCCAGTCCAATCCATTGGACGCACCTTTGGTGCTGGACGTACGCGAACCGCATGAGCTCGCTTTGGCCAACTTAGGTCAAGGGGACGGGCAAGGCTTTCGAGTCATTGCTATGCCGATGGGCTCAGTGCCCGCGCGACTGACGGAACTCGATCCTGATCAACCCATTGCCTGTATCTGCCACCACGGTATGCGCAGCATGCAGGTGGCGCGCTTTCTGGCCAGCAACGGCTTCGGGCAAGTCGTTAACATCGACGGCGGTATCGACGCCTGGTCCATAGACAAAGATTCATCCATTGCACGCTACTGATACATGCTCATGCGCGCGCACTGGCCAACCGAAAAATCCCCACCACGATGGAGCAAATGCTTATGAAAAGACAATTTTCCACCCTTCGCAAGCGCGTTCTACCTCTATTGATTAGCCTGGGGCTCGGTACGGGCGTCTACGCGCAAAGCTTGGTCGACTTATACGCAGCCGCGCGCGACTACGACGCCAATTTTCAGGCGGCCAAGGCGCAAAAGGAGGCCAATACCTACAAAGCGGATCAAAGCCTAGCCCTTTTGCTTCCCCGGGTCGACGCCGAAGCGAGGTGGAACAGCGGATTGGTTACCCAGGATCGCGGCTTTAGTAATAACGCAATGACACTCAGTGCGACACAGGGTTTGTACCGTCCGGCCGATCAAGCCACTTATTTACAAAGCCGAAAATCCATTGCTTCTGCCACCAACGCCTTGGCGGCAGCAGAGCAAGATTTGATCTTGCGGCTTTGCCAAGCTTACTTTGACGTGCTCACGGTGACCGACAGCCTAGAGTACGTCAAGGCGCAAAAAGTTGCGGTTCAAGAGCAACTGGCTTTTGCCAAGCGCAATTTCGAGGTGGGTACATCCACCATCACCGACGCTCGCGAAGCACAGGCGCGCTTTGACCTGGTGCTGGCGCAGGAAATCGCTGCAGAAAATGACTTGCGCGTAAAAACGCTGGCCTTAGCGCAATTAGCCGGTAAACCCGATGTCAAACCAATGTCCGTGGCGGCCAAGTTCAACCTTGACGACTTCACGCCGGTGGATGTCAATGAATGGCTCGCTTTAGGCCAAACAGAACACCCGGCGCTACGTCAATTAAAGCTCGCACTAGAAGTTGCGCGTCTGGACACTCAAAAAGCGAATGCCGCGAATTTGCCAACGGTCGATCTGGTCGGACAGTACCAGACGACGACGAGCAACGGTGAGGGGGGGAACCCAGCGACCAACAACAACGCTTACACCGTTGGGTTTAGCATAAAACTGCCGCTTTTTGCCGGCTACTCCATCCAAAACCGTATCAAGGAAACGCTCTCGCTAGAGGATAAGTCGCGTGCCGATCTTGAAACCGCGCAACGCAATGTGGTCCAGGCCACGCGCAGCGCATTTTTGGGCGTCAGCTCAGCGCTGGGGCAGGTGCGCGCTTACGAAGCGGCGGCCATCTCCAGCCAAAGCGCGCTCGATGCCAACAAGTTGGGGTACCAGGTCGGTGTACGCATCAATATTGACGTTCTCAACTCGCAAAGCCAGTTGTACGATACCAAAGCAAAACTTTCCAAAGCCCGCTATGACGTCTTGATGGGTAGCCTCAAACTGCGCCAGGCCAGCGGCATTTTGAAAGCCGAAGATCTCAACGCCATCAACGACTTGCTGCAGTAGGCGCGAGGCACTTTCCAGTCAGACATTGCCCTGCCACAAAGGGCCCAAAGCCAAGCTTATGCGACGGGCAGCGCCCCGGTGGGTTTGCGCAAATGCCCAAGCGGCACTGCTGGCGGCCTCGAGTTGTGCCGGGTCTTCTACCCATTGCAAAGCGCATTGCAGTGCCGACAACATATCGGGCCTGCGCAAGGCAGCCCCTGCTTCCTGCGCCAGCGCCGCAGCTTGTGCAAAATTGAAAGTATGCGGGCCCATCACGATGGGGCAGCGGCAGGCGGCCGCTTCAATGAGGTTTTGCCCACCCAGCGGCGCAAAACTCCCGCCCAGCAAAGCAGCGTCTGCCAAACCGTAATAAAAGGGCATCTCACCCAAGGTGTCGCCTAGCCACACATCAGCGGGCGAAAAAACGGCACCATCGGTCGAGCGGCGCGCCACGGTTAGACCAGCGGCTTCCAATAAAGCCGCCACGGCATCAAAACGTTGCGGATGGCGCGGCACGATCAACCATTGCACGCCTACGCTCGCCAGTACATGGCCGCCGGCACGTAAAGCGCGCAATGCGTCAATCCACATCTGCTCTTCACCTTCCCGGCTGACGGCAAGCATCAGCACCGGTAGTAGCTGGCCCTGACGCGCACTTTGGCCTTGCTCCCATAGTGCCAAATCAGGCTCCATATCGAACTTGAGGTTGCCGGTGGGCGCATGCGGCCTGACGCCCAGCGCGCGAAAACGCGTAGCCTGCTCCGCATCTTGCGGCCAGACACCGCGCAGCCGGGCAAAAGCAGGCTCTGCCAGCCAACGCAGACTTTGCGCGCGGCGCAGCGATTGCGCACTCAAACGGGCATTGATTAAACACACTGGCACGCCAGCCTGTGCACAGGCCGCAATCCAATTGGGCCAAATTTCCGTCTCCAGCAACAGGCCAAGCCGGGGCTTGAAATGCTGCACAAAGCGGCGCGTGGCCGCTGGCGTATCCCAAGGTTGCCAGACTTGAATATCACCAGCTTGCAACAGCTCCTGTCCCGCTTCGCGCCCAGTAGCCGTTCCGTGTGTAAGCAAAAGGCGCAAGCCCGGCCACTGGGCCCGCAGCAAAGCAATCAAGGGAGCGACCGCGCGCGTCTCGCCCAGGGAAACGGCATGCACCCACAAGAGCGGCCCTGCCCCCGGTGGCATAGCGCCGTAATCCCCGAAACGCTCCTGCACATGCTGTGCGTAGGCCGGCTCGCTGTGCGCGCGCCGGCGCAACTTCCAGCGCAGCGCTACTTGCAACAAGACCATCACGCCGCTGTAAACCGCAAGGGCAAGGCGCTGAAGCTGCGGCCTCGCCCAAGATCCTTTATCTCCGGAATTACTCATGCCAGAGCCCTGCCAGGGTGGGATGCCGCCAGTGCCGTTTGCCACGCGTCCCATACCTGGTTTACATCGGGCGCTTGCGCGCCACCGGCGATACGCTGGTAGTCGCGCCCCACCGGCCCCGCACGCCAGGCGCGGTCCTGGCTGAAGATTTGTACATGCGGCAAATCCAGCGCCACGGCCAAATGACTCAGGCCGGAATCGACGCCAATGACCCCGGCACTTGCGGCCATGCGGCAGGCGAGCGTATCGAGATTTTGCGCCGGCCAGACATGGGCCATAGCACCGAGCCTATGCGCGAGCGCCTGCACCCGGTCCAGCTCACGCGCACCCGCGTGCGGCAGGCCTACCGAAAAGCCAGCGGCGATGAGTTTCTGCGCCAATTCCAGCCAATGGGCATCTGGCCACTCGTTATCACTGCGCGTGGTGCCATGGGCCAGCACTACCTCGGGCCTGCCAGGTGCTTCGGGGGCCAGTGCCTCCAGATCCCAGTCGTAACGCGCTGGCGCCTGCAGCATGGCCCGCTCGCTGTAGCCCAAGGCCTGCGCCGCTAGCAAGCGGTAACGTGCGACCGCGTGGATACGCTGGGGCATTGGAATAGTGCGCATCAGCAAGTGGCGCACAGGCCATTCGTAAGAGCAGGCATCGCTGCCATTGGCGTAGGTGGCACTAAAGCCACCTGGCCGCAGGCGGGCCGCGCGCGCCACCCAGGCCGATTTGATCAAGCCCTGAAAATCGACGACCGCGTCATACGCATCCTGTCGCAAGCGGGCGTTAAACAGACCGCCCTGGGCACGTGTGGCCGCACTGAAATAGGACTTGCGCCAACGCCTTTGCGCAATCGGCAATACCGCACGCAGCCCGCGCACCCGCGCCACTAAGGGGGCAAAGGCTTCTTCCACCACCCAATCGATTTGTGCATCTGGGAAAGCCGCTAACAGATCCGGCACTACCGCCATGGTCTGAATGACATCGCCCAAAGAAGAAAGCTTGACGATCAGAATGCGCATGGACAATGGATCAGGGCCTGGCCGCAAGCCTTAGTGCGATGCTGCTTCAAAGTGCGCATCAGGCTTGACGCTGCGAAGCAGCGCCATCATCGCGCCTTCAATGCGTGCAAGCGCTGCCGCATCGTGGCCTTCAAAGCGCAGCACCAGCACCGGCGTAGTGTTGGAGGCGCGCACCAAACCAAAACCATCGGGCCAATCCACGCGTATCCCGTCGATGGTGGTGCACACCGCCGGGGCGGCAAAGTCCGCGGCTGCGATCAATTGCTCCACAAGGGCATGCGGCTCGCCTTCCTTGCAAGCTACGTTGAGTTCAGGGGTGGAAAAGCTGGTGGGCAAAGCGTGCAACAAAGCATTGGAATCGGCGACGCGGCTGACGATCTCGAGCAATCGGCAACCCGCGTAGGTTCCGTCGTCAAAGCCGAACCAGCGCTCTTTGAAAAAGATGTGCCCACTCATCTCACCACCCAGGGGCGAGTCGATCTCGCGCATTTTGGCTTTGATCAGGGAATGGCCGGTTTTGAACATGAGCGGCACACCACCTGCTGCGGCAATGGCCGGGCCTAAGCGCTGCGAGCATTTCACGTCGAACACAATCGTGCCACCGGGTACGCGCGTGAGCACATCTTGCGCAAACAGCATCATTTGGCGGTCGGGATAAATATTGCTGCCATCGCGGGTGACGATGCCCAGGCGGTCGCCGTCGCCATCAAAGGCCAGGCCTAGCTCAGCATCCCCGGCCTGCAAGGCGGCGATCAGGTCGCGCAGGTTTTCGGGCTTGCTCGGGTCCGGGTGGTGGTTGGGGAAATTACCATCGACCTCGCTGTACAACTCCGTCACCTCGCAGCCGATGGCCCGCAAAATGCCCGGCGCACTCGCCCCTGCGATGCCATTGCCCGAATCGACCACGATTTTGAGCGGGCGCGCCAACTGAATGTCACCCACGATGCGTGCGTGATACGCCGGCAGCACATCGGCCTGCAGACAGCCGCCACCGGCTTGCAAGGTCCAGCTTTCGCCTTCCATGATGCGGCGCAGGGACTGTATTTCCTCGCCATAAATCGCCTTGCTGCCCAGCACCATTTTGAAGCCGTTGTAATCGCGCGGGTTGTGGCTGCCGGTTACCTGGATGCCGCTGTTGCACAAAGTACAGGCTGCAAAGTACAGCATGGGCGTGGTGGCCGCTCCGATGTCGATCACCTGCACGCCCGCATCCTGCAAACCCTGAATCAAAGCACCAGCCAGCATCGGCCCGCTAAGCCGTCCATCGCGCCCCACTGCTACGGTGCGCTCGCCCTGGCGCATGGCCAAGGTACCAAAAGCGCGACCCAAGGCGCGCGCCATGTCTGCATGCACGGTGGATGGTACGATGCCCCGGATGTCGTAGGCTTTGAAGATGCTGGGGGATAGTTGCATAGCGTGAGCGTGCTTGGGGTTTCAGTAGTGTGCCTAGGTTGCGCACCGCTTCTAAAGCATTGTAGGAGGCGCATCTGCCAGCCCATGGGAGCGCAAGCCCAACACCATAATGTTCCTTTTGCGCCTAATCGAAACATCCTCTTGGTGTTAGCTAGAACATGCCAATCGGCACGACGAAAGCGCGAGCTGGACGCTGATGCAAAAAAGTGCTGCCCACGACCGGGAGCCAGAGCGCTGCGGCCAGGTCAGCAAGCTGCGTAGGGCCCAGCACTGGGCCGATCCCCTGGCGGGCCAGTGTGGACGCCATGGTGGACGACCCAGTTTTGAAAGCGGGCTAGTGCAATTGCCGCACCGCATTAATGCATAGCAGACCAAGGGGCGGGGGTGGCTGCATCCATCAAGGGCAAGCTGTCACAGGCTTGCAGCTTCTGGAGCTTATTTTCCTTTGTTTAAGGGAATAATATCCTTGCAATTTATACATTCAGATGCTTAAAATGCACGGATGTTAGACCGCAACTTACTTAAGCACCTACGCCAAGACCTGGCCCAATACCCGGCTGTGGCCTTGCTTGGGCCCCGCCAGGCCGGTAAAACCACCGTCGCCCACCAGCTCGCCCTGCCAGAACACAGTGTGTATCTGGACATGGAGTCCGAACTCGACCGGGCCAAACTCAGTTCACCGGAGCTGTACTTGGGCGAACGGCTGGATCACTTGGTCGTCATAGACGAGGTACACCGGGTCCCCGGCTTGTTTCCAGTACTGCGTGGCCTTATCGACCGCGCCAGGCGCGAAGGTCGCCGCAACGGGCTCTACCTGTTGTTGGGCTCTGCCTCCTTGGACTTGCTGCAACAAGCAGGTGAGAGTCTGGCCGGGCGCATTGCCTACCGCGAACTCACACCGTTTCACGCGCTGGAGCTTGACGACAGCGATCTGCGCCGTTTGTGGCTGCGTGGCGGTTTTCCTGACAGCCACTTGGCGCGCACAGTCAGCGCCAGTTTTCGTTGGCGACAGGATTTCATTCGCACGTATGCAGAACGTGACATCCCACAGCTGGGCGGGCGTGTGGGTGCCGATGCTGTGCGACGCTTATGGGGCATGCTGGCACACCAGCAAGGCGGTTTGTTCAATGCGTCGGTGCTGGCGCGCAGTCTGGCGCTAGACACCCGCACCGTTAACCGCCACATAGATTTGCTGGTACAGATGTTTTTAGTGCGCCGCTTGGAACCTTGGCACGCCAACCTGGGCAAGCGATTGACCAAATCGCCCAAACTGTATGTGCGCGACAGCGGCTTGCTGCACGCACTGCTGGGCTTGTCTGATGAAGAAACGCTGCTGGGTCACCCCGCCGTCGGCGCCAGCTGGGAAGGCTTTGTGCTGGAAAACCTAATCACGGCGGCAGGCCCGAATGCCAGTGCCTACTTCTACCGCACCAGCGCAGGCGCAGAAATCGATTTGCTGTTGCGCTGGCCCGATGGTCAATCCTGGGCGATTGAAGTCAAACGCAGTTTGTCGCCAAAGATGGAGCGCGGCTTTTATGTCGCCTGCGAAGACCTTCAACCCAGTCGTCAGTATGTGGTCTACCCCGGGGCCGACAGCTTTGCGCTGGGGCCGGTAACTCGGGCTGTGCCACTGGGGGAACTGTGTCGGCAGTTGGCGGGCAAAGCCTGGACATAAGCAACCATTGCTGTCCGTCCAAGCCCTTGTCGTGACTCGTTTTTAGCCAACTCTTTATGAAGTGCTCTGTTTTAGGCACTAAAGCGATCATCTCGTGGGCTACTGGTGCAAGCGCAATGCTTTCCCGATCCAGACCACGACCCAATAGATCGATGCGGATTTCAGCCCAGCCAACTGCACCCCTGTAAACACATGTCCGATTACGGTCAATGACTGCGGCAAGCCTGCGTATCATCCCCGCATACCACTGAATCCGCTATCTTACAAACCACATCCAAGCATGAAACCTTTTGACTCCCAAGCCGTGCAATCGACTTACCAAAGTCCTTTGGGCACGATTTACCTGCTGGCGAATACCCACGCGCTGCTGGGCCTGTGGTTTGAACGCCAAGACCACTTCCCCGCGCTCAGTGACTTTGCGTCAAGCACCACGCATCCGGTACACGCCATGGCGCACGTGCAACTGCAGGAATATTTTTCGCAGGAACGCCAAGCCTTTTCCCTGCCGCTGGATTACAGCGCCGGGACCGACTTTCAACAAGCGGTGTGGCGCCAGTTAACTGCTATAGCACCAGGCAAAACAAGTAGCTACGCTGCTATTGCGCAGGCCATCGGCAAACCGGCCGCGGTACGCGCGGTCGGTGGCGCCATAGGCCGCAACCCCTTAAGCATTGTGGTGCCCTGCCACCGGGTTATCGGTAGCAAGGGCCAACTGACCGGTTATGCCGGAGGCCTGCCACGTAAGATCGCACTCTTGCAACTCGAAAGCGCTTTTTGAATCCCCCTGTTTCTGACGCGCGCCCACCACGCTGGGTGCCCGATTTCATTGCCCTGGCAGCCATCTGGGGCGCCTCTTTTTTATTCACACGCCTGAGCATGCTCAGCTTCAGCCCGGTAGTCACCGCCGCCCTGCGCGTCATCATCGCCAGCGCGGTGCTACTGCCCTTGATGTTGCTGCGCGGCCATCGGGCGGACTTTGCGCTGCATTGGAAAAAAGTGCTGCTGGTCGGGGTGATCAATTCAGCCATTCCCTTTGTCTGCATAGCCTTTGCGCTGCAAAGCATTTCTATCGGCCAGTCCTCGGTGCTCAATGCCACGGTGCCCTTGTTTGGCGCGCTGATCGCCTGGGCCTGGTTGGGCGATCGGCCCTCGGGTTCGCGCGTGGTGGGCTTGCTGATCGGCTTTGCAGGTATCGCTTTGTTAGCGAGTGAAAACGCCAGCTTCGACACCAATGCCATGGGCAGCTCCAGCGCCTGGGGGATTGCGGCCGCTCTGCTGGCCTGCCTGTGCTACGGCATTGCCGCCAGCTACACACGGCGGTTTTTGGGAGACGTACCTTCTTTGGTATCGGCCACCGGCAGCCAACTGGGCGCGTCGATTTTTCTGCTGCCTTTTTGCCTGTGGTACTGGCCTGCCCAAGCGCCGACCACGCAGGCCTGGCTGGCCGTCACCGCGCTGGGGGTGGTGTGTACCGGTACTGCCTACATCCTGTTTTTCCGGCTCATTGCCAACGCCGGGCCGGCGCGCGCTTTAACCGTCACCTTTGCCATTCCCGTGTTTGCGATTGCCTATGGCGTCATCTTGCTGGGTGAAGGCGTGACGCACTGGATGCTGGGCTGCGCTGTGCTTATTGTGTTGGGCACCAGCTTGTCCAGCGGTTTGTGGAGCCTGCAGTTTTGGAAGCCTCGCGGGGCGGACTGAGGGCTATCGCTGAAGGCGCTGGACCCGTCGTTGCGAGGTCGTAGGCCGTGGCAATCCATGACTCCACGCAAACCTGGATCGCCGCGTCGCTTAGCTCCTCGCGATGACACACTGGCATGGATCGCCACGTCGCTTCGCTCCTCGCGATGACGCACTTTTGCGGACCGCCCTTAGCCCCTAGGATGGTGCTCGGCATGCAACTTAGCCAGACGCTCGCGGGCTACGTGGGTGTAAATAGTGGTGGTGGAAATATCGGCATGGCCCAACAACAACTGCACGGCGCGCAAATCGGCGCCGTGGTTGAGTAAATGCGTGGCAAATGCATGCCGCAAAGTGTGCGGTGACAAAGGCGCGTGGATGTCTGCGATCAGCGCATATTTTTTCACCAGCATCCAGAACATGATCCGCGTCATGGCGCCACCCGCGTCCAAGCCCCGGGTCGTCACAAATAAAGCCTCCGTCTGTTTACCGGCCAGCAAGGCCGCACGCGCGCCGCCCAGGTAGTCGCGCAGCCACTGGCTTGCCACTTCGCCATAGGGCACCAAGCGCTCTTTGGCGCCCTTGCCCATAACGCGCAATACGTTGTCGTTCAAACCCAGCTGAAATACCTTCAAGCCCACCAGTTCACTGACCCGTAAACCGCTGGCGTACATGAGTTCGAGCATAGTGCGGTCGCGCACGCCGATGGCGGTATTGACGTCGGGCGCGTCGAGCAAGGCCTCCACTTGGGCCTCACTCAGGGTCTTGGGTACCCGCAGCGCCTGCTTGGCCGACTGCAACTGCAAGGTCGGATCCTGTTGCACCAATCCGTGGCGCAGCGCCCAGCGGAAATAGCGTTTAAACACTGTAAGGCGCCGGTTGGCCGTGGTGGCTTTGCTTTCTGCGTGTTGGGCGGCAAAGTATTGCTGCAACTTCCATTGCGAACAACTGGTCAGCGGCGCGCCTTGCAGATGGGTTTGAAGCTTCACCAGGTCGCGCCGGTAGGCCTGCAAGCTGTTGAGCGCCAGTCCATCTTCTAGCCACAGCGCATCGATAAAAGCATCTATCGATGCTTCACTTGCAGAATCAGCGCTGGCGGGCAGGCTTGGCAAACTCAGTCGAGCTTGAGCTTGGCTGTCTCTACCACTTGCTTATAGACCGCGTACTCGGCCTTCATTTGCTCGGCAAATTGCTCAGGGGTGTTGCCAATGATGATGGAGCCGGTGTCCTCGATGCGCTTGCGCACCGACGGGTCTTCCAGTGCTTTGCGCACTGCGGCATTGACCTTGTCCACTACGTCTTTAGGCAAGCCTTTGGGGCCGTAAATGCCGTAAAACGCCATGCGGTTCACTGGCTCCAGCCCCACCTCTTTGAAGGTGGGCACTTGCGGCAATTGCGCTAGGCGCTGCGGGGCGGCCACTGCGATGGCCACCAATTTGTTGGCCTGGATAAATGGCAAGGCCGATGGCATGTTGTCAAAAATAATCGGCACCTGGCCGGCCACGGTGTCATTGAGCGCCGGGCCTGCGCCCCGGTAAGGAATATGGGTCACAAACACACCGGCTAAGTTTTTGTAAAGCTCCATTTGCAGGTGCCCGATGCCACCGGTACCCGAGGAAGCATAAGAGTGCTGGCCGGGATTTTTTTTCAGCTCGGCCACAAAGCCTTTGTAATCCTTGGCCGGGAAGCTGGGGTGCACTGCGATTACATTGGGTGTCGCCGCCACATTAATAATCGGTGTGAAATCGGTCAGCGCGTTGTACGGAATTTTGGGGTTGATCGCGGGATTAGCCGCTACGGTGGACACCGTGGCCATGCCAAGCGAATAACCATCAGGCGCGGACTTGGCGGTTTCGTTGGCGCCGATCACACCACCGCCTCCGGCTTTATTTTCCACCACCACGTTTTGCCCCAAGGCCTTACCCATGGCATCAGAAATCACACGGGCCACGATGTCGGTGGTGCCGCCGGGTGCAAAAGGCACTTGCAATTTCACCGGCTTGTTGGGATAGGCCTGCGCCCAAGCGCCGCCAGCGGCTAACAATGCGGTGAGGGTGATAGTGGAGGCGAGTAAGGGACGGCGCTGCATGGGGGTTCTCCAATCGAGGGTTGGCCGCGCCAAAGGGCGGCGAAGTCTTGTGAAGCGGCAATACTACATCCAAGCGAAAGTCATGGAGAAAAGTACCGGTCCCGGCAAGGCCAAAGCGGATGGGAGCCTGCGATCGAGCCGATGCCCTTGCACAGCGCTGGTATCCTTGGCCGGTGTCATACGCCCTGCTTTTGTTGCCCGAGTTCTCGCTGATCCTGCTGGGCTACCTGATTAGCCGCCATACCGCCTTGAACCGCAGCGTATGGGCCCAGGTGGACGCGCTGGTCTACTACCTGCTATTTCCCACGCTACTGTTCCATTCGATTATCAAAAGCCCCCTAGACCTGGGCGACGCTTCCCGCCTGCTATCCGGCGGCCTGCTGGTGGTAACCAGCGGCGTGGCACTGTCCTACAGCCTGCCCTACCTGCCATGGCTGGGCCGGCACGTTCAGCGACGCGAACACGCAGCGGCGGCGCAGGTGGCCTTTCGCTTCAACTCGTTTATCGGGCTGGCCTTGGCCGAACGCCTGGGCGGACCGGCCGGTTTGCTCTCCATTGCCGTCTTGATTGGTTTTTGCGTGCCCCTGGCCAACGTGGCAGCGGTGTGGCCGATGGCTCGGGGCAGCGAGCGCGGCTTTGCGCGCGAGTTATTACGCAACCCTTTGATCATCGCCACCACCAGCGGGTTGGCTGCGAATTTGCTGGGCCTGGCCCTGCCGCAATGGCTGGAGCCCACGGTGGCGCGCATAGGCGCAGCATCCTTGGCCCTGGGCCTGATGGCGGCCGGTGCCGGTATGCAATTGCAGTCGCTCCAACGCGCCAAAGCATTGGGCATCGCACTCTTAAGCATCAGGCATCTGCTGTTGCCCCTGATCGCCCTGGCGCTGGCGTTTGGGCTGCAATTGAGTGCCGCCCATGCCGCCATCTTGCTGACCTTCGCCGCCGTGCCTACCGCTGCCAGTGGCTATGTACTAGCCGCAAAAATGGGCTATGACGGCGGCTACGTCGGCGCCCTGATCACCTCTTCCACCCTGCTGGGCATGGCCAGCTTGGCGCTGTCGCTGGGCATTTTGCTTCCCATTTACCTGGCTTAAATGCATGCTGGCGTTCGCAAGCCCTGCCCTTTCCATGAGGGCTTAGCGTTTTATATCTGCGAAATTTGCGCACTGCCAGGCTTGAATGTCTCCTGCGCCAAAGCCCATTGCACATGCTCACGCACGATCTCGCTTTCATGGTCCAAGCGCGCCTGCAGGGCCATGCGTAAGGCGGGAGCTGCAACATCGCCGGCGCGCAGTGCGTTACCAGCTGCCACCGCCAGATTGCGCAACCACCTTACATGGCCGATGCGTCGGATCGCGCTGCCTTCGGTGCGCTGCAAAAACGCCGCTTCGCTCCAACCCAATAAGTGCACCAAAGACTGTCCGTTAAGACTCTCGCGCTCGTCAAAGTCGGGCAAAGTGCTGACCTGCGCGTACTTATTCCAGGGGCATACGCTTTGGCAGTCATCGCAGCCGTAGATGCGGTTGCCCATCAAGGGGCGCAGGTGCTCGTCGATGCTGCCCGCATGCTCGATCGTCAAATACGAGATGCAACGTCGCGCATCCAATTGATAGGGGGCGACGATGGCCTGCGTGGGGCAGATATCGATACAGGCGCTGCAAGTTCCGCAATGCGGCTCTACCGGCGGCGTAGGCGCAAGCGCCACATCGACCAATATTTCACCCAGAAAAAACATCGAGCCCGCTTCGCGGTGCAAAACCAGGGTGTGCTTGCCACGCCAACCCAAGCCGCTGCGCGTTGCCAGCTCGGCCTCCAATACAGGCGCTGAATCCGTGAATACCCGATGCCCCAGCGGCCCCAGATGCGCTGCCAAACGGTCCGCCAAAGTTTGCAAGCGGCTGCGCAAGACCTTATGGTAGTCACGCCCTCGCGCATACAAGGCCAGCGTGCCGGTGCCGGTGCTTTGCAGACGGCCCATCTCTATGTTTTGCCAGCCGGGCAATGTGCTGCGCGGCAGGTAGTCCATGCGCGCGGTGATGACGCTGAGGGTACCGGGAATCAGCTCGGCGGGCCGTGCGCGCTTGGTGCCGTGGCGCTGCATATAGTCCATGCTGCCGTGAAAACCGGCCTTGAGCCACGCCAGCAAACCGGGCTCGGCGTCGCGTAAATCCACCCCTGCCACACCGATTTGGGAGAATCCCAGCTCCTGCCCCCAGGCTTGCAAATGCGCCATGTCCAGCGCCGCCGCATGGGGAGTGCTAGTCTGGACCTTTGGATTGTTCACGCTGTGATTGTAAAAACCCCGCCTTTGCTGCTGCATTGGCCTGACGAAAATGCCACGCAGGCCTTTGCGCAGCGCTTGGCCGAGCATGCAGCATTGTGCAATGCCTTCGTCAGTTTGCGCGGCAATCTCGGTGCGGGAAAAACCACACTGGTGCGCCATTTGCTACGCGCGCTGGGGGTGCAAGGGCGCGTCAAAAGCCCTACCTATGCGGTGGTTGAGCCCTATAGCCTGCCCGGCCTGGACATTTGGCATTTCGACTTTTACCGCTTTAGCGACCCGCGCGAATGGGAAGACGCAGGCTTTCGGGATATCTTTGCCAGCCCCGGCATCAAGCTGGCCGAATGGCCCGACAAAGCGGCCTCCATGCTGCCGCCGGCCGATCTGGACATCCTGCTGGAAGTCGATCCATCGCAGCAGCGCAGCGTCAGTCTGCGCGCATACACGGCTATCGGCGAGGCTTTGCTGCATGGCTTGCGCGACCAGCGCGTTAAAGAACCGGGCCCGGCGCCATGAAGCGTCGCGAATTCATCCACAGCGGAGCAGTGGTGCTGTGCCTGGGCCCGGCCATGGTGCATGGCGCGAGCATCGTCAATGTGCGCGTTTGGCCGGCGCCGGACTATTCACGCGTCACCATCGAGTCCGACAGCCCCCTGCAAGCCAGCAACAGCATGGTGAGCAAGCCGCCGCGCCTGGTGCTGGACATCGCTGGTATCAGCATCAACCCGGCGCTGCGGGAACTGGTGGCCAAAGTGCGGCAAGACGATCCCAATATCGCCGGCATACGGGTCGCACAATTTACCGCCAATGTGGTGCGCTTGGTTATTGACCTCAAGCAAGGCGTGCGCCCCCAGGTTTTCAGTTTGGCACCGGTTGCCGCCTACCAGCACCGACTGGTACTCGACCTGTATCCCTTGCAGGCCATAGACCCGCTCGATGCGCTCATCGCCCAGCACGTCCCGCTCCCCCCAAGCGCCCAATTTACCGACCCGCTTACCGATCTGATGGCACAAGGAAACGGCACGTCTGAACTTCCCCCCGCTGTGGCCGGCACTCCGGGCGCTTTAGGCAAAGCGGTGGGCGCCAATGGCTCCAACACGCAGGCGCCCAGCGCAATGTCAAACAACAAAAAGCCTGGCTCCGCCGCGCCCCCGGCCCTAGCGGGCCCGGGCGCCTGGATGGACGCCAGCCCGCCGCTGACCGGGACCGACCGGCTGATCATCATCGCACTGGACCCTGGCCACGGCGGCGAAGACCCTGGCGCCATCGGGCCCGGCGGCACACAGGAAAAAGACGTGGTGCTGAAGCTGGCATTTTTGCTACGCGACCGCATCAACGCTGCCAGCGTCAAAGGCAATCCGATGCGCGCCTACCTCACGCGCGATGCCGACTTCTTTGTGCCTCTGCATGTGCGGGTGCAAAAAGCCCGTCGGGTCAAGGCCGATCTATTGGTCAGCTTACATGCCGATGCTTTTTATACCCCTGCGCCGCAAGGCGCCAGCGTCTACGCGCTCAGCCAAGGCGGAGCCTCGAGCAGCGCGGCCCGGTGGATGGCGGCCAAGGAAAACAAAGCAGACTTGATTGGTGGCCTCAATGTCAAGATAAAAGACGCGGAAGCGCAAAGCGCTATCCTGGACATGAGCACCACCCGACAAATCACCGACAGCCTGGCGCTAGGCGGCACCCTCTTGGGCGAAATGCGCCGCATAGGCAAGCTGCACAAAGGCAGTGTGGAGCAAGCTTCTTTCGCAGTACTCAAAGCGCCCGAGATTCCCAGCGTGTTGGTGGAGGCCGCCTTTATCAGCAACCCGGAAGAGGAAAAAAAGCTGATTACCGCGGAATACCAAAACCAGGTGGCCGATGCCCTCATGCGCGGCATCAGCGCTTACTTCGGCAAAAACCCACCGCTGGCGCGCACCCACACCGTGGGTTGACGGATACCACAGGGATACGTTCCCAGCGCGGCGGTCCGAGTTCAACAGCGATTTACTGATCGAAGCGCCGTCGAAGAACCGTTGGGTTTGGCTCAGTCTTTCTGTTGCAAGAGACTGCTTAGGCCCCCAGTGGCATGGCGCGCGCCGACAGGGACGGACGCAAGAACTTGTCACACATCGGACAGATGCCGTATAAACCCTAGGTTCGGGTAAGTCACCATAGCACTACATTGACCGATACCAGCCGCCCTGCAATTCTGTTTGGAGCGCGCTAGATCCCTAACTTCACAAAAGGCCGAGCCATGTATCCGGGACATCACGCGGTGAAAAACCAAAGTAAAGCGGCCTTCATCATGGCTGCCAGCGGGGAGTCGGTCTCCTATGGGGAGCTGGAGTTGCGCAGCAACCGCCTCGCGCATTTGCTACGCGCCCAGGGGCTCAAACGCTTAGACCATTTTTCGGTTTATATGGAGAACAACAGTCGCTATATCGAAACTTGCGTTGCCGGCGAGCGTACCGGCTTGTATTACACCTGTATCAACTCCTACCTCACCGCGCAAGAGGTGGCCTACATCGTCAACAACAGTGAGTCCCAGATCATGATCACCTCGGCATCAAAGCTGGCGGTCATTCGGGAAGCACTGGAACATTGCCCCAGGGTCAAACTGTGCCTGGTCGTCCATGCTGGCGACACATTGCCAACACCGGGCACTGCAGGTGCGGTGGTATGGCAGGATTTTGCGCAAGCGGTTGCTGGTTTCCCCAGTACGCCCGTGAGCGATGAGTCCTTGGGCACGGCCATGCTCTATTCGTCCGGGACGACCGGGCGCCCCAAAGGCGTATTACGACCGCTTGCGGAACAAGCACCGAGTGAAATACTGCCGCTTTTCGCATTTCTGGGCAAACTGTGGCGCTGTGAAGAAAGCATGGTTTATTTGTCGCCTGCGCCGCTGTACCACTCCGCCCCGCTGGCCAACGTCAGCATGGTGATTCGCAGCGGCGGTACGGCGGTCATCATGGAACATTTTGATCCCAAGCAGTACCTCATGCTGGTCGAGCGTTTTGGCATCACCCACTCCCAACTCGTCCCCACCATGTTTAGCCGCATGCTCAAGCTGCCCGAGGCCGACAGGCTGCAGTCCGACTTGTCGACGCTCCAAGTGGCGATTCATGCTGCGGCGCCTTGTCCAGCCCAAGTCAAAGAGCAGATGATCGCCTGGTGGGGGCCCATCATTCACGAGTATTACGGCGCCACCGAGGGGCTCGGATTTGCCGCCTGTGATACGGCCGAATGGCAGGCGCACCGCGGCACGGTAGGGCGCATTTTGTTTGGGCAATTGCATATCCTGGATGATGCAATGCAAGAGGTTCCCAAAGGGCAGGCTGGGGAAGTTTGGTTTAAGACCGGCTCTGCATTTGAGTATTTCAATGACCCCGCACGCACCGCCGAATCTCGCTCCGCCGATGGAACCATGAGCACCGTAGGCGATGTGGGCTATGTGGACGAGGATGGCTTTTTGTACCTGACCGATCGATCGTCGTTCATGATTATTTCGGGCGGCGTCAACATCTACCCCCAAGAATGCGAAAACCTGCTGGTCACCCATCCCAAGGTGGCCGACGCCGCCGTTTTCGGCATCCCCAACGAAGACTTCGGGGAAGAAGTCAAAGCCGTCATCGAACCGCTGCCGGGGATCAAAGCGAGCCCCGAATTGGCGCAAGAGTTAATTGCCTTTTGCGCCCAGCACCTGGCCCCCATGAAATGTCCGCGCTCTATAGACTTCACCGAGCAACTTCCCCGCCTTCCGACGGGCAAACTCTATAAGCGGGTGCTGCGCGATGCCTATTGGGTAGGCCACAAGACGCGCATCGTTTGATGCTATTTGCCTTTGCCAAGCCAACCGGGCCCTCAATGCAAGGGCCACGCTTTATGCACCAAGCAATCTTGCAAGGTGCGCGCAAAATCCTGCGCCACCCGCCCGCCTAGCAAAGTCGGTACCACGCGACCACCAACGGCTACCGCCAAGGGCACGCTGCCCGGGCTGGAAAACACATGCGCATCGAGCACATGTGCTTCGGGCAGACCGCACAAGGGCGGGGATGCTGCGTCCAGCACCGCAAAGTCTGCGCGCTGGCCCAGTGCTATGCCGCCTAAAGGAAGCGCAGTCGCAGCCTGAGCGCCGTGCAATAGGGCTTGCAACATAGTGGCCGCGCTGCTCTGCGAGGCACCGCTTTGGGCCGCCACGTTGCGCTGCCCACGGGTCAGGCGTTGGCCGTATTCCAAGAGGCGTAATTCTTCGTTCCATGCGCGGCAGACGTGGCTGTCCGAGCCCACCGACCATACGCCACCCTGCGCGCAATAGCCGGTGTAGTCAAACACGCCATCGCCTAGGTTGGCTTCGGTCGTCGGGCAAATCACGATGCTGGCGCCTCTGGCGCGCACGCCATCGAGCTCGGCCTGCGTGGCATGGGTGGCATGCACCAGGTTCCAGCGACCGTGTAGCTGCGCATGATGCAAAAGCCATTCGATTGGCCGCTGGCCGGTATGCGCAACACAGTCCTGCACTTCTTGCGGCTGCTCGGCGATGTGGATGTGTATGGGCAGTCCTTGCGCATCTGCAAACGCGCTCAGTTGCGCCAATGCTTGGGGCGTCACCGCACGCAAAGAATGCAGGGCCACGCCCAGGTTGACATGCGCCATGCCGTGCGTGGCCGTCTGTACGTCTTGCACCAAGCGGGCGATGCTGTCAGGCGTGGAAGCAAAGCGCTGTTGGTCAGGGCGCAAGCCGTCCGCGCTAAAGCCTGAGCGCATATACAAAGTGGGCAAGAGCGTCAAGCCCATGCCGCTGCGCTGCGCCGCGCGCACCAAGGCCATGGACATGTCCAGCGCGCTGGCCATGGGCGCGTGGGCGCTGGCGTTATGCAAATAGTGAAACTCACAAACCTGGGTGTAGCCACCAGCCAGCAGCTCGGTATAGAGCATGGTGGCAATGGATTCGAGTTGCTCGGGGGTGATGCGCTGGGCCACTGCATACATGCGCTCGCGCCAGCTCCAAAAATTATCTTGCCCGCTGGATGCGCCCTGCTCGGTCAGGCCCGCGATGGCGCGCTGAAAAGCGTGGCTGTGGGCGTTGACTACACCGGGCAAGACCGGCCCGTCCAGGCGCTCCGCGTCACGTACCAAGTCCGGCTTGGCTTCGACGGTAATGCGCGACCAGTGGCCGCTAGCGTCCACTTCCATCAGCACATCTTTAGCCCAAGCGCCTTGCACCCATGCCTGGCTTGCGAAAAACCGGTTCGCCTTAGTGACCATCTCCACCTCCCGCGTATAGAGCAGCGCCCGCATCCAGCGCCGCTTGCAGCATGGCGCGCAGTGTGGGTTGCACTTGCGCCGCCAAATCTGCGTCATACGCAAAAGGTGCTGTCTCTTGCATGTATAGGTTTTGGCACATTTCTAATTGCACGGCATGCACATGCTGATCAGGCCTTCCATAGTGGCGGGTGATGTAGCCGCCTTTGAAGCGGCCATTGAGCACATGGCTGAACTTCACTGAATCGGAGCAAACCGCCATCACCGCTCGCACAATCACTGGGTGCGCACTGTCGCCACTGGCCGTGCCGATATTGAGCGCAGGCAGCGTGCCATCAAACAACCAAGGAATTGAGGAGCGGATGCTATGCGCGTCCCACAAAAGCGCATAGCCGTGCGCTTGCACCATGCGTTGCAATTCGGCGGCCAGCGCATCGTGGTAGGGCTGCCAATAGTCGCTACGCCTTTGCGCTCGTTCAGCAGCATCGGGCGCACAGCCTGGTTGGTACAAAGCGTCGCCGGTAAAGAAGCGTGTGGGGCAAAGCTCGGTATTGGATGCGCCAGGGTACATGGGCGCATCGTCAGGCGGGCGGTTCAAGTCGATCACATAGCGGTTGACCTGCGGCTGCAAAACGCTAGCATCTATAAAGGGTAAAAAGTCGTACAACTGCGCCAGATGCCAATCGGTGTCCTCTACTTGCAAGGCGCGTGCGCTATAGCCTGCTTGCAAGTGCGTTGGTATCTGCGTGCCGATGTGCGGCATGCTCACCAGCAGCGGCACGGAGCCTTGTGTCAGCGTATATACCGCGCCGCTCGCGTGGGTCTGGCTCATCGCAATACTCCTTTGAAAACACTGGCGCGCAGCGGGTTGGCACCTATGGCATAGGCCAGCGCGGCAGGATGCGCAACATCCCACAAGGCAAAGTCGGCGCGCATGCCGGGCGTCAGCACGCCCCGGTCAAGCAAGCCCAAGGCCTGCGCCGCATGGCGCGTTACGCCCGCCAAGGCTTCTTCGGGCGTGGAGCGAAACAGCGTGCAGGCCATGTTCAGCATGAGCAGCAGCGAAGTACAAGGCGAACTGCCAGGGTTGCAGTCGGTGGACAGCGCCATGGGCACTTGGTGCTGGCGCAATAAGTCTATGGGTGGCAATTTGGTTTCGCGCAAAAAATAAAACGCGCCGGGTAGCAAGACCGCCACCGTGCCCGCTTGTGCCATCGCGGCTGCGCCCTCTGCGGACAACCATTCCAAATGGTCACAACTGAGTGCGCCATAACGCGCGGCCAATTGCGCGCCGCCGCTATCGCTGAGTTGCTCGGCATGCAGCTTTACGGGCAGGCCTAGCGCGCGCGCCGCGTCAAACACGCGTGCGGTTTGCGCCGCGCTAAAACCGATGTGCTCGCAAAACGCGTCCACCGCATCGACCAGACCTTCTGCATGCAGGCTATGCAGCATAGGCAGCAAGCTGTCGACATAGGCATCGCTCTGGCCCGCAAACTCGGGCGGCACCGCATGCGCGCCTAAAAACGTAGTGCGCACATCGACAGCATGGTTGCGGCCCAGGCTGCGCGCCACTTGCAGGCATTTGCGCTCGTGCTCCAAAGCCAGGCCGTAGCCGGATTTGATTTCTAGGGTCGTCACACCTTCGGCTATCAGGGCGCTAAGGCGTTTGGCGCTGCTACGCTCCAACGCTGCCGCGCTGGCCTCGCGCGTGGCGCGCACCGTGGACGCGATACCGCCGCCTTGGCGCGCAATGGCTTCGTAGCTGACGCCCTGCAAGCGCTGCTCAAATTCGGCGGCACGGTCCCCGCCATAGACCAGGTGCGTGTGGCAATCGATCAGGCCAGGCGTGATCAAAGCGCCTTCGCAGTCATGCTCGGCGTAGCACTGCGCTTTGAGCTCTTGCGACAATTCTTTGCGCGGTCCGATCCAGCGAATCACTTCACCTTCGGTCACTAGCGCCGCATCGGGCACCAGCCCATAAGGCTGCGCCGCGCCCGCCTGCAGGGTGGCCGCATCGCAGTGCGTCCATAGGCTTAAAGACATGGCACGATCTCCATATAAAGCGCATCCGCGCTGTCGATGTGCAAACCTTGCGTAGGTGCTGCAGATGTCCAGACTAGGGTTTGCGCGGGTACTGAATAAGCACCGTTTGAATCAGCACCGTTTGTGTAGCGCAACAACGCACCCGATGCACCCGCCCACAGCGCACACACTGCCCCGTCCGGCGCGCTTACCGCTAAGGTGCCGCGCACCCGCTGCATTTGGGCTCGCGCATAAGCGCTACGCACCATCAAATTAAAGTCTTGTGTTGGCCCGTCTAGCAAGCTGCAATCGACCGGCAGCGCGCCCTCAAAACAAAAGGTTTCACTCTTCGAACTGAGGCGCTGCATATGCACGGCACCTCCCTGCCCCAAGGCCAATTCCACGCCCGCCCCGTCCAACACCGCAAACCAGCGCTGCACGCCCTCAAACACCGAAAACGGCCCGTCGGCATCCACTTGCGCCACCGAAATACGCCAATGCCAATCGGCCACGCCCGGCGGCCAGGCCAACAACTCGCGTGTAGTGCCGCCGCCGTTTTTCCAGGGCATGGGGCTAGCGTCAGCTAAGGCGATGTGCTGCCAGTTCATAGCTGAAAATTGCCTTGCAAGTTATAGCGCATGCCCGGATAAACGAGGCGCCCCTGGCTGGCCACATGCGCGCCGCTGATGGTGCAGCGGGTAATCACCAGGCAAGGCTCGCTGGCTTTGATGCCCAGGGCCTTAGCCTCTTGTTTGGTGGGCAGCGCCGCCTCGATGGAATAGCGCGCCTCACTCAGTGGCGCGCATTGAAACAGGTATTGCGTAGGCGTGGTGGTTTGAAAATCCACTTGCAAATAATCCGGCGCGGCGGCAGGGTTGACATGGCGGTCTTCGAGCTGGATCGGCACGCCGTCTTCGTAATGCACCATCACCGAATGAAACACCTTGGCGCCACTGCGCACGCGCAGCGCCTGGGCCAGAGCCGCATCGGCACTAACAATTTCCAGCGTCAGCACCACGCAGTTATGGCGGTGGCCACGCTCTAACACCTCTTCTTGAATATCGCGTACCGCCAGCGTGCTGCTAATGCGGTGCCACTGCGCCACCACCGTCCCCGAACCGCGAATGCGCATCAGCAAGCCTTCAGCGGCCAGCTCGGTCATCGCGCGGTTCACCGTCATGCGGCTCAGGCCAAACTGCTGTTGCAGCACTGCTTCGCTGGGCACAGCGTCGCCGGGGCGCAGATGCCCAGCGTTGATTTGCGCTTTGATAAAGGCTTTGACCTGCTCGTAGGCTGGCAGTGGGGGATGGGGCATGGCTAGATTATGGAAGGCGGTGCGTGGGCTAGTGCGCCCGCTAGCGGGCTCAGGGTTTTCCCCCTATTGTGTAAGTTGTATAGACAACTACACTATCCTGACAAACCCTTAAGTGCGCTTTGCAGGAAACCCAAGCACCATGAACGCATCGATCCCCCAGGCCGCTCTGGCCCCCTTTGCCAACGCCCAAGCCCGCCCGGTACGCGCCCCGCGTGGCCCGGCTCTTACGTGTGCCAACTGGCAAATCGAAGCGGCCTACCGCATGATCCAAAACAACCTGGACCCGGAAGTGGCCGAAAACCCGGACCAGCTGGTGGTCTACGGCGGCATCGGCAAAGCGGCGCGCAACTGGGCGTGTTTTGAAGGCATCCTGGACAGCCTGCGCAAACTCAAAGAAGACGAAACCTTGCTGGTGCAAAGCGGCAAACCAGTGGGCGTGTTCCGCACCCACCCAAACGCGCCACGCGTACTGCTGGCAAATTCCAACCTGGTACCGCAATGGGCCAACTGGGAACACTTCAACCAACTGGATCGCGCCGGCCTGATGATGTACGGCCAGATGACCGCCGGTAGCTGGATTTACATCGGCTCGCAAGGCATTGTGCAAGGCACTTATGAGACCTTTGTGGAAGCCGGGCGCCAGCACTTTGGCGGCTCGCTGGCCGGGCGCTGGGTGCTCACTGCGGGCCTGGGCGGCATGGGCGGTGCGCAACCACTGGCCGCTACTTTTGCCGGGGCCTGCTCGCTCAATATTGAGTGCCAGCAAAGCAGCATCGACTTTCGCCTGCGCACCCGCTACCTGGACAAGCAGGCCGCCACGCTGGACGAGGCGCTGCAACTAATCGCCCACCACACCGCGCGCAAAGACGCGGTGTCCATCGGCCTGTGCGGCAACGCGGCAGAGCTGATTCCCGAACTGGTACGCCGCGCCCAAGCGGGCGGGCCGCGCCCGGACATCGTGACCGACCAGACCTCGGCGCACGACATCATCAACGGCTACTTGCCCCTGGGCTGGAGCGTGGCCCAATGGCGGGCCGCGCAACAAGACCCTGCGCAACACGCCGCACTCAAGCAAGCCGCTGGCGAGTCTTGCGCCGTCCATGTGCGCGCGCTGCTGGAGTTTCATGCCATGGGCATCCCCACCGTGGACTATGGCAACAACCTGCGCCAGGTAGCCAAAGACTTTGGCGTGGCCAATGCCTTTGACTACCCCGGCTTTGTTCCGGCCTATGTACGGCCCTTGTTTTGTAAAGGCATAGGGCCCTTCCGCTGGGTGGCCTTAAGCGGCGACCCGGACGACATCCGCAAAACCGACGCCAAGATGAAAGAACTCTTCCCCGAGAACGCACATTTGCACCGCTGGCTGGACATGGCCGGTGAGCGCATCGCCTTTCAAGGCCTGCCCGCGCGCATTTGCTGGATTGGCCTGGGCGATCGCCACCGCGCTGGCCTGGCTTTTAACGCCATGGTCAAAAGCGGCGAGCTCAAAGGCCCCATCGTGATTGGCCGCGACCACTTGGACAGCGGCTCGGTGGCCTCACCCAACCGCGAAACCGAAGCCATGCAAGACGGCAGTGATGCCGTCAGCGACTGGCCGCTGCTCAACGCCTTGCTCAACACCGCCAGCGGCGCCACCTGGGTCAGCATCCACCACGGCGGTGGTGTGGGCATGGGTTATTCGCAGCACTCGGGCGTGGTGATCGTGTGCGACGGCAGCGACAGCGCCGCGCGCCGCTTGGAGCGCGTGCTCTGGAACGACCCGGCCACCGGCGTGATGCGCCATGCCGATGCCGGCTACGCCATCGCGCAGGAATCCGCGCAGGAACACGGTCTGAACCTGCCCATGCAGGCGCGCTGAGATGGCGACACCCTTGCACCTGGTTCCCGGCGCACTCACGCTAGAGTCGCTCTTGACGATCCACGCGGGCGGCGTGCAGCTCAAGCTGGACGATGCCTGCCGCCCCGGCATACGCGCCAGCCAGCACGTAGTGCAAAGCGCAGCCGATGGCGACGCGCCGGTTTATGGTGTCAACACCGGCTTTGGCAAACTGGCCAACAAGCGCATCAGCAAAGAGCAACTGGCCACTTTGCAATGCAACCTGATCCGCTCGCACTGCGTGGGCGTCGGCGAGCCGCTGTCGCCGCCGGTGATGCGTCTCATGCTGGCACTCAAAGCCGCCAGCCTGGCGCGCGGCTATTCGGGCGTGCGCGAAACCGTGGTCGATACCTTGGTCGCCGTCTTCAACGCCAGTCTGCTGCCCTGGGTGCCCTCGCAAGGCTCGGTGGGCGCCTCGGGCGATCTGGCGCCGCTCGCGCACATGACGCTGGCCCTGATGGGCGAAGGTTTTATGCTGGTCGATGGCCAAGCCGCTCCGGCTTTGCCCTTGCTGCAAGCAGCCGGTATTGCGCCATTAACGCTGGGCGCCAAAGAAGGCCTGGCGCTGATTAATGGCACGCAAACTTCTACCGCGCTGGCCCTGCACGCCTTGCTCAGCTTTGAGCCGGTGCTCGAAGCTGCGCTGGTGATAGGTGCGCTCACCATCGACGCAGCACGCGGCAGCGACGGCCCGTTCGACCCGCGCATCCATGCGCTGCGCGGCCAGCCCGGCCAGATCGATGTAGCCCAGTACTACCGTCGCCTGTTAGAGGGCAGCGCCATTCGCCTGTCGCATCTGGATGGCGACGACCGCGTGCAAGACCCCTATTGCCTGCGCTGCCAGCCCCAGGTGGTCGGCGCCTGCCTGGACCAATTGCGCCACGGCGCCATCGTGCTGCTGCGCGAGGCCAATGCGGTGACCGACAACCCGCTGGTGTTTGCGCAAGACGGCGCCATGCTATCGGGCGGTAATTTCCACGCCGAGCCGGTGGCCCTGGCCGCCGACGGCATGGCGCTGGCGATTGCCGAAGTCGGCGCGATTGCAGAGCGGCGTATTGCCATGTTGATCGACAGCGGCGTCTCGCGCTTGCCACCTTTTTTGACCGAAGACGCGGGCCTCAATAGCGGCTTCATGATTGCGCATGTAACGGCCGCCGCGCTGGCTTCCGAAAACAAATCGCTAGCGCATCCAGCCAGCGTAGACAGCCTGCCCACCAGCGCCAACCAGGAAGACCATGTGTCCATGGCCACCTTTGCCGCCCGGCGCTTGCAAGCCATGGTGCACAACACCGCGCATATCTTGGGCATCGAACTATTGGCGGCTGCGCAAGGCATCGACTTTTTACGGCCCTTGCAAAGCTCGGCCATTTTGGAAGAAGTGCACGCATTGCTGCGCCAGCAAGTGCCCAAAATGGTGCAAGACCGTTACTTGGCCATCGACATAGCACACGCCAGCGCTTTGGTGCAAAGCGGCGCACTGGCCCGGCTATTGCGCAAGCTGCGTGATGTGCCCGCACTTTGGATTCCCGCTTAAGGCGCTGCCAGACAGCGCGTCCACCCCACCGTATACTTTGAAAGGATGACGCATCGCTAGCTACACCGCACCATCACCCCCCTCTCGTAGGCAAGTTCGTCGGTACACCGCGCCTTGCATGGTTGACATTCCTGTTTCAAATTTATTATTTACTGGAGACACACATGAGCAAAAGATTGGTACTGAAATCCCTCCTGGGCGCCACTTTGGCAATGGGTTTATGGGTTGGGGCGCAGGCGCAGGATGCACTGGCACGCACCAAAGCGTCGGGCGTTTTAAAGATCGGCACGGAAACGGCTTTTGCGCCTTTTGACTTCATCCAAGAAGGAACCCACACCGGCCTGAATTCGGAATTGATGAGCGAAGTCGCCAAAGAGATGGGCGTGAAAGTGGAATGGACCACCCTGCCTTGGGAAGGCGTACTGCCCGGCCTGGAAGCGAAAAAATTTGATATGGTGACCGGCCCGGTGACCATCACCAAAGCCCGCATGGAGCGCTACCGCTTCACCCCCCCGATTGCCGAGGCAACCGTAGCCCTGCTCAAGCGCAAGGGTGACAAAACGGTGATGAAGCCTGAAGATATCGCTGGCAAGCCGGTGGGCGGCGGCAAGGCCTCGGCCCAACTGGCACAACTCAAGACCTATGCCGAAAGCCTGGGCAAAGCCGATGTGCGCGAGTACCCCGGCAACAACGAAGCCTATGCCGACCTGGCCGCAGGCCGCATCGTGGCAGTGGGCAATTCGC
>Ga0209033_1000209_pt1 | contig 32846 bp, 27 predicted proteins | sample LauGreFa1BDMLBDN_2_FD_188218 | JGI IMG/M metagenome (GOLD analysis project Ga0209033, IMG submission 188218) | Freshwater lake microbial communities from Lake Michigan, USA - Fa13.BD.MLB.DN (SPAdes) (version 2) | ecosystem: Environmental > Aquatic > Freshwater > Lake | place: Lake Michigan, USA...
GCGGTCGGTTATTGTTTCAACAACGAGATGAACTATTCCCTCGGGGCTTCTTTGGATTCGGGCATCAACGCAGACAAGGCGAGCGCCCATCACCACGCGTCGGAAGCGTTCCATCAGACTTGGCCAGACTACGAGGTTTGCGATGCCAGTTTCATCCTCAATCGTCATGAAGACAACACCTTTCGCACTACCGGGCTTTTGACGGATCAGGACAATACCGGCGGCCTTAACCCTTCGACCGTGCGGGAGACTAGCCACAGTGATGCAAGGTGAGACGGATTCTCCGGCAAATATATCACGAAGAAAAAGCATAGGATGGCCTTTGAGCGATAGGTGTAGTGTTTGATAATCAGCAACAATATGTTCGCCCAGTGGCATCGGAGAGAGTGTCACGAGTGGTTCTTCGGCAAGTTCGTCCGCGTTGGCGGCCTCGAATAAGGGAAGTGTTTCAGCATCGGGCAGACGACGCACCTCCCAGGCTGCTTCGCGCCTATCAAGATCGAGCGAGCGCATGGCATCTGCTTCTGCGAGTAAAATTAGGGCGCGGCGTGGCAATTTTGCTCGGCGTTTCAGTGTTTCCACATTCGGGTAAAACGCACCGCGCGCGGTGACAATACGATTAGCCCATTCATCGCGAAAGCCATCAATTTGTCGAAATCCGAGCCTAAGGGCAAGCAGACCATCAACTCGCTCTTCAAGCGTATTATCGTTGAGGCTGGCGTTGATATCAGGTGGACGGATTTCGACTTGATGGTCGGAGGCGTCGCGAACGATTTGTGCGGGGGCATAAAAGCCCATTGGTTGGCTATTAAGTAGGCCTGCCGCAAATGCAGCGGGATGATGGCATTTCAACCAAGCTGAAGCATAAACGAGCAGCGCAAAAGAGGCGGCGTGACTCTCGGGAAATCCGTATTCGCCAAAACCTTCAATCTGCTTGAAGCATCGCGCCGCAAAATCAGGATCATAGCCACGATGGACCATGCCATCGATCATTTTTTGCTGAAACAGATGAATTGTCCCGACACGCCGGAAAGTCGCCATAGCACGCCGGAGTTTGTTGGCTTCATCGGGTGTGAATTTTGCAGCCTCAATTGCAATCCGCATCGCCTGTTCCTGAAACAAGGGAACGCCGAGTGTTTTGCCAAGTACACGCTCGAGTTCATCCGCTGGGCCATGAGCAGGAGATGGAGAGGGGAAATGTACGCTTTCTTTTCCCTGCCTGCGTCGTAGATACGGGTGTACCATGTCTCCCTGAATGGGCCCTGGCCTGACAATCGCTACTTCGATAACAAGGTCATAAAATGTAGCAGGTTTTATGCGCGGCAGCATATTCATCTGCGCCCGGCTTTCGACCTGGAATACGCCTACAGAGTCGGCCCTTTGTAGCATGGCATAAACAGCCGGATCCTCGCGCGGGATGGTGGCGAGATTGTATCGTTTTCCACCATGCTGGGCGATCAGATCGAGCGCCTTGCGGATACAGGTCAGCATGCCGAGAGCTAGAATATCGACTTTCATCAGGCCGAGCGCGGAAATATCGTTTTTGTCCCATTCGATAAAAGTACGATCGGCCATAGCTGCATTGCCGATGGGTACGGTTTCATCAAGACGACCACGCGTTAGAACGAATCCGCCGACATGCTGCGAGAGATGCCGAGGAAATCCTTGAATTTCCATTGCAATGGCAACAGCTCGACGGATCATGGGATTGGTGGCATCATGTCCAGCCTGTTGGATTTGGCTATCGGAAATTCCTTTGCCCCACGATCCCCAGACTATATTGGCGAGTGTAGCTGTGACATCTTCAGTTAGTCCAAGTGCCTTGCCGACATCGCGGATTGCACTACGCGGGCGGTAGCTGATAACAGTCGCGGCGAGTCCAGCGCGCTCGCGGCCATAGCGGTTATAAATCCATTGGATCACCTCTTCGCGGCGCTCATGCTCAAAATCAACATCGATGTCAGGCGGTTCACGACGCTCTGCGGAGACAAATCGTTCAAACAGAAGGTCTATTTCGGCAGGATCAACAGAGGTGACACCGAGACAGAAACAGACAGTGGAATTAGCTGCAGAACCGCGCCCCTGACAGAGAATGTCACGGGAGCGTGCAAACGCGACAATATCATTAACAGTTAGAAAATAGGGCGCATAATCAAGCTGTTCAATCAGATTAAGCTCTTTGTCTATGGTTGCTTTAATGGCGTCCGGTATACCATACGGATAGCGTTTCGCTGCGCCCGCCCATGTGAGTTCGATAAGATGCTGCTGCGCAGTTTTGCCATCTGGCACCGGTTCATCCGGATATTCATAACGTAGCTCATCGAGCGAGAAGCGGGCACGGTCAAGAAAGCGTATTGTTTCCGAAACGGCTTCCGGGGCATGCCGGAAGAGACGCGCCATTTCTTTGCTGCTTTTCAGATGACGCTCGGCATGTGCCTCGAGTTTGCGGCCGATTTTCTCAATAGGCGTATGCTCTCGAATGGCCGAGAGTACATCCTGAATGATACGACGTTCGGGGATGTGATAAAGTACATCGTTAATCGCGATCAGTGGAGTGTGATGTGCGGAAGAAAGTTCGGACAGTTTCGTAAGTCGCTTTTTGTCTGATCCATGATGCGGCATGCTTGCGCCAAGCCATAAAGAACGGCGCAGAAGCGGAGCAAGACTAGCAAGAGAACTTTCAAACCCAGAAGTGAGTTTTATTGGGGCCATCAAGATAAGAAGAAGTCCTTCTTTATGCTCCAGAAGATCCTCTAGACATAGAAGACAAGCCCCCTTTTCAGCACGGCGCTTGCCGAGCGAAAGAAGCTTTGAAAGCCTGCCATAGGCTGCACGATCTTCGGGATACGCGAGGATATCGGGCGTTTCATCCGCAAAGACAAGACGACAACCGACTGCGAGTTTAAGCCCTGCCGCGCCTGCGCCGATTTCTTTTAGGGCAACGTGTGCTCTCACAACACCGGCAAGCGAATTTCTGTCGGTAATGCCAATTCCTTTCAGATCCAGCTTTGCCGCTTCTGCAATAAATTCTTCCGGATGTGATGCGCCGCGCAAAAAGGAGAAATTTGTTGTTGTGGCGAGCTCGGCATAAGGAGTGGTCACCCGAACAATCCATGCATGAACCATTTCGGCATTTTGGTTTCACGCCCAAAGAGGCCTTCCCGATATACCCAAAATCTGCGACCTTCTTCATCCTCTAGACGAAAATAATCGCGTGTCATCATATCCTGTTCACCACGCCACCACTCTGGCGCAATCCGCTCAGGTCCTTCAGCTTTGACGACAGCATGAAAAACGCGGCGCCATCTAAATCGGATGGGCGCACTATCGGGAATCTCGGCAATAACGTCGACGGGTTCTGGTGGCTCAATGAGCCGGATTGGACGTGTAGGTGTCTCTTCGGGCGCCAGCACCTCATCCCAATCTATAGTCAATGCTGCATTGCCGTGTTGGGCAGGTATGCGCTGCATAGCACGTTCAGGTATGTGGGTATTGCGTGGCATGAGGCGCATGACACGGTTGGCCCCAAAGCGGGCACATAGGCGGTCTATCAGTGCGCTTAATTCTTCCTCTATACCATCACGTCCATCGAACCCAGGTTCGACAATATCCTGTCGCTCTGTCTTTGTGGCTGAGAGACGGATCACATCAAAGCCAAAGCCTGGGTCTAGAGGGTCTGATAATGTATCAAGCTTTTCGCGAAATAGCCGCATAACACCCTTTGGATCACGTAGAGGACGCGCTGTTTCAACAGTAAGGCGACGTACTGCGCCATCAGTACGGAAAAATGTGAGTTCATAGCAGCGTCCGCCTTCACCGTGCTTTTCGAGAAGCCGCGCCAGATCCGCGGCAAGAGTCAAAATGGAGCGGTGAATATCATCATCGTGGCCTATGGGTTCGGCGAAGTTTCGTTCGGCAATATAGGTTGGCACCGGTCTCCGGGGTGAAATTGGCCCAATGATATGCCCTTGCACACGATCAAGCTGGATCAGAAGGTCGCGTCCGAAACGCGCTGCCAGCGGCGCACGCGGCTGGCGTGCTACATCCTCAATCCGTTTCATCCCGAGTCTGGATAAGGAGAGAATGAGATTTTCGCTGATGCTAAGAGCGGCGAGAGGAAGCTGTGCTACTCGTTGAGGTTCCATGCCAGGTTCTATAATCCTGCTATCACCAAAACTGGCGATAGCGCGCGCCGCCTCAGCCGTTCCGGCAATGGCGGCGCATGTTGTAAAGCCCTGCGCAGCAAGGCGGGTTTTGATATCAGCAAGCAATGCTACCTCACCACCGACAAGATGGCTTGCACCTGTAATATCCAGCACCAATCCGTTATTTTGCAGTAGTCCGATACATGGCGTGTAACGCTCGCACCAGTCAGCAATATGTTCGAGCATTGCACGATCAGCTTCAGTGTCGCTTTCAGCCACGAGTATTTTGGGGTGCAAGGCGCGCGCCGTAGCCAATGTCATACCTAAACTTAATCCGACGCGATTTGCCGCGGCATCAAGCGCCTCGATTACGTTAGCGCCTTTGATCTTACCTACAACCACCAGTGGCATGTCATCCGGTGTTACGCAGTGCGCCTGATAGGGATTTGCTTGCCGTGCGCGGCGATGTAACCGATCGGTTGATAGCCTCGGTAGGACGAGCGACAGAAAGCGCTGCGGGTTTGAAGATACGCTTTGCATGGTTCCACTCCATTATCCACGGGCCATCGGGCTCACCCGCTCCGGCCTGTCTGTTCAAGGTTAGGGCCACTTTGAAAATAGGATTTCCGATTCCGGCGTTCGTGCCGGTAGCACCCTGCTCCGGGTTGCTTGATGCTGCCGAAATTGCCCAGCGCGTGCGGGCAGACCCAAGTGCTACATGCCCGCCACTACGGAGCGTAATTAATGCTACGTTTGATGCTTCGGCAGCCAATATGAGGCGTCGTGTTGCAGTCAGGTCGAGAGCCTTCGGATCACCCCATGGCTCAAAGAGGACGGATGAAAGTGCCGAACAGCGCACAGACTCTTCAGTGGCACGCAGTGCTTCGCGTATATCTCCTGTCATGACCAATATGAGACGATTAGGATCCAGACCGAATGCAGCAAGTCCCGGTCCATAGGGTTCTCCAGTTTCTTTCCCGGCCATGCCCTGTCGTACCCAGACCCAATTGGTTTTTTGGCAAGAAAACAGTGCCACAAGCCCTAATGCAAAGCCGCTTGCTGCAGCGCCATCTTGCGGGTTGACGGGCAGGATATCATGCAGCGCTCCCCGCATTAATCCTCCGCCTAGTGCCGAATCAACGATGGTATGTCCGGTTGAAATTCTAGCGGGCTGTGTAGCAGGCAAAACAATATGCCCCTTACGCCCAATCCGGGCGATAGAGTGTTTTAGATCTTCAAAAATAGCACGCTGAACTGACATGAAAGGGCCTGATGATTAGTTTTGTTCACTTTATGTTCTAATAGATTCCAGTCTTTATGCGGCAAGTCAAGGGTGATGTAGAATATGGTTCAAGTAAAAATATGTGTAACGTAAAAGCGCTCATTCTATCAAATTTGAATATATTTTTTCGATCCGAATCCTGACGATCCTAAAAAATGAATGTGAAATTTACCTCCGGGGCTTGATCATCAATGTTTTCGATGGCGTAATCTGACAACATATAACAACCGATAAGGACGACTTTAACTTCAAGGGGGAACCACCATGGCGAGCACGATCAAGGGACCGGCACTTTTTCTGGCGCAATTTGCGGGCGACACCGCGCCATTCAACTCGTTTGACTCGATCTGCAAATGGGCTGCCAGCCTCGGATATAAGGGCGTCCAGATTCCGACATGGGACGGGCGGTTGTTCGATTTGAAGAAAGCGGCAACCTCGAAGACCTATTGCGACGAGATCGCCGGAACGGCCAAGAAGCACGGCATCACGATCACCGAATTGTCGACGCATCTTCAGGGGCAATTGATTGCCGTCAGCCCGGCTTTCGACGAAGCGTTCGATGCTTTCGCGCCGAAGGAAGTGCACGGCAAGCCGAAGGCGCGGCAGGCATGGGCCGTCGATCAATTGATGATGGGCGCGCAAGCCTCGAAAAATCTTGGCCTCCATGCGAGTGTGACATTCTCGGGCGCACTCGCCTGGCCGTTTGTCTATCCATGGCCGCAGCGCCCGGCAGGCATGATCGAAACCGCTTTCGCCGAACTTGCCAAGCGCTGGAAGCCGATTTTGAATGCCTACGACGACGTCGGTTGCGATGTCTGCTACGAGATTCATCCGGGCGAAGATTTGTTTGACGGCGCGACGTTCGAAATGTTTGTCGATGCGGTGAAGGGCCATAAACGCGCGTGCATCAATTATGATCCGTCTCATTTTGTGTTGCAGCAGCTCGATTATCTGGCCTTCATCGATATTTATCACGAGCGGATCAAGGCGTTCCACGTGAAGGATGGCGAGTTCAACCCGACCGGCCGTCAAGGCGTCTATTCGGGATATGCAAGCTGGATGGAACGGGCCGGACGGTTCCGGTCGCTGGGTGACGGGCATGTTGATTTTGCAGGTATTTTCTCAAAACTGGCGCAACACGGCTATGACAGCTGGGCCGTTCTGGAGTGGGAATGCTGCCTCAAGCATCCTGAAGATGGCGCAAGGGAAGGCGCGGAATTCATCAGCAATCACATTATCCGGGCGACGGAAAAAGCCTTTGACGACTTCGCCGGCGGGGAAACGGACAAGAAGCAGATCAAGCGCATGCTCGGCATTCGCTGAACGGCATCCTGAGGGAGAAGAATAATGGCGATAACCGGAAAAGATGACGGAAACGCAGGCGGACGTATCCGCCTCGGCATGGTCGGCGGGGGCGAGGGTGCCTTTATCGGTGCGGTACACCGTCTGGCAGCTCGCATGGACGATCATTATACACTCGTTGCAGGCGCGCTGAGTTCGACACCGGAGAAGGCGCTCCGCTCCGGGGCGGTACTCGGGCTTGATCCGAAGCGGACCTATGGTGATTTCGAGGAAATGGCCAAGAAGGAAGGGCGTCGCAAGGACGGGATCGAGGCCGTTGCGATTGTCACGCCGAACCATATGCATGCCGGCCCAGCGCTTGCGTTTCTGAAAGCGGGTATTCATGTCATCTGCGACAAGCCGCTGACAACGACGTTGAAAGAGGCGTTGAAGCTGAAATCAGCCGCGGAGAAATCGGGTAAAATCTTCGCGGTAACGCATAATTACACAGGCTATCCGATGGTGCGGCAGGCCCGTGCAATGGTTGCTTCGGGCGAGCTCGGCGATATCCGTGTCGTGCAGGTGGAATATCCGCAGGACTGGCTTACGGAACCGCTTGAGCAATCGGGCCAGAAACAGGCCGATTGGCGAACGGATCCTGCGCGTTCGGGCGCTGGAGGCTGCATCGGCGACATCGGCACGCATGCCTACAACCTCGCCGATTTTATCACCGGCATTCCGGTGCTCGAAGTGTCTGCCGAGCTTACGACCTTTGTCGCTGGGCGCAGGCTTGACGACAATACTCAGGTGTTGATGCGCTATGCCAATGGTGCGCGGGGTTCATTATGGGCGAGCCAAGTCGCAGTCGGCAATGAAAACGGCTTGTGTATCCGGGTTTACGGCACGAAGGGCGGGCTCGCTTGGTCGCAGGAAAATCCGAATTATCTCCAGTGGTCGCCACTCGGGAAGCCGACGCAGACGATCACACGGGGTGGCGCTGGCGCCGGCGCGGAAGCGGGCCGGATGACACGCATTCCTCCGGGCCATCCCGAAGGGTATCTCGAAGGGTTCGCCAATATCTACACCGAGATTGCCCATGCCATTCACGCGGCGCGCGCGGGCAAAAAGCCGGATGCTGCTGTAATCTTCCCGACGGTAGATGACGGCGTGAAGGGATTGGCTTTCATTGAAGCGGCCGTCGTATCATCATCAAAAGGCGGACGCTGGATAAAAATATGATTTTGCTCAAACGCGCTAAGGGCTCACAATCATGTTCTTAAGCGATAATTTCCAGAAATTAAGCGTGTCTCGACATTAGAAATCTAGGCGCTGACATAGGTAAGGTTGAAGTATTAATGCTTTGATGTTGACTCAGTTTACTGGTGCCGCAGGGGAGGATTGAACTCCCGACCTCACCATTACCAATGGTGTGCTCTACCACTGAGCTACTGCGGCATTTCAAAAAACGGTCTGTGATAAACAGCCACTTCAAATCGCGCGGGACACTGCCACACGGGCGGGTTGCGTGCAAGTCGTCTCTATCCAATTTTGGAAACGAGAATTTTATCGCTCGTTAGGAAGCTTAGTATGGGGCGTCAAAACTTTTAACAAATTTGCTAAAGAAGCTATTTTGACTTGTGTTCGTTTGGGCGACACCCTAATCCTGCAATATTACGGCCTCAGATGGGAGCCAGCTTGTGGAAAATGACAAAAAGCGAATTGAACGATTGGCTGAAGCACTTCGGGATAATCTTAAGAAGCGAAAGGTGCAGCGTCGCGCAAAAGTGGGAAAGAATGATTTTATTGCGCCATCAGACTCCGAAATACCCACTTATCAAAGTCCCAAAGATCAAATTAAGTTGCGGTGCTCTATTATTTAAATTGTAAAGTTACCAACAAATAAGAGAAGCCAGCGCCTTTCACTGGCGATCAGGAGTATTTTATGGATCGGATTCGCATTAGTGGCGGCCGAAGGCTTGAGGGGTTCATCCCAATCTCCGGGGCGAAGAATGCTGCCTTGCCACTCATGATCGCAAGTCTTTTGACGCGCGAAACTATGACACTGCACAACGTACCACGTCTTTCCGATGTGCGATTGTTGATGCGCATACTTGGAAATCATGGTGTTGATGCTGCCATAAGCGGGAAAAGGATCGGTCAATCGGATGAAAGTGGTGAAACCATTACATTATCCGCTCGGGACATTGTCGATACCACAGCACCGTATGAACTTGTTTCGAGAATGCGGGCCAGTTTTTGGGTAGTTGCTCCGCTTTTGGCTCGGATGGGTGAAGCACGTGTTTCTTTGCCCGGCGGATGCGCTATTGGAACCCGTCCGGTTGATTTGTTGTTGATGGCTCTTGAAAAATTAGGCGCATCAATCGAGATCGATTCCGGATATGTCATTGCGAAGGCTCCAAAAGGACTTCGCGGCGGGTTAATCGATTTTCCCAAAGTTACGGTCGGCGGCACACATGTCGCGTTGATGGCAGCTTCGCTTGCTCACGGCACAACCGAGATCCATAATGCGGCAAGAGAGCCTGAAGTGGCCGATCTTGCAGAGTGCTTGATAAAGATGGGAGCACGTATTGAAGGCATAGGAACATCACGTATCGTTATTGAGGGTGTTTCTCGGTTAGGTGGCGCACATCACCATGTTTTACCTGATAGAATTGAGACAGGAACCTATGCCATGGCCGTCGCGATGACCGGTGGCGATGTGATGCTGGGAGGAGCGCGATCCGATTTGCTACAGTCGGCGTTGGGCGTCTTGCAACAAGCTGGTGTCGAAGTCCTGACGTCCGATTTGGGGATCCGAATTAGACGGAACGGTAACGGTCTTATGCCTGTTGATATCGAGACACAGCCCTTTCCGGGCTTTCCGACGGACTTGCAGGCACAGTTCATGGCGCTCATGACACGAGCAGATGGTAATTCGCGTATTCATGAAACGATATTTGAGAACCGTTTCATGCATGTTCAGGAATTAGCGAGACTGGGAGCAAAAATCCGGTTGGATGGCGACGTAGCCTATGTCGAGGGCCGAACTCGGCTCACGGGTGCGCCAGTCATGGCAACCGATTTGAGGGCGTCTGTCTCTCTTGTGATCGCTGCGTTGGCAGCGGAAGGTGAAACACTGGTTAACCGAGTTTATCATCTTGACCGTGGTTTTGAAGCGCTTGAGAAAAAGTTATTCCGATGTGGTGCAGATATTGAAAGGTTAAGTGGAGAACGGTGATTTTTGTTGCGTCTCAGAAAACCCGTGTGCATCGTTACACAGGAACGTAGCAATTAGACCGAGTACCTAGAAAGCAGTTGAACTGATGAAATTGGCCGCGTTCGACCAAGACGATCTCATCGTTATCTCTGCTCATCTGCAGGATGCAATGGTTCTCGTTTCTGACATGACTTATCTTGGCTCGACCCAACGCTTTGTGTTTGCTTGTGATCGTCCTTTATCTGGCGATCAATACATGACCGGTGTACATTTTGAGCGCGTGATACGTGTTAGAGTAAGCAATTTGCCGCCACGTGACTCGAGGGTTGCATTGAAGCTGTTGGGCATAACATTTATTTCTACTGCCTCCCCTGCTGGTGAGGTTGTCTTGTTGTTTGACGGTGATGCTGCCATTCGCCTATCAGTTGAATGCCTCGAAGTGGCAATGGCTGATTTTTCCGCTGTTACTGGATAGGCCGAGGGCATGTCGTTAACTCGTTCTAATGCGAGCAGTCGCTTGGCATCTGTTACTCTTGATCAAGCATCGATTGGTCGGGGAACACCTGAGCAGGAGCATGAACGGACAATCGCAATTTATGATCTAGTAGAAGCAAATTTTTTTGCTGTACCGGGTCATAGTTTGGAACTCTACACCCTTCATATTAGTCTTGCTTCAAATAGGCTCGTGCTTGATGTGCGAGATGTTTCAGGCTTCGGTATTGTCACACATGCTCTATCCCTTACTCCGTTTCGCCAGATAGTTAAGGATTATTTCCTGATCTGCGAGAGCTATTATCAGGCAATCCGTTCAGCGAGTCTTTCACAGATTGAGGCAATCGATATGGGGCGACGCGGGTTGCATAATGAAGCAGCAGAGCTGTTGATGGCGCGACTGGAGGGAAAATTGGCCGTCGATTTTGATACGGCGCGGCGGCTTTTTACTCTTGTGAGCGCCTTGCGCTGGAAGGGTTGATCAGTGCTGCGTCAGAATGGCCATAAAAAAGTAAGTGCAGTACTCTTTTTATGCGCCATGAATGCGATCCGCTCGCCTATGGCCGAAGCTTTGACACGACATTATTTTGAGAAGTCAATTTACGTAAAATCAGCAGGCGTTCGAAAAGGTTACCTAGATCCATTTACAGTTACAGTTCTTGACGAAGTAAGTATTTCGATCGCCGGTTATCAGTCGCAGACAATCGAAGAGCTTGCTGACTGGGAAGGATTTAATTTTGATCTCATCATCACATTGAGTCCCGAGGCCCATCACCAAGCTCTTGAATTAACCCGAACGCTTGCCGTGGATGTCGAATACTGGCCAACACTCGATCCGTCCGAAAATCAGGGCTCGCGCGAGCAGAAGTTGGCTGCCTATCGCGAAGTCCGAGAGTACCTAGGCGAGCGGATTCTTGCTCGATTTGGAGAATAGAGGTAGTGATATAGAACCTTTTACCCCTTAAATCTCGCAAAAATGATTTGTGTGTCGCCATAGTTCCTTTGCTCGAGCATCACTAAGCCAGCAGGCAGTTCTACTGATACATCTGCCCGCTCCTCGACAACAAACAAGGCATTATTCGTAACCCAACCACCTGCGAGTGTACTTGAAAGTGCTTCTGGGGCGAGATTTTTGCCATAAGGCGGGTCGCAAAAGATAAGCGAAAATGGCTCATTGGGATGGACGCTGCCCATCCGCGTTGCATCCCGCCGAAAAACTTTGCTTTGCCCCGCAACGCCAAGAGTCTCAATATTTTCCTTGATCAAGCCACGTGCTTCTGCCGCATCTTCGACAAAGCAAGCGAATTTTGCCCCACGTGAGAGTGCCTCTAGACCCAAGGCACCTGTGCCTGCAAATAGGTCAAGAATTCGGGCACCATCAACAGGGTCTGAATACGCGTGCATCAATACATTGAACAGGCTTTCCCTCAAACGGTCTGAAGTCGGCCGGATGTTCCCTGATGCCGGAGACCGGAGGCTACGCCCTTTGAAACGACCGGCTATGATCCGCATATCAGTCTCTTAGCGCTGCCGAGATGGACCAGGATTACGAGGCGGACGTTTGTTGCCGTCCGAACGTCCAGGCGGCTTACCTCCACCTGATCGGCTGTTACGAGGAAAGGTTCCTCTTCCTTCACTATTTCCATCTTTTTGCGAACGATCTCGCGGCGAAAAACCTTCTCTTGGTGCTGACCGATCATGAGCACGTCGTGGCACACGTGACGGAGTTTTTTCGCCTCTGGTTTCACGTGGTGGACGGGATGACATCTCTAATAGTTCTTCACGACGCTGCGGACGAGCGTTTCGTTCGCCAGTTCTTTCCGGCAGAATATAGGTCTGTTTTGGCTTTTCAAGCCGCTCGACGCTCACTGTGCGCCCTGTCCGGCTTGTTACGGTGCCGGATCGAATTCGGGGTTGTTGGCCCTTTTCAAGCCTTGAAGCCTTCAGATCCGTTCCTCGTCGAGCACTTTTTCCTTGCTTACGGTTCAAATTGTCACTGTCTTCGCCTGACCGCCAAACGCTACGGAGTGGTTCTGTCGGATGTCGACGCCGTTCCATGGCACGTGGTTCAGTTTCTTGACCGTTGAAAGCGGGTCGTTCTGGGCGGTCTCGAGTATTGCGTATAGCCAGTTTTTCGTCGCCATCCCGCCCCCGTTTTCGGTCTGACGTCCTGTCTCTATCACGTCCGGCAGGGCGTGCCTCTTCGGGTTGCGACTCTTCGTGAATAAACACGGGCGCATTCAGATCAACATGACCTTCAGCAATCAAGGTGGGACCAAGCTGATCGGCCAGAACGGAGGTTCTTACTTCTTCAACAGCCCCAACATCCAGTTCGTTCAGTTGGAACGGTCCGAAGGAAAGGCGAATAAGTCGGTTGACCTGAAGGCCGAGATGTTCAAGGACACGCTTGACCTCACGATTTTTACCTTCGCGCAGCCCGAGAGTCAGCCAAACATTATCGCCCTTTTCACGATCAATTGTCGCTTCAATCGGACCATAATGCATGTCATCAACCGTGATACCTTCGCGAAGTGTGTCGAGAACGGCCTGCGAGATTTCTCCGTAGCACCGAACACGATAACGACGCAGCCAGCCCGTGTCAGGTAGCGAGATAACCCGCGCCAATCCGCCATCGTTGGTCAGGAGAAGCAGGCCCTCAGTATTGATATCAAGGCGACCGACGGCAATAAGTCGGGGGAGATTTTTTTGAAGAACTGAAAAGACGGTAGGTCGACCCTCCGGATCACGATACGTCGTCACAACTCCGCGTGGCTTATGGAATAAGAATAGACGCGTACGCTCCCGGAGTGGCAACGGCTTATCGTCAACCTCAACGCTGTCCGACAGGCTGACATCCAGTGCTGGAGAGTCAATCACTAAGCCGTTCACACTTACGCGACCGTCCAGAATCCAAGCTTCTGCGTCCCGCCTAGAACAGAGGCCAGCGCGCGCCATCACTTTGGCAATTCTTTCCGGGCCGTCGATTCGCGGTTCTGCGCCTTGAGGGCGAGGGGCACTCAAGGCCTGCCGACTACGATCTGTTCGTCTCTCGAAATTTCTTTCACCTTCCCCAGTTGCAACACGTGCATCGCGGCTGGCCGACCCGCCCTCACGCTTTTGCCAAGGCTTACGTGGTGCCTCAGAGCGCTCTGAGCGTGGGCGTGATGAGGAACTATCACGATCCCGAAAAGGGCGAGGTGCTCGCTGCTCAGATGTTTCAACTCGTGCGGCATTTGGTTCGCGTGACCAAGGCGCTCTCGTCGCTGCTTCTGAATTTCCCTCTTCCCGCTTTTGCCAAGGCTTGCGTTGACTATCCTGGGTGCTGGTACGAGGACGGAACGAGCGCGCCTCTCCTGAGTCACTACGACTTGGCCGATCCGTATTTTTTCTTTCAGGCCGGGAGGTAGAGGAAGCAGGTCCGCTCTCGCGTTTTTGCCATGGCTTATTTGAAGACTCGGATCGCTCTTTGCGGGGTTTGAAGGGCGATTGGCCCTCATTTCTCTCGGACGAACGTGTGCGCCCCTCCGCGGTGCGAGGAGGGCGTGGTGATGCAGAAGCGTCACCGCCATCTCTCTTTTGCCAAGGTTTGCGTGGTCCCGACGGACTATTTGGGCGCGCTTTTTCACTGCCAAACGGTCGGCTTCCGCCAGTGCCGGGTGAGCGGGGTGGGCGACTTGAGCCACCATTTCGATTTTTTCTGTTGTCGTTCATGAGGTGCTGATAACAGAATAGTGTCTGTCATGCGAGCATTCGGGACATCAATTGGAAAAAAAGCACGATTTCGAAAGGCACCTGATGTCGAACACCTTCATGGAGCTAGCACTTAAGGAGGCCCGTAGTGCAGAATTTCGCGGTGAAGTGCCCGTTGGTGCCGTGATCGTTCGTAACGGAGCGATGATCTCCTCCGCGGGGAACCGAACCGTTGAACTTCATGATCCCACGGCTCATGCAGAAATACTTGCAATTCGGGATGCCGCACGCGCTTTGGGAACGGAGCGGCTGGCGGATTGCGATTTGTACGTCACACTAGAACCCTGCGCTATGTGTGCGGGCGCGATTTCATTTGCACGGGTCAGACGACTTTACTTCGGTGCGAGCGATCCCAAAGGAGGCGCTGTCGATCACGGCACCCGATTTTTTGCCTCGCCAACATGTCATCACGCGCCAGAGACGTATGGAGGGTTTAGCGAAAGCGAATCGAGTGAACTCTTGCGGCAGTTTTTTGTCAAAAAGCGCTAGGCTCTGCTTTACCGCTAAAGATTTTTTGCCTTCTGGGCATGTGACCAGGCGACGCGTGCAAGCGGTTCGACCTGAGTACCCATCATTGCTGCATTGTCATTTGTAGCGGTACCATCGCGCAAACGTCCTTCGATTCCTTGCAAAATAGCGGCAAGACGAAAGAAATTATAAGCCAGATAGACATCCAGATTAGGTAATTCCTTAAGTCCTGTCCGTGCGGCATAGGCTTCGGCGTATGTTTCCAGTTGTGGAATGCCAAGTTCCGCTAGATTGAGGCCAAGCAAGCTTCCCGTTCCGCTGCCAAGTTCCGAACGAGGCATCAACCACGTCATGAGATGATAAACAAAATCGGCAATTGGATCGCCGAGTGTTGATAACTCCCAGTCGAGGACAGCAAGAATATCTGGTGAATTTGGGGCAATGATCAGGTTATCGAGCCTAAAATCACCATGGACGATGGAGGTTCGATTACTTTCGGGTAAATTTTCAGGGAGCCACGCCATTAGGCGTTCCATATCTGCGATATCGCGGGTTTCACTCGCTCGATATGCCCCACTCCATCGTTTGACTTGCCGTGCCAGGTAGTTCTCGGGGCGGCCGAAATCTGAAATGCCAAGATTTGCCGGGTCAAAGAGATGGAGTTGTGCGATTGTTTTGTTCATTGCGTCGAAAATCGCTATGCGATCAGGGCGCGCGACATCTGGGATATGAGGCTCCCAGAATATACGCCCTTGAATATGTTCCATGACATAGAATGGTGTTCCGACCACCGCCATATCAGCGCAGTAGGCGAAGGGTTTGGCGATGGGAAACCCCTCACGCCAGAGGGCCTGTTGAACTCGAAACTCCCGGTCTACTGCATGAGCGGCAGGCAGGAGATTTCCTGGTGGCTTGCGACGTAAAACGTATGATTTATCATCCGCTTCAATGAGATAAGTCGGGTTTGACTGGCCGCCTTTGAATTGGGTAACGTTGATTTTTCCAGAAAAACCCTCAACGTTTTGCGTGAGCCAGTTGGTCAGGAGGGGCAAATTCAATAGCAGATGATCAGGAATTGGTTTTGTGCCCGAGAATGCGGCTTGACGGTCGAGTTTCCTGCCCGTCACGTTAAACCTCTATTCCGCTGCCAGCGTATTAATCGCCATATCGGCCCCAAGTCCCGCCTTTTCAAGCGCTTTCGGAGTTGGTCCGCCAGTTATCCAATCAAGCAATTCGACCGTGTGGACGATCGGCGTGGAATCATTTGTGTCGGATAACCCCTTACCGATTTGGGTCATGCAGCCAAGATTACCAGTAGCGATGATTTCTGGTGCAATTTTTTGAATATTGGCCACTTTTCGACTTCTCAATTTACCCGCAATCTCGGGCTGAAGAATATTGTATGTGCCGGCTGACCCGCAGCAGATATGGCCTTCCGGGACATCTTTGACGTTGAATCCAACTGATTTCAGCAGTTTTTTGGGCTCATCGCGGATCTGCTGGCCATGCTGCATTGAACAGGCGGAGTGGTATGCAACGGTGTGGCTGGTTGCTCGTATAGTTGCCGGCAATTCGTGTGTTGCGAGAAACTCAGTGATATCTTTTGCCAACATTGACACTTTTGCGGCTTTTTCGGCCCATTCCGGATCGTCGCGGAACATAAAACCGTAATCCTTGATCGTTGTACCGCATCCTGATGCAGTGATGATGATGGCATCCAGCCCCTCGCCTTCACTTTCAGAAATCCACGTGGCGATATTTTTCTTTGCAAATGAATGGCTTTCAGCCTCGTGTCCCATATGGTGGACAAGCGCACCGCAACAGCCTTCATCCTTCGGAATAACAATCTCGACACCCATTCGGTTGAGCAGGCGGACCGTCGCTTCGTTGATTCCCGGGTTTAAAACAGGTTGGGCGCACCCCGTTAGCAAAGCAACCCGCGCGCGACGCGGCCCTTCCGTTGACACGGTTTGCGGGCGCTCCAAGGTAGAGCGTCCACCGATCATGCGTGGTGCAAGCGACAGCATTGCCTCTATCCGCGTACCAATTCCCGGCAAATGACGCAGGATTGGCGTAAAGACTTTTGCGATCGCAGCACCAAGCAGAGCAACGCGAAATCGGTTGGGATACGGCAAAACAGCGGCCAAAATTCCGCGGAAAACTCTGTCCGAGAAGGAACGACGATGCGTTTTCTCAATATGTGAGCGGGCATGATCGACGAGATGCATGTAATTTACGCCCGAAGGGCATGTTGTCATGCAGGACAAACACGAGAGACACCGGTCGACATGTTTGACCACCTGAGGCGTCGCTGGACGATTGTTTTCGAGCATATCCTTGATCAGATAGATTCGTCCGCGTGGACTATCGAGTTCGTCGCCCAAAAGGAGATAGGTAGGACAAGTGGCAGTGCAAAAGCCGCAATGCACACAGGTACGCAGGATTTTTTCCGATGCCTGCATCGCCGGGTTTTCAAGTGCTTCGGGAGTAAAGTTCGTCTGCATCCGTTGTGCCCGCCTATATTCCCGCTATCATCCGACCCGGATTGAATAATCCATCCGGGTCGAAGCTTTGTTTGATTCCTGCGGTCAGCACCCGCAGAGCTGGTGACAGCGGCTCAAAGACATCGATTGCCGCGCGAATATCCGCAGGTCCCCGGACAAGTGTTGCATATCCGCCTGTTCCAAAGAGTGCGGATCGAATGGCGGAGGCGCCAGCATCGCCCGTTGCGGGCAAGGAAAGCCAGATTAAACCACCACCCCAATCGTAAAAGTGACGAATTGTCAGTGATTTCTTGATTTCAGCGATGATTTTTGCTGCTTTTGAGGGCGCTATTGATATTCGCCACACCGCATTTTCGCGGGGCTCGACCAAAAAAGTGGCGTCGCGCACGGAGCGCCAAAGCGCCGCTGATTGCGCACCTTCGACATAATCAGCTGCTGCAAATCGATGAAGCTGCTTTTTGAGAGCGTCGAGGCGGTAGGTGATCTGCTCGTCAAATCCCTCGAGGCGTAGGAGCGTCGCTGAGACGCGTTCGACACCATTTGGCAGGTGAGCGGCCCCGCTGACTTCAAACGGCGATCCTAGCCCTGCAGAAAGGGCTGCAATGGCATTTGCATCGTCAAGGCCATGCAGAACCAGCGTCGCGGATCGTTGCGGTTTCGGGAGGACCTTAAAAGTGACTTCCGTCAGGACGCCAAGCGTGCCCCAAGATCCACAAACCAGCTTGACGAGATCAAGTCCGGTTACGTTTTTCATGACGCGCCCTCCGGATTTGACCAACTCGCCCTTACCGTTGACCAATCTAATGCCGATCAGGCTGTCACGGCAGGCACCTGCCATAATCCTGCGTGGGCCGGACAGATTTGCTGCAACAACACCGCCGATTGTGGGTTCACCGGTCGAGCCAAGGAGCGGGCGGTAATCCATCGGTTCAAAGGGCAGCATTTGTTTCTTATCTGCCAAGCGACGCTCAACCTCCGCCAGTGGCGTTCCGGAACGCGCCGCAATGACCATTTCAGCCGGTTCGTGTAACGTTATGCCTGTTAATGCGGCAGTTGACAGGGTTTTATCCGATTGAGCGGGGCGGCCGATCTGTGATTTTGTGCCGGAGCCAATAATCGACAAAGGCGTAGCTGCGTTACGGGCAGCATGGACACTGTCGATGAGTTCCTGTTCTGCAAAAAGCGACGGTGCGGACATCAGGCGCTTATCCGTCCATCAAGCGGGAACACTTTTGCGGGATTTAGCAGCCATTTCGGATCAAAAACGGCTCTGACGCGCATTTGTTGCCCTAAATCAATCTCTGTGAACTGATGGCGCATGAGGTCGCGCTTTTCTATGCCGACGCCATGTTCTCCGGTGAGGCAGCCACCCACTTCAACGCAGAGTTTCAGGATGTCGTTTCCGGCTTCTTCGGCCTTGTTAGCCTCTTCGGGGTCGTTGCAATTATAGAGGATCAACGGATGTAAATTTCCGTCTCCGGCATGGAAGACATTGGCGACGCGCAGGCCGTAGCTTTTCACAATTTCATCAATCCTGCGAAGGACATAGGGGAGTTGGCCGGTCGGGATTGTCCCGTCCATACAGATGTAATCGGCGATGCGGCCGGTTGCGCCGAAGGCTGATTTGCGGCCTTTCCAGATCGCCGCTGTCTCCATTGCAGATTTGCTCTCTTTAACCGTCTTTACACCATGTTTTTTGGCGATTGTGACGATTTTCTTGAGCATTGCGTCCATTTCGGCGTCTGAACCTTCAACTTCGATGATCAGTAACGCTCCAGCATCAAGTGGATAGCCGGCATGGGCAAAGGCTTCGCAAATTTCGATGGCGGGTTTGTCCATAAATTCCATGGCGACGGGGATAATACCGGCTCCGATAATGGCGGCGACACATGCGCCGGCTTCTTCGCTAGTCTCGAACCCGAATAGTACGGGACGGGCGCCCTCGGCCATCGGCAAAATGCGTACAATTGCTTCGGTCACAACGCCTAATTGCCCTTCCGAGCCGATGATTAATCCAAGTAAATCAAGGCCTTGGGCATCCATTGCGTCCGAGCCTATATCGACGACTGTTCCGTCAATCAATACCATCCGAACGCCCAGAATATTATTGGTTGTGACGCCATAGCGCAGGCAGTGGGCGCCGCCGGAATTCATGGCGATGTTGCCTGCAATGGTGCAGGCGAGCTGGGAAGAGGGGTCTGGCGCGTAGAAAAAGCCTTTATGGGCCACTTCTGCCGAGATTGCGAGGTTTGTGATACCGGATTGGACGCGCATGGTGCGGTCGCCGAAATTGATATCAAGAACCTTGTTCATTTTGCCGACGCCGAGGACAATTGCGTCTTCCTGCGGGATTGCGCCGCCTGCAAGCGATGTTCCGGCTCCTCTGGGGACGACTTTTACGCCGTTTTCGTTGCAAAAGGCGAGGATTGCCGCGACTTCCTCGGTGGTTGTCGGGAGGACGACGGCGAGTGGCATGCGGCGATATGACGTTAGTGCATCGGTCTCGAAGGCGCGGCGTTCATCCTCACTTGTAATCAATGATTCTGGCGGAATCAGGGCCGAAAGCCCGGAAATAATGGCTTCCCGACGCAAAATAATGGCATTATCCGGGATTGGAAAGGCGATTCCCATCAGTTTAACTCCAATTCGGCGCAGGCGATGTCAAAGCAACTTTAACGCCGGCTTCGAGATTATCATAGGGCCAAAAGTGAGGCTATCCTATGAGAAAATGTGGTAGGTTGAGTGCAGAACATTGGACGGAGGCAGGATTATGGGTCGGTTAGTGGTTTGGTTGGCAGTCATGGTGGGTGCGGTGGCGCAGTTTCCAGTATTCGCGCAAGACGCAGCACTGGGTGAGAAGGTTTTTAACAAATGTCGCGCCTGTCATCAAATAGGTGAGGGTGCCAGAAACCTTGTTGGACCGCCTTTGAATGGTATTGTTGGTCGTAAGGCAGGTGGTATTTCAGGATATACTTACTCGGACGCCAATAAGAATTCAGGAATTACATGGGATGAAGCTGTTTTGGCCGAGTATCTCAAGAATCCAAGGGCAAAAATACCGGGAACAAAGATGATTTTTGTTGGTATTCCGAATGAAGCTGATATCCTCAATCTTGTGGCGTTTTTGAAGCAATATGACGCCGACGGGAAGAAGGCTGCGCCATAAATTATGCCGAATATTGTTCATAAATTATTGATTTTATTGTTTTTTTTCGGTTGTTATCAGACTGCGACTGCAGGGCCCTATGAGGATGCCAATGCGGCTCTGATGCGGGGTGACGGGTCGGGCGCGTTGCGGATCATGGTGCCGCTGGCGGTGCGCGGGCAGGGTGAGGCGCAGTTCGTTGTGGGGATGTTGTATCTGCAGGGCAATGGCGTGCTGCAGGATGTCGACCAGGCGGTCACTTGGCTGTCAAAAGCGGGCGAAACGGGGCATATTCGGGCTCAAATGACGCTGGCGGGGCTGTTTTTGGACCCAAATTCACCCAAACGGGATAATGAGGCGGGGATCGGGTGGTATCGGAAGGCGGCCGAGGCGGGGGATGCGTCGGCGCAGACGATACTTGGACAGTATTACCGCCAAGGCTTTGTTTTATCTCAGGATTTTGTGACGGCGGCGGCGTGGTTCCGGCTTGCAGCGCGGCAGTTTGAACCGCGGGCGCAGTTCGAATTGGGCGAGCTGTATCGCAACGGATTTGGCGTCAAGCAGGATCTGGCGCGGGCGCATATGTGGTTCAATATTTCAGCTAATACATTGACAAACAATGATAATTATAGAGTCTCTGCGGCGCGGGACAGTGCGGCGGCGCGGCAGATTGTCGGTTCGTTATTGCGCCCTGACGAGATTGCGGCGGCCGAGCAGATGGCAACCGAGTGCTGGCAGCGGGATCTAAAGGACTGCGACTAACCCCGGCATGTCCAGTTAGTATGCCAGTGCTACCCCGTCTTTCCGTGGGTCTGATGCGGTAAAGAAATGGAACGGATCTGGAACAAAGCCTATTCCTTGTCCACCTCCTAGTGGTAATGTTGGACGTGTGACGGGATGGCCACGCATGGCGAGGTCCGACATGACCGATTCGCTGATCCCGCGCTCTCCCTCGAACGCATCCAGACGCCGGAATCCGCGGGGTGCGTCAAAGGCTTCCTGAATGTTCATGCCGTAGTCGAGAAGGTTCTGGAGGACATGGGCCTGACCGACCGGTTGATAGGCACCGCCCATCACGCCGTAAGAGAGCCACGGCGCGCCGTCCTTCAGGACCATGGCAGGGATGATCGTGTGGAGCGGACGCTTGCGCGGGCCGACGCTGTTCGGGTGGCCGGGCTCAATGCGGAAGCAGGCGCCGCGGTTCTGCAGGGCGATGCCGGTCTTCGGGCTGACCTTGCCGACACCGAAGGACCAGTAGAGCGAGTTGATGAAGGAGCACATATTGCCCCACCGGTCGGCGACGGTGAGGTAGATCGTGTCGCGCTGGTAAAGGCTTGGGGTGGTTGACAGCGGGTCCATCGCGCGGCGGAGGTCGATCCGCGATTGCAGGGATCGGGTGAAGCTGTCGGAGAGTAGCTCTTCGACGGGGATATGGGCGAAGGCCGGATCGGCAACGAAGGCGTCGCGGATCGAATAGGCGAGCTGGGTGGCCTCGATCTGGAGGTGGAAGCGATCGGCTCCCAGTGGATCAGGAGGGGCGGGAAACCCGTTCAGAATGTTCAGGAGAACGAGGGCGGTGAGGCCCTGCCCGCTTGGCGGAATTTGGAAGAGGTCGACGCCGCGATAGCGGGTGCTGATCGGGTCGACATAGTGGGACCGGAACTCGGCAAAGTCGGCGAGCGTATGGGTGCCGCCTTGCGCATTGAGGAAGCCGACGAGATCGCGGGTGATATCGCCCTGATAGAAGGCATCCCGCCCCTCTTTGGCGAGAATGCGCAAGGTTTTGGCGAGAACGGGAAAGCGCATCCGCTCGCCCGCAAGCGGTGCCCGACCGTCGAGCAGGAGTTGCTCGCGGGCGCCGGGGTCATGGTGCAGCTTCTCGCCGTCCTCGGCCCAGTCGGCTGCGGTGCGCTCGTGGACCATGAACCCGTTCTCGGCAAGATCGATGGCGGGTTCGAGAATATCGGCGAAGGAACGTGTGCCGTGATCGGCCAGAAGCCGCGACCAGGCATCGACCGCGCCGGGCACGGTGACGGAGTGGATCGAGTCGGGGGCAAGGGTGGAGATCCCTTGATCAAGCAGGCTTTGATCGGAGAGGCCGGCGGGCGCCCAGCCCGCGCCATTATAGCCGTAAAGTTTCTTCTGGTCGGCGCGCCAATAGAGGGCGAAGCAATCGCCGCCAATGCCGGTATTGTGTGGCTCGATCACGCATTGCGCGGCGGAGGCGGTGAGGGCGGCATCCATGGCATTGCCGCCAGACCGCAAAACCTCGATGGCGAGCATGGTGGAGAGTTGTTGCGAGGTGGCGGCGGCACCATAGCAACCATAGGCAACCGAACGACCCGGAAGATGCAAATCTCTCATCAATACCCCCCTGCAACGTATCTCTCTAACGAGACTGATGGGTCTGATTAGAGTGCAACCATGAACGTTTTGGCAAGCCCGATTGCGGCGATCAGCAACAGCATGAACAGGGTGACACGGCGGAAGGATTCCGGCGTTGCGCCCAGAAAATGCCGGGCGCCGAGAAACATGCCGATCATCATGACCGGAAATGCGATGACGGCGGAGAGCGCCGTGGAGGGTAAAACGAGATCGGCCCGGAGCAGGAAGGTGAGGCCGATAATGTCGAGGAAGAAGAAATAGGCGACAATGGCGGCCCTGATCCGGGCGGGGCTATCCCCTGCCGCGGTGAGAAAGAGGGCAACGGGTAGTCCGCCCATGCCGACGGCACCATTGGCGACACCCGAGGCAATGCCTACGGCTCCGGTGCCCCATTCCGAGGCTTTCTTGCGGAGTTTCCAGCCGAGCAGCATGAGGCTGGCGCTGACAAGAACGAAGAGGGAGACAACGAGCCGCATCACATCGAGCGGGAGTGTTGCCAGAAAATAGACGCCCAGAGGCGAGCCGATCAATGCGCCGGCAAGCAGGATTGCGACGCGACGCCAGGGAATTTCCTTCCAGACCGAGACGGCTTGAACGATGCTCGCCGCCACTTCCAGCATGAGTGCGACCGCGATGGCGCGCGCGGGATCGGTGACAAGCGACCAGCTCGAGACGAGAACAGCGGAGAAGCCGAAACCGGAATAGCCGCGCGCCAGTGCCGCAAAGAAGAGACCGAGTGCCATCACCCCGAGGGCGAGCGGTGAAAGGCCCGCAAACGGGTTGATCAGATCAAGCGACACTGAGCGTTTCCTTACTGGATGATTTCAAAGCCTGCGGCGCGGAAGGTTTCGACGAGATGGCGATACCCCATTGCCGAATAGGCCTTTGGCGGTGCTTTGACGGGATCCTGTTCGGCTTCCACGACGACCCAGCCTTCATAGCCCATATTGGCAAGGCAGCGGGCGAAGGCGTGGTAATCGATCAGTCCGTCACCCGGAACGGTGAAAACGCCTTCGAGAATGGCGGAAAGGAAGGAGAGATCCTTCTGGCGAGCCTGTTTCAGGATATCCGGGCGGATATCCTTGCAGTGAACGTGATTGATGCGGCGGGCATGGCGCGTTGTTGTCTCGATCACGTTCGCACCCGCATAGGTGAGATGGCCTGTGTCGAGCAGCAGGCCGACTGCGGCACCCGTATTGGCCATGAGTTGATCGACATCGCGCTGGCTCTCGACGACTGTGCCCATATGGTGATGATAGGTCATCGGGACGCCTTCCGACGCCATCCATTCGGCGAGGGCGGTGAGTTTGCGGCCATAGGCGTGGAATTCGGCGTCCGACAGGCGGGGGCGCGTGGAGATGCCCGCCTTGATATCGGCCTGCACGGTGCCGGTCGTTTCGGCATAGACGAGAACCGGCGCGCCAAGGGCTTTGAAGGTTGCCATTTGCGACATCATCCGCGCTTTTTCGTCTTCGAGCGACCGCTTGAGCAATTCGCCCGAGAACCAGCCGGAGACGAGTTTGAGATCATGCTTGTGCAGGATCGGCCCGAGGACTTTTGGATCCATCGGGAATTTCACGCCGGTTTCCGTGCCGGAGAAGCCGGCTTCGCGGCTTTCCACCAGACAGGTTTCGAGCGTTGTATCGCCGCCCAATTGCGGAAGATCGCTGTTTGTCCATGCGATCGGGGCTACGCCAAAACGAACTTTCATGTTTTATGCTCCTCAGACGCCGACGCGCTGTTTCTTTTTGCCAACCATGTGAGCTTTCCGCGCCGTGTTAACGGTGTCACGGGTTGATACTTCCGGCATGCCGACATCCCACCATGCGTCGCCCGGCGTCCATGTATGGGCATCGGTATCGATGACGATGACGCTTGTGCGGTCCGCCTTTTTGGCGCGTTCAATGGCGCGTTCGAGATCGGCCAGAGATTTCACCTTTTCGGAGATCGCACCCATGGATTCGGCGTGTTTGGCAAAATCCACCGTGACATTGCGCTCGATCCGGCAATCCTTGATGAGATTGTTGAAGGACGGCACGCCCTTGAAGTTTTGGAGACGGTTGATCACCGCGAAGCCGCCATTGTCGCAGATGATGACAATCATTTTGTGGCCGGTCAGCACAGTGGAATAAATGTCGGAATTCAACATCAGATAGGATCCATCGCCGACCATGACGATGACGTCGGCATCCGGCGTTGCCATTTTGGCACCCCAGCCGCCGGCGACTTCATAGCCCATGGCGGAGAACCCGAATTCGCAATCGAATGTGCCCGGGGATTTTATTTTCCAGTTTTTGGTGAGTTCGCCCGGCAATCCGCCTGCGGCGGTCAGGACGCGATCCTTGATGCCGGCTTTGCGGTTGACGGTGCCGACAACCTGCGCATAGCTCGGGAGCTCGGTATTGGTCGGTTTCGTGCGCTCATCGATCAACTGGTTCCACTCGCCATAGAGCGCATGGGCCTTGTTGGACCAGACGTCCGGCGCACGATAGCGCTTCAGAGCGGCATCGAGATCGGCTAGGGACTCGCGGGCATCGCCGACGATTGTCTGTGCGAAGTGCTTGGCCGCGTCAAAACGGGCGGCATTGATGCCGACGAGTTTGAATTTCGGCGATTGGAAAACCGACCATGAGCCCGTGGTGAAATCCTGCAGGCGGGTGCCGATTGCAAGGACAATATCGGCTTCTGCCGCAAGCGCATTGGCGGAGGACGAACCGATGACGCCGAGGGGGCCGGCATTCATCGGGCTCGTGTGAACGAGGACGCCGCGACCGGCAATGGTTTCGACGACGGGGATATTGTGCTTTTCGGCGAAGGCGGCGAGTTCGCTCTCTGCGCCGGAATAGAGCACGCCGCCGCCGGCGATGATGAGGGGCTTCTTGGCCTTTTTCAGCAAGGCGACGGCATCTGCGATTTCGAGACGATCCGGACGGGCACGGCGAATGCGGTGAACGCGCTTGTCGAAGAAGGCTGCGGGATAGTCATAGGCTATGCCTTGTGTATCCTGACAGAGCGAGATGAAAACCGGACCGCAATCGGCAGGATCAAGCAGTGTGCCGATGGCCTGCGGGAGGGATTGCAGGATCTGCTCGGGACACGTGATGCGATCCCAGAAGCGCGAGACGGCCTTGAAGGCGTCGTTGACGGTGATGGACGGATTGTTGAAATGCTCGACCTGTTGCAGCACCGGATCGGGCAGGCGATTGGCGAAGGTATCGCCGGCAAGCAGCAGGACGGGCAGGCGATTGGCATGGGCGACGCCTGCGGCGGTGACCATGTTCAGGGCGCCCGGGCCTATGGAGGAGATGGCGACCATCATCTGGCGGCGCTTCTTCGCCTTGGCAAAGGCAATTGCGGCGAGCGCCATGGATTGTTCGTTCTGGCCACGCCAAGTCGGGAGTTGATCCTGCACCTGCTCGAGCGCTTCGGACAGGCAGGTGACATTGCCATGGCCGAAAATGCCGAAGGTTCCAGCGAAAAGTGGCACTTCGACGCCATCAATCTCGGTGTGTTGTGCGCAGAGATATTTGACCAAGGCCTGAGCCATGGTGAGCCGGATCGTTTTCATGGGCGTCTCCCGAATGTTATTTTGAACCTTTGTTGAGGATAACCTAGCAGGGGTTGGTCAGGCGTCAACAGCGATGGCCGCGCAGGGACTAAATTTGCAACAATTATTGCAGTTTAATTGTTCGGCGCAACAATTTGTCTGTTGTGCAGGAGACGTTGCTTTTTCAGGGTGCAGCATAGAGCGAGGCGGGCATGCCGCGCGGATCGGTGCGGTATATCACGCCTTTGGGGGACAGCATGGCGTTGGTCATGGTGCGTTCGGCATGCAGCATACGGTGCGAGAGGAGGTGCTGGGCGTAGCGCGCGAGCGTTGCCGCGTGCGCAGGGTCGCCCGCAATATTGACGCATTCGCCAGGATCCTTCCGGAGATCGAACAGGACGGGTGGCAGATTGGTGAAATGGACGTATTTATAGTCGTGATCGCGGACGACATTGAGCGTGCATTCATCCGAGGTGAGGCCGAGGCCCTGCTCGTAGCGGTTGGTTGTGAGGTTGCGGAAATCGAATTCCCAGAAAACCGCTTTGCGCCAGAGATCAGGCGTTTTCCCCGATATCCATGGCGCGAGCGAATGGCCGTTGTTCTCGACGGGGGTGGGCGAGCCCATCCAGTCGAGAATGGTTGGCATGAGATCGATTGATTCGGTGAAGGCCGAGACCTGACGGCCGCGGGCCGAGCGGGGCGCGTCGGGATCGCGGATGATGAGAGGGACGTGGTTCGATGCGTCGAAATAGCCGCCCTTGCCCCAGCACCAATGGTCGCCGAGCATTTCGCCGTGGTCGGACGTGAAGATGATCAGGGTTTCGTCATATTCGCCGGTGGCTTTGAGATGATCGATGATGCGGCCAATCTGGGCATCGACTTCGGTGATGAGGCCGAAATAAACGGCGCGCATGGCATCACGGTCCTCCTCCGGCAGAGCGTGGAGATCGAGCGGCGAGTCGAAATAGCCCGGCAACGACATCTCCTTCATCCATTCGGCAAGATACGGATGGGTTGCGGCTTCCACCTCGCGGGAGGCGAGGCGCACGGGCGCGGGGATATTTTTGATATTGACGGCCGTATTGTAGGGAGCGGGCGCGATCAGGGGCGGATGGGGGCGGAGGAAGACGGCGTGGATCAGCCAGTCTTCGCGGCGGCGCAGGCGGAGAAAATCGAGCACCTTGTCGGCGATGTAGGCGGTGTCGCTGTCTTCCGCCGTGTAGCGGGCGGCGGAGCGGGTGAAGCGCATCGGGTCGGACGGAATCTCCGAGGGGAGGTAGATGTCGCTGTGGGTTTCGGGGATAGCGTAGCCCTTGCGGGCAAGCTCCGTGAGCCAGCCGGAGAGGCAGCCCTCATTGAGCGAGGCTTCGAGCCGGAAGCCGGGGAGAACGCCTTCATAGGAGCGCAGGCGTGGATCGTCGGGGGCCATGTCGCGCGGATCGGCGGAGCTGTCGGTATAGCCGAAGAGCACGGGATCGCGGCCGGCGCGGCGGGCTTCAAGCGCGAGATTGGTGTGGCGTTTGTCGAGCGGCGTGCCGTTGCGAACCGAGCGGTGGATGAAGGGGTAGAGGCCGGTGAGCAGCGTCGTCCGCGCCGGGCCGCAGGGGGCGGCGGCGGTGAAATGGTTGCGGAAGGTGACGCCGTCAGCCGCGAGGCGGTCGAGATTGGGGGTGACGGCGGCGGGGTGGCCGAAGAGGCCGAGCGCATCGCCGCGCCATTGATCCGCCGTGATGAACAATATCTTGCGACCGGCCATATCCCGTTTCCCCTTGTAGGTGGTCAGATGACGAGCACGGGTGTGCCCAGCACATCCATGCGCGGCGTGATGCCGAGGCCGGGGGCGTCGGATGCTGTCATGCGGCCGTTTTTGCGCTGCGGTGCGCCATCGGCAATCGTGACCGTGCCATAGCTGTTGAAATCGGTGGCGGAGAAGCAGAATTCCGCCGGTGTCGAGCGGGCGAGATGGGCGATGGAGGCGGTGACGATATCGCCGCCCCATGTGTCCTCGATGGTCATCGGGATGCCGGAGCTGACGCAGAGATCGCGCATCTGGCGGGCCTTGGTGAGGCCGCCGACCTTGGAGATTTTCAGATTGATGACATCCATTGCGTGATCGCCCAGCGCACGGACCAGCACGTCGAGCCCGGTGATGACCTCGTCGAGCACCCAGGGGCGGATCGCGCGGCGGCGGACGGAGAGGCATTCCTCATAGGTCGGGCAGGGCTGTTCAATGTAGATATCGAGATCGGCGGTGGCGGCGATGATGCGCGCGGTTTCAGCCATCGTCCAGCCGGTATTGGCATCGGCGACCAGCGTATCGGACGGGTCGAGGATCTCGCGACAGGCGCGGATGCGGGCAATGTCCTCATTGGCGTCACCGCCGACTTTGAGCTGGAATTTGCGGTAGCCCTCGCGCTTGTAGCCGGCGACGTTCTCGGCCATTTGCTTTGGCGGAACTTGGGAAATGGCGCGGTAGAGATCGATTTCGGCCTGTTCGGCGCCGCCGAGTAGTTTGTAGACGGGCAGGCCTGCGACCTTGCCGAGAATGTCCCAGCAGGCGACATCGATCGGGGCTTTGACATAGGGATGGCCGCGCAGGACGGAATCCATGTGGCGGTTGAGGACGCCGAGATCAGTCGGATCCATGCCGATGACTTTCGGGCCGATTTCCTGAAGGCCGGCGCGGACACCCGCGGCGTAAGCGGGGAGATAGGCGGAGCCGAGCGGGCAGCATTCACCGTAGCCTGTGATGCCGACATCCGTTTCAACGGCGACGACAGTGGTATCGAAGACCTCGACGAAATTGCCATTCGACCAGCTGTAGCGGCCCTCTTTGAGCGGCAAATCGACCTGCCAGGCTTTGATGGACGTGATCTTCATCGGGGGACCTCACTTACTGACTGTTTGCGGCATCGCAGACCGGAAATGGACGGATGGTCGTCTTGGCTCTTCTATCGGGGGATTGGAGCAAAATGGCAATTCATTTTGATGACAATCTCGTATTTTTCGGACGATCCATGACACTTATTTGGGCATTTAACGGATGAGAGACCAAACAAATGGCAATTGACCGGATGCGAGGTCCAAGCCTAAACTGGAGCTAGCCGATTGCGAAACGACAATCCGGCCCTAACTGGAGGAAGATATGTCCCACATGATGATTAAAACGGATCGCCGCCGCCTTTTACAGATGATTGGTGCAGGCGCGCTCGGTTCAACATTGCCGTTCGGCATGATGACATCGGCCAATGCTGCCAATCTTCGGATTGCCATGGTCGTGAAGAATTTGGGTAACAGCTATTTTGATGCGTGCCGTGACGGCGCGAATGAAGCCGCCAAAGAACTTGGCGGGATTGAAATCATCTACACGGCGCCAACAAAGGCGACCCCGGAAGACCAGATCGCCGTGATCGATGCGCTGATCGCGCAGAAGGTTGACGGCATTATGGTGTCGTCGAACGACGCGAATGCGCTCGTTCCAGTCGGCAAGAAGGCCATGCAGCGCGGCATCAAGGTGATCTCGTTCGACTCGGCGATCGCCAAGGACGGCCGGATCATGCATCTGAACGCCTCGTCGACCGCCCTGATCGGCGCGAAGCAGGTCCAGATGATTGCCAAGACGATCAAGGGCGAAGGCGAAATCGCCATTCTCTCGGCAGCGTCCACGATGACGAACCAGAATTCCTGGATCGCAGCGATGAAGGACGAGCTGAAGAAGCCAGAATATGCCAAGATCAAGCTTGTGACGACGGTGTATGGCGACGATCAGGACGACAAGAGCTATCGCGAAATGCAATCGCTCGTGAAGGCCTATCCGAACCTGAAGGGCGTCATCTCGCCAACCACGATCGGTATCCGGTCCGGTGCGAAGGCCATTATGGATGGTGGTTTGACCGGCAAGGTATTCATCACCGGTCTCGGCCTGCCTTCCGAAATGAAGGATGCGGTTCTCAAGGGCGCGTGCGACACGTTCGCGATCTGGAATCCGGTGGATTACGGCTATGCCGCAACGCAGATCATGGCGTCGATCCTCAAGGGTGCCGATGCAGGCCCCGGCAAGATGGTCAAGATGGGCCGGATCGGCGAAACCAAGGTTGGCGATGACGGCGAGGCAGCGATGTCCGAGCCGTTCACCTTCGACAAGAGCAATGTCGAGCAGTTTGCGAAAATCTTCTGATCGCAACCTCTCTATCGGAGCTTAACAGTGATGACCGCCATCCCGCCGGGTTATTTCGGTCGGGATGGCGGACTTCCTTTTGCGTGAGATCGCATTGACCAACGATACTTTAACCGCTCCCATTCTCACGCTGTCGCACGTCTCGAAAAGTTTTCCGGGCGTTCGCGCACTCCATGATGTTTCGCTTGACCTGCGGGCGGGCGAAGTCACGGCGCTGATCGGCGAAAACGGGGCGGGTAAATCGACCATCGTGAAAATTCTCACGGGGATTTACACGCCGGATGCGGGCGAAATCTCGGTTGCAGGCAAGCAGCGGCATTTTGTGTCGCCGCGGGATTCATGGGGCGCAGGCATTGCCGCGATCCATCAGGAAACGGTGATGTTCGACGATCTGAGCGTCGCCGAGAATATTTTTATGGGCCATATGCCGGGCGGTCGTCTGATTGACTGGAAAGAGACGCGGGCGCGGGCCAAGACGTTGCTGCAGCGGATCGAGGCGGATTTTGACGCCGATGCGCCGCTCAAAACGCTCTCCGTTGCGCAAAAACATATGGTCGAGATCACGCGTGCGCTGAGCCATGATGCCAGCGTGATCATCATGGACGAGCCGACGGCGGCGCTTTCGCGCCACGAGATTGACGAGTTGTTCCGCATTATCGCGCAGCTCAAGGCGGAAGGACGGGCCATCCTGTTCATTTCGCACAAGTTTGACGAGATTTTCCGGCTCTCGGACCGGTGGGTGTGTCTGCGTGACGGCGAGAAGGTCGGCGAGGGGTTGACCCGCGACGTGACCGAACCGGATCTGGTGCGTCTGATGGTAGGACGTCCGATTGATCAGGTTTTCCCGAAGCGCGACATTCCGATTGGTGCGCGCGTGCTCGAGGTGGAAGGCCTGACGAATGCGACCGAGTTCGCGGATGTTTCTTTCTCGCTGCACAAGGGCGAGATTCTCGGGCTTTACGGGCTTGTCGGCGCGGGACGCTCGGAAGTGATGCAATGCGTGTTCGGTATGACGCCGCCGACCTCCGGCCGTGTCGTGATGAACGGACGCGAACTTGCGATCAAGGCGCCGATAGATGCGATCGAGGCGGGGATTTCCTATGTGCCCGAGGACCGGCAGCATCAGGGCGCGTTTCTGCCGCTCGGGATCCGGGCGAATACAACGCTGGCGTCCCTTGCCGAGCATGTCCGGAACGGGTTTTTGTCGTTGGCCTCCGAGATGAAGGCGACGCGGCTTCTGGGCGGGCGTTTGTCGGTGAAGGCGGCGCATTGGGAGCAGACTCTGGGTGATCTCTCAGGTGGCAACCAGCAGAAAGTCGTGATTGCCAAATGGCTCGCGACCAAGCCGAAAGTGATCATTCTGGATGAGCCGACCAAGGGGATCGATATCGGTTCCAAGGCGGCGGTGCATGATTTTATCGGCGAATTGGCCGAGGAGGGACTGGCGGTGATCCTGATCAGTTCCGAATTGCCGGAGATTATGGGCCTGTCCGACCGCGTGCTGGTGATGCATGAGGGGCGGATTGTGGCGCGGTTCGTGCGCGGCGAGGGAACGGGCGCACAGGCATGGAGCCCCGAGGCGATTGTGGCGGCGGCAACCGGAACCCCGATTGAAGGGAGAGCCGCATGAGCCTGTTTCTGAAATATCGGGAAATCATGCTCGGCCTGATCGTGCTGGTGATGGTGACCGGGATCAGCATCTCGACGCCGGCGTTCGGCACGCTCGAGAACGGTGTGGGTGTGCTGAATGATACGGCGTTTTTGTTCATGATGGCGCTCGGCCAGATGGTCGTGATCCTGACGCGCGGGATTGATTTGTCGGTTGCGGCCAATCTGGCGTTGACGGGAATGCTTGTCGGCATGCTCAACCAAGCGTTTCCGGACCTTCCCGCTATTGTCTATCTCGCCTCGGCGCTTGTGATCGGGTGCGGGCTCGGGATGATCAACGGATCTTTGATCGCGTATCTCGGTATTCCGCCGATTGTGGTGACGCTTGGAACGCTGGCGATTTTTCGCGGCATGATCGTTGTGGTTGCGGGTGGCGACCAGGTGAATGCGAGCGAGATGAGCTCGACCTTTGCGGGTTTTCCGAAGCTTGAATTTCTCGGATTGTCGAGCGTGTTCTGGATTGCGGTTCTGGTATCGCTCGCGGCGTGGTTTTTTCTCAGCATGACGCGGGCCGGACGGGGGCTTTATGCGGTGGGGGGCAACCCGGTCGCGGCGCGGTATTGCGGCATCAGCCTGACGCATCAGGAGTTGATGGCTTATGCGATTTCGGGCGCGATTGCCGGGATATGCGGGTATTTATGGGTGGCGCGTTATGGCGTGGCCTATGTCGAGATTGCGAGCGGCTATGAATTGACGGTGATTGCGGCGTGCGTGATCGGCGGCGTCTCGATTGGCGGCGGGATCGGCACGGTGGCGGGAACGCTGCTCGGGGCGCTGTTTACGGG